>Ga0315318_10000476_pt1 | contig 16212 bp, 33 predicted proteins | sample M1200m3416metaG_FD_203703 | JGI IMG/M metagenome (GOLD analysis project Ga0315318, IMG submission 203703) | Ammonia-oxidizing marine archaeal communities from Monterey Bay, California, United States - M1 200m 3416 | ecosystem: Environmental > Aquatic > Marine > Coastal | place: USA: California... | reverse complement strand
CCCCGGCCGGGCAAGAAAGAGGGGGCGTTTCCCCGTTGGGTATCGACTCTCAAACGGCCCCCCCAAGAAAGAGCCGGCGCTTCTGGCATGGGTATCGACAACCATCTGGCCGGACATACGACTCACTCTATACGAATATTGCACGAATCGCAAAACCTCATCCCAGCCACTTCCACCACCGTCATGTCACAGTCAGATTCCTTCCGACCACACGGCTGTAGCAGCGCGTGTCCGCCGAAATAGGCTTGAAGCGTTTCTTGTAGGTCTGGAATGGCGTATTGGGCGCTTCCTGGGGCTGGAATGCCTCGATCTTCGCGCATTTGGACCCATGTACAGTACAGAATGTAGTTACTTAGGGTCATTTCGGCTTTGTTTGCGGCTTTTAGGATGCGATTCTTCTCTTTGCCGCTGATTCTGAGCGAAATATTGTACAAACGGTGGGGATATTGGGCCCGTTTGGCTTTCATTAGGTGTCCAGGTGGCGTTCTGCGTCCCGTTCGACCATAGTTATGAGGTATTCGGTTAGTGTCATGCCGTATACGCCGGCTTGGTGCATCAATAGGCGCTTGAAGTCGGCCGTTACCTTCAAGGTTATGGTCGCCGAGTCGCCTGTGGGCTCTTTTGCGGGTCTTCCTGGGTTTCTACGCATTGCTTTCCACCACCGTGAGGGCCTTGACCATGAATTCGTCTCTTATTTCAGTATATGCCTCCAGGATCCACTGGCGGTCACCATTGGTCGACAGTCCGAAGCACACGGTGGCCCCGGCTTTGGCTATCGTTTTCTGTACGCAAGGGTGTTCCGCTACTTCTTTACGGGTGTTTTCGTGGATACCAGCGTTCCGGTTGTTCCTTACGTCCTGTAAGTACGCCCAGAACTCATGATTGCCTGGCGGCAGGTTCGGAATCTCGTCTTTTTTGACGGCAACCCGGATATCACCAGGCTTCGGCATGTACTTCGCGATCGTTGAGAGTTCCAAAATCTTTGATTTCGTCGCGGCCTGGTCCAGGTCCTGGAGGAGAGCCCACCATGCCTGGAAGATTTGCTTCTCATCAGCCTTGTACAGGGCCTGATTGTAGAGTGCGTACACTAATTGCACGAGTTCCTGCAGTTCGGACTTGATCACCAAGCCACCTCCTCGTCTAAATAAGCCAGAAATCGTTCTATGTGGTCCTGGTCTCGGAATATTAGTTCGAGATCGTCGTATCTCTTGCGTTGCTTGTTGCGGCCCATGTGAAAATCGGAAGCCCCGCATCCATCGATGGCACGCTTGCACTCCGGAACACCGTAGTCGGCTATAGCGCTGGCCACTTTAAGCCGGCGCCGCTCGTCGAGGGCCGGCACCCGGGTGCGACCTGGTCTCAGTTCCTCGAGCCAGTACTTGTAAACTTCGAGAACTTGCTCTTCCGCCACCGCAGCGGCCTTGAGTCGTTGCTCTTTTTTGAGACGTGACTCGCCACGCCCACGCGGTCGCGGGTTTTGAAGGTCATGAGTCATCGTTGAAGACTATATCGAGTTTCATCATACTCGTCAACCTCAACGACCCAGAAGTTTGAACACTTTGGGGGGTTCCAGGGGGGGTTTTAGAAATACCCTCCGGGCCCTGGGGCGCGTTGATCCAGAACTGCAACTTTTTGGCAGTTCTCCTCGAGGCTTGAGCCGGCTCACGAGTTGTTGGCGGTGACGCTAGCACCAGCCGGCGGCCTGCGCAAGCACTTTCCCAGGAAAATGAGGAAACTTGTGGTAATCTTGAGGTGCCGAAGCAGTATGGCTGGACCGGTCGAGCCGGGGGATAGTGGTGGCAGGTGGCGCTCTTCCCCGGCTCCCGTCTATTTTGCTCCGGGCCCTCCAGGGAAGCGTTCAAAAAAGGCTGCTTTCCACCACCGTGGGCTGTTGCCGGCGGCCTCGAGCGATAACGCTCATTATTCTGCTATCACTTGCAAGGCACAGGGTTCCAAATCAGTCGGTGGCCCCGATGTCTGCCAGGCGAGTTCTTGAGGTTTTCCCAACTTCTCACTGCTCAGTGCTCGACATTTAAGAGTAAAGAATGGGAATCATTCTCAGTCAGCAAGACACATCCGGATTCCCTCTTTTTGGATAGATTTATTTCACTCGTGCTCAAGAATGAGTACTTTTACTCGTTGCTCCCTGGTTACCTGGAAAGAATCCGGGCTCGCTTCCGGGGGGCACTTCAGAAAGTCGGTTTTCTGAAGTCTTGCCGCCAGGCGGGCGGCCGGCGGACTCAGAAAGGCAAGATTTGCTCGAAAGCGAGTTCCTCGGGAGGACTGAGTTCATGCGCTTGGTGGATTTCCTCGGCCAACGAGTTCAGAAACGCTTCCCATTGCACTTCGCATACTGCGGGATCAGTAAAGATGTTACGAGTTGACTCAACATTATGCTGAATGTACTCATTACTGTATGCAGCGAGGAGCACCTTCGGGTCGGCCGACGGCATAAGCACGGGGCCGTCTTTATCACCAAGTAGGGACCTCGGGTAGTGCAGTGCCTTGATAACAGTTTCCCCATTTGAGCCACAGAAGAGGACGTCGTGCTCGGAAACCTGCGTTTCTACCATTTCTCGAACCAAGATGCTGAGGATTCCGTTGAGTTTGTGGACTTCTGCGTCAGGAAGCGACTTCAGGTGCTCGAGGAGTTCTTCACGAATGTCGTCTTTTTCGGACATTTGGCCCCTTTGCGGCGGGAATCGACCAGAGGTTGTTGCATTTTTTCTGTCGTGCTCCTATTGTAGACGTATGAACAAGAACGTCAGACTCGACAACGACCTGCGGTTTGAATGGTACATCGCTGCGCTCCGTCAATACCGGGGCCGAGAAGGCCACTGCCGCGTACCCGCCCTACATACGGAAGTGCTTGAGGGGATGGAGATAAAACTCGGTTCCTTTGTGTCTTACACCCGACAGAGGAGAAAGAAGATCCTCGCTGCACAAGACACGGCCAGCACCCCCGGGGAGATTGAGAAGGCGAGGCAGTCAGCCCGCAAGTTCTCCAGTCGTGCCCGGGAGTTGGAGGCCATCTCAGGCTGGGAGTGGGGACCGCTATCCCCCGGGCCTGTGAGCAAGACCAACCGGAACCGGTCGATCAAGGGTGAGTACGCCAGCGGAGCCTCAGTCAAGTCCCTTGCGGACAAGTACGACCTGAGCCGGCAGCGGGTGCACCAGATCGTCGGCCCCCGTGCCTTCGCTGGCTAACGGCCGGCCGCCAGCCGGCGGCGGGGTGTTGATTTTCATACTTTCTTGCCTTCTCTACAACCTCGCCCTGTGGGGGGTCGTCCAGATCCTCAACAATGCAGGGGCAATCGGTTGGGATTTACGCTGGGCAGAGGCAGGGCCGATCACGTTGATCGTGATGTTGTGGCGCGTTTGGGATCGTGCCCTGTTCAGGAAAGAGGGCTAGCACCCGCCGGACGGGGGTTGTCTGGCAGGCGCTAGCCCTGTGCTTACTGCACCCGTAAGGGAGCAACCAAGCCTTACGTTTGGATCGGTGCAGCAGCGATCATCGGTGGTACCGGCCTTCGACACGGCAGCCGGGGTAGTCGTCCATGAGTGACGACCCGTGAGCCTCCTGATAGACCCACCCCAGTTGGCGAGGCCACTTAGTCCGTCCCTTTTCGCCCTTTCTCATCCTCTTGAGTTGCTTGAGGGCATCCTCCAGATGGGGAACCACGATTACCCGGTTCTTGATGCAGTATTTGATGCACTGCATCGCCAGCATTGACGAGAACCCCTGAGAGGGTCCGCAGACCCCACCGTCGGATACCCATATCACCGGGCTGTTGGAACGCTGCCTGTGAGCGACGCCCCACTCAATCGCCGGGAAGTCGACGCCGTTGCCTGATCCCATACTGGGCAGTTCGCTCACCATCCGGCCCTTGTCGGCCAGAACCCAAGCGTTCGGACCATCCCCGCAGTCGGAGTAGGCGAGGATCGTGACGCCGGGTGCAGCCTCCAGAATCGCACGAATCTCACGGTTCGTGAAGTCCATGCTGCCGGAGGCGTCCAGCACCAGCACCCCGCCCATGCCCTTGATGGTGCGATCAAAGATCCGCATTTCAGGGTCGGTCAGGATGCGATGGAGTCGACGAGGGTTCCGTCCCGTTTGGGAAGGAATCCGCTTTTTTCCGACGGTGCCGGGTACGAGGGTGGTGAGTGGCAGTTTCTCAATCTCCAACTCGCCCCAATGGGGGACGCCGTAGCGACCGGCGTCGGGAGTGACCTTCTTTAGCCTCTCGCCGAAACCCTCACGGGCCTTGCCGACGCCGATGTTGGAGTGAGTGCGCTCTCCACGCTTACCATCCTCGTCGCCCTCCGTACCCTCGCCACCGGGAACGGTGGTGGTGGTGCCGTCGTCGCCCTCATCGTTGCCAGCCTCATCTTCGGCCTGCTCCGGCTCCGGCTCCGGTGGAGCCTGCTCTGCGATCCGGTCGATCCACTCAGCGATGCGCTCCGTATGGACGAATCCACGGGGAGCCATGCCAGAGCCGGGATCGACACGGGTATCGGCCAGCCCACCCTCACGGTACGCCTTCTCCATGAGTCGCTGGGCACGCTTGCTAATGTCCAGCAAGCACTTCCCCCAGAAGCGATCATGGCGACGGACGCCGGTCAGGAACTTCTTGTGGGACGCCGTGCCTGCGATGCCGACTGCCATTAGGACAGCGCCACGCCAGTCACGGAGGGCAACAGCCCGCTCGCCGTCGGCAGTCTCGCCGTCGTCGGACAGGGAACCCTTCATGTCGAACCCGGCCTTCTGACAGAGGATGTTGACCCGCAGTTCCTCAACGGAACGTAGGGCTTCCTCCGATGCGATGCCACGGTCGATCCAGTCGGAGAACTCCTTACCGGGCGACGCCTTAGCGTGCATCATCTCATGGGCACGGATCACCCGACTCATGTCAGAGTCGTCGACGGGAGCCACCATCTTGCGATCGACGATGACCGTGTGGGGCAGCCCCCGCTTAGGGGCGCACCCTTCCACGATCCAGTTGCCGTCGCTCTGGCCATCCTCACGGGAGAGGATTTCAGGCTCAGGATAGTGAGTGGCGTCGCTCATGCTACGGAGTCCACTTTGATGGCGTCCAGAATGGACTCAGCACGATTGCCGAACACAATGTCGGCAGCCCGCTCGACAGGCAGCCCCTTACGGAGTGAGTCGAACGACATGAACTGACGGAGCGAGATTCGACGCTCACCGGCGTCAGCCATCTTCGCTGCAATCCCACGGAGATCATGGGAGAGCAACTGGAGAGCATCGGGGTGAGGCTGGTCGATACGGATACGGACAGGGAAACGGTCGGTGAGTGCCGGAGGCAACTCCTTCATTTCCTCAACGTTTGTGGTCATAACCGCCGTGAAGCCGGTCTTTGGCTTGTGGACCTTGCCGGACTGGGGATTCTCCCACGACGCCGACTCCGGCGTGTCCAGCATGGCGAGCAGGGTGGCGAACACATCGCCCCCAGCCTTGTCGATCTCGTCCACGACGAGTCGACCGCCCTTGATACCGTCGCCCTCCCACGCCTTGAGAGCGGATCCCGCTACCCAGCGGAAGTTGCCCCCCTCAAGCATGAAGGAGCCGGTAACGTCGGCGTTGGTCATGTCCTCTGTGCAGACCAGACGAAAAGCGCCTGCCTCCACATCACCAGTCGTAAGACCGGCGAAAGTCTTGCCCGTTCCCGGCGGGCCGAACAGGATCACACGGTCGATCCCATTGTCAATGACGTCGGCTACTCGCTGCCAACAATCGGGAAGTGTCACTTCATTCATCTTGCAAACCCCCTTCGGGTTCTATTGGTTACTGGTTACAACGATACAGAGGATGGGAAAGACTCACAACCTCTTGACAGTGTGACGTTCGTCACTTTTGGTTCCCGCACTCGTACAAGCCCTGCTTGATCTTCGTGAAGTGCTGGGAAGTCTTGAGGTACTTGAGTACGGTCTGTGTAGAAAAGCCGCTTTTCTCAGCCAACTGAGCAGTGGTGAACTGCTCGCACCGATGCTCCGCAGCCCATTCCTCAAAGTCGGCGTACTTCTCAGCCCTGTCGCTCTCTGCGGGCTTCACCAACTTGACGCCCTGAGAGTTGGAAGTCTCACGGCCTTTGGCGATCTTCCAGATACGAGTCTCCACACGACCGGAGGAACCTTCGCCCACACAGAGGTCGATCTGTCGACAGTGGCCCTTCTTCGTCCCGTTCTTATTGAATGGGCCGACAGCCATGATGGTGTATTCGCCCACTGTCCCCCAGTAGCCCTTGTCCTCGCCCCACTTGTGCTTGGGGTGTCGTATGGCTGAATCAAACCGATACCAGCCCAACTCACGGACATGGTTGCCGTCAACGTCAGGCTTAGAGAGTTGGAATAGGCGACCGGGGACAAGGGTGCCCACGGGAAGGTCCACTTCGTCCAGAAACTCGTAGCCGTCCTCTAGGGCTTGGGCGTACTTGATGGCATCCGTAAGAGAGCGCCGATCGGCAGCCTCCTGAGTGAAACGCTTGGCAGTCATGGGTCCTTCTTTCGTTCTACAACCCTTCCACAACAGCCTACAAGGTATGAATCACAACACCAACCTGCTGGTAAACTAGTTCTGAGCCGGTACCTGCCGGCCCCGTGCCTCGACGATGGAGAAAGCACTATGAAGAAAGTAGAAGCCCATACGCACTATGTCACCGGGCCTCGGTCCGAAGATGAGTCGGGGCTGACGGCCGACGATTCGATGCATCCTGAGTTTGGTAAGGCGGGTGGCCACCCCGATACCGTTACCACTATTGGTGCACGCTTCAAGCCAGTAGCAAAGGCTGCTCCTAAAGCGAAGGCCAAGTCCGAATAGTAGGACTTCCAACTACTTGCTCCTCGGGGATAACGGGAAAAGTCGCTTTTCTGGTTGTGACCCCGGGGGGTGGAGAACTGAGATTCTCGCTTTCTGCACCTAGACATAGGTCTAGTACGCAGTTGAGATTCTTGCTTTTTGCGACCTGACCCATTCAGCGTCTGAAGCGGAAAGCCCAAAAATGAAGAAAGCCGCCCCGAAGGGCGGCCTTCTTGTTTGTTGTGGTGGAGTCGGCTAAGCCGAGACCTGATCCTTGAGGGAGAGGGGCATCATCTTCACCCACACGCCGAAGGTGCCATCGCGGTTCTTACGAGTCGCGATAACGAGGTTGGGGTACCTCTTCTTCAGGTTGTACAGGTAACCGATGTGCTTCCGGCTCCGGTCAAGAACCACGAACTCCCCGGGGTGCTCGTCGTAGACCCGAGCAAGGAAAGCCTGAATGGGACCGTTACCGGGCCCACCCCGCCGTCCTGCCGGAGGATCTTCGACGATGATCCGGTAGTGCTTACGCTGGGACATGTTGGTGTCTCTCCGCTCGCTAGGTGGTCTGTCTACTTGACATGGGACGTTGACAGCAGTGCACGCACCGCTGCTAGTGGTCCCTCAGCGTCACGAGTCAGGATTTCGTCGTCCTGTGACGTGACAGCATCTTCGGTAGTGGTGCTATCCACCACCGTGACGCCTTGAAACGATTCTGCAGGCGCATCCGCAGGATCGTCATTGATTGTCAGATTCTTGCGCTCAATCCACCGCTCACCGCGACCGGCGAGTGGCGTACACAAGAGATCGAGGTGCCCATAGCGCTGGCGGGCCCCGATAATCTGGACCTCGATGACGAGGGGTCCGAAGTCCGTTGTGGCTCGGAGTCCCTCGTAGGCATCGAAGTCGATCTTCCCGTCGGAGGTTCTTGCGAACCGTGACCGATCAGGGACTTCGGTGTCTACTAAGTCCATACATACCTCTGATTGTCGGTTATTAGGTTTCCCATCATAAGGGTGCGTCATTGTGAACAGCAACCCCTACTTTGAGATTTTTTTGGTGGGCTTGACGGGTGGCTCCAAGGGAGGCGCCTCCGTGAGACACATCTCTGTCTCATCCCACTCGAGAATAAGGAAGTCGTAGTCGTCGAACGTGTCGGCACCGGGCCAGTAGTCCCTAGCGCTTACGACGTAGTGGCTATTGCCCGCTCCGTCTGGTCCGACGATCTGGTTGTTGTCGCCGGGAATGGCGACGACCATCTCGATCTTGACGAGCCTGCGGTCCATCACGCCCCCTTTGTGAAGATTTCCTGGAGGCGGATGACGTCCTCGGCGGTGAATCCCGCCTCGAAGGCCTCGTCGGTCATGCCCTCAGGCTGACCGTCGTCGTCGTAGTCGACCATGTAGTCCATGATCTTCCGGACGGCTGGGTCGCTCTGGGCACGGACGCCGGCCATGAACTCGGAGGTGTAGGACCGCTCCCCTGTGTTGGGGTCCTCGTCGAAGTAGATCGTGAGGTGGTCCACACGCCCGTCCTCGTTCTTGACGGCGTAGACGGGGTAGTTGCCGTCCCCGTAGCCTGAACTGGAGGCGATGGCCGTTCCGAAGCCCTTAGCGAAGAACTCGCCATGGCGCCGGTCGGACAGGGTCACCGCACAGGGGTGACCATAGGTGCACTGCTTGTGATCCTTTGGATCGTTTACTGGGGCCTCGTCATACTCGCCGTCCAGCACATAGCACGGGTCGACGATCATGACCTGACCTGAGTCGACGGAGACGTGCCCCACCAACTCGACTTCCTGAGATACCGCTGTGTCTGTCATGTGCCTAAGGCTACAGAGGATAGGGGATAGTGACAACCTCGGAGAAAAAAGAATATTGGTTGTCATCCCAACCTATCCCCTGTAGGATTACGGCATGAACATTTGTGCCAGCGATCCATGCGAGTCCGTCTTGGCGGGCGAGGCACCTGACATGCGGTTGGGCGACACCTGTCTCCTGTGCCTGTGCCGGGAGTGCGAGCGGTGCGGAGCAACCATCGACGTTGACGAGGAACACCAGATCGTCGAACCGTTGGGTGGGGGCTTCGGCTACATCGACGTATGCGACCGCTGTCTACGGGACTCAGACAGACCGTACAACTAGGGAGAAGGAACAATGGCCGAAGTGACCAGCGGTAAGAACCTGACCGCCATCATCTTGGACGACAAGGAGGCTGACGCCCTCGGACGTCTGCTCCGGATGAACGCCGACAAGCCCAGCGTGAAAGGGACGTTGGCCGAACTGCATCAGGCGCTGGCCTGACTCGCCAGTCAGTGAAGGGCCCCCTTCGGGGGGCTTTTTCTCTTTTTTCATGTCTTGTGCTCGGAAGCCCCGACCCTTTCCGCCACCGTGAGATGTTGCTGGCGAAATCGCGGACGTATTGGTTTCTTCTGGCTTATTTGGGCTGGAACCCCTGATGCCCATGTCGGGGCCGGCGACGCCGGCGGGCGTCGCACTCGGGTTGCCCCCTACACCTTGTAGTGTGACAGTCGTCACAAAGTGAGGAATCTGTTGTCATCCTCCGTAGGATGGTGGTTACTGGATAGGGACTTCCTACCGGGTACCCCGATAACGGGAGTGAACATTATGAACACCCACGTTATTGCCTCCAAGCAGTACGTTGCTGCTCTGGAGGCCGAGGCTGCTGCCAAGCGTGCCGTCGCTACTGCGAAGGAACTCTTGGTTGAGGCATCAGAAAGGGCGGGTCGACCGACCTGTGTGGTGGACGGCAAGGCCGTCACCATCACTCAGGCCATTCGGCGCTCCTTCTCGCTAGATGCCCTGCGTGGACTCGTCGACGACGCTGTGTTTGCGGTGGTCACAAAGACCTCCGTCGACTCGAAGTCGTTCGACCGGCTCCGGCAGAACGGCAGCATCGCTGCGACTGTGGAGGATGCCGTGACGAACGGTACTCCCTACGTCCGTGTCAACATCACGGACGCCACGGAGGCCGAGCAGGCCGAGCAGGATAGCGCCTCTAAGGCGCTCTGATCCTGCCCCAGCGGGCGGGGGGCTTCGGCTCCCCGCCTCCTGCGGGGTCGGCCCTACGGGTCCGGCCCTGCCATAGCCACGGCCCTCCCTGCGGGGGCCCCGAGGTTCAGGAGAACCCGACATGGACGTACCAGACATTACCGTTACCTACTCGCCGAGGGGCGAGGCCTTTGTGGAGGACCGATTCGAGATCGTCCTCCCGGCGGACGACGAGTCCGGGGCCTCCCCGACGCTCACGGTCATCGTGACCCCCGAGGGCATCCTTATGGACGCCTACACACAGGAGCCCGACGAGCATCGTGGCACCATCGGCATGACGTTCGATGAGTGGTGGGAGTTCATCGTCAACGGAAGATTCTCTGGCGTCTGAGGTTGTCGAACTTTCTCATCCTTTGTATCCTGTAGTCAGTAGACCAGAAGGGGGCCATTATGGGCCTAGACAACATGCCGCATGAGTACCCGTGCAAGAGGCAGGGTACGGCGGTCATCGACAAAAAGACCCACACTTGGGAGGACGAGGATGGGGTCACCCTATCTGAGGACTCCTATCCCATTGACTGTGACAAGACCATCGAAGCCGGTGGCTGTCCCTTCACGAACGCCAACCCACCCAAAGCGGGCCGGGTCATGGGCATGTTCGGTACCCATTGCTGGTACAGGGGCAAGTACGGGAACTGGGTCATCAGCGCCCTCAACTCCGACGCCACCAACATCAACTTGATTGACCACTACGGAGCGGACGGTGACGACAGTTTCTACGGAACTGAACTTGACTCAACGTATCGTCCGGTTCAGGAATGTCTTGATCTGGCCGACAAGATGGAGGCTGCTCTGGAGCAGCGTGGCGGTCGGCTGGTATTCGGTGACGATGACCGAACCGACGATGCGAAGTACGCCATCTGGTACCTCCGCTGGGTCGCCAAAGACTGCGACGGAATGGATGCGTGGTACTGATGCCCCTCCCGCTGTCTAGGGTTGTTGTTCTTTCGCATCTCCTGTAGGCTGTACCCATGAGGCTAAAAGAGGCAATAAACGAGAAGATCGCCATGTGCGACCGGATCATTCTGGCCCTCACCACTCCACCTGCCACGACTTACAACGTGGCCGGGGACGAGTTGGATGACATGGTGGAGTTCATGGAGGACGAGCGTGCTCGCCTCCGCACAGAAGCGAAGGAACTGGACGACGGCACCCATTGGGTGTTCGGTTAGAAAGAAGGAAAAACATGGATGACATTTCACGCCACATGGCGACCGATGCAGCAGACAACATCCATCTCAACAGGATCACCGAGGAAAAGGTGGAACTGCTGGAGTCGATGCTGGCTATGGTTTTCGGGGCTGCCGGCGACGGCCACTTGGAGGCAAGGGATGCCTTGGAGATGGTGAGGTTCATAGAGTCTTGGCGTAGCGAAGTCTTGGAGTTCAGGGACAGTTGGGTGCCTCCCTCCCATTGGGCGATGGCAGAGTTGAACTGATGACAAACCTTCCGCATTGGACCGACACTCCTGAACGCACCCGTGATGACGGGGCCGTGTTCCGCAAAGGCGACCGTGTGAAGGTCGTTGGTCAAGAGATCCACGGAGAGATCGTGCGCTGGGACGGTGGCAAGGCTGTCGTTCTGGACGACGACGCTGCCGACTGGATGATTGAGGACGACGACGGAACGTTGACCTTCTCCCTGTGGGATTTAGTCAAGTGGTGAAGTTGGCATAGCCAACTATCCTCTGTAAGATGTAAGGAATAACGACAACGAAGGGAATGTGCCGATGGGCATGGACGTTTACGGAAAGGAGCCGACCGCAGAGGTCGGTGAGTATTTCCGTCGGAATGTGTGGGGCTGGCACCCGCTGTGGGAGATGTGTGAGGACTTGTTCCCCACCATCGCCGGACAAGTGGAGTGTGCCCACACGAACGACGGCGACGGTCTGGATGCGGACCTGTCCGTTGAGTTGGCTAAGGGTCTGACAGAGGCCGTTGCCGACGGGCGGGTGAAAGCGTGGATCGACGAGCGCAACGCTCATGTCGCTGCGCTTCCGATGGTGCCTTGCCGTTGTTGCGACGCTACGGGAATCCGTACCGACGAGATTGGGCTGGCTGCGGGCTGGCACGACAAGGCGCTGTCTAAAGAGGATGCCATCATCTTGGGCCGGGAGTTCGGCTCTTGTAACGCTTGCCACGGACATGGCGAGAGCCCATCGTGGCTCGCAAGTTACGAGACTCGCATTGAGGATGCGACGGAGTTCTCAGAGTTCCTCGCTGCGTGCGGAGGGTTCGAGATCTGCTAGTTCTGTGGGTAGGGGTGTCCGTAACCGTAAGGAGCGGATGGGCTTCGTCATCGCCCTCCTTCAACCCCTACCCACACACCCTTTCCTCCACCGTGAGGCTTTGCCGTAAGGCAGGTGCCGGCGGGCCCCGGCCCTGGCTGTGACCGGCCCCACGGCCCGGGGCCGAAGGGCTGTGATTTGGTTCGAGTGAGCCGGTGTGACGCACGTCACGGTGGAAGTCGGCCTTATCCCTTGTAGGATGTAGGTATCGAGATCGGGTGATGGTCCCAGCGCCTACGGGCAGGATCGGCCGATACCCCGGCTCGCGCGCCCCCCGCGCGTAGGTCTGCGGGCATTTGCCGGGACAACGAAACACGCGGGGGGTTTTTGCGTGCTCCATGTCGGGTGGCCCCGGCTTCGCCCGAACTGTGGTTCGGCCCCCCGGGGCTGCGGAAAGCCTCTGTCAAGGCAATGTTGTGATTGTGGGCTATTCCTTGTAGGCTTGGGGGTACCCAAGGCCATAAGGAGGCCACCATGATTACCTACCTGCCCACATGGACCACGCCGTCTGGCGTCGTCGCCAGCGCCCAGAGCGGGGCCCCCAGCCGTTGGCTGGCGTTCGTCTGGTTCCTTCGACTCATGGGCACCTACCCGTGGGCCGTCGGCTCCCCCGCCTCCCTCCGCATCCGTGCGAGCGAGCGTGGGCTGCTGGATTCTGGTCCGCTCCCGCTCCCCTACGGAGGGCTGGACGAGGATGCTCTGGTGAACGAGGGCACTCACCACTACTTCTACACGGGCGGTCCTGAGGACGCCGATGTGCGCTGCTCCGACTGCGACAGCCGTCCGTCCCACAAGGCTGCCAAGTACCCCTGTGGGGCTGCTGCCGACCTGATGCCACGCTGCTGGCCGGCAGGCACGACCCTCCAGACTGGCGTCATCAGCAAGGCTGCCTGACCCCCTTTCCGCCACCGTGGCACTTAGCCGTGGTGGCGGTCTGGCGGCCCCGCTGGTGGTCCACCCCTGCCGATCGACTCCCGAGGAGGCCGGGGCCGATGGCCCCTCGATTTCGAGTTCGATTCGAGTTCGACCGGCGATGTGACCGCAGTCACATAATCCGACGTTGCGCCACGTTGTGATTCACACCATGCCCTGTAGGGTGTACCCATGAGCAACAACGAACACCTCACGAATACCCATGACGTTGGGGATGGCCGGATTTCGGTTACGTCCAACGATCACGGATACGGTACCTACACGACCATGTGTGACCACGGTGCCACCACATCGGGCGCTACCTACATCGCAGTCCATGCGAGCGGGAACGCCTCTATCCATTGGAACGACACGATCTACCACTACACCGGGGGCGACGCACTCGCCATCGTGTCCTACTTCGCTGCCACGCTCTCGATGGGCAAGACGGCGAACTTCATCAAGACGACCAGCGTTCTCGACCGACAGAGCGTGATCGCTGCCTGACCCGAAAGGGGGGCCGGATGGCCTCGACAATAGACGAGATACCGGCGTGGGTGTTCCGCAGAGGCCCCGGCCGACGTGAGGCTTACCCATACGACGACTGGTTCGACGGACGGGTGTGGAGGCTCGTGTCGGGTGAGGACTTCACGGTCAACATCCGCACCATGCGCGACTACATCAAGAAGGCTGCCGGACGGCGGGGCCTCCAGATCGTCGTGGAGCACGATGGCGAGGTCGTCATTGTGTGGAAGCGCCAGCATGGGGTGGTGCCCGTGGAGGGGGCCGATCGCCTTGACGAGGATCACGCCAGAGCCGACTGGGAGGATCACCAGCGAGCGATCCACGAGCCCCGGGGCATGTCTTACAAGGTCATCGACTTGGATGAGTGTGATCCAGAACTTGTTGTCAAGGAGTTGTGATGTTCTCCTATCCCCTGTAGAGTGTACTCATGACCAACTTCCACATGCCCGATTCATGGTACGACCCACCCGACGACCCCTGTGAGTGCGGGGACCGGTGCCACCTGTGCGACGCAGAACTCGCAGAGGACTACCGCTGGTCCACGGACCCACGAGTCTGATGGACACGACGGCAGCCCGTGTAGAGGCACGGCTCAACGAACTGAAAGCGGAGAACGCCGAGTTGTGGGACTTCGTGGAGGCTGTGGCAAAAGCGAACATGGCTGGCTTCGCCTCCACGCAGGCTCAGGAAATGGTGCGGAATCGGGAGGTCAAGTGATGGACTTCTGGGCGCGAGGCGCATACCACCGTGTGCGCAAGATGGCGCGGGGGCCCCGGCGCAAGGCCGGCACCCGATGGGCCGTTGGCTTCGACGGCTTCTACCGCAAGCGCAAGAAAGCGCGAAAGTTGCCTACCCCCGACTTGACTGAACCCACAGAGGTCGAGGCCACCGGGGCTCCAGAGATGGTGATTGCCGATGACTGGGGGCCGGTCAGCATGCGCAACCGTGTGCGGAGGTGACGTTGGTCACACAGGTTGGTATCTCTCCCTATGGCTTGTAGAGTGTAGTCATGACCAACACAGGAGAGTTCCTGTCCTGCTGTGGCTACTGCGGATCAGTCATCGACTACTGCCAAGGCCACGGAGAGGACGAGCGTAAAGAGTTCGGATTCGACTACGACTCCGACGAGTACGAGACACGACGCGAGGCGTTTGAGGCAGCCCTATGATGGGCGCAATCGCCGGCCTGATCGTGGTGGCGTGGGCCATCTACCTGCTGCCACAGATCTAGGCGAAGTCCTTTCCGCCACCGTGGCCTTGTGCGTAAGGCCCTTGTCGGCCCCGATTTCGAGAGTGGCGAAGGTATGGAATGGAGTTGAACTGAGGGTGCTCGTCGAGCAGCCCCGGCTGGGCGCGGTTGGGCGCGAAACGGCCCGGGGCCGTCCTCGAGCGTTTGCTCCTTACAAAGCATAGAGTGAGCAATGCTGCATGTCAACTCCGTGGCTTCTGAACTCGTGGCGCGGGCCCCGGCTGCGTGGGGTGGGTGCTGCCAACGGGCGGGGCCGGCATCCACGGGATTTCGGTCGATGCTGTCAAGGGGTTGTTGTTGAGTCCCATGCTCCGTAGACTGAGGGTACCCAAGGCCAAAGGAGGCCATTATGACCATCGCCTACGCCGAAGTCGAGGAACTCATCTCCCTCGCGGCTCCCAAGACGCTCTCGCGGGGCCGGCGCTCCGACGAGCACGCCCTGTCGCGGGTCTACCACGAGTTGTGGGAGATGTGGGACGCCGGCGAGATTGACGTCGCGGGCCTTCGGGCAGTAGTAGCCCGCCCGTAAGCCCAAAGAACCCCTGCCTTCGGGTGGGGGTTCTTGTTGGCCCCGCTTTCCAGGTCAGGTGGCCTGGTGCCCGGGGCCGGGCAGGGCGCTTTGTACCTTACTAAGTCTAGCCAGTTCCGATGTTTGTGTCAACTTTGATGGTGGTAGAAAGGCCCCGTGGATCGTGTCAAATAATATTGGGAATCCTCCCTATCCCCTGTAGGCTGGAGGTGACGAGGAAAGGAGGACTGACATGGACGACATCGACGAGTTGATGGACGACCCGTACATCCGCGCTGGGCTGCTCGACCACTACGAGCATGAGCGCGCGCGTCTGGCTGCGCTGGAGCCAATCGAGGATCCAGAGCCAGCGGGGCTGTCTTGCGACCACCCCGGTCGCACAGGCCCCTAAGCCAAAGTGCCCCCCCTCCTGCGGGTTGGGGGGCCTTTGTGCGGCCCCGCTTGTCCCTGAGAGTTCCTTTCCGCCACCGTATGAAGTTGCGGCCAGTTCAGCCCCCGGGGCTGCCTAGGCCTGAACCGAGAACTCGAACCGGCCGGGGCTGGGGCCTCGACGATTTGGTCGATGTGTCAAGCGTCACAAAATCCGCGTTGTGCAACGTTGGCATTGCGCCCTATTCACCGTAGGATGTACTCATGACCAAAACCAAGATTCCGACATGCACGATTTGTGGCGGGTCCGGTCCCGGTTGGGAGTTTCCACTATTCCCACGGTGTCCAGACAAAGCGTTCGGCACGATTTGCGCCGAGTGCGACCACGAGCGCCACGCCAACTACTTCGGGCCAGACTCCCGGTAGACCGTCCCCCGTCCCCTACGCCCCCACC
>Ga0315318_10000474_pt1 | contig 16258 bp, 14 predicted proteins | sample M1200m3416metaG_FD_203703 | JGI IMG/M metagenome (GOLD analysis project Ga0315318, IMG submission 203703) | Ammonia-oxidizing marine archaeal communities from Monterey Bay, California, United States - M1 200m 3416 | ecosystem: Environmental > Aquatic > Marine > Coastal | place: USA: California... | reverse complement strand
AATATAAATCGGTTATGAATAAAGGATTCAAAGAGTATGGCTGAGAGCGCCAATCGCGATTCGCCATGAGCATTCGGAGTTTTCTTGTGTCTGAGCTATTTCTTCGGCCCAACAAATTTCTATATCGAATTTTTCGCCCGACTCCGAAAACAATTCGCTCGATTATTCATCCTCTTTCTTCGGTTGCTAGTTTTCTGAATTCTCCCATCCAAAGAGTGACTTCTGAGAAAGATGAATTCGGCGGAGTTCCAGGAGTTATTTATCACCCTAAAAAAAACAGAGACTCCCGAAGAGTCATCGTTTACCTACACGGAGGTGGGTACTGCTGGGGCTCATCGAAGAATACTCATCGGGTAGGATTGTCGAACTTTGCCAGGATCACTAAAATATCGATATACTGCATTGAGTATAGATTAGCTCCAGAGCATCCCTATCCAGCGGCACTGGATGATGTGCAGAAGGCTTGGGATGACATTACCAGAAGATTTCCCGACTCAGAGATTATTCTAGCGGGGGATTCGGCTGGAGGGGGGTTAAGTCTGGCACTAATGATGAAGATTCGAGACAATGGAGCAAAGATGCCTGATGCATCGGTACTTTTCTCACCATGGACCGATCTAACCTGTTCTTCTGACTCATACAACACTAGGGCCAGTTCTGAACCGATGTTCCCTCGTGTAGCCCCGGAAGATCACGCTAGATACTATGTCCCTGAGAAAATCGATAAGTCGATTCCGGAGATCTCTCCGGTCAATGGGAGCTTCGGAGGTTTTCCGAGAACGCTAATTCTAGTTGGGGATAGGGAGATATTACTTGACGATAGTAGACAAGTGGGTGATAAGGCGTCGAAAGATGGAGTTGATGTACGACTAGATATTTGGCCGAAAATGTTTCACGACTGGTGGCTGTTTGGATTCTTAGTACCTGAGTCTGAAAAATGTCTCCGAGAGGTTTCAAGATGGATACATCTGAGTAACTTGGACGGGCTTTAGTTTCAGTTGTCTTCCTCTTCGTCAGTGGAACCAGCTGGACCCCATTCCGCATCTGGAGATCCTCCAGACCACTCTCCGAAAACGGCGATATCCTCAATTTCCTCATCCTCCCTCCAAGGTGGCTCACCATCAGAACCGCTGATTATCAAGCAACCCTCATCATCCAGCCTCTTCTTTAGAGTTGAAACTCCTCTCTTTACTGGAAGAAGATGGCCAATCGGAGAACCAGAGTTGACGAATGGATGTGTAGCTGAGCTGATTAGTAGGCCCCTGATAGGGGAAATGACGTCATGTTGGGTCCCGGGTAGTTCCGGATCGGTTATCGTAGCAACAATTTCTCCCTCCTCGACGAAGCTCCCCGCAGGAGCAAGGACATCTAGAAGCCCGCCTTGGTCGGATCTTATCCATACCGATCCAGAAGCCAGAATTCTAAATCGAGGCTTGCTTGGATATCCCGGTAGCATCCTCAGGCTCCTGAGAAGATTGATTATCCCGTACATGGAAATCTGAACAGACTCGGGGTCCGCCTCGTCCGAACCACCTCCTTCGTAGGTGATGCAGGCAATGCCCTCCTGATTGGCAACCCTTCGTAGAGACCCCCGAGGCCCTTCGCTATCCAGAATCGTCTCGATACCGAAGGATCTAGCAATTCGGTTGCTACTTGCATGGGCCAGATTAGCCCTAATCTGTGGGATGTTTGTCCTCCCTTTCGCTGCTGAGTGGAGATCGACAACATAGTCGCTGCTGGATATGAGCTTGCTCCAAAGTTTGTGAGCCACTCTAGAAGTAGTATTGCTGTCAGGTTTCCCTGGAAAGCATCGGTTCAGATCTCTGCCATCAGGGAAGTCACGTATCATTCTCCTGTAACCAGGAAGGTTGACGATTGGAACAATGCGTATGGTCCCAGCTAGAACGCTCGCATCGATCACTTCCTCTGGACCCATGAAGTTAGGTCCACAGAGGTAAGTTAGAGCCAGGGGACCGACTAATTCGTCACCATGAATGGCACCCAAGAGAGTCACTACTGGGCCAGGGCGAGATCCATGAACCACACTGATTGGAACGGGCCATGACTCGCCAATCTCAACATCGAGGAGCTCGTACTCCATGTGCCTTATTGTCCCAGGTTTGATTCTCTTCCTCATGAATACATGATTCTTCGTACCTTCGTTACGAGACCACTTTGAGGGACTCCCCCCAACCTCTCCAAGAGCCTTTTCTATCTCCTTGCGTCGTCTCATTGGAATCTGATTGGCTATCTTAATCGGTGCGAACCTTCTCTTCTTTGCACGAGGCGGGAGCTTCGTCTCGTTGCTGCTGGCGGGTGGTCCAACTTTGGCTGAATCGCCCTCGCTCACTGTTAGCCCGAGGGATTGGCGAATTAATACAATGCGCAAGGCAATATTGGGAATATTCAATTTCAAAGAGGGTTTTCGATAGTCATGGAGAGGGGGGATGTGAAGTCTGTTCAGGAACTTCATGCACCATCCAGCATATGTTTTGGTTGTGGGCCATCCAACAGTAATGGGCTGAAGATTAGATCTTTTAGAGGGGAAAATGGGCTTGAGATGGAGTTCACGCCGACTGAAGAGCATCAAGCGTTCCCGGGGATGGTCAATGGGGGCATCATCGGTACCCTCCTTGACTGTCATGGGAACTGGACTGCAGCAATTGCTCTGATGGATCGATCGGGAGATCCCGAGCCACCCTGCACAGTCACTGCTTCCTACAGTATCAAACTCAGAAGGCCTACTCCTTTCAGGAGCATCCTCCGTGTAACAGGCAAAGTAGTCGAAATTGGAGAAGACAGGGCCAGCGTGATGATGTCGCTTTCGGCGGATGGCAAGGTTTGTGCTACTGGAGAAGGTCTATTCGTGACAGTGAAAGAAGGTCATCCTGCCTTCCACCGTTGGAACTGATTGACACGCGGCATCCTTTAGAACGGCCGAATCAAAGTTCCCCTATGGACGACGGGGGCGAGATGGTAGGACTCGAGGAGTTCGAATTCGACAATCGTCTAAAGAAGATGCTACAGGAAAATTGGGGCATCAGTCAGTTATTCCCCCCACAGGCAATGGCGCTCCCCGGTTCTCTCGAGGGAAGGAATCTGATGCTAGCGATACCGACGGCTAGTGGGAAGTCTCTTGTTGCTCACATCACAATGGCACACAGACTGGCTAACGATTTGAAGGGAATGAGGGGGGTATACATCGTTCCCCTCAAGGCTCTTGCTTCTGAAAAATTCGACGAATTGAGTGAGATTTGCAGCAGCGTTGGTCTGAAAGTAGGACTAGCAATTGGAGACAGGAGTAGCGAGAATAATTTAGTCGGAGGCTCTGACGTACTGGTATGCACCAGTGAGAAGTTAGACTCGATGCTAAGATCGAATCCTTCGCTGATGAATGACATTGGAATAGTGGTTGCTGACGAGTTTCATCTACTGCAAGAACCAAACAGAGGTCCGACACTGGAGATACTACTGTCTCGGATACGACATAGGATGGAAGGGGCTCAAATCCTGGCTCTCTCAGCCACAGTAGGGAATGCCGATGAATTGTCAGAATGGTTGGAAGCGGATCTAATAAAATCTGACTGGCGGCCAATTGCCCTCTACTCTGGGACTCTGACTGGTTTAGACCTTAGATACCACTCTGTCGAAAGCCCAGGGGGAGATTTTGCTTTGCCTGAGCCAAAGCGTCTGGGAGGAGGGGCACAAAAGAACCTCCATTCCGTTTTGGACGACACGATTGATATGAACAAGCAGATGCTAGTTTTCGTTGCTTCGAGATCCTCGGCGCAGAAGGAAGCAAGAGAGCTCTCTAAACATGTTAAAACTAAGGTAGCAGCGGGTATTCATGGATTCTCGAAATCGGTTACTGATTCATGGGATGCAATGGCAGATGCACTTTCTACAGGAGAGAACGGTTCAGTCACCGTGAAGGCCCTAGAAAATGCAGTAAGGGGAGGAGTTGGTTTTCATCATGCAGGTCTTACTTCTTCCCAAAGAAAGGTCATCGAAGGAGGTTTCAGGTCTGGAAATCTGTTGTGTATAGTTGCCACCCCCACTCTTGCTCAAGGAGTGAACCTGCCAGCCAGCAGGGTTGTGGTCAGGGACACAAGAAGATGGAGCACTGTTGCCGCCAGAAGCATGCCTCTTCCCATAATGGAGGTGAGGCAGATGATGGGTCGAGCCGGAAGGCCTGGTTTCGACGAGTTCGGAGAGTCTTTTCTGGTATCAAAGAGCAAGCAAGAAGAGGCTTCTCTAGTCGATTTCTACTTCAAAGGAGAGCCGGAGGATATCACTTCTAAACTGGCCAATCCAGGAGCTCAAAATGCGGAGGAGGATGGTGCCCTCCTTGCTCACATTCTATCCATAGTTGCGACTGCAGGAATTGATGATAGAGACGCCATCTCAAGATTCCTATCGAAGACATTCCTAGCAAGCCAGATGGAGTCAGAGACTCTTGAGATGAGAACAGATGATGTTCTACACTGGCTCTGTGAGAATGGGATGATAGATAGGACTGGGGAGTCCAAGCAAGTCAAGAAGAGGATTAAGGAGATGAAAACCATAGATGTCGAGGAGGAAAGTTGGCAAGACGAGATGCCCTCATGGGCGAACTCAGCAACTGCAATTCCGGGACTGGACCTGATTCCCAAGGAAGAGTCACTGACAAGAAGGCTACCTCCCAGAAGAGGACCTGCAATTTTTGGTTTCAAGAAGGCTAGTATGTATGAGCCATCCGAGTCCTTTCTTCCAGAGCCTTCTGCGATGACATACTCCCCTACACCCTTGGGTTCCAGAGTTTCCAGGCTTTACCTAAATCCCATTTCTGGCAGAATCATTCAAGATGGCCTAAGAAAGGCGATGGGCATTGTTTCCGGAGAAGACAAGGTTGGACAGGTTTCTCCACTGAGCCTGCTCCATCTAGCTTCATGTACACCCGATTTCCTTCCTCTTTGGCCTAGGAAGAACGACTATGATGTCATTCAAGAAGCCCTACATGGGCACGAAAGAGAGTTGCTTTCTACCCCTGTTGATCTCGAAGAAGAGCGGAGAATGAAGGGTACACTAGTAGTTCATTCGTGGATGGATGAAGACTCACTAGAGACGATAGAGAATGATTGGGGAGTCCAGGCCGGAGATTTGCGAAGCAGAGTTGAGCTACTCGAATGGCTCCTATATGCGATGCGCAGGATTCTATCCGAGGACGAAAGTCTAGCAATAATAGATCGAGGAGCACACAAGACATTGTTCGAGTCGATCGACGAGGTTCATCGAAGAGTTAAGTACGGATGTAAAGCAGACATCCTAGGGCTAGTGGCAATCAAGGGAGTTGGGAGAGTAAGGGCTAGGGAAATGTCAGACACCCTCGGAGTAGCCAGTGCGTCTGATGTTTCTCTGATAACCGAGAGGGACAGGTCTAGACTATCGGATCTAAGAGGGTGGAGTCCAAGATTGGTGGACAAACTAGTGGATTCAGCCAGTAAGTCAGTTAGAAGATCACGCTAATCAAATTCTTCAACAGAACAGCATCGGGCAGCATGGATGCACGCCACCCTGTGCCATGGTTCCCTGCCTGGGGCATCAAGTTCTCGGAACCCATCGAGAATGTCTTCTCTGTAGTATCCATCATTAACGAATGGAGATCAAGCAATAGGTGGATGATGTTGGCATATGAGGCAGCGGCTAGTGAAGTTCACCTATGGACAGCATGGTATGCACTTAGGAGGAGTGAGGATTCCGATGAAATGGTCGCGAAGACCCCAGATGCAGAGTTTCTAAGACTGATCTCAGGAACTCGACAGATCAGTAAGGCGTTTGAGAGAGCTGGTGTTGCAGTAGGTGACGGATGTGCATGGGTAGTCATGCTTCCTGATTGGGATGTAGGTGATGGATTCGGAGAATTCTCTATCCCCTTGGAAAGTTATAACGATGCTACAGAAGAGGCGATTAGGCTAATCGAACACCTAGGAGGATCACTGGTCCCAAACCGTCCGACCCCATCAGCAAGTGGACTCGAGAGGATTGGTTCAGACTATCCAAGAGAGTCAAGTATCACAGAAATCGAGGATTTCTTCCTGGGTCACATTGCCCTTTCCGATTTGAAATGAGGTTTTTTCAGCAGTCATGTTGATAGACGAGGGACATGACAGGAATTCGTAATATGCCAAAGTTCTACGGGTTCGGATCATGCGCTGTTTGCGGCATTGCATGCACTTCTGGGAACTTCCTCAATCATGAGAGCAGAAGATATTGCACGGCTTGCTGGGTGGAGAAGAACAACCCAGAACATCCTGATTTGGAAAAAATTCGTGAGAAAGTAGTGTCAGCCGTAGAAGAATGGAAGTGTACAAAGTGGACTCGGGAGCAAGGTCCACTTCCACTAGGCCCCATGCCCGTAAAGAAGTGAGGGATGACCTTGGCAAGTGGATTTGTCCCAGACGACTTTGATGCCACATCATGGGACAATCTTGAGCCCGTTACTAGCGAACTTCTTGAAAGGGACTTGAATTGCTCTAGCTGTCTGGAGAGTCTAATATCCAACTCCTCTGAGCTTGCGGAGCACATTTCGGAGACCGGGGCATTACTGTACATTGCGATGACTTGCGATACCGAGAGCGAGGAAAAGAAAGGGGCCTTCCTAGAATTCATGAGCAATGTCAGACCGAAGTTATCTGAGTTCTCGGATGCATTGAATAGAAGGATAGTCAGTCACTCATCGGTTGATGATCTTCCTAGCAGATACGACCTGATGCTTAGAGGAATGAGGACAGACGTCGAAATCTTCCGAAAAGAAAACATCCCCTTGGGAGTGAGGCAAACAGAGCTTGTTACCGAATCACAGACGATTAAGGGGGCGATGACTGTTGAGTTCGATGGCGAGGAAATGACTTTTCCCCAGATGAGCAAGTATCTCGAGTCAAATGACAGATCCAAACGACAAGCAGCATGGATGGCCATGACTGCAAGGAGGATGGGGGATCATGAGAGGTTGTCTGAAATTTTCGATGAGTTGATTTCAATCAGGCATCAAATGGCCCTCAACGCAGGCTTCGAGAGCTATACAGAATACATGTTCAGGGCAATGCATAGGTTCGACTACACCATAGGTGATTGCCTAGAGTTCCATAAATCTGTAGAGTCGGTTTGCATGCCCATTCTCAAACAGATAAACAAGGACAGATGCGTTGGTCTTGGGATAAGTGAGTTATGCCCGTGGGATGTAAATGAGAAAGGGGGCTCGGGCCCAGACATACATGGGAGAGATCCACTAAAGCCATTCGAAACAGTAGAAGAGATGGTTGAGAAGTTATCTGAGATGTTCCATGAAATCTCAAAAGATCTTGGAGGTAAGTTCGACAAACTGGTGGAGATGGACACTCTAGATCTGGAAACTAGGAAAGGGAAGGCCCCTGGGGGATACCAATATTACCTAGAGAAGAGTAGGGTACCGTTCATTTTCATGAATGCAGCAGGCCTTCAAGGCGACTTAGAGACGATGATTCATGAGGCTGGACATGCTTTCCATTCTCTCTACTGCGGGCATCTGGAACTAATTGACGAGAGGGACTATCCAATAGAGTTCGCAGAGGTAGCATCCATGTCCATGGAACTGCTGACACAACCATGGTGGGACAAGTTCTACGACTCAGAAGATGCTGCGAGGGCAAGGAGGACGCATCTAGAAGGAGTAGTCTTCCTGTTACCTTGGATAGTCACCATTGATTCATTCCAGCATTGGATATATGCAAACCCTGGTCATTCTAGAGAGGAAAGGGCCGAGGTATGGTTGTCAATAAGAGACAAGTTCGGCTCAGAAATGGATTGGACTGGTCACACGGACTTCAGAGAGTTGTCATGGCAACAGCAGGGGCATCTATTCGGCGTCCCATTCTATTACATCGAATACGGAATCGCACAACTTGGTTCGTTGCAACTGTGGAAGACCCAGATGAGCGACCCGCAAAAGGCGCTTGATGACTATTCTAGTGCTATGTCTCTTGGAAATACTAGAACCTTGCCGGATCTCTTCTCTGCAGCTGATCTAAAACTGGGTTTCGATGAGGGGCATTTCATGTCCCTGATGGGGACAGTTGAGACTGCACTATCCGAGCTACCAACGTAGTCTTCGGACCCCGGGGCCTACGCTAATCGCGCAGACCCTCGGATGTCACGGTAAAGACTGCCTCGCCCTCAGGAAGGTTTGGACTGTCAATCAGGCGAGCTATTCTACGGCCCCCCTTTGACTTCCTGAGGTAAAGGCGGAATGTGCTGGCGTGCGCCACAATGTGGCCCCCGATTGCTCTGGTGGGATCCCCCCACATCGAATCGGGCTTAGACATGACTTGGTTTGTTACTAGGACGATGGCGTTATGCACATCGGCAACTTGCTTCAGCTCCTTCATGTGCCGGTTCAGTTTCTGCTGTCTTGGAGCCAACATTCCTCTTCCGATGTACTCAGCTCGGAAGTGACTGGTCAGGGAGTCGACAATGATTAGCCTGACATCGAGACTCTTCGCCATTCTCTTTATCTCATCGACGAGAAGCATCTGATGAGCCGAGTTGTATGCTCTGGCAACGTGGATCCTATCGAGTGCAGCCTGGGGATCCATTCCCACGCCCTCAGCCATCTGCGATATCCTCTCTGGCCTGAATGTGTCCTCTGTATCAATGTAAACAATCTCACCGTCAAGACCGCCTTGCTCCAATCCTAGGATGCAGTTTACTGCCAGTTGATGCCCGATCTGGGTCTTTCCGCTTCCAAACTCACCGAATACCTCCACTATTGCCTGGGTCTCGAATCCGCCACCGAGGAGCTCGTCCAAAGATGATGCCCCGGATGTCAGCTTCTGTACTCTCTTTCTCCTGTCAAGAAGCGCAGCACCACTGACGAATCCGCCAATGTTCGCTAGCTTCTTGGCACCTGCAATGATCTTTGCTGAGACGGCCTCTCCCAACTCTGCCTGCTCGGATAGTTCTGATGGACTCATTACAGCGATAGCTAAGAGATCCTCGAATCCTGCCTCTCGAAGTTTCTCGGCTGTTGCTGGGCCTACTCCCGGTAAATCCTCTATCGTCGGCTCGGGTTCGTCCACTTCTATCACTATCTCTTCTTCTGCCACTTTCTCACTCGCAGTTTCTTCACTCATCCAATCACCAATATTCTCCTGTTCACAATCGGAGGTATATGAACAAACGAAGGACCCCTAGGGGTTCTATGAAAGTATTCATGCACGATGATTCAGAGCAGTCTATCGATTTTTCACTTTCACCCTATATTCTGGTAGCGGGTGATGGATTTGAACCATCGGTCTCCGGGTTATGAGCCCGACGAGATAACCTGACTACTCCAACCCGCTGTCTTCTCGCTGGGGCCTCAGTTATTTGAACGCGCGGGACGAGGAAATTCGTATGTATGATGGGAACAGTATTGTGATGCCAGCATTCCGACTACATCTGAGCCCACCATGGACGGTCATTTGCTTATTCAGAATGCTACCCTTGTTTTGCCTGATCGAGTAGTCGAAGGAGACTTGCGTGTTTCGGGTGGTTCAATCGCTACTATCGCAGCAGAAGGGGTTTTGGAGCCTAGTAATGAAGAGGCTGTAATTGATGCCACTGGGTTGCATCTTCTTCCGGGAGCTATCGATCCTCATGTACACTTCAGGGAGCCCGGATATACCGATAAGGAAGACCTAGAAAGCGGTAGTAGGGCTGCTGCTGCAGGTGGAGTAACCTCATTCCTTGACATGCCGAACAACAACCCAAATGCGACAAATCGTTCCACATTGGAGAGGAAAATTGCTCTTGCATCTAAGAAGTCTGTGACCCATCATGGCTTCTTCATTGGTGCCACAAAGGACAACATCAGCGATTTGCAAAGTGTGGAAGGCATGGACGGAGTCTGCGGAATCAAGATTTTCATGGGCAGTAGTACTGGTGACTTACTAGTAAATGAGCAAGAGCATCTGGAGAATATCTTTGCCAATACTGGAGGAATAATCGCTACCCATGCTGAAGATGAGGAACGTCTGCAACGACGTACTGCAAAATTCAGTCATCGTACGGACATTGCCTCTCATGCGGAGTGTAGAGATGTTGAATGCGCTTTCCTAGCTACGAAGAGAGCGGCATCTCTTGCTAAGGATCACGAACATCGGCTTCACATCGTCCATCTGACTAGTGGTAAAGAGGCTGATTGGTTGCAGAGAAACAAAGGCGACCTCGTAACAACCGAGGTATGTACGCAACACCTGACCTTCGACCAAGATGACGTTGAGAGGCTGGGTGAGCGGGTATTGATGAATCCGCCAATTCGGTATACTGAAGATAGAGACGCTCTTTGGAGGCGGCTTAAGGACGGAACGATAGATTGCGTGGTCACTGACCATGCACCCCACACATTGGAAGCAAAGTCTGTCGGGTTCCCGGACTCTCCGGCTGGGATGCCAGGAGTCGAGACCTCATTGCCAATGATGCTGACTCACGCAATGGATGGCAAATGTAGCGTCACAGATGTGGTTCGCTGGATGTGCGAAGGGCCTGCCAAGGTCTACGGCATTCAGAACAAGGGGTCCCTAATCGAGGGATATGATGGTGATTTGACTATAGTCGACTTGGAAACTAGTCGAACCATAACTGATTCAGATACCTGGACTAAAGTTGGGTGGACACCGTACGATGGTATGGAGCTCACTGGATGGCCGAGGTACACTATCGTCGATGGTGAAGTCGTCCACAAGAGGGAAGTCGATGGAGAGCTCCGAGGAGTTCCCGTGGCTACACCCGGCTCAGTAGGTAGAGCGCTTAGGTTCGGATAGAACCTGTCTTAATCCTCGCAATTCTCTGCATCGGGCTCGCAGGTTGGATCGGGTTCCTCCTCGATGAAGACGGGATTATTCGCAATTGGCTCATTGCCGGGGAGTTCCAGTTCGACCATCAGTTGTAGGTCCGCCGTCCTGTGGACTGTGGCACCGCCCTCAGAGAAAGCATAGACGTAGTCTCCCATGAAAATCGATCTCCTGATGCTCGTTGAACCTGACCACCAGTTTGACAGGCCATCCTCATTGTAGAATTCCGAGTGTTCAACCTGGCCGTGATCTGATAGTGTCCCGTTTTCGGTATCGACATTTATCATCTTGAGCATGGAGACGTACTCGTACCCATAGTGAGAGTAGACCCTTCCATTGATCTCAATCGCATCGTAGACGTACCTGTGAGTTGACAGGGGGACGGCCAAGAGAGACTCTGGTGCCCAGAACGTGAATGCCTTGTGCTCGTAGGTTGCCTCGGAGTATGACCATGACCAACCGCAAGACATGATCTCATCGCAGTTTTCATCCGCATATCCTGGAGTCAGCATCAACGAGTCAGAAAGTGTGGGATCACTCGTATTACTAACATCGAATAGTGAGACCTGGGTCATCGACCAATCTAGCCCTAGTCCGTTCTCCCCTGGTGCAATACCAATTGTCAGGAGGTGGTTATCGTCAACTGGGTGGATGTAGGTTGAGACCCCAGGGACCTCCAACTCCCCTAGTATTTCCGGGTTAGATGGGTCGGAAAGGTCGAGAACCCATAGTGGATCGATGTTCATGAATGTCACAAGGTATCCCCTGTCTCCAACGAATCTAGCGCTCCAGATCGTCTCTCCCTCGGCAATTCCACCGATGAATCCAGTTTGGCCAAGTGCCCCCTCGCCATCGTCTGTAAGTATGGTAACTTGATTGGTCGGGCCGCTCCATATCGGGTCTCCGTCCTCGTCGAGCTCTGCAGTTCTCCACCACATCCCCCAGTTGTCCGAGGTCGAAGCGACTCGGATGTCACCGTTGTGCTCGCTGATCGAGAATTGGTCGTTGACTGTGCCCTCCACTCGTCCAGAAGCGACGTAGGTTGTGTGATTCGCGTCACTGATGTCGAATGAGTGGATGTTGGTCGCGTCCTCCCAGTCGGAGTTCCTCCAGAACCACCACATGTCGTTGGCTGGCTCGGCTAGGACCATGGTGTCCTTTGATGAATACACGTGGGCCCATGAGGAGGTGATGTGGTCGACCTCCAATGAAGCCTCATCTTCGAGCATCCTGATTGTCATGATTGTCGTGAATCCACGTCCTGCGCTATCTGCGCTGGCTGAGAACTCAGTGCACTTCTCGTATGTCAGAGGATGGGTGAAGATCTCCCCCTCCCTCATCTCGTAGATATGCGGAACGAAGTCATCGAGGGTGAGTTCCGAGATTACCTGCTCGTTCTGCAAGATGGTCTGATCCACGCTATCGTTCCAGATTGCCATTCTAATATCCAGGTCATCCTCTGACCAGTAGTCGTCAGGAAGGTTGACCCAAGTCCTGATTTCATCGAAATATGTCCAAAGGTGTGTCACCGAGCGAACCGTGCCATCAACCATCCTTGCTGTGTGATAGTTGCCCTCGATGTACATCTCCTTCTCTATGACGGGAGATGAGCGGTTGGTGATATCCACCACGGTGTACTTGACTAGGTTCTGGACCTTGGTGTACGTGTATGTGGAATCGTCCTTGCCGTCCCCATCGCTATCCCCTTCCACCGTGACCTCCTTGGACATTAGATTCCGCAAGTCGCTGTCTGCAGGTAGGTTCCAGTAGTAGATGGACGAGGAGATGACCAGCCTATCATCCTCTATCATCATCTGGGTCGGGTTACCCTCTATCGTAAGGTTGGACTCCATGGTCAGGTTTCCAAACTCCGGAACACCCATGATCAGAAGCAATTGCCCGTTTAGCATGTAGATGTGGAATCCATCTGTCTTGAGGAAATCGGCCTCGTCGACGCCGGACTCCTGGTTGTTGGTTCCCGAGAACTCTCCCTCCCTTGATCCTGAGTCTGAATCTGTTCCTGTTGCTGCTGCATCGTCTGTCGATTCAGCCATCATTGGTTCTCCGTCAAGTGTTGCGAATTCTTGATTTCCCGCCCTAAGCATCCAAGGCTCTGAGACCCAGTGCCAGTAGCTCTGCTGATCCAGATTAACCACCATCTCATCGTAGACCGCTCTCTTCAGATCCTCCAGAAGTGTGCCGCAGGCATCGTAGTTCTGGAGCACGGGTGACGAACGGGTCCTTTCCGGGAGATCCAGTTTGGGGTAGTCCCCTTCCAATGCATCGATAGTCCTCTCAATGTCTTCGACTACATCATCCACTGCCTGGAGGCATCCTGCAGTAGCCATCAGAAAAATCATCAACATAGTTGGTGTAATATCTGTCTTCATGCCCATTCCGCCTCAATCATCCTTTTGAAATTAGTAGTATCATAGATTGCACTCATTAATAGATATGGAAAAATGGTTAGGATTGGGAAAGGGAGGCTCGTTGAGTGGAATAGAGTTTGACGGGGCCGGTTCTTCCGAATCTGTCTCTTTTTCAGTCGTCATCTCAACGTCACCAGTGTCCGCACTAGTGACGAGGCTCTTTGTGCCGGCTAGGAAAATCAGCGCAGCAACCTGCATGTCCAGAGATTGGTCCATAAGGTTGAATCATCGTCATCTGCAATTTAAACGAATTGGCTGTATGAGTCATGGGTAACTCGAGAGTAATGTGGTGCGGACACCGGGAGTTGAACCCGGGTTAGCAGGTTGGGAACCTACTGTCATAACCACTAGACCATGTCCGCCTGATTCCAGCGAGTAGGTCGTGGTAATTGAGAGACTCGGTGGAGGGTAAACGGAGGTTTTCCCTATACAAGCCGTCGGAGTGCTTCCATGGCCGAATCGGCCTTTCCCAAGTGTTCCAGGCATGATTCTACCCTGCCTTCCGATAGGGCCTTACCCGAGTCTGCCAGAGCACTCTCGGCTTCCACTCTCATCTCATTATTGGGAGAAACCCCAGATGAATCCAGCCTATTCCTGAGCTTATTCCAGTCACCCCCAAGGAAGTCTAGCATCTCCTTTGCCTCGACCACTCTGGAAGAGAGGGACTCAAGTTCTGAGACCAGAATCTGCATCGAATCATCTGCCTCAACCCAATTGCCTGCATCCGCCATAGATGCTATGTCTTCAAGCCTCGCCCTCCACTCAGATCCCGCTACCCCAGATGGGATGTCGTCCTCGATGCTCTTCCTCTGCCTCAATGCCCTCTGAACTGATGTTTTGGCAGAGGCTTCCCTTCGGAGAGCCCTGGTTATCCCATCTGCCAATCCTATTGTCAGAGAAGCGTTTCCGGCTTCTAGTGCTTCGTTTGCCTCTTCGAGCCTCTGTTGGAGATCACCAATAGAGTCGGAGTCAGAGGAAGAGATCTGGTTTTCGGCATCCCCTAACGAGATTCTAGCTCGTTCCATTAGTCCTTCGGCGTCGCCCATCTGGGAGGGAATCTCAGAGACTATTGCCAAAGCGTACTCCGGTTCCTCGTCCGTCATAGCCTTCTTCGCATCCTCGAGCGTGGAGAGGAGGCCTTGGACCAAGTGGCCGTCACCTGTTGAAATTGCCTTCTCCGCCTCCTCGATAGCGTCTTTGGCGTTTTGCCAGTGGGACTCTATAGTCTCGGCCTTGGATTTGGATTCTCTGAACTTATTCTCAGCAATCCTCAGAGATCCGTTCTCCATCTCAGTTAGCGCAGTATCGAAAATCATCCTCGCTCTACCTGTATTACCTGTAATCGCCTCTGCACGATCTAATGCTCTAATCGATTGCTCCTTGACCTCCTCTATATCTGATAAGAAAGAGAGAATCCTCTCAGTCTCCCTTTCAGCCTCAGAAACTAGTTTTATTCCCTTATCAGGATCCTTCCAGCCCTCTTCTCTAGCAGTCTTCAGGAGAGAGTTTGGCTGTTGTAAAAGGCTGTTTCCAGACTGCAATTCCAATATTCGGCTCTCGGCAGTTTTCAACCGTTCGGAGAAGTCACGCCTTTCTCCCTCGAGACCGTCCTTCGTGAGAAGAGGCGGGATTGTGGTCAACAGAGCTGAGGTCCCGATGATGAGGAATGACTCGGAGCTGAAGCTGGTTAACACGACCGGGATTGCCAGACCAAAGCCGAATGTTGTCATCAGGCCCCTCCATCTCCTGGAATTGACATCCGAACCAAGAATGTGTCTCGATGATGTATAGAGTGCTGCAGATACCAAAGCAAGGAGAATTACCCCCTCCATATTTCCTCCCTCGTTCCTATTTACCTCAGCAAATGCTAGCAGTGGGGGCCATGAAATGCAGCACGCAGTGGAAACTCTGGTTCTTTGCATTGGCCCGAATTCGACAAGATCAGGCATCATGAGAGCCGATGAGAATAGGATTGCTACCGGTCCGAACCTTCCGAGGGTAGGTGCCTCACTCCCAAATGACGAAAAAATCCACCATGCCCCAATAGAGATTAGGAAGAATTGACAGATTAGGGCTCCCCTATCGACCCTGCTACGATGTTTTGCGACGACGCGGGCCGGGTAGTCAGGAAGCATCACCATGAATTACGAAGATGCGGAGGGGGTCAATATGTATGCGGTCCAATGGGCAGAGGTGGGGTCTGATTATTCTGGGCCATCTGCTCGAGTCATGTAATAAAACAGATACATCGAAGATACGATCACGCCCAATACAAGAATGTAGAACAAATAGTTTGTGCCTTCAGAATCAAGTTCTACTTCTATCGGAATCTGCCCATTGGTTCCGGCTGATGCACTGTCCCAATTCAGATACAGGCCTTCTAAGCTATCGTTTTCCATCTCGAATTGGAATTCTACGATTCCCTGCCCCGGTCCTGTTTGTAATGATGCTGCGAAGGGCTGTTCAGTCCATCTTCCGCATATGTCGGAAAGGCAAACACGAGCGAATGCTGGATCTGCTCCATCGTTCTGAGCTATTACTGTCAGAATGGCAGTACCTCCGATCTCGGAGTCTTCAGACAGAGTTGCTTCCACCACCCTAATGTGAGCCCCACTCTTTGGCTGTACAGTTATAGAAACTGTCTCCTCCCTGGTGTTCCCCTTGGAGTCAGTCGCCTTTACGACGATGTCGTGAGAACCCTGTGTCAATGGTGGAATAATAATTGCCTCCGAGACCGACCAGTTCTGTACCTCCCAGATAATTTCGTTACCGTCCATCCAGATAGACCATGTGACATTGTCGATAGAGTCTAGGTCATCATAAGAGTATGATATATCAAGTTGTAATTCGTCATTCTCATGGATCTTGTCACTTGCCTCCACCTCAATTCCGTTAGAGAAGAGCCTGGGGATTACAGTTGGCGAATTTGAGTCTAGTACCTTGACGACCCATTGTCCGATAGCAGTGTTTCCAGCGTCATCA
>Ga0315318_10000473_pt1 | contig 16315 bp, 11 predicted proteins | sample M1200m3416metaG_FD_203703 | JGI IMG/M metagenome (GOLD analysis project Ga0315318, IMG submission 203703) | Ammonia-oxidizing marine archaeal communities from Monterey Bay, California, United States - M1 200m 3416 | ecosystem: Environmental > Aquatic > Marine > Coastal | place: USA: California... | reverse complement strand
GGCGGTGGTCGTCGTTTCGGCGGTGACGTGCGTCGAGACAACCGTCGTGGTGGTCTCTGTGGCGGTGGTCGTCGTTTCGGCGGTGACGTGCGTCGAGACAACCGTCGTGGTGGTGCTGGGCGCAATGGAGGCGGTAGAGGAGCAGGCGGTAAGCAGAAACACGCCCAAAACTGTGCGGAGTGAGCTCAGATGCACTGGTTCACCGTAGGTCGTGACTGTTCTTCTGACACTCAGCCGCTTCAGCGAACGATCCGGAGAACCAGAAGGGCCCGGAACCGTTGTGATCCCGGGCCTTCTGCTTGGTGGCGGGGGCAGGATTTGAACCTGCGACCTTCGGGTTATGAGCCCGACGAGCTACCAGACTGCTCCACCCCGCAGGCGAAAGGGTAACGGCACCCCACCAACGCTCCTACCCGAGTTGGTTCCTGCTGACCCTCAGGCCACCGTCGGGTAGCCGGCGGCTTCGGCGGCGGCCAGGCAGTCGGCGATCACCCGGTAGTCCGACGTCGAACGGGGCCGGTACCCATAGAGGTGCAGGGCCTCCCGGACGGTCAGGTCCAGGCCGGCCACCGCCTCGCCTACCGCCCCGTTCAACCGGTCGAGCAGGCCGCCGTTGGCCCAACCGGTGACCAGCGGGGGCGCCGGCGTGGGCTCGGTCCACGCCAGGATCCGCAGGTCGTCCACGGCCGGCTCGTGGTCCAGGCCGAGACGCCAGCACACCTCGTCAATGGCCGCCACGTCGGCCCGTCCCCCGGCCACCGCCCGCATGGACTCCCGGTGCGCCCCGGTCTCGACCACGCCGCCGAAGAACCGGCCTCCGTCAGCCAGCGGGGCGACCTCGTTGATCAGCACAGCATGACCCGACTGGGACTGCCGTCCGTTGACGGCCACCGGGCGTCCCCGTAGATCGGCCAGCGACCCGGCCGGGTCATCGGCCCGACACACCAGCACCGACCGGTACTCCCCCGGCCAACAACCCTCCACGGCATGGTCGAGCACGCCGAGCACCTCGACCCTCCCGGCCAACGTGCCCACCACCTGGAACCCGCAGGTCTCGGCGACCAGCAGATCGGGGTGCGTCCACAGGTCCTCCACGGCGTCGGGGCGCCACAGGTCCGACGGGGCGTCCAGGCCATCGGCCCTGATCCGGGTAGCCACGGCCCCCCACAGGGCGTCGACCTCGGCACGCACCTCCGGCCAGTCGTACATGGGCAAGCCGGCCACCGGGGTGCCGGGCCAACCGGTCACCACCGACGCACCGCGGTCCACGTCGGTTCGGCATCGGGAACCGGTCCGTAGTCCCAGTACTTGGTGCCGGACAGCACGACCTCGCCCATCGACCGCACCCCTCCGGGAAGGCGGCCGTTGTGGATCCGCACGTCGCGGTACAGCGTGGGCGACATCCGCACCGCTCCCCGGTGGACGTCGCTACCCCGCCAGTCCTCAGCGTCGGACGGCACCGAGTGCAGCACCAGGTTGGCCCAGAAGCCGTCGTCCATCTCGATCGTCGAATAACTGGCGATCCCCGGGTACCGGCGGAACTCGGCTGTCAATCGGGCGTCCAGGTCATCGATCGGATCGGCATCCGGGCCGAGGCCGCCCTCGGACGCCGGGCGGCGGCTCCCGAAGAACCCCACCACCTCCAGGTCGCACCCGTCGACCAGGCGGTCCAGGTCGCACGGCACCAGCCGACGCTTCAGGCCGTGCACCCACCAGATGATCGGCTCGTAGGCCACGACGTCGGTCGAACCGTCGGCCCACAGGCGGGCCAGCGCCCGGACGTCCTGAAGCATGTAGGCCAGCAGCCCCCGGTCGGCCGCGTATAGCCCGGTGTCGGTGCACGGCCGACCGTCCACCACCTCGTCGGGCCCGATGGCCACCGGTTCCGGTCCAGATTCCACAGTCGCGGAGTCTACGAACGGCCACCTCGGCCGTCGGTAGCGCACTACCGTCGACCCATGGCGGGCGGCCTCTTCAACGACTACGACCTCGGCGGCTTCTACGACGAGGCAGTCGGACCAGACGGCACGCCCCGCCACGGCCAGGAACCGGTCGTCGACTGGTTCGACGCCCTCACCCCCGACGACCTGCGCTACCACGGCGCCCTCCGCGACGACGTCCTGCGTAGCCGGGGCATCACGTTCACCGTCTACGGCGAGGCCCAGGGCATCGAACGCACCTGGCCCATGGACCTCTTCCCCCGCAGCGTCCGACCCGACCGAGGTGGTGTGGACCGACTGGTTCGGCACCGAGCCCTGGCTCCTCGCTGGTGTGGTCGTCGCCATCTGGGCCCTCAACGCGTGGGGGCGGCGGAAGGCGCGACTCCGCTCGCTCCGTCGATCGTCGGAGAGGGCTCATCGCGCACAACGGCACCCAGATCCCGATCACGAGGCGCGTTCCTCGGAGGAGGAGTGACCACCACCGTCGCCGGTTTCGGGGAGCGTTGGTCAGGCGTCCCTGCGGCCCCTGCCCTTGATCGCCTTCGGTAGCGGCTTGGAGTGGACCACCACCAACTCCTTGTTTGCCCGGGTGAGCGCCGTGTAGAGCCGGCCGTGCTTGCCGAGGTTGTCGGGGAAATCAGCCGGCTCGACGACGACCACCCCATCGAACTCGAGCCCCCTAGCCATCACCGGCTTGAAGACGCCAACCTTGTGGCCGTCGTCGTCGCCGAAGGTGTATCGCTCCGACGTCCGACGCCAGCCGGCCGACAGCAGCTCCTGTCGGAGACCATCGGGGTCGATGCCGATGACCGCCACCTTCCCATCCGCGAACCGGTCGCACAGTTCCACCACGGAGCGACGGACGGCCGCGGGCAACTGGTTCTCCTTCGCCTTCCTGACGAGCGGAACCGGCCCCTCCATGAGTGCCTCCGGGTGCCGGTACTCCGGTTCCAGCAGGTGGGACGCGTAGTCCAGGATCTGCCGGGTCGATCGGTAGCCCTGTTCCATCTCCTCCGGCTCGAACTCCGGGTCGATGCTGATCGACAGGTTCTCGGCGAACTCCGACCAGGTGGACCACGTGTGGTTGGTCCGCCGCTGGTTCAGGTCGCCGAACAGGGAGAAGTGGCCGCCCGTCCTGATCAGGCTGGTGATCAGGCGCCACTCCCCGCCCCGGACGTCCTGGACCTCGTCCACGATCACGTGGTCGAACAGCGGCAGCGTCGGTCCGAGCCGCAACGCCCGACCGATGTTGGCCATCAGGAGGAGATAGGTCCGTCCCTTCACCGCCTCCTCGCCGCTCCGACCCTTCAGGAGCCACTCGCTGATGGACTCGTCTCCAGCCAACTCCCGGTGAAGCGGCGTGTCCCGAACCAGTTGGTCGAGGACGTACCGCATCTTCTTCCCGGACGGGATCCGGTCGAGGTGGGCCTTCAACTTGGCCACCGCCCGCCCGCCCATGCGGGCCGTTTCCCATGACACGTGGAACCAGCGCTCCGCATCGTGATGGAGTGCATGGGTCGCCCCGTCCGAGAACTGGCGGATCATCTGCTCGAGGCTGATGACGGTGATGCCGGTGCCGCCCAGGTCGTCGAGCACATGGCGGACGTGTTCGGCCCACTCGTCGGTCGGGCCCACCAGGGCCACCCGGTCCAGCCGGTCCTCGCGGTCGGGGTGGGTCAGGAACGCCGCCCGGTGGGACGCCACGATCGTCTTGCCGGTACCTGGATGCCCCTGGACGACCAGGTGACGATCCGCCGGCCACGACACCAGCCGATACTGATCCGGCTGCAACGTGTTCAGCACGGACGAGAGGTGGTCGGCCCGGGGTCGCTCCAGCGCCCGCCGCACCAACTCCTCGTTGCGCAACCCGGTGTCCTCCCCCTCGGCCGAAGCGCCAGTGGATTCTTCCGGCTGGTCGCCCGGCTCGTCACCGGGTTGACCGTCGCCCACCGTCGGTGGGGCCGGAGGGCGGGGGGGGGGGGGGGGGGGGGGCACCGGTGCCGGGATCGGTGGCCCGTCAGAGCCTTCCTCGTCACCGGGTGCGATGATCTGGTCGTCCGGTAACCCGGGGGCCGGTGGGATGACCAGCTCTCCTCCACTTGCAGGAAAGAGGTCGCCCGCGTTCACTCCCGTCTCCACCTCATCGGAGTACCCGGTCAGGTCCATCCCCCGGGACTCGAACGAACGGCGACCGAGACAACTCGCGGCCGCCGGATCAGTGACCGATGAGGCCCGACCCAGGAAGAACAGCCCAGCCACCGGAGCCGCCCAGTTGACGACCACGACGTCGTCGAACTCCAGATACCAGGAACCGATGTAGTAGTCGCGGCCCAGTAGGGCGTCCTCGTGGTCGAGCCCCACCCGGCCGATGAGCGGTCGGATGACCGTCTCCGCCGGCTTCGGGTTCGGGATTCCCCCTCCCCAGACGGTGTTCTGAGGAATGGCCATCCTCCGGGCGATGTCGTCCAGATCGGCGTACCACGCCCTCAGGCGCCGGAGGTACTCCTCGTTGACCCCACGTTCGGCCTCGAGGTACTCGGAGAACTCGTCGAACATCACACAACCTCCACGATCACCGCGGCCAGGTGCTCGAGCGACATGTCTCCGATACTGGCGTCGTCCAGCTCGTGCAGAGCCCGGTTCAGGAGGTGTTCCTGGTTACGGACCTGGCTCTCGAACAGCGGGATGGTCGCCGGCTTCCCCTCACGGCGGAGGGTGGCGATCCGCGACTCGATCTGAGCGATCTTCCGGCCGAAGGTCTCGCGCAGGCTGATGCGCCGGGCCTCGACGAGTGTCAGGTTCTCGGCCTTCCGGCGGTCGCTCTCCTCTGTCCGGCGGCGCCCCAGGTCGTCCTCGACCACCGAGAGGGCTCGCTCGAGCCGCTCCGGTCCGGTGGCCACCGACCCGGTCAGGCTGGCCGATGCCAGGGCGGCGAGCAGTGCGTCACCGGGCCCCTCGCCGACCGATCGGCCATCCGCATCGGCCGCTGCGGTCCAGAACTCGGCCGCCGGTCGAAGACCGTTCCAGCGGGCCATGCCGACGAGCACCAGGTACACGCCGGCCTCCACCTCGTCGGTCTCGACCCGGACGGCCCCGAAACGGGTCTCCGTCGACCCGGGTGCGCGCAGCGCGGCCCGGACCAACGGGTGGGTCGATCCGAGGAGATCGGCTCCCTGCCGACGGGCCGTCTCCTGGTCCAGGCACAGGATGATGTCCATCTCGGCCCGGAGACGGGCCGACAGGTCGGCGATCTCCGAGGCCGACCGCTCGCCGGCGGCCTGTACCCCCATCAGGTGCTCATCGAGCGTGGCGTCACCGTGGAAGGTGACCCACACCCGATCGTCGCTGACCCTGCAGCCGGCCCCGGGGGCCAACGACGCCCAGTCCTCCAGCAGCCACACCAGCTCCGGCTGGCCCACGTACCGACCGTTCCGCAGGATCTCGTCCTCGAACCCGTCGATCTCCGCGTCGTCCATGACGTTGAGGAACGCCGAGGCCTCCTCCACCTCGGCCTGGATCCGCACCCTGGTCTCCGCCGCGGTCAGCATCTGGTCGATCTTCTCGTCGCGCTGGTCCTGGTCCAGCGTGAAGTCGAACACCGTGGCCATCAGGTCCTTCGCCCCGGAGCCGAGGATCGGTTCGAGTGCTCCGATGGACTCCTCGAACACCCGGATCCGCTGGTGGACGCGCATCACGATGTCGCTCTCGATGGTCCCCGGGGCGTGGAGGTTGACCACGTAGACGGTCTCCTCCTCCTGGCCGAAGCGGTCGATCCGGCCGATCCGCTGCTCGACCTCCATCGGGTTCCACGGCAGGTCGTAGTTGACGACCGCCCCGCAGAACTCGAAGTCGAGGCCCTCGCTGGCCACCCGGCTGGCCACCACGACGTCGTACTCGCCCCGACGGAACGCCGCGATCAGGTCCTGGCGGTCCCGGCTCCGGATCCCACCGTGGAGCACGCCCACCCGGAACCGATCGGCCAGCCGGCACTCCAGGTAGGCCACCGTCGGCCGGGAGAACGAGAACACCAGGACCTGCCGACCCTGGTCGACGATCTCGGCAATGGCCGCCTCGAAGCCGTCGTACTTGGAATCGACGTCACCCAGGTTCTGAGCCGCCTCCACCACCGATGCCGGCGGCACGTCGGCCGTCAGGTCCTCCTCGCCGGACGGGTCCCCCGACGACTCGTCAGCGTCGAGGTCGATGGCACCCCACGACGGGGCCGCGGCGAGGATCTGGTCACGCATGGCGGGCAGGCAGGAACCGGCCAGACGCAGCTTCATCTGGCCCATGAAGTGCAACGGCATCCGCATGGCGTCCGCCCGGGCCGCCTGCCAGCGGTGGACGGCGTCGTAGAGGGCCCGCTCGCCATCGGTCAGATCGACCTCCACGGTCATGGGCTGACGGATCGTCGGGTTCTCGTCGACGTCGGCCTTCCTAGTCCGGTTGACCACCGCACCCAGGGTGTGGAGGCGTGAAACGAGGGCACGGGCTTCGGCGATCTGCGCGTGCGACAGGTCAGGCTGGGACAGCAGTTCCTCAAGCGCCGCGTACTCCGGCCGGCCGACGACGGCCGGCCCGTAGGCCATCGAGGCGATCGAACGGAGGAGGTCGACCCGGGCCACGGGGTCACCGTCCTCGGCGGCCTGTCGGGCGAGGCGGTTGAGCACCGAGTTGGGCTGGAGACGGGTGGACAGGGCCTGACGGTCGTCGAACTCGCCCGGCTCGAGCAGTTGGAGGAGGTTGAACAGGTCGTTGGTGCCCAGGTTCAGCGGGGTGGCCGACAGGAAGACCAGCGCCTCGGCCCAGTCCGACAGCAGGCAGGCCAGGGCGTGGCTCTGGGTCCCGGTGTTGCGGACCGTGTGGGCCTCGTCGACGATGATCAGGTCGAACCTCGGCGTCAGGTCGTTCAGGCGCCCCAGCCCCTGCCAGCTCCGCAACCGCTCGAGCGAGCAGACGGCCCGGAAGCGCGGGGGCAGCCGATCGTGCTCGGCCTGCTCGATCATCAGGTCGAGGCCGTTCCGATCGAGTTCGGTGAGCTCGTACCCGAAGCGTTCGGTCATCTCGGCCCGCCACTTGGGAACGAGCATCGACGGGCAGACGACCAGCACCCGGTCGGCCTGGCCCCGGGCGTCGAACTCGGTCCAAATCAGGCCGGCCTCGATGGTCTTGCCCAGCCCGACCTCGTCGGCGATGAGCAACCGGTGGCGCCCGGAGCGAAGCAACTTGATGATGGGGCGGAACTGGTAGGGCCGGTAGATGGTGCGGGTGGCCCGGAACGAGTAGACGGTGTCGGTGAGGTGCTCCCGGAGCTTCGCCCGCGTCAGGGTGGCCGCGATCTTCCGCACCGACCCGGCGGCCCTGCGGATCCACTCGTAGGGGTCGTCGTCGACCACGTCGGAGCGGATAGCGTCCTCGCCCACGGTGAGGGTCTGCCCACCCAACCGGATCGAGTAGTTCCAGGCGCCGTCACGGAACCGGCGGCGGCGGACCATGGCCTCACGACCGTCGGTGACCTGGAATACCACGTCGTTCATGCTGAACAGGGGCTGGGGCACCGGACTGGCCGACTCCCAGAACCGCTCGGCCCAGTCCTCGGCGCTGGCCAATGGCGTCGAGGCCCCGGAACCACGGGCGTCCCACGCCGGCGCACCACTCGGCGCACCATCGGTCACCAGCATCACCAATTCACCGTCGTCAGACCGGAACCGGTAGATCCCGATGGGCAGCTCGACCTCGGGCCCGGTCACGAACCGCACCTCGCCGAACGTCTCGAAGGCATCGGGTAGACCCTGCCCACCGTCCAGCCCACCACCCACCAGGAGGAGGCGGTCGCCGGGCCGTTCGGCAGTGATCCCCTCGGCCCCGGCGAGTGCCGGGATGTAGGACCGGTCGGGTCGGTCCTCAGCAATCGTCATGGTCGGTTCCTCCATCGTCGTCACGTCCGGTTCCCTCATCCACTTCTTCCCCGCCGGTGGCCGACCCGTCCGGTCGGTCAACGATCCCGGTCACGGTCTGCTGTGACACCCCGGCGTCCAGCCCCCGGTCCAGGACCGCCAGTTCGGCCTGCACCGCCAGTTCCGAGAGGAGTTCGACCACCCCGTCGGGGAGGACGTCCAACGACCGGGCGGCCACCTGCAGTTCCTCCTCGCCGAGATCGGTCGCGTGGTCACCGGCGATGCCGAGGAGCCCGACCACGTCGCCGACCTTCACGCACACCAGGTCCGACCGAAGGGCAGCGAGCCGTTCGGCGTGCCCGCCGGTCTCCACCAGCACCCGATCGAAGGCCCGGTCGCCGTTGAGCAGGACCTCCAGCACCAGCCGGTCGGCCTCGGTGGGGACAGCCGCCACGACCGACTTGGCCGACAGCGCCTCGATCGGCTCGATTCCCAGACGGTCGGCCACGTCACGGAGCGGCCCGCCGATGGAGGGGGTCGCCGTCGACCCCACGCCCGAGCCGTCGCGGACCAGTCGGACCTCGCGGGCCTGCGGTGCCCGGTGGGCCACTGCGTCGGGCGTCGAGACCACCGACCGGTAGCCCAGGTCGGCCAGGGCCCGGAGCATCGACGCCGCCCCGTCCGAGCCCAGCCCCCGGGTCGGGTCCGTGCCGGTGATGAACACCGCGCCGGCACCGTTGTCCAGAGGCGCCGTCTCGATGGCCAGGACCCCGGCCACCATCTGAGCCTGGTGGGGAGCGAGGTCCCGATGGGCCTGCCACCGGCCGGTCCGCCCATCCAGGGCCTCGATCCACGCCGACGGTCGATCGTCGTGGTGCCGCACCTCGTCGTCGGTCCCGAGCCGGAGGCCGTCGAGGCCCACCCCCAGGCGACCCAGCAGGTTCCCGCACCGGGCGACCATCTCGGCCACCAACTCCACGGGTGGGGGCACGGGCTTCCCGTCGGCCTCGGCCGCTTCCGTCTCCTCGCGCAGGCTGGTCACGACCTTGAAGTCCCGCTTGTCGAACGCCCAGTCGTAATGGGGGGCGAGGTTCTCGCTGATCTGCTGGAGTTCCTCGGTCCGGGCCGGCCAGAGGCCTCCGGACCGGGTCTCGGCGACGAACCGTCCGCGGATCCAGGCGTCGACGTCGAGCGGCTCGTCGAGGTCGACGAGGGTCGGCCAGCCGGGGAGCGCTCCGGAGATCCGCGTGTAGAGGAAGGTGTCGGCCACGACGAACGGAGACCAGAGGTCGGCATCGTCCTCGGCCATCCAGGCGACGTCGGCCGGATCGGCCAGCAGCCCGGTTCCGGCCACCATGGCGGGCCAGGCCGGATCCCACTCGTCGGAGACCATGGTGCAGACGCGCTGGCGGGCCGCCGGCGTGGTCGCCTCGGGCTGTGCGATCCGGAAGAATTCGGCCAACCCGGCCCGGGTCGCGGTGCGGAGTGCGTTGATCGCGGGGGTGTCTCCGGAGAGTCGTGCCGCCGGACGGACCGCGAACCCGGGACGCTCGACCGTCCCCGACGGGGTGAGGCAGATCAGCCTGCTGTCGAGGAACTCCCGCATGGCGGCCACCGGCAGCCCACCGTCGCCGAGGTGCTCCAGCACGTCGACGGCGTAGGTCGACTCGTGGCACGAGGCCTCGTGGGCCACGATCACTGCGAACAGGGCACCCATGACCTCGCGCCACGGCCGCTCCACCAGCTCGAGCTCGTCCACCGTCATCCGGACTACCTCGTCGTCGTCGAACGACAGGCCGAGGGCCCGCAGGGCGGGCTGCAGTTCGTCGGCCTCGGTGATCAGGCCGTTGCAGAAGTTCCGGAAGTCAGACGCGGCCCGGGCATGGAACGTCGTACGCCAGGCCGAGTCGCGGTTCCGTTCCCGAGCCTCGGCCATGACCTGCTCGTATTCCTCGGTATCGGGTTCGACCATGCACCCCTGGAGGGCAGCAGCGAACGAGCCGACCTCCGACGCCGGATCCAGTACCCCGGCGGGCAGCCCGACGAAGCAGCGGACGACGTGCTCGCTCGTGCGGCCTGCGATGAGGTCCCGGACAGCGCCAACCACCTCCCCGGACAGTTCGGTAGGCCCGGTGAGCGCGGTGACCACCATCGACATGTCCATCCAGAAACGCCCGCGGGCGCCGCTCAGGATGACCTCGATCCCGAGGATCTCCGCCGGGGCGTTCAGATCGGCGTCCGACCGGTTGACCATGTACATGCCGGCCATGCCGTGCTTCTCCTCTTTCCTCGTACTCAGGCGGTCAGGGCGTACTCGTCGGGGCGGATGAGCCCGTCCACCAGGACGACCCGGGAGGCCACGGCCTCCAGATCCCCGCTGAGCTGGTCGGTCCGCGACACGACCACCACGTCGAGCCCACGGGTGGCGTACCGCTGGGCGACCGGGGCGAAGATGCCGTCGCCCGACATGACGACCACCTCGGTGATGGGCGTCCGGCCGGACTCGATGGCGCTGGTCGGTGTCTCGTCCAGTACCTCGATCAGGGTCCGGTCGGCCCCGTCGACACCGGCCCGGATCCGTGCCTGCCCGTGCATGATCCGAGCCACCCGGGCCACGGCCTCCAGGTTCTGCGGACCCCCGGCCACGTAGACCAGGTCGCGCTCGTCCAGATGCATGGTGGTTGACAGGAGGTAGGCGGCGTCGACCGCCCATTCCACGTCTACGATGGCGGTATGAGCCACGTTCTCGAGGTCGACAGCGACAAGACGGCGGGTGCAGTGGTGGTAGGTCATGCGACCCAGTGTGGCACGTCCGGCGTCCGACGACAACCGTCATACCTGATCTACACCTATTGAAGGCCGTAAATATTAACGGCTTGTAAAGTTACATTTATAGAAATATCGGTTGACATGCACTAACGTGACCCCACGTGGGCGCCCGACCCCCTGACAGACCATCAGAAACTTTTCCCAGATGACCTCCTCCAGACCCGCCGCCGAGCCGATCAGCGAACGCTTCCCCCTCCTGTGGGCCGATGACGACACCCCCGACGACGTCCGTGACGACCTCCGCCTGACCGACCTCAAGTTGGGCACCCTGTACCGCCGCGGCAAGCAGACCCGCCTCGACCGGTACCAGCAGATGGAGGACGCCCTGGCGTTACAGGCGGCCCGTAACTACCAGGCCACCACCGGACCCATCCTCGAGGTGCTCCAGGAGCTCCTCGGCGGGGCGTCGACCCTCCTCGACGCCACCTCACCGTGCAGCCCCAACCTGTTGTCCCGCCTCCTCCAGGAACGCCTCGAAGAGAACCCCTTCTACCGCCCGCTCCACCTCCACTATGGCGATGTCGACTACGCCGCCAGGATCGCCGGGTCGGATGCCACTGACTCCGCCAGCATCTTCAAATTAATTGAAGACGAGCTTGAAGACGCGGGTCCCGAACCGATCTCCCAACCGCTCCTACCGCCGCCGGATCCCGAACCACCGAGCGACCTCTCCAAGCTCCGGTACCTGCTGTCGACCATCGAGATGGGCGACGGGTTGGCCGTCGGCGACCACCGCCTCGACGCCGTCCTGACCGTCATCGACGAGGTCGGCCTCGACCCAACCGGCATCGACCTGTTCCGCGAGGTCGTCACCTGCCTCGAGTCGCCCGCATCGCTCGCCTCCCTCAGTGAACGCCACGGAACCAGCCGGCAGGCCATGTCGGTCCGGAGGCAACGCCTGGCCAGGAGGCTCACCCGGACCCGGGAGGAGTTCGCCGTCACCGCCCTGGTCAGGGTCGTGCGCGAGCGACTCGGGAGAGTAGACGGCCGGCCAGCCGACGACCCGTTCCTGTCCATCGCCCTCTCACCACCCGACGGAGAGTTCCCAGGCGCGGTCGACGCCGTCCGGCTCGGCCTGTGGCTCGCCTCACCCGAGGGCCACGGCGAGGCACCCGTCGGCTACCTGCTCGACGAGACCGGCGCCCTGACCCCCCGCTGACCGAACCGCACCCTTCAGAGGGGTCGTTCGTCGATCCAGGCGTCGAAGCAGGCGTGGACGCGGAGCATCCCGTCAGCCACCTCGAACACGGCGTGCTGGTCGAAGGCCCGACCCAGATCACGGGCGGCCTCCCGGTCGATGCCAACAACGACCACCGACTCCTCGGTCCACTGCCCATCCGGTGACGAGCCGACCGCCGGGAGCCAGGTCACTCAAACGCCGACTCGTCGAGGGGGCGGCGCTCGGTGGCGTTGCGGAACCCCCGGACGGCCGCCTCCGCGTCCTTCGGCGGGACCCGGTCCCACGGAAGCAGGGCCACCTCGACCCCGTCGGTCAACAGGCCGACGTCGCCCACCCGCACCACCACCAGGCGGACGGCACCCCACTTCGACGTCCGGGCCCAGACCCTGCCCTCACCGGCACAGATCGCCCGGGCACCGTCCTTTCCGAACAGCGCGGTCCGCACCTTCGAGAACGGCATCCGGGGGATCCGCCACGGCTGCAGTTCGTGGCACACCCAGTAGCCGTTGTCCGGCAGGTACCGGTCACCCAGGCCACCCTTCCCCTCGCTCATCCGGGTGTCCAACGACGGCCAGACGAGTGACCCACCCGTCTCCGGCGGTGGACCGGAAGGCTCCGGCACACCCGGGTCGGTGGCGGGTCCGGAACCCGGATCGTCCGCTGCCGGCGGCGGCTCCGACCCGTCTGGCCCCTCCACCAACGGCGCCAGGCGGGTCAGCCCGTAGGCCGCGAACGCCACCGTCAGGTTCCCCGGGTCGAACTGCACGCACGGGAAGGTCTTCCGTCTGCCGGTGTCACCCCACACCTCCCCACGGGTACCCACGCCCTCGGCCCCCAACCGCAGCAGCAGCGCTGTCAGGTCGGTGCCCGCTCCCGAGTCCAGGTCCTCGAAGGGCACCTTCCGTAGCCGTGGCCAGTCAGGGTCGTCGACGATCCGTGCCTGACGGAGCTCCATGAAGACGGGATCGTCCAGGTCGGGCACCATCAGGACGCCCGACCGCAGGCCGTGGACCAGCCGGTGCACGCACGCCGGCGACGAGTGGGCGTCCACCGCCCGGATCCACCGCTCCCCGTTGTCCGCCTCGCAGAACTCCACATCGAGGCGAATGTCCGGTCCGGCCCGGAGCACCGCGCTGGTGATGACCGCCGGCTGATCGGCCTCACCGGCCATGGTCTGGGCCTCCACGCGGTCCTCGGTTCCCGGCAGCACCTCCAGGGTGATCTTCGGACCCAACGGCGACCCGGGCAGTGGCTCGGAGGTAGGTGCCGGGTCGGGGACCGGATCCGGGACCGCGGGCTCCGGATCAGGCGGGTCGTCCTCGACCGACTCGGGTCCCCGGAGCGCCGCCCGGAACTCGGCCGCCGCCGGGAACCGTCGGTCCCGGTCCGGATCCATGGCCCGCGCGAGGGCCTCCCGCAGGTGCCCGGTGATCGACCCGTCGATCGTCGGCTGGCCCTTGCACGTCGGTTCGTCCCCGAACGGGTGGACGCCGACCATCGCCTCGTGGACGATGACCGCCACCGCGAAGAGGTCCACCGTCGGATCGAGGGCCTCAGCCGGCGCCAGCGCGGGCCGGTACCGGCCGCTCCCGCCGACCACCGCGTTCTCACCGGCCGAAGCCAACCCGAAGTCGATGATGACGAGGCCCCGGACCTCATCGACGATCAGGTTGCTCGGCTTCAGGTCGCGGTGGAGGATGCCGGGGAGGTCCGGCGGCCCATGCAGTGCCTCCAGGGCATCCAGCAGACCGTCAGCCCAGCCCATCAACTCCGCCTGGGCGACCGCTCCGTGCTCATCGAGGTGGGCCCTGAGAGTCCGACCGGACAGCAACTCCATCTTCAGGCAGATCCGGTCCCCGACCACGAACAGGTCGAACACCCGCACCGCATTCTGGTGCTTGACATCAAGCAGTTGGCCGAACTCGTTGGTCGCCACCCCGTGGTCCAGGCCCTCGACGAACACCTTCACCGCAAAGCGCTTCCTCGCCAGGAGGTCGTCGACCGCCACCACCGTTCCCGTGGCCCCGGTGCCCAACACCTCCAGTACGGCATAACGGTCGCCGACCCGGCCACCCACCGTGAGCTCAACCTCGGGACGAGGGTCGACCGGCACCCCCACCGGCTCCAGGAGGTCCTCCAACGACGACGAGGCCACCTCCGACAACTCCAGGGCACTGGCGTTCTCACGGTCGTCAGGGTCGGGCGACCCCAGGACGTCGACCAGACCGGCCAGGCGGTCGGGCATCGTGCCGGCATCGTCGTCGACCAATCGCTCCCAGATCCAACCGGCCAACCGACCCAGGCACCAGAGGTCGACCAGTTGCCAGTTGACCTCCTCTCCGCCGAGCAACTCGGGGGAAACGAACCCCGTGCCATCTCCCGTGGTGGTCAGCCGCGTCCTCCCGGTCCGCCGGTCCACCGGCCCCGCCCGGTCCCAGCCGCCGACCCGGGCCACCACGCCACGCAGGTCCTCGACCCCCAGGTCCACGTGGACCACCGACGGCGAGAGCCCCCGGTGTGCCACCCCGGCCGAATGGGCCGCGGCGATGGCCACGGCCAAATCCCGGATGACCGCCAGGCCACGACCCGCCGACAGCGGCCCCTCAGTCGACATCAAGGTCCCGCAGCGTCGGATCAGGCTCGGCGGACGACACGACCACGATGTCGCCATTGTCGGCCGGGAACGCACCCACCGGGCCGACCACCTGCTCGACGTGACCCACCTGCTCCTCCAGCCTGGTCAGGGCCCGGTAGGCGTTGAGAGCCCGCTGCCGGATCTCGTCGCCCTCCTCCTTCTGGAGGAACGGGTCGATCCGGTGGACCCGTAGGCGGTGGGGAACATCGGTGACGATCTCCACCGCCTCGTAGAGCGCGCTGGCCTCGTCCTCCTCCACCAGCGACGTCGTCCGGTAGGCACCGAGCGTCAGCGCCCCCCGACGTGGCCGAGCGTGCACGCCCAAGGCCTGCAGGACCAGGTCCACCGGCACCTCGGTCGGTTCGGCACCGCTCGGCAGCAGGCGACCCGGGTCGGTGAGCCGGGCAATCGCACCATTCACGTCGCACACCCACCGCTCCAGGATCCGGTCCACGTGCAGGTTCCGGGGCTCCCGGGCCAGGACCACCAGCGACGAGACCCACACCTGCCGCAGGAGCGAGGCCGCATCGCTCAACTTCCCCTTCAGGCGTCGTGCCTTCCGCCCGATTCCGTCCACCGGGCTGGCAAACTTCGCGCCATTCACCGTGTGGCCCTGCTCACGGAAGATCACGTCTCCCGAATAGTCCTTGGTCTCGATCAGGACCACCACCTGTGGGCCGACCACGATGGCGTCGATCTCGTCGGTCCGGTCGTCGTACCGAACCTCCAACGACGGAATCACCTTGTAGTCGTCCGGTAGGCCGTCGACCAGCGCCTGGACGGCCCGACGTTCACCCTCGTTGACCGGTGAACCCCCATGGGGATTCCACAATTCCGCCATATCGGGAACGTAGTTCAGGCCGGCGATTCCGGCCACAGGAACCAGCAAATCGGGACCATCTAGGGTGGTCGACATGGTGGAAATGGACAAGATCCTCGAAGCCCTAAGAGGTCTGGAACTGGTGGACGAGGAGGTGGAAGGCGGCTGGCCATCCCCTCCGGATCCCGAACTGGTGCACCGGGCCGACCCTCGCCGGACCGGCAGGGGTCGCCAGCCGACCGAACTCCCTCCGGACGTCGTCGGTGAGCTGGAGTCCCTGGCCCGACTCGACGACGAGGAGCAGTCGCCTGAACTACTCGACAGGTTGGCGTGGTATGCGCCGCTCCACTTCGCGGGCGAACGCTGGGGGATCTACATCACCGAGGATGCCGTCGTCCGGGTAGCCGGCCGGATCTGCGGTCACCTCTCCGGCAGGCAGGTCACCGACCCGGGCATCGCCGCCGAGGCGGTACGCAGCGCCTTCCTCACCCTCTACTTCCACGAGGCCTTCCACCACTGCACGGAGTCGTTCGCCATCCGCCTCGAACTGACCCAGAAGGCCGAGCGCTACCGGACCTACCACCGGGAGGTCTGTCACCAGCCTTCCGGAGAGGACCAGCCCCTCGAGGAGGCACTGGCGTGCGCCGACATGGTTCGTCGCCAGCCCAGGGCAATGGGCAAGGGGTCGACTGCCTCCGCGGTACGAGAGGCGACCGTGAGGATGCTCGAAGCTTGGATACCTAATCTCCCGAATGGCTACCGGCAGGGCCTCGACTTCGTCGAGGACGCGAAGTTCAACGAGGGCAAGGACCACCTGAGTGCCATGGTCCAGCAGGGCGACGGCTGGGATGCCGACGATGTCCGACGGTGGGGCATGGTGGCGGTCCACTACCGGGGAGGCATATTCCGGCCCCTCGGTGACTGTGCGAAGAACACCTATCTGGTGGCCAATGGCCCCAGCCCACGTCTCCCAGATCTCATCTCCCCCACCTGACGAGGGACGTCTCGTCTCGA
>Ga0315318_10000470_pt1 | contig 16331 bp, 22 predicted proteins | sample M1200m3416metaG_FD_203703 | JGI IMG/M metagenome (GOLD analysis project Ga0315318, IMG submission 203703) | Ammonia-oxidizing marine archaeal communities from Monterey Bay, California, United States - M1 200m 3416 | ecosystem: Environmental > Aquatic > Marine > Coastal | place: USA: California... | reverse complement strand
GAAAGTTTAATTTTCAATATGCAGCATTCTCTATGGATTGTTCAGACTATTATCCTACAGCAGTAGACCCAGATTCACATACATATTTAGGCAATAATGCTATACGTTGTATGCAAAAGTTGTCATCGGGATATTCTTCAGATGAGTTCATGGATATATTAAGAGAACGTACAGGTGGAAGACCAAAAGATTTAGAAGATGTTATGTGTGACTTTGTTAGATTTGGACAGAATTATGTACCAAGAGGCAATGGTACATATGACCATATTCCAAGTGATATAACTAATAATAGTGGTTGGGAATCTGGTTGGAGACAAAGACAAGGTGAACCACCAGAACAAAACAATATATTACCAATTTAATGCTGTTTGATAATCCAAATAATATAGTATATCCAAATACTACAGCTGTAGAATTAAATTCTAAAAAGAAACCTACAGATACGTGGATGCAAGACTATACTTTAGACCAAAGAAAAGAAAAGTTCTTTGAATTTTGTAATAAGTTTGATAAGAGAGAAGATGATTTATTAAGAGATGATTTTCAGATCTTTTCACATCGCTTGCATTGGCATGAACATCCTTATATAGATTTTTTTAAAGATAAAGAAACATCTTCATTCGACAAAATATGGTATACAATAGCATTCTCTTTTAGCAATGAACATTGGTTAACATTTAAAACACTGTACGATAATGGCAAAGAAGGATTACGTGAGAGATTTAGAAATCATCGTCATGCTCGTTCAGACTTATTTCAAATATATTATCCTAAAGGCACGAAGGTCAAAGATTGGTTAGTAGATGTACCTTATAAATGTGCAGAAGATATGGAAGGCATATTAAACACTGGACAAAAATGGACAATGATGCAAATAGCAAAAGAGTTTTGTAATTACTTTATGACTCACCATGGTTTTAGAGCACCTATGTACCCATGCAAAAACTTTGCAAGATATATAGCAATGACATGGCCAGATCTGGTCGATCCTGAAAGTGTATTGTTTGGTGGCACAGGGCATTTCGATGGTATGCAACAAATATTTGGTGGTAAGAATCTAAATGGTAAAGTTAAATATGACATAGGTGACTATGGTGAATTTATTCCTACCAATAAATATGGTGAATTATGGATTGAACAAATGACTGAATTAGTAGAGGACTCTCGTAATCCTATGATGTCACAAAAATGGTTAAACGTAGAAGATAAGACATGTTTCTTTTATAAACATATGGCTATTACTCATGGTGAGAAAAGGCCTACTAAAAGAATCCCAAGAGATTGGATATTTCCACAGGAGTTTAGACTTGCCACACAATAAACATATAGAAGACGGATTTAATATCGATGTAGGTATGATGCAACCTGAGGAAGCAAAGGAATATTACTTAGATCTTGCTCAGTTTTGGACTGATCCTAATCCACCAATTGTTATAACTGAACATGATGGTATACGTTGTGTAAGAGATGACTTAATCGTTGGTTCAAAAACACGTGGTGGTGATTGTCTTATTAGTTCTCTTCCTCAGCATATAGATACTATTGTCTATGTTCAACCAAGAACGGGTTTAGCTGGAGTAAGTATATTAGATGTAGCAAAAAGACATAATAAATCTGTAAGATTATTTATGCCTGCATCAAAAAAGATTTCACATCATCAAGCATGTTGCATAGAGGGAGGAGCAGAAGCATCTTTCCATCGTATTGCAGCTATGCCTAATCTAAATAAGATAGCAAAAGAATGGGCAGATCAGAAAGAAAATGCATTCTTTGTACCATTAGGATTAAAACATAGAATGGTTACAGCAGGACTTGTAAAGGTTGCATCACAAATAAAAGAACCTGAACAAGTATGGGTTGCTACATCAACAGGTGTATTGACACGTGCATTACAGATTGCTTGGCCAAATGCAGAATTTGTATCTGTGGCAGTAGCTCGTAATATGAAAGCAGGTGAATTAGGTAGAGCAAAAGTTATTAGTGAGCCTAAACAATTTATTGTGGCTGAAAAAGTAGAAAACCTTCCGCCATTTCCTTGTGTAGATACATATGATGGTAAAGTTTGGAAATATATTCCAAAGAATACTGATAAAGATATATTATTTTGGAATGTTGGTAGTGAACCTGTATTGAATGATATAACAATATATGAAACGGAAAGTTATAGAGATTGGGATAAGAACTTATGATTACGGGAACATTCAATAAAATACCACGTAAAAAGAATAGCCATGGATATGGTTGGGCTCGAACATGGTCAGAAAACCTAAATGTTCCTATTAATCACGATGGTAATAAAGCTGAAATAATTTATGTAGACCATGGAGTAAACTTTGGTGGCAGTCTTAATTTATTTGGTGGATTTACACCTGAATTAAAACAACGTATAGATAATTTTCTATTAGCAGACGAAGTCTATTCACTTGACATGCCTATGCCAGAATATGGTAATATGTTAGCCAAGAGAAAAGATGTTGAGGATAAAGAATGGTGTGCACATGTTCAAGCTAAATGCTGGAATGCAAAAACATTATTATCGACAGATCTTGACACTACTTGGTTGACAATTGGTGATTCTCATACAGCAGCATTTGCCCCACCAGGGAGTATGGTTATTAAGACTGATGGACTTACACTTAATGGTCAAATCAGATCTGATTTTCAGTATATAAAAGATCATATATGGAAATGTAATAATCTAAAAGGAATCACAATGTCATTTGGTAACATTGATGTAAGACATCATCTTTGTAGATTAAATATAGATCCGAGAGATATGTGGATTGATTGGTTTAGATTTGGAGATAGCTTACCTTTTGAGGTAGAGTATTCAACTCCATGGCCAATTGAGCATGAAGAAAGAAGATTACCAAAGACTGGTTATTATAGAGACCAACCATTTTGGGGTAGTCGTGAAGATAGAGTTATTCAATTAGAACGTATAATTGAAACATTCGAAAAGACTGATACTCCTAGAGTTGCATATCCACAAGATTGGTTAACAATGGATCCAGAAGTATTTGCTAAAACAAAAATGGAAAGCACTAGCTCAGTACATATATCGCCTGAAAATTATAGAAGAAAAGACTTCGGTGAAGTATGTACTTTAGACGCTTTTATGATATAATATACTATATGAATTAACTATTAGAGGAGAACTATTATCGGTATAATGGACAAATTACAGAAGAACTCTCGTATAAAAGAGTCTTCGCCACTAGATAAATCACAATTATTTTCTAGTCAAGAAATGGTAACCACAAAGGTACCCATGATTAACGTTGCATTGTCAGGTGATCCTGACGGTGGACTTACTTCAGGACTAACAGTGCTAGCAGGACCATCGAAGCATTTTAAGACTTCGTTTGGATTGCTAATGGCCGCAGCCTACTTAGAAAAATATGAAGATGCTGTTTTGTTATTCTATGATTCAGAGTTTGGCTCACCGCAACAATATTTTAAATCGTTTGGTATAGACACTTCACGTGTACTACATTGTCCCATTACAAATGTAGAAGAGCTTAAGTTTGATCTTATATCTCAGCTCGAAAATATTGAACGAAAAGATAAAGTCATTATTATGATTGACTCTATCGGTAACCTAGCTTCTAAGAAAGAGCTAGAAGATGCTATGAATGAAAAGTCAGTAGCAGATATGTCAAGAGCGAAAGCTCTTAAAGGTTTATTTAGAATGACAACCCCTTATCTGACAATGAGAGATATACCATTGTTAGCTGTCAACCATACATATCAAGAAATAGGCTTATTTCCCAAAGCAGTCGTTTCCGGCGGCACAGGTATTTACTACTCCTCAGATAATATCTGGATCGTCGGACGTCAGCAAGAAAAGAAGGGAACAGAAATTCAAGGTTATCATATGATTATTAATGTAGAAAAATCTAGATTTGTAAAAGAAAAGTCTAAGATTCCTATTAGTGTTACATGGGAAGGTGGTATTGAAATATATTCTGGTTTATTAGATGTAGCAATGGAAGGCAATTATGTTGTTAAACCTCAAAATGGTTGGTACTCTAAAGTCGATAAATCTACTGGTGAAGTAGAAGACAAAAAGGTCCGATTAAGTGAAACATTAAAAGAAGAATTTTGGAGACCAGTATTTGCAAATACAGATTTTAAAGATTATATTAAAACTAAATATGAAGTAGGTCATGCGGAGATGATTAAGAGTGCAGATTGAAACATTAATTCTTCGTAATTTAATGTTCAATGAGGATTACACCAGAACGGTGATTCCTCATTTGAAAACTATATACTTTGAAGACCCACACAGATCAGTATTTAATGAAATCGTTGACTTCGTTAATAAGTTTAATAAGTTGCCATCAGCAGATGCACTAATTATTGAGTTAAAGAATAATCCTAAGATTACATCAGATTCTCTTGCTCTTATGCCTGAATTAAGTAAGGTAGATACAGAACAAACACAAGAATGGTTAATTGAGAAGACAGAGAAATGGTGTCAAGATAGAGCAATCTATTTAGCAATTATGGATTCTATTAATATTATTGAAGGCAAGCATGATACATTAGATAAGAATGCATTGCCATCTGTGTTAAGTGATGCATTAAGTGTTAACTTTGATATGAGAGTTGGTCACGATTATGTAGATGATTCTGATGGTCGTTATGAATTCTATCATAGACAAGAGGAACACTTACCATTTGACTTAGAAAAGTTTAACACAATCACCAAAGGTGGTCTCGTTAAGAAGTCTCTTAATGTTGCCTTAGCAGGTACAGGTGTTGGTAAGTCTTTATTCATGTGTCATGTCGCTGCTGGTGCCCTAACACAAATGAAAAATGTCTTATATATAACTATGGAAATGGCAGAAGAAAGGATAGCAGAACGTATTGACGCTAATCTAATGAATGTGCCTATTGACCAATTAGAGAATTTAAGTAAGGATATGTTCGATAAGAAAATGCATAAGCTTACTGATAAAGGTGTTGGTAAACTTATTGTGAAAGAATATCCTACAGGAGCTGCAAGTTCTATTCACTTTAGAGCACTATTAAAAGAATTAAAGATTAAGCGTGACTTCACACCTGATCTTATTTGCATAGACTATCTAAATATATGTGCATCATCAAGAATGAAATCTATGGGTGGTGCAATCAATTCATATATTATGGTCAAAGCAATTGCAGAAGAATTGCGTGGCTTAGCAGTAGAATATAATTTACCTATTGTTACAGCCACACAAACCACACGTTCAGGTTTTGCATCATCTGATGTGGGACTAGAAGATACAAGTGAATCATTTGGTTTACCAGCTACGGCTGACCTCATGTTTGCACTTATATCTACTGAAGAACTAGAGAACCTTAATCAAATAATGGTTAAGCAATTAAAGAATAGGTATAATGATCCTACAGGTGGAAACAAAAAGTTTGTACTTGGCATTGATAGATCGAAGATGAGATTATATGATGTAGAGGATACGGCTCAAACTCTAAATGTTAGAGATGACCAACCTAAAAAAATATCACAATTTGAGGATTTTAAGTATGAGTAATTTATTAACAGCAGAAGGATGGGGAAATAAATATACCCATCTTGCAAAAGAAATATCTACATGGTCTAAGGACCCAAGCACTAAAGTTGGTGCTATAGTTGTTGGTGAAGCAGGCCAAATATTATCACAAGGATATAATGGTTTCCCAAGAGGTATTAAAGATTCATCAGATAGATTAAATGATCGTGAAAGAAAGTATGAATTAGTTGTACATGCAGAGATGAATGCTATATATAATGCTAGTCTTAATGGAGTTTCTTTAAAAGATTCTACATTATATGTGTATGGTTTACCTATTTGCAATGAATGTGCTAAAGGTATTATTCAAGTTGGTATAAAAAAGGTTGTTGCTATGAGACCTCAAATATATAATTCCGAATGGGATAAATCACTAAAAGCTGCTGAAGCTTTATTTAGAGAAGCCGAAGTAATGTATTTAATTGACGTGGAGGATGAATGAGTAAATCGCCAATACCGTATGTTATACGGAAAAGAGATCATAATAAAAATATTATCTCTAAAAAATATTTAAGCCATGGAACATTCAGATGTAAACGTCACCCTAATAGTAAGAGGTGTAAAAATGCTTAAAAAAACTATGTACAAAGCGCTAAAAGTATGTTATAATAGTACTTTAAATAAAGGAGTAGTATATGTGGAAATATAAAGTAAAAGGTTTCGTTATTGGTGTTTTATTAGTCGCTTCTATGCAAGTATTAGCTGCACAGAACATCAGATCAGGTGTAGTCAAAGATCATTATCATGATGTCGTAGTTATTGAACCATACTATGTTGAAGTATGTGGTGAAGAAACTCAAATGGCAGGTGATGTTGTTGATGGCGCTATATGGGGTGCAATTTTTGGTGCTGTACTCGGTGATGTTATAGATGATGAGAATGGTAGATTACCAGGAGCAATTATCGGTGGCGCTATCGGTGCAAAGACTGAAGAGAATAAAGGTGATGGTTCAACTACTATTGTATGTAGAACTGAGCAGCGCAAAACTAAAACTGCTAAAAGACAATATTCACACTCAACAATACACTTTACAGTACAAGGTACAGCATACGAATTAGACTTTATTCGTAATGACCGTTAAAAAAGAAATACCATTCAAAAAATGGACATTTGTAGATAAACAAGATCTCGATACTGATCATTGGTATATACGATTAGATGGTGGTCTATACCATAATGTGATATTTCGTTTTATGAAAGTATCATTAAATATGGATGCTAAGTCTATAGATTTTGATTATGAAGTGGTAGATTATCCAAGTATGGATGACCCACATGGTGAGCCTGCATTTACAGAAATGGCAGGCGATATTTTAAAAAGTATCTTAGATGATGCTATGGATAAACAGGACTATATAATTGGCCCTAAAAATGAATGAACGTAAAAGAAACATTAACCATTCTCTCAGAAGAGTGCGCGGAAGTAATACAAGCTAACTCTAAATTAATCCGATTCGGCCCATATGATGAAGATAATGTGCACGAATTAGAAAAAGAGCTCGGCGATATCATGGCTATGATACTTATACTTGATTATTATGGTTATGTTTCAACAGAAAACATTACAAATAATGTTATTCCAAAACTTACAAAGCTTAAAAAGTACAGCAAAATTAAGAATTTAAATAAAATTATAAAGAATTTGTAATTATTATAAATACCCTTATATCGTAATTTATATAAGGGTTTCATGCAGTCATTTAAGATTTATCTATCAGAAGGAAGACACGATCCTTCAATATTCAAGGCAGTTTTTATGGCAGGTGCTCCAGGCGCAGGCAAATCTTTTGTCTCTGATTGGATGGCATTAGGACCACAACTTGGATATAAAGTAATCAATTCTGATACAGAATTCGAACGTTATATGAAAGAGGCAGGCTTGACTGATGATAAAGGTGCAGTTATTCTTGATCCTAAAAGAGAATTCGAACGTGGTGTTATACGATCAGTAGCAAAGAGACATACACAAGCTAAGCAAAGACATGCCTTAATTGGTAGATTAGGTCTTGTTATCGATGGTACAGCTGCAAATGCGGCTAAAATAATAAAACAAAAGAAATTTTTAGAGACACTTGGTTATGAATGTGCTATGGTTTATGTTAATGTTCCTTTAGATGTTTCAATAGCATCAGACAAAGAGCGTGGTGAACAAGGTGATAGATCAATAGGACCAGAACTTGTCACACAAAAATATAATGAATTAGATAAAGGTATACCTAAATTAATAAAAGCATTTGGCACAGTAACTACTGGATTTGGGCCTAAACCTAGTAAATCAATGTTTTTTATAGTAGATAATACAGTAAGAGAAAAAACACCAAGTCTAATTCGTAAGGTGTTAGGTGATATTACTAAGTGGTCTAAACAACTACCAAAAAATAGTGCAGCAAAACAATGGATGAGAAATAACTAATGCAACAATTTAAAGAGCAAGTTCACGAAACAACACAAATGCGTATTATCGATCTTCTTCCAAAGAAGGTCAAGCATATGATATACAGAATTGCACATCAAGACAAATATAAAGGTGCTTTGCTTATGATTAAGCATTTAAGAAAAGATCCTGATGTAATCTCAAGAGGCTTAAGTAAAAAGAAAATACAAGACATCGCTGCTGATCATTTTAAATTAAATCATCGTGAGTTTGAAAAGATACTTAATCGTAAGACTAGATACGAAGAAGCTCCTCCAGGAATGGCAGACACAGTCAAGAAATTTAAAGCAGATGGGATGGATGATGAGATGGCATTCGCTCTTGCTTGGAAAATATATAATAAGAAAGAAGAGTATATCACTGAAGAAAAAGGTGATGACATTTTGCCTGATGACTTCTTAGGAGGATTACCTCATGAAGTAGATATGAAAGCTTCTTCTGGTGTACGAACGGTATATAAAGTTCGTTCATCAGATAGAGAGGCAGATAGAGATGAGATACTACGAATCTTAAGACAAGCTGGAGTTACAGCTCAAATAGGTTCAGGAAGTTCAAGTGTTGATCCGATTGATGGCGAATTTGACAATATGCGATTTAGAATTTTGGTTAAACCAGTATCAGGTGGTATGGGTGAGACAACACTTAATTCAAGTATTACTGAGTTATTTCCATGTATTGCTTTTGAAACTAATTATAATCCAAAAAGTGTAGAAGAATTTCATAAGTATTTGCTTGGCGTTGATGTTAGCAAGCTTTCATGTGTATTAGGTAAGGATCTTGCGGCTGCTGAAGAAACAATTAATAAAGCAGATACATCTACTAAATTTGCAGAAAAAATGGAAAATGCTATTGGTATATGGCAGTTTTTAAAAGATCAGCATAAAGATAAGCCAATAAAAAATGTTTATTGGGGATATAGAGCAAAGCCGGCCGGTGTTGGAAGAGGACATCCAGGAGATATGTTTATTGAATACACTGATAAGAAAATGCTTGGTGTAAGTTTAAAAGCTGGTGGAAAGAAAACATCTGAACCTCAATTGAATACATATGTTAGACCAGTATTTGATGCATTTAAAGAATCACGAACAATGGCATCATTAAGAAGTAAAGCATATCAGCAAGTATATTCTAAAATTAAAGATATGCCTGCAGAAGAAGGCTTTGATGGCGGTCCCAATGGTAGACATAAAGATAGAGCAAAGACAGAAAATATTTTAAAAGTCTATGATAAAAAGAATAATCGTGCATACGAAAAAGATTATGATACAATGCTTGAAATAATGAGACAAGGTATTGTAGACCTCTTCAATAAAAATAAAAAGAAGACGGTTGAATATATTATAGCAGAAATTTTAAGAGATGCTCCCGGTGTTCCGACTATGGTGATTAAAGCAATTGGATCTACATATGAGGAAGTAACTGACAGAAATGAAGTAGGTGTATTTCTTCCGCAAGTAAAGTTTGTAAAAGCTGTTACGGCCAGATCATCTAAACAAAATTGGTATATAATACTACAATCTGGTAATGATAGTATTACAATGGCAATGTCAATTAGATCAAATAAATCTGGACATGCTGGTAAAAAGAAATTAGGACAATTTCCTTTAGGACTTGCAGTTAAATATAATGGTATAGCTAAATGAATTTAAAGCAACATATAGTAGAAGCAAAGAATACACACATGGTGCATATCGAAGATATGGTCATAGATGGTGGAGTGGATGGCGCACGTGCCGCTATATTTGCTTTAAGAGATTTAAGAGACATGTTAGCTGGTCATACGAATGATAGTAAAGCAGTTACAGTTAAATGGGATGGTGCACCAGCCGTATTTGCTGGCATTGATCCATCTGATGGTAAGTTCTTTGTTGCAAAGAAAGGCATATTTAATAAGAATCCCAAAGTATATAAGAGCGTTAAAGAAGTTAAAGCCGATACTTCAGGTGATTTAGCAGCAAAGCTTACAGAAGCATTTAAAGAATTTAAGAAACTTGGTATAAAGAAAGGAGTCTACCAGGGTGACATTATGTTCATCAAAAAAGACTTAAAGAAAGCAACAATTGATGGGAGAAAGTATGTAACTTTTCACCCAAATACTATAGTATATGCAATACCCGTTGAAGCAGCAACAGAAATTATGAGAGCAAAAATTGGCGTAGTGTGGCATACTTATTACTCAGGCTCAACCTTTGAATCTATGAGTGCATCCTTTGGTGTAACCACTGCTGCATTTAAAAATGTCCGAACGGTGTGGCAGAAATCAGCCAACCTACCAGACATATCTGGTTTAGCCACATTAACCAAAAAGGACACAGATGAAATTACGAAACATATATCAAACGCGGGAAAACTCTTTCAAAAGATCGCGTCTAGTACGCTTAATGACGTGGCTACAAATCCAGATATTAATTTATTTATCAATACCTTTCGCAATACGAAAGTTAGAGCACAAAGCGAAATTAGCAACACATCGGCCCATGTACAAGAACTTATTGACTGGATCGAAAACCGCTATAACACAGAAAAGGAGAGACTTAAAAGCGATGCTGGTAAGGATAGAAAGGAAGAAGCGAAGCTTGCAGCACTAGAATTCTTTACAGATGACAATAAAGATAGTCTTGTCAGCATGTTTGATATGCAAAATGAACTCGTATATGCTAAGAAAAAGCTATTAACACACTTGGACAGTATGGATAGTATAAATACATTTATAAAGACTAAAGATGGTTTTAGAGTAACGGGCGCTGAAGGATATGTTGCTATTGACCATTTAACTAATGGCGCAGTTAAAATTGTGGATAGGATGGAATTTTCCTATAATAATTTTAGTAAAGATATAATCAAAGGGTGGGAGTCCGAATCACGATGAAATCATTAAAAACAATAATAAACGAAAGGGTTAGCGGCAGAGATACTGTCTGGGATAGCGATCAAGGAGAGGTAATAGATTACATGCTAAAAGATCGTAGATTTGGATTGCACGCAGCTAAATTTGGTTATGAAGATAGTGAAGATATCTATTTTGATGATGATGCATTAGTATTTAACTCTACGACAGTTGCACGTACAAAGAAGAATACTACTGTTGATGATTTAATCAAATTAGTTTTAAAAAAGAAAAATTTGCCAAAGCATCCAGATTGGACACCAGCATTTGCAAAAGAATTAAAAAGGAGATATGGTTAAATGAAATTAATAGACAGATTAGTAAAAGAATTTACCTCAATAAACGAGGCAAGAGTAAAAGATAATCATAGGTGGAATGCTAACGATGAGATAGCAACTATGAATTTCATTTATAAAGACTTTAAAAAAGAATTAGGTAGAGATCCAGGTAAACCATATATGGATGATGACCATCTTGTAGTAGGTAGTGATACCGTATTAAGAGTAAAAGATAATACATCAGTAGCTGATATGAAAAAAGCAGTATCAGCATGGATTGGCAAAAATGCTAAACCTGCTCCTGACGAGGCCAAAGTTGGTCGATTCAATGTTAAGTTACCTACTGAATTAGCTGGAGTACTTGGTAACAAAGCAACTAAGCTTGACAAGCCACGTGCAATTATTAAAACAGATATTGATTCAGCTAAAGAAATTCAAAAAGCGGTGAAAGGCAAAGGTGCTAAGTTTCGTATGATGAAACGTAAAGATCATGTTGCTGTATATCTTGACTTTGATGATGGCAAAATAATGCAAGATGCATTGAAAAAAGTAGCGAGGATAAGATAATGGCAATAAATATCCAACAAGCATTAAATGAAATGGGTAATAGACCCGTACCATATACAGATGTTAATGAAGCTAAAAGAATAAGACCCATTAAAGGTCTTTGGACACCAAAACAAATGTATACACAAGTTTCAAGAACTAAAAAAGCAGCATTTGAATTAAGACAACACGCAGATTTTATATTCCAAATGGATGCAGACGTTGGTCCAAGTATGAGTAGAAATTCTGGATTATATATGGGTGTTTATGACAAAATGACAGCAGCACTTGACCAATTTGATCAAGCAATTAAAGAAGCTGAAAAAATAAAACATCCCGATTAAATAGGAGAAATAAAGAATGGCGAAAATCCAAAAAGTCACATATGACTATCAAAAAGAACATAGACGATTTAAAAGTATTCAAGAGGCTAGAGAATGTCATTTAGCTGAAACATCTGGTGTACTTTTTGCAGATCAAGGTGGAAACAGCGTAGAAGATTATGATAAATGGGTTGCAACTCAACCAGATTATTCTGAAACTTACGAATTAACTGATGATGCATCTGGCTATGTAATCGTTAGAACGTGGCCTGACACGCAAACTATGATACAATCAGAAAATACTGGTAAACACGAGTATGATAGAAAACAAATGGCAATAAATGGGTGGGTCGTAGATAACGACATGTCTCTCTAAATTATGTCATTGCATAGTTTTAAAGAACACTATCTTGAAGAAGCGGCCGCCGAAACGGTCACTATAAACTTTGGGCGTTTTAATCCCCCAACTATTGGTCATGAAAAGCTTTTAGATGTAAGTCATTCTAAAGGCAGCGGTGTTCATAGAGTATATGCAACGCAAACAAGCGGCAATAAAAAGAATCCTCTCGATTGGAAAACTAAAATTAAGTATATGCGTAAGGTATTTCCTAAGCATGCTCGTATGATCCTTATGGATAAGAAAGTAAAAATAATATTTGATGCTTTAGTTATAGCACACAATGATGGATTTAAAAATTTAGAATTAGTTGTTGGTTCGGATAGAGTAAGCGAATTCGAAACACTTGTAAATAAATATAATGGCACAAAGAGTAAACACGGATTTTACGACTTTAAAGATATAAAAATTATAAATGCAGGTGAAAGAGATCCGGATGCAGATGGCGCAGAAGGTATGTCAGCTTCAAAGATGAGAGCTGCAGCCGCCGATAATGATCTTATTGCATTTACTAGTGGTCTACCAAAAAGATTTAAAGATGCCGAAGCACTAATGAATGATGTGCGTAAAGGCATGGGTTTAAAAGAAGAGAAATCTTTTAGACAAGATGTAAAATTAAAGAAGGCTTCAAATCTTCGTGAGAAGTTTGTAGCTGGCAAGTTATTTAATGTGAAAGATCCGGTTAAAACAAATGATGGCCATGAAGGTGTTATAGATACATTAGGAGCCAATCACGTTAAAGTGAAGATGAAAGGAGACGGAGAGTTTAGAAATTTCTGGCTTCAAGATATATGTTTAAATAATTAGGAGATAAATTATGTCAAATATGGCAGGTATAACAAAAGATATGTACCCCGAGGGAACTGTAGCAACAACTGAAGGTTTTCGAGGTCCACACGGTGAAGTATTACTGGGTGTTGAATTTACTCAAGAAGAAGTAGATAATTTCAATGGTACAAACTTGGACTTACCAGAGACTGGCGATACAATTACCAGTAACGCGAGTCCAACACCTACGGTAACTGAAAAATCCACAAAAGCAGAGATGGAAGCAGCAGGCCGTGAGGTTGGTATTGAACTAGATAGACGTAAGTCTAAAAAAACTTTATGGAGTCAGTTAAAGAAAGAATTGTTTCCTAGGTAAAACTTAATAAATATATATTATGGAATTGACTAAGAATAACTTTGAGTTATATGCTGCAAAGCATTATCAAAAAGAGAAGTGGAGTACCGATGATGATTTTAAGGAAGACATGTCTCGGTTTAAATATATTAATAGATTAGTTAATAGGTATTATCGTGATGATGATTTAAAAGAACGATTGATATTAAACCATATTATTATATTAGGTAATGTGTTAGGACCAAAAATATGTGCTGAGATCTTAATGTCGAAGACACATCAAACACTGCAGAGTATTGTAAAAACATTCTTGGTATATTTAAATTATTTGCCAGAAGAAGAGTATGTTGAAATCCCATTGGACTCAACGATTATAAATGTATTAAGGAAGTTATGAGCAGATATTTAAAAGAAGGTGCAGTCGACTTATATATGACATATAAGTTTATTCGCTTGCTTACAACTAAGTGGAATAAAACTGATGCATTTAAAACAGGCGTCCTTGACAAAAATGGAAAACTCTTAGTTAAAGGTAAAGATCAAACAGATAAACAAAAAGCATCTTATCAACTCTTTGATAAAATGGTTTTTAATTTAAAAAGATTATTAGAGAAAGTACCTCTTGGAAAATCTCAAATAGCTTCTTATGCGGCCGCTTTATTTCTTTTACAAGAAAAAACTGACATGGCAGAAGAAGATTTACTCAAAGTCTTAGACGACTTAGGTCACGATACTTCAATTGATTTGAATGAAGAGTTCAAAGAAATTCATGTAGGTGAACACATACTAAATCATGATTTGCAAGAAAACAACAAAGGAACAATTGTGCATTTAGATTCTATAGAACCAGTTGGGTATTTCGCTGGCGTTCCTATATATAAAACACAAGAAAATATTTATTTATCAGTAAACAATATATTATAAGTATGTACTTTCACACTTAGTGTGATATAATATATTAATTAATTGGAGTGACATGACGTCTATTAACGTAACCAAGCGCAGTGGTGAAACTGAGCCATTTAACATTGACAAGATTCACCGAGTACTTGAATGGGCTTGTCAAGACTTAACAGGTGTTTCAGTATCTGAAATAGAGATGCGAGCTAATGTTCAAATATATGAGAAGATGCGTTCGACATCTATTCATGATCTTTTAATTAAATCAACAGCTGAGCTTATTACTGAAGCTACACCTAATTATCAAACGGTAGCAGCAAAATTAATCAATTATAAATTAAAGAAGATCGTATACGGTGACAAAGATCCGTGGCGATTAAAAGATATTATTGACCATAACATTAATGCTGGAGTCTATGATGCAGATATATTAAATATGTTTTCCTCAGCTGAAATAGATTATATTGATTCACAAATATTAGATCATTCTAGAGATGATGATTTCACATATGCAGGTATGGAGCAAATGAGATCTAAGTATCTTGTACAAAATCGAACAGATGGTACAATATATGAAACGCCTCAAGTGTTATATATTATGATTGCTATGACGTTATTCGGTAGATATAATGGTAGACGTATGAAGTTCATTAGAGAATTCTATAATGCCATATCACAATTCTATATCTCATTACCAACACCTATTATGGCCGGCGTTCGTACACCCACAAGACAATTTAGTTCTTGTGTAGTACTTGAGTCAAACGATTCATTAGACTCAATTAATGCAACATCAACATCAATCGTTAAATACATTTCAAAGAAAGCTGGGTTAGGCATTAATGCCGGTAAAATCAGAGCAGTAGGTTCACATATTGGTGATGGCTCGGTTGTACACACTGGTCTTATACCATTTCTTAAATTATTTCAAGCAAGTGTCAAGTCTTGCTCACAAGGTGGAGTAAGAGGTGGCGCGGCAACAGTTTATATGCCGGTATGGCATTATGAATTTGAAGACTTAGTTGTATTAAAGAATAATCGTGGTACGGATGAAACACGTGTACGTAATATGGATTATGCTTTTCAATTTAATAAACTCATGTATGAAAGATTATTAACTGGGGGGAACATTACGTTCTTCTCACCTGATGACGTACCTGGATTATATGATGCCTTCTTTGAGGATCAAGATTTATTCCAAGAGTTATATGAAAAATATGAAAGATCTCGTAAGATCCGTAAGAAATCTTTACCAGCTCTTGAAGTATTTAGTCAATTTCTTACAGAACGTAAAGAAACCGGCCGCATATATTTACAAAATGTAGACCATGCAAATACACATGGGGCATTTATAGAAAAGCAGGCGCCAATACATCAATCGAATTTGTGTTGTGAAATTGATTTACCTTCGCATGGTTTAGAATCATATGACGATCATCATAAAGGTGAGATCAGTTTATGTACACTTAGTGCAATTAATTGGGGATTAATTAATGATCCGAAAGATTTTGAAAAGTATTGCGAATTGGCTATCCGTTCTCTTGATGCTTTACTTGATTATCAGAATTATCCTATTCTTGCAGCAGAAAGATCAACTATGGCAAGACGACCATTAGGTGTGGGTATCATTAATTTTGCATATTTCTTAGCAAAACGCGGTTTAAAGTATGACGATAATGCTCTCGCCATAGTAGATGAATACGCAGAAGCGTGGTCTTATTATCTCATTAAAGCAAGCGCAGATCTTGCAAAAGAGAAGGGAACGTGCTATAAGGTGCTAGAGAGCAAATACGGACACGGTATTTTGCCGATAGACACATATAAACCCGAGGTAAATGAATTGGTTAAGCCCAGAGAGAGGATGCCATGGCAATCATTAAGAAACCA
>Ga0315318_10000469_pt1 | contig 16337 bp, 16 predicted proteins | sample M1200m3416metaG_FD_203703 | JGI IMG/M metagenome (GOLD analysis project Ga0315318, IMG submission 203703) | Ammonia-oxidizing marine archaeal communities from Monterey Bay, California, United States - M1 200m 3416 | ecosystem: Environmental > Aquatic > Marine > Coastal | place: USA: California... | reverse complement strand
GTTAATAATTCAAGCTCATCAACTCGGAAGATAGTCTTACGATAATCCAACTTGCTAAACCTTAGCCTCTCCTCTATGGCTGTTTCGTATTGTTCATCATCCACCCAAATAACCTCACAATGCGTCCACCTGTCGTCTTCTGGGACAAATGTTCTGGATATAACTCCAAACCTTCTAATCCCGTGCCAAATTTGTGTTACGCTGGCACCTCGCCTATATGGCCTCGGATATTTCTTCTTCACCGCGCATCCCTTTCTTTGATGTGCGTACCACTCTCTTGAGTACCAGCAGTTGTTTGTCTTGCCCACTCTACCTTGTTTCGCAGTTCTGTCAAGTCACGCGCACCAGAATAGGAGAAGCCACTTTTGATACCGCCAATTATGTCATCCAAGACATATTGCACAGATCCCTTATAGTGAACGTAAGAAGATACCCCTTCCGGAGAAGACGTCTTTCCTCGCCAGTCCATTTGTGCATTTCGACTAGCCATACCCCGGTAGACTTTTGCAATATCTCCACTAGGTAAATGAACTATTTCTCCTGGGGTTTCATCGGTTCCCGCTAGAAGCGAGCCGCACATCACGAAGTCGGCTCCAGCCGCTAAGGCTTTGACAATATCTCCGGAGGTTTTGATTCCTCCGTCTGCGATGATGGCGACGTCTCGGTCAGTTCTCGCGCAATCAAATATGGTCTGGAGACCTGGGAGGCCATGCCCAGTAACCATACGAGTAGAGCAAATGGAACCCCCACCAATATTACAACGTATAGAATCAGCACCCCAGTCGGCAAGATCATTGACCCCCTCCAGAGTACATACATTACCCGCTATAATATGAATATGATTATTATATTCTTTCTTCAAATTCTGAAGGGTTTCCTTCATTAAAATGTGGTGCCCATGGGCAACATCAACACACAGTGTATCTACACCGACAGCTATGAGGGCTTCGGATCGTTCCATATAGTCACCGGTCACGCCGATGGCTGCGGCTAGATTGCCGGTCCAATCGGTCTTCTGCACAACTCGGGCGGCAATTTCTTGTTGTTCTTGAATAGTATTATACCGGTGTATAATCGCCATCCCACCCAGGCTGTCCATAGCAAGAGCCATCTGATCTTCTGAAATCGTATCCATCGGTGAAGCAATTATCGGAATCTGTAGGGTTTTGCCTACTCCTAGCTCACTTGATATATCTACTTCGCTTCTGCTTTGGATATCACTATACTGCGGTACCATAAGCATATCGTCGTAGGAGACTGCTTCTTTGAATTTCATTTTTATCCTTCTACTTTATATTATCATAAAACCCAAGGGAGTCAAGTTTTATTTATCGCCAGTTGATCCTAGCGCACCGTCGCCTCTTAAAGTCGGGCGTCCATAGATATTTTCTGCCTCAATCATTTCCACTTCTGTTTCAATCTTAACAAAAACAGCTTGGGCAATCTTCTCGCCAGAATGAAACGTTTGAGTGCGGTGGGTAATGTTGTGAAGATTCACAAAGATTTCCCCGGTATATCCTCGATCAATTACACAGGCACCAACAAGTAGTCCACGCCGAGCAGCAATGCCGGACTTATTTTTAATCTCTAACATATATCCTTCGGGAACCTCAATCTTTAATCCCGTTGGAAAAAGAGAGCAACCAAACGGAAGTACGCTCTCAGCTTGTTTCGGGATATCAGGATTGGGAGCAGGACAATAAAATAAATCCATTCCCGCATCTGTCGGATGAGCCCTTACAGGCATCTTCGCGTTTTCATGTAGTCGTTGAACCCTTATTTTCATTTTTTCTCCTTCGTAACCAGGGCAGACTGGTTTAAGATCGCAACCGCAATCGAAGCAATCGAATTCGTATTCTAACATTTTCTTTCCGTCAATCATTTTTAATCGACGTCAAAATGATTTTCCAAAGTTGCCAAGCCTTCCTCAGCCTCCGCTAAAGCTTTAATTTGTTGAGTGACTTCCTCTACCAAATTTGGATGATCTCCAACACCCACAGAATTAGAAAGATAAACTTCAAGAGTTGCTAGCGCAGCCTCTCTCTGTGATGTAAGATTAGCCTTGGCGGCCTTCAGTAATAAAGTTTTCATTTTTGTTCCTCCAGAAAGGAAATGTTAATCCCGTTCTCTGTTTCGTCTCCGTGGGTATCCCAACCAACGAAAGTTTCCCTAGCAAACATCTCCAGTTTTCGTTGGTCAGGAAACATATCTTCAATTCTTTTTCTAACCTCATGAGGCTTTGTGCTATGTCTGCTCCTCAGCGAAGACACAAGCTGGCGTGTGTTTCGGGTGCCTCTAGGACGGGGGATTTTTCCCCTCTTCCCGATCAGACAAAGCTCACACTGGCTCATTGTATAAAACCCAGGGTTAACTCTTTGCTTGTCCCAGACAAACCCGACAGTCGCCCAACTAAAGCCCCAAGCCTTCATAAGTTCGATAGCTTGATCTAGGTGAGGATTAGTTGTCCAGAGAAACAAAAGACAATCATCAGCGCACACACTTGGAACATCCAGCATTTTAAGTTGCGAAAGCTTCAAACATCCGTAATGTCGAACGGCTCCTCCGCTATCAGGTCCACCCTTGCCTGTGTGTTGCAACTGCCCCTTATAGTCCCAGGGCGGATCAGCATAAATAATCTCATACTTTGTCACGAAAGTCTCCTAAATGTTCTTCTGATACTGCGGGTACTAAAGCCCCACTTTTCGTTGTGTTCTAAGTTGGCGACGTATACTTTATTCAAAGAAATCCTGTCGTCATCTCTTACTCCCCAGCACCGAATATTCGCATCATATGAGTTACTGTCGGTGGTGTGGATAATCCAATACTCTGCGCCATTCTTTGTCTTCTTTTTCTTTACTTCCCTTGGAATGAACCAGACCAGTTGAAGGTCGGGGTCGTACTCGCTGATAGGAGGACAACCACGGGTCATTAAATTTTCCTGAATCTCTGGTGGCATTATCTCATGAATAGGGAAAATGCCCGTAAGGGAGGCAAAGTGTTCTATCTTCTCCTCCTCGGTGAAGTCTCCCTCTGGCGCATATGTTTCAATATTGTCTTCAAGATTCTTTTCTTTGCGAGGGCGGTCTACTGCTACGGCTGACCAAAAATGTTTCAAGCCTGTGAACCTGTCATCCATCAACTCGTTAAGAGCCTTGCTCCTAACTAAAACATCCAAAGCCTTCTTGTTAAGTTTAGAGTAAGTAATATTCTCGTTGAAGATGAATTCCTCAATAGTATTAAAGGGTCGGTTATTAATAATCTGGTCAAGGGCGCTGTCGCCTAGACCTTTGATGCCGGCGAGCGGTTGAATTAATGTTGTGCCATCTTCGGCAATTTCCCATACTCGTCCTGATTTATTAATACTCGGCGGAGTAATCTCAAACCCAAAGGACTTGGCGGTGTTGATTGCTCCCGCCTTTTTATCTTCGGGCTCTTTGTCCAAAAACGCAGCCATCCACTCAACGGGATAATAATAACTGAGCCAAGCGCACTGAAAGGATACCGCACCGTAGGATACAGCGTGAGATAAGTTGAACCCATATCCGGAGAAGAATTCCATCTTAGCCCAAAGACCCTTTGTTTCCTTCTCGGTAAGTCCGTGCTCCAGAGCCCCTGCTAAAAACTTCTTATAGATCTTATTTTTTACTTTGTTTTTGCCTGTTCCTTTTTTCGTCAGAACTTTCCGGAGGAGGTTGCCCTCGTCCAGAGAAATATCTTTGCCGAGCTTGTGGGCTAGCATAGCCAGTTGCTCTTGGAACACTAGGAGTCCGTGAGTCTCACCTAGGATCTCTTTGATGATTGGGTGCTCGTAATGTACTTGACTTGGATTTCCCTTGTTGGCAACGTAGAGACTGTGCGCCTTGGCGGACAAAGGTCCGGGTCGGAAGATCGCCGTCACCGCTGCGAAGTCTAGCAATGATGTTGGCTGGGCTTCCTGGCAGAACCGTTGTGCTCCGCCGTTGGTCATCTGGAAGATGCCAGCCCACTTGCCCTTGTGGAAAACCTCTCGCCAGACTTCTTGGTTATCAAAATCAATTGCGTCTGGATGGAGATGAGTATTATAATAATCTCTGACCTGTTCAAATGTCGGCTCTTCAATTCCTTCGTGTCGTTTTAATATATGTCGGATTGCTCCCGAAATCATACGGAGAGTTGATAGTCCGAGCAGGTCAAATTTAATGAAGCCGAGCGGCTCTAAGTGTCTGACGTTTTGTCCCTCACTCCACGGAGTCTGGATGACTCCGCCGGAGTTGATGAGCGGCATGTGCCGATCAAGGTCCTCCGCTACCACCACGCCACCAGCGTGTCGTGATATGCTCCGCATATTGCCGAACAGATTATCAACGTGAGTCTCAATATGAGGATACTTTTGGAAGAAGTCTTGAAGAGTTTCACTGTATTCTTTTACCTCCGTAAATGTTGGGGTGTAGACGCCAGCGGTTTGACCGTGCGCCTTCTTGGCTAGCGGGGTCGCCTCGCTCATCATCACACCAGTGACCTTGTTGACTTCCATAAACGGAATGTCATAGAACTTGCCAATGTCTTTGATGAGAGAGCGAAGTTGGAGCGTGTTGAAGTTGCTGATAGGGACGACTGTCGTCTTCCCCCAATCTTCTGCTAGCTGCTCCTTCAAAACCATTGGCTCCTCAACATCAAAATCAATGTCAGGATAGCCGGCTCCCCCTTTGGTCAAAAACCTCTCAAACTGTAGATCATATTTGATGGGGTCAATCTGAGTAATGTCCAGAACATAGGAGAGGAGTGAGCCTGCGGCTGAACCTCGTCCAAGCCCCACGAGCATTTCCTCCTGGGCTTTGTCGCTGATGGCTTTCATCGTCAGAAAGTACTGGGCGAACCCACGCTCTTTGATGATGTTCAATTCATATTTAAGGCGATCCACATACTCCGGGTCTGTGATGTTCTTTTCTTTCATGCCCGCTAAAGCATCCTGAGTCAAGGCTTGAATGGCTGTCTTGTCTTTCGGCACCACAAACTCTGGGAGGCGCACTTCACTGGCGGGGAGGAAATCTTCACAGCGGTCAAAAGCGACGTGATGTGTTCTCTCAATGCTGTCGCGGATAGCCGCATCATCATAGGTAATATCATACTTGGCTGAGTAACGCTTGTAACTCTCCCACATCTGGTCGCCATTTTTCGGGTAAAGTTCATAGCCAACCTCGTCAACCGTTTCGGGAAGACCGTTGTCTCCGTCAGCCCACGATGGGATCTTGCCGCCCCAGCCAATGCGCTTATACATCTCTCGGTCTTTCCAAAGTTCTGGTCGTGGGTAGTGACTGTCGGCGGTGCTGATAATTTCTACACCCATTTCCATACAAGCTTGGATGATGAGAGCGTTGCCTTCGTGCTGTTCTCTAATATCATTCCATTGAACTTCCCCGTAGAATCGGTCGCCGAAGATTTCTTTGAACTGAGCGATGGTATCACGCATTGCTGAAAGAACGTGGTCGGGGCTCTTGTCTCGGTTCTTCCAAAAGTCTGCGAACAAAGGTCCGGACATACAGGCGCTACTGATGATGAGTCCCTCGTTATATTTGTCGAGCATCTCAAAATCCATACGAGGATAGCGATAAAAGTTTTCAGGCTGGTAGCTGTCTGATATCAACTTAAACAAATTGTTTAAGCCTGTCTGGTTTTGGGCGACCATCACGAGATGCCGGCGTTCATTGAGTGGGTTTCGCTTCCTCTGGCGATCCTCATCCTCGATGACCATCCCGTACTCTTCTTTTTTCTGGCGCTTGGAATTAGCCTTGTGTTCCTCATACATCGTGCGCCATTTACGATGGGACTTGATGAAGTAGGATTCGCATCCGTAGATGGCTCGGAAGTCTTTGCCGTCTGCCTTCATTTTCTTCAAGTGTTCCACCTGAAATGACAAGCCGTTCATGTGTCCGTGATCTGTGAGAGCGTGGGCGTTCATCCCATTCTCATAGGCGAAGTCCATATGCTCGCCAGGCATCCCTAAGCCATCAAAGGGGGAGAGTCCCGAGTGAGCGTGAAGCCCTACAAACGGGATCTTGCTTACAATCCGTTCAGACATTAGCAACCTTTCTTATTTTGGTATGCTACTAGTATACGACAAGAGTTGCTAAAAGTAAAGAACTATTTTAAAGTCCAGACAGTCGTAGAAAGTCAGAGGTTACAGCCAATACAAGAATTCCCAATATCATAACTAAACCAATAACATTCAAAATATTTCGTGTCTGTATTGCTATTTTTTTCCGCCTTATGCCTTCTATCACAGACATGCCAATATGTCCACCATCTAAGACTGGGATCGGTAAAAGATTTATAACACCAAGGTTAATGGAGAAAAAGGCAATCCAATCTACTAAGAATCCCCAATCTCCCGTTTGTTCCGTTCGTTTCCTGGCTTGCTCTGTAAACTCATAGACAGCCACGGGTCCGCCAATATCTTTGACGGTTATCTTTCTTTCTCTAGTTTCTGTGATCGCAGCCCAAATATCACCATAAATCTTCTTGGATATTTTGTGAGAATAGTATGCGGCGTCAATGGGTCCTATTCTTGCCACTTCTGCGCCAGGTGGTGGCGCACTCACATCGGGCCAAGGCTGACCGACAATCAACATAAAGTATAAGGGCCACGGCAACAATAAATTAAATACAGGTCCAGCCACAGCAATGATCGCTCGCCTCCAGGGAGATGCAGCCCAAAAAGATTGCGGGTCTTTTCTTCTGTTGTGGTAATCATCCTCGCCCCTGGGCTTAATATAGCCGCCAAAGGGAAGAAGCGATAAGCGCCACTCCGTTCCAAACAGTTTCTTTTTAAGGAGGACTTTGCCAAAGCCAATAGAAAAACTATCGACAGCAACACCGCAAAGTCGAGCAGCAACATAGTGTCCAAATTCATGAACAAATATAACTAAAGCAATTATTCCGAGAAAGGTAAACATAGTGCATCCTCTGAGCAGGTCAGTATATTATATTCCTTAAATTTATATTCAGGAAGACCGAGCCCTTTTATTTTCCACTTTTCTTCTACGCCAGGTGGGAGGCGGTTATTTATTGGAGTCCAAAGTTTCAGGTAGTCGTGTATCTTTTTATTTTCTTCCCGCAAATTATGGAGTTCTTCGTTTTGCTGGGTGACTATCCGCTCTAAATTATAAACTGCGTGGTTGGCTGCCTTCTGTAAGTTTTCTTCAAGGTTGCTCTCGTTGACGAAATATATGAGGAATCCCATAAACATACTACACACGATTGCGGCGACGGCTGAAGTCCAGACGATTGCTGAAATGTAATTGGTCTTGATTTCGGGCGCAGGTCGGGCGTCAAACACTTGCGTGTTCGGAAAAGAGTTTTGTGCGTTTTCTCTTATTTTGTGGTAAGCGTCCCTTTCTCTGCTCATAAAGTAAATAGTTCCATCTTTTCGTTGTCCTCTTTCTTATGAGCTTAGGTGGGTTCCGTAGATTACCTGCCATATCTCCTTGGTGGCATCCCAGACGAGGAGCGCACCTAATTTGCTAGCCATCGACCCAGGGGCACCCAAGGACAGACCATTGTCGGAATTAACAGTGCCATTTGTCCTTGAGCCTCCAGAGAAGCTAGACACAGTTGTGTTGTCCATATTCTCGCTAATCGTTTGGTTTCCTTCTGGTCCTCCGACAGCTTGATTAATAGTGATTGAGGTCGATACGAAGGGCTCGAAACTACCACCCAGCGTAAAAGGCCAGCCGGCGGAGATTCCAGTATAAAGACCCATGTATAAAGCCATGGCATACAATGCTGCGCCACCACCCATCGCCGTAATGCCATCTAGCCCGACGACGGCGGCGGTGGTACCTGCGGTAATGGCGGCGCTTTGGAAGCCGGAAGACGAGTCTGTTGTCACTGTATATGAAGTTCCGCCTGTATCTTTAATTGTGAGCACTTGAGCGTTGGCGATCTCGCCGCTAACAGTTACAGACCCAGCAGCCTTAGCCGTCGAGTTGCCAATTATCTTAACGGGCTTGTTTACTGATGCCTCTAAGACTAATTGTAATTGCTGTCCGTCATAGCTGCCATCCGCCATAGTAATCTCATGATACCCACTCACGGCGCTGGCTGTAATAGAGTCGGCATCCAAAATGTGAAGTCCCGTGCTGGGGGTTAGCGTGGTGGAGGCTTCATCTTGCAGGTCTGTGCGAGTGGGCTTAGTTGTAAAATATTTAGATCTTGCATTACCATCCACGTCGAGTAAGTCACTGGGGCTACTTGTTCCAATTCCAATTCTGCCGGCCCCAGAATTAGCCCCAGCATCGACAAAGAAGATGTGGGTGTCGTCATCTGACTCAACCCTGAAATCATTAGCAGCCGCGCCGGCCTCATTGATGGTCACGCCTGAAGAATTTACCTCCAACGCGTTGCCAGAGTTGCCGTAGATAGTTGTGCTAAATGCCGAAGAACCTTTGTTAAAATGAAGTGTGTTGTTGCCAGCGTTTAGAAATATTGCTTCGTCCTCATTTGAACTCTCTACCCTAAAATCGACACCGGCAACACCATCATCGTTGATGACAACCTCTGTAGCAGTGACAGAAACCGCCTCACCATCGACGTTGTGTATCGTTGTTGTAAATGCTGTCTCCCCGTTATTGATGGCAAGGTGATTAGTACCGGCGTTCAAGAAAATTGCTTCGTCCTCACCGTCACTCTCTACCCTGAAGTCTATGTTGGCGTGTGAGTCCTCATTAAAGACGATCCCCGTGTTATCCACTGTAACAACTACGTCATTGTCGTTGTGGATCTTTGTTTTAAAATTAGACTCGCCGTGGTTGAAGTGAATAACCTCGTTCCCTGAGTTGATCCATATGGCTTTAGACTCATTTGGAGACTCTACTATAAAATCCATGTCTGCGCCGGATTGATTAAAAGTAACTGAAACGTCACCCGAAGCGGCATCCTCAGTGAGCTTAAGAAAATCTACGCCGCCCACTGTAAATTTTATCTGATCTTCGGCAAAGTCTATCTTTGTATTTGCGTCAGTGTCATCTTCGTAGGTGATATCACCAAACGTTCTGCCGCCTTTACTTGTTATATAAGCCATTTGGACTCGCCCTCCGTTTTATAAATAGTTACTCCGAGGTTGTTTCCTCTTCTGGTTCGGGCTCGGACATGCCATAGAACTTTTGTTCTCCATCTTCAAAAGTGATGATAGTTCCGTTCTTTGGATGCGGGGCTATGTGAACTTTAATAAAGTCATCATAGCTATCAAATACAGCGATAGACCCACGGGGTGGCGGATAGAGCCAGTGGACAATAGCTTGCCCCGTGCCTAAAACGCAGCCCTCAATTACAACCCCATCTCCGCTTATGCCTGTCTCGTCCGCTTGGCGGCAGACCGTAAAAGCTCGGATGCCTCGCGGTGCCAGGCGGGCTGGAGGTTTTGGACGAAGACTTTCAGCCTTCGATGGTTCTTCAGTTTCTTCAACTGTTGTTTTTTCGTCAGTCATTTTGTAAAATTCCTTTTTGAGTTTTTTTAGCCTTCTAGGCTGGTTTGTTCTTCTTTGGGAACCCTGGAGGCTGGGTATGGCGCAAAAAGCGACACTACATCAAAACCTCCACCATAAAAAACTCCTTCGTATTCTTCTCTTATCTTTTCTAGCAAGGTGTCCCACTCCATACCTTTCCTCAGACCATAAATAGGGTGCCGCAAGGCGGCTTTATATCCTTCTGGGTCTGACCTCAAATCATAAACTTTATCTGCCGAGATTTTAACTCTATACAAAATTGATCCCTGAGCGACTTGCCTTTCTCTCTGTTTTGGATCAACATACCAAAAAGTTCTCGGCACCGTGCTCACCTCATACTCTTTTCTTGAGTAAGAACTTCTGGTTTTGGGGTCCGCAAAATACTTTGGGTCAACAGTAACACTATCCTGTATCTCTTTCCCAAAGCGAGGAGCGGGCATATAATGATATAGCGTTATGCGTCCACCCTGGACATATTCCGCCATCTGCGCTTCATGAAGAGATTTCTTGAAATTCTCAAGTATGAGTTTCATTTTTTACCCCATAACATGACCGTGATGGACAGCGGCTTTCATCAATACGAAAAAATATCTCCCCATATCGTTTACGCGCATCTGCCATACCATCAGGGGAGGGGGGGATCAACAACACACGCTCCACGCCCTCCGTATAGGTAAATGTTTTCCCATAAGTTTTTTCACCCTTGTCTTTGCGAAGTCTTGTAAAAAATTGCTGCTTGGGGTCGTTTGTGACTACACCAGTAAATGTCCCGTCAACGTTTCCATCTTGGTTTATCCAATACGCATTCTTGTCTTCCTCGTCCGGAGGCTTAAAAAAGAAACTATCTTGACCGTATTTTCTCGATAAATCAATTCCCATTTGTTTTAATCCTTCGATTCCCGCTTCTTCGCCTCGGTATCCGCCAACCGGAATAATAAATGACTTTTCCCCAAGCACTTCGATTGACCCTTCCCCGGAAGCATCTTTCTCGCGGAACCCCCCGAAAGAAGGGATGAAACCAAAGCCGGCGGCTCGGATATCAGCCTTAATCGCTGATTCGTTCTCTTTGTTTATTTTGCTCTGCGCTGATTCTTCCTCTTCTGAACACGGTGATCCTTTTTCTGCTGAACAGGTGCGGTCGGCAGAAATTACAATAAACCCAGCGTCAGCGTACTTTGTCATAACCCTCTTAAGAGTAGTTTCAGTGATAATCTGCCAGGTTTGACCTACATTCTCTCTATTATCGGCGGAATTTAAATAATTATTCCATTTTTCAAAGACTTGTCCCATAAGATATATTCCTCACTCGGAAACAATACACAGTACATAGTTTTCAGAAATTAACTTTATCTCTTTGCCCTCAACATTTACCGTTTCCAATAGGTGGGCTGGAACAACAACTTTGTCCCCCGGAACAGTCTGGCAATCAGTAGCCACAGAGACAACTTCCATCATTAAGTGCTCGGATGGCGGTTGGGCTGTTTCGGGCAAAATAAAAGCCCGTGGTCCCGCCTCTTTAATTTCAACTTCACAAAGCTTTACTTGTATCCGTTTATTTGTTGGAATAATTTTCATAATATTTTCACCTATCTCAAGTAATTTCGCAGATACCGCCGGCGCAAGCCACCTCGCCGTTCAAATCTGTATTGTCTTCTTCTTCGATAATTTCTGTTAGATTAACCTTGTTCAAGTTTGCCAACAGTGCCTCATAAGTTTCTTTAGAGCAGTCCTCAAATGGAGCCTGCTGATATGATCCAACATCATAAGGCAACACACTTAGCCCATTATAGTGTTTGCGATTATTCCACATCCACTCTCCAGCGTCAATCCACTCATTCTCATGTAGCGAAATGGTCGCCGAAACATTGTGTCCGTTTTGTCCAGTTCGATGACCCGTTTTAACCCACTCGCTCGTAATCTTCTTTATGCGTCGCAAAAGCTGGAAAGCCGACTCTGTACGATATATTGCTCCTTCGGGTGCTCTTTGGGGCACTGAAATGACTGCTGTGTCGTGTGGACGAAAGTATTCATCCTCTACCAGTTCTGGGTGGTTTTCCGCAAGATAGGAATAAATTGCTTCATTTTTACTAACCCTGATTCGCCGGATATAATAATCATTATGCCAAGCATGAATTCCACTAGAAGTACCCAAGGTCAAAGAAGTTGTCCCAGCAGGCTTCACACAGGTTGTCCTGGCTGCCCTATTAATACCAATGGCTAGTGCTATTCGAGCGTTCTCTTCTTTGACTACGTTAGCAGCAGCAGATAAGTCTATATCATCTTCAAGCACTCGCCCTGATGCGATACCGGTCATAGAAACGCCAATCAAAGAGTCCTTCTCTGTGGTTCGTTGCCAAACCGGACGGAGATAGTGAAAATCTGTATAGCCTGCTTGAAGTGTCCCTATAAATGCAGCGGCACGCACCCTGTTCTCAAGATCGTTCTGCCCCTCGATATTGCTAACATTTACTTCGGTCAGATTACAAAATTGAAAAGGTCGTAACCCAATCTCACAACAGGGGTTGGTGCCCCAGTCCTTATCGTTGGAAAGATAAAATCCAGGCTCTCCAGCATTGGATGCCTGAACTCGTTCCCATATGTTCAAAAAGAATTGTTTGTCTACTCTGTGCCTCAAGAGAACTACTGAATTATTTGCTCGTCCTCTTTGTGAGTTTTTCTCCCACCACCGCCCTGATTTGGCGGCCAACATTTCATCATCATCCGCCGAAAAAAGGGAAATAAGTGCAGCGCGCCTAATGCCACCAGCGAGAACGGCGTCAGCAATATAGCAAACAACATCATGAACTTCAATGGGTTCAAGCTTATCTCCGTCTTCCTTTTCTCGCAGTATGCCCTCGATCTTTAGCAAGCACTCTTTAAGTGGCTGCGGGCCAGGTGCTTTGCCACCAGAAGTAACTAGTAGCGAACCTTTCGGACGGATATCACTATAATCAAATCTTATTCTAGATCCGCCCATAAAGTAACTTCTTATCAAGCTCTTGACGGCATCTGCCCAGCCCTCAATACTATCTCCAATTAAAAATCTTCTTGTCCTAGTACCTTTGGGCTTATTAATTTCTGGGAGCTTATCTATGTGGTGTCGCTGGACGGAAAAACCTACCCCAGTCCCACCCAGGAGAAGGAACATTGTCTCACTAAATGCCCTCCAGTCGTCGATTGGAAGAAACGCACAATTGAAAACTCGATTGGGAGCAACCTCAATGGGCTTTCCGGCAAACTGCATAGAACGCATAGAAGGAAGCACCTTCTTTGTCAGAACATATTTTTTATAAACATCCTCTATTTCATCTTTAAGGTCAGGATATTTTTTCGTGTGCATTCGCATATTACGAGTGGTAAGCTCTTTCCAAGTCTCTCTCCGTTTTTTGTTCGGAAGATATTTAGCATATTTCATATGAACCGTTATATCCGACAAGATACCAACCGACAAATCTTTGCTCATTTCTTCATCCCTTCTTGAATGCTAAGTTTTTAACTTTAACTTCTTATATTTTTTTTGCAACCACTCTTGCTGTTCCTGCTTGGTCTTGACTACAACCGAATCAATACCACTCTCTTCGGCCGGCGGGCGAACTTCTAACCTTACTCTGCTTGTGTCTATATGCATGGGATAAACGATACCATCAGGCCCGTTGCGATTCTTCGCCACGAACATTCGACCTTTATCTTCAGATTTGTCTTCCACTGTGCGGGAGATGCTACAAATCAAATCAGCGACAAAACATTTGTTAAAAGCTTCACTGATTGATTCCATAGTAATAACCTCCGCATTCAACCCGGAACGGTTCGTTTGAGAAGCCGTCCAAACAGGAATATCGTATTTCTGAGCTAGTCCTCGCATCTCTTCGTAGATATCTCCGAGATTGTGGCGAAGCTCTTGTCTATAAGTAGTATTTTGTGGGCGAAGAAGATCACCATAATCGACAATAACCATGTCCGGTTCATACCCTCTTTGACGAATCCTGTCTAAATGATTTTCTAACGTATTGATTGTTGCCGATTTTGTTGGATACTCTTTGATTATAAGAGTGCCCTCTAATTTTTGAATGTCTTGAAGAATTTGTTCTTTGCAATTAAACAACTCTTTTAGGGGCACCCCCGTGATGCAACTATCATAACGATTCCCAACCGTTGTGTCTGCCAACTCTAGGGTGTAGTGAATAACAGTCTTCCCTTGTTTTAGAGCTTGGGTACCGAGGTGGACTAAGGCCATTGATTTTCCGGCTCCGGTTGGGGCAACGATCACTCCAAGCTCCCTCTTACCGAGTCCTCCCCGGATAATAGAATCAATTTCTGTCCACCCTGTCGAGGAAGGGTTTCTTGCCTTAACAGTATACCGGTCTTCAAAATCTTGTATAAAGTCATGACCACAATCCGTGCTGGTGCCCAACTTCATCGCTTCGTTAATAACGCTTTGAATTTTCTCAAACGAAGAAGTTTGCAAAAGTCCCACGGATTTAAGGATTGCCTCCTTAAGTTTTTGTTTCTTGCAAAAATCTAGCGCCTTCTCTCTAACATAATCACTATCATCTCCATTTACAGCACCAGTATGAATACGAGACAGGTAGTCTTTAACCTGGCTCCGAACAACCTCCGAATAGTCTTCCATCTCGGTTCTTACAATAGAAACTATGATTGTAAACGTGGGGTGAACTTCGTATTGTTTTTTATAATCAAAGATCAGTTCGATAAAAGCCTGAAGGTATTTCATTTCAAGGTGGTCTATGTTGAGCACCTCGGTCATTTGGTTCGAAAATGTTTTATCAGTTAGGACACAATAAGCTAACTTTTCTTGAAATGCTTTACCAAATTTAGAAAATGTGATTTTTTCATCTTGTGGGGCTGTCATTTACTGAGCCGTTTCCTGCTTGCTTTTAAAATACGCCAACATCTGATCTAAGTTCAGAGAGGCGATTCCGTCTTTCATAAGCATAACACGGATTTTCGTTTTGTTCACTGATTTAGAAATATTCTCCAGTGCCCAAGAAAGCTTTGATCGGGATTGGGCAGAAATGATCGGAGTATACAGTTGCATGATCTGATAGTTCTTGCTAATAAGGTCTTTGCTTTCACTAACCGAAGCATAAGCCTTAACCTGATCTTTGTTTTTCTTAGCGTGCGCTATAACATCTTTCAGGGTGTGGTCGCTATCCTCTTTCAAAAAAGGAAATCTCTTGGCAACGGTTGCTAGTCCAACTCGGTGTACGCCGACAAGATTATCAGACTTATCCCCAACAATAGATCGAGCCAATCCAAAGTTTCTGGGATGTATCCCAAATTCATCAATGAGCCGGTTTTTATTAATAATCTCTTTGCTCGTTGGGCGAACAATAATTGTATCGTCATCACAAAGCTGATAGAAGTCTTTGTCATTGGACAGGATTAGTTTTTGCCAACCATCAAAATATGCTGTCTGCACTGCCCAAGCGATCACATCGTCTGCTTCAGTACCATCAGCCGCCAACTGAACTATGGGTAATTGTTCTAGATATTCAATTAGTCGAATCTGTTGTTGAATTTTGTTTTCTTGTTGTTCTTCCGGAGTTATTTCGTATTGCCGGTTTAAGCGAGGAGGTTTTCGTCCGAGCTTGTAATTTTTATCGATTTGCCGTCTTCTTTGTGAACCGTTTGCGCCTTCCCAACAAACAACAACCATATCTGGCTTGGTTTCTCTGATGTTCTTTTGCAGAGTTTTGAGAAACCCCGTAACACCACCGATGGGATTTCCGTTAACATCCATTGTTGGGTCAACCACATAACATCGGATGAAATTATTCATTCCATCAATTATCAAAACTCGTTTCTTTTTTTGGCTCATACCGCTTCTCCTGTGAATTCTATTGTACCGGTGCCGTAGTCAGTCGTAAAGACTGCTCGCTTTAACCCATACTTATTAATAAGCCCCTGGCACATTTTGCAGGGGCAAGACATTCCGGGGTGGCCACTGCGACCCTTTCGGGCTACATAAATGGTGGCACCCCTAAGTTGCTCTTTGTTTTTTACCTTGAAAATGGCGTCTAACTCGGCGTGAATGGATTTCAAGATTCTGTCGCCGTCCTCATTAAGAGTGACTGCCTCTGGGTGTGTCTTGTTTCGGTTGCGACCGACGGCGAGGATGCGCCCAGCTTTTGCTATAACAGCAACGTGCCGATGCTGGATTTGCTCGCAGAAATCTTCGCTTTCAATTTTGCGTAGAGCCATCCGAAGATACTTGTTGTTGACTTTAGCTCTGGTGGTGGCTTCCATAAGACAAACATTCCTACTGCTTCTTTCCTATTCTACACTCATCTTCCAGAATGTCAAGAACTCTTTTCTTAAAGTTCTCGTCTTCCAGAAGTTTCGGAAAGTCTTTGCTTTGGAATTTTTTATCTTTGCCGTCAACATTAATAGTATACCAGGCACCGCTACGTTCACAGCCCGGTGTTCCGCCGATAGCAGTAAGCCATGAGCCAGGATCATCAATCCCAACTCGGTCGTTAGCCAGGTCAAACAAAACATCAAACTCGCAACTACGAGGGGATGGCCCGAAGCGAGACTTCATTGTCTTCGCACTCGTGTGGAATCCAATGATCTGCTTCTTGGCGTTCCGAATTTCTCCGTTGGCTTTGCTCTTGTGTTGGGTCAGCCAGATCCGAGCAGAAGCGTGGTAGGGCAGAGCCTTCCCGCCTGGCTCAACTCGGTTGTCTCCAAACATCACGCCGATGTTGGTTTTCAACTGATTTGTAAAGACCAGAGCAATCTGCTCCCTGCCAAGAGTCTCTGTTACTTTTCGCATACCTTTGGCTAGAGCCTTGGCTGTCAAGCCGATTCGGCTGTTGGGATCGTAGTCTCCCT
>Ga0315318_10000461_pt1 | contig 16468 bp, 12 predicted proteins | sample M1200m3416metaG_FD_203703 | JGI IMG/M metagenome (GOLD analysis project Ga0315318, IMG submission 203703) | Ammonia-oxidizing marine archaeal communities from Monterey Bay, California, United States - M1 200m 3416 | ecosystem: Environmental > Aquatic > Marine > Coastal | place: USA: California... | reverse complement strand
CCTTGCCGCTGATGGGGCATTTGGCGGTTTTTTCAGCTGTGGCGACGCCACCATAAATCAGGAGCAAAGCAACGGGGATAATCGCTAATTTCTTTTTCATTTCCTGCCTCTTTTCACTATTCACGGGAAGTCCTCAAATGGATTGTTCTAACTTCCGTCTAAGTTAAGGATTTAGAGCAACCTGCGCAAGAAGTAAGTAGGGGTGGTCGAATAGGAATGAGCTTCCGGAAACAAGGGGCTAAGCGCGTGAATCCAGGCAGGAAGGCCCAATGTGGGCTGTAAGTCACTTAATTACAAGCCACTTAGGCTCAGTTATCCCGGTGACGAGTGCTGCTCGGAGCGAGGAGCCGGCTGGAGAAAAAAGACCTGCCCAAGAGAATCCATCCCGGTACTTTCGAGCCGGTCACTTTATTTTCCGGACGTGATGTCATCCTCTTCACCGAGGTGCTCGGCGAGGTCTTTGAGAAACCCGTTCAATGTGGGGAGCAGGTCAGAGATCGTCAGGTCGATGGCGAGAGTATCCTTTTCTTCCCGGGTTGAAAGCACCGCGGTCTTCATGTTCCTTAGAGCGAGAATCGGGACACTTTTCTGGAGAACTGACAAGGCGCTGAAGATCGGCTTCGGCCGCAGGTAGAACACCTTTGATGCTCCCGTTGCCGGCAGGGGCAACCTGTTCCTGCCCTCCACGCTGCGGCTGCGTACGGCAGCCTTCAGGATGGCCGGAGACAGTGCGACGATAAACTGGTCCTTGATCCTGATATAGCCGGGGCGTATTCCAGGGAGTGGCTGGAGGAAGTGATGGGTCGGGCTGCCTTGCTTTTTCTCCAGCGGTTCCCGGAGGAAAGAGAGGCTCTCTGATGCTCCCGGCAGGCTGGAGGAGTATTTTTCAATGGCATCTCGAAGGGCCTTTTCTCCAGCTGCCGGATCCTTGAACTGGAGCGCGACAAAGTAGAGGGGGCGGTAGATTTGAAGGGCGGAGAGGTTGCCCAGCTCCTTTACCGACGACGAGATCTTGAGTAGAGCGGCGTTCGGGTAGGAGCCGATGACGACAGAGCGGGCCTGGTCAACCAGCAGGCTGAAGGGTTTTTTTTGCAGCAGCCAGGCCATCGCAGCCTGCAGGTTTTTATTCAGGGGGCTGATCTGGGAGTCCGGGAGCTCTTCGAATCCGGCGATGATATCCGAAAGTTTTTTTCTCAGCTCCTTTGAGGAGAATGCGAAGAAGCCGAGGGATTCTGAAGGTATGGACCTGATGAGCTCCGGATCAATCGGGTCCGTCGCCAGGCGGCCAAGGAGATCATCCTTTGCAAGGGGGTTTCTCGCCGTCCACATGGTCGCATGTAGTGTGTCGGTGTCGGGGACTGTCGAGATGGCCATAGAAACCGGGCCGATTTCGGCGAGGTTAAAGGCGTTGGCTGTTTCCTTGAAGCCGAGGCCCGCTGAAAATGGGTAGCCTCCATCGATGAAGAAAAACATCAGAGAGTCTTTTTTCTTCGACCAGGCGTTTACGAAATCAGAATTGGTGGCCAGCGACATGGAACGGGCCGAGCGGCGCTTGACGGCCTCTTCAACCAGCTGCCGGGGTCGTCCCAGGACCACCACCTTTTCACCTGCGGCGAGAAAGTAGTTCTCATTGACCTCCTCAACCTCGTAGAGAGGGATATCCTGTATGAAGCCGACGACCCGCGCCTTTTTTTTAGCCAGGGACAGGATCGAGGTAATGTAGCCCGAGAGCGCGTCGCTTTTTCCGGCTGAAAGCACCGCGAGGTAATCTTTTTCAGGGTCGCCCTTCGCCGGCACTCCAAGCGCGACACCTCCCATTTTTGAGAGCTCTCTGAACACGGCCTTGCTGAGGAAGGCGGAGATCCATCCGGTGGAACCTGTGCCGGGTATCTGGGCTGGGCCATCTTCCTGGGCCTCTACCGCAAGGGTCCTTGATGAATCGACAGGGTTCTCAAACGGCGTTCCCCGGATCGAGCTGGAGAGGCGGATGAGCTCGTTTCCGGGTTTTACCATCTCCGCGTAGAAGAGCATCTTTTCCGGCATATAGCTGGCAGGGGTGTCCCAGAGGCGGCTTGAGAGGTACTCTCGCGCCACCTCGGCGAGCTCCGACTGGCCCGGGTAGCGGGCGAGAAGCTCGAGGAATTTTCTCCGGGCAGGCTCGTCCTGGCCCAGGGCATCAAGGCAGGTGGCCTCGCCGAGGAGGGTGCGGGCTATGGTCTGCGCGGGCAGTCCGGTTTTTCGGATGCCCCGATAGAGTCGAAGGGCTTCGCGCGGGTTCCCGTCGATCGATTCAAGGTAGGCCGCCTTCTCAAGGAGCACCTCGGCTTCGGCGGCGTCATCAAGAGCCGGCAGTGAGCCGGTGAGCAGCAGGAGGAAGAAGGTGATGGAGATGCGCGCGAGTCTCATTTGATCAGCTTGTAGCCGAAGCCATGGACAGTGATGATGTGCCTGGGGACCTTGGGGTCGTCCTCGATCTTGCGCCGGAGACTGACGATGTGATTGTCGACACTGCGGTTCAGGGGCTCGTTTTCGAGCCCCCATATCTCACTGAGCAGGTGCTGGCGGTCGATGACCGACCCAGGCTCCTCTGAGAGTATTTCCAGGATCTGTGTTTCATAGTGTCCAAGGGGGACATCTTTACCGTCGATCTGCAGGAGGGATCTGTCGAGAAGGATCGTCGCCTTTCCAACGGTGAGCTTCTTTCTCTTCCTCGGCTGCACGATGGGCTCGAATCGTCTCAGGGCAGCCCTGATTCTGGCCAGGAGCTCCTTGAGATCGAAGGGCTTGGTGATGTAGTCGTCCGCTCCCAGGTCGAGCCCCTTGACCTTGTCGACCTCGGTGCTGAGCGCGGTGAGCATGAGGATGGGGGCGCGGATGCCATTCTTCCTGATAGCGTGGCAGGTCTCGAAACCATCTATGCCCGGCAGCATGATGTCCAGCAGGATACAGTGGGGTTGTCCCTTTACCGCGAGGTCGAGTCCATCTTCTCCAGTGTGGGCGATGACCACCTCGTAGCCTTCAAATTCAAGGTTGTCCCTCAGGCCCATGGCCAGGTCGGGTTCATCTTCGATCACCAGGATCTTAGCGGTCATCTTCTGGCTCCATCTCCGTTCCAGTTTCCAGCGGGAAGGCCAGCGTAAATTCGCTGCCCTCTCCAGGCTTACTTCTCAGGCGGGTTTCGCCTCCGTGTGCTCTCATGATGTGGCTGACGAGGGAGAGACCCAGGCCGCTTCCTCTCGTCCCCAGGGCACGGGCCTCCGCGGTGCGATAGTAGTCGTCCCAGATACGTTGCTGCTCCTCTTCAGCTATGCCAATGCCATTGTCGGCAATGCTGACCAGCAGGAACCTTCCATCGCTCCACCCGCGCACGGTGAGGTCTCCCTTCTCAGGTGAATAACGAACCGCGTTCTGGAGCAGGTTGATGAAGGCCTGGGCAACGGCCTCTTCATCTGCGAGTACAGCCGGCAGCGATGCCGGAATATCTCGCGTGCAGGAGAAATCCTGCTCCGTGATCTGGAGGAAGTAGGCATCTAAGGTCTGGTTCAGCACCGGGGCCAGGTCTGTTTTTTTGAGATCGTAGTTTTTTTTGCCGGCGTCTATTCTCGAGAAGTTCAGTACGTTTCCTATGAGATGGCCCAGACGATCGCTCTCCCTGTTGATGACCTTGAAGTACTCCTGGCGTTTTTCTTCGCCCTGTACGCGGTCAAACTGCAGGGTCTCCGAGCAGAGCTTGATGAGGGAAAGCGGGGTCTTGAGCTCGTGGGACACATTGGCGACAAACTCGGTCTTCATCCTGGACAGGTTCATTTCTTTTCGCATGGCTTGGCGCAATACCAGCAATCCGCCTGCCAGGGTGAGGCCGAGGATACCGGATAGAAGCCCTGCTATGGCGAAGGGCCGGCGAGCGGCGCCCAGTCGTTTTTCCCATTCTTCTTTTGTCTGGCCGATAGCAAACCTGTCGAAGCTTTCGCCAAGGCCGGCGTAGGTGATCATGGAGTCCTTCCTGGCCGGGTCCAGCAGGACCACCTGGCGAGAACCGGATTGACCAAGGCGGAGCAGTTCACTGTTCAGGTCGCTGAGCAGCCTTTCAACATCTACAATCATTCCGGCACCCTTGATCCCGGCAGTGTCGATGACTGCGGGCGTGGGCTGCCAGGCGACGCCTACCTTGCTTCCGATCCCGCGCCAGGACCATCTTGGTGAGGAAGAGTCGCCTCTTGCTGCCAGCTCCCGGGGCAGCGAGACATCCCTCACATGCTTCACGGCGAGCTGGATCGGCTTACGGGCATCAAGCTTTTGGAGAGCTTCATTGAGCTCCCTGGTGGGAGAGAGGCCGAGGTTCTGCAGGAGCTGCATGGAGCCCTGGAGGTAAGACTCTCGCCTGACAAAACCGTTCTTTTGCGGGCCGGAATCTATGAAAGAGAGCCCGCGCGTAAGAACCTTCTGCACGGCTTTTTTTCTTCCCTGGATCGACAGGGTCTCGGCCATGGCCAGGCTGAGCTGGGCAGGGGTGGGCCAGGCGATGTAGGCAAGCGAGCTGGGGGCGTTCTTCAGCAGGCCAGCGTAGATAGACTCGGCGGCCGCAGGCTGGTCGTGCCGGTTATAGAGCGCCGCCAATTGGGTGCGCGCCCGAATTCTCCAGGCCTCCGGAATGCTGCTCCGGCTAGAGGCGGCTTCCAGGGATCGGACCTTGCGCGCGAGGGGGGCCTGGGAATGGGAGAGCCTGACCGCCTGGCGATATTCCACCGGCGGCACCCCGGTATCGCTGGACGGGAACGGGGTTGTTCGTGCCGGCTGATCGAGCCCCTCGATCTCGCCATTTGTCCGGATACGGAAGGGGAGCTCAAAGAAGCTCTCCGGAGTACCGGGAGAAGGGGGCGGATCTTTTGCATCTCCAAGGGCGAAGGCCTCGATCGATTGAAACGCATCTTTTTCGCGTTTCCTGATATGTGAGCGCAGCTGGCTCGCGAGGGTGGATGAATAGCTCCTCTCGGAGACAAAAAGGAGAACCTCCATGTCACGGTATTGCTTGTAGGTAAGGTATCCTCCAAGCGAGCAGAGGCCGAGACAGACGATGATACTGCCCCAGATGGCTGTCTCGTAGATCCTGATTTTATTGCGAACAGGCATAGGGCCAGTTTACCCGATTGGTGAGGATGGTTTTGTCGCCTCTTGTCGAGGCTTGTATGTTCCGCTAAAGGTGGGTTAGAACCTCTGTTTAGACGAAAGAGAGAGCGAATGGAACAGGAAGAGCAAACCCGCTACATAGTCTATGATACCGAATCCGTGGTCGATGGAGAACTCCTGGGTCGAGTGCTCTATCGAGAAGAGGGGCTGACCGGCGAGGCTGCGATCGAGCGCTATCTCGAGGAACAGGGGAACCCGGACGCGTTTATACCCGTGGCCTTCCAGGTTCCCGTGGCCATCTCCGTAGCGAGGGTGTCGAGAGATTATCGATTGCTGGATATCTCCTGCCTGGATGATCCCAGCTTTGAGCCGATGGAAATGACCAGGCTCTTCTGGGCAGGTGTGGAGCATTACAGGGCCGCGGCACTGGTTGACTTCAACGGTAGGGGTTTCGATATTCCGCTGATGACGCTCAACGCCTTTCGGTTTGGAATCTCCTGCCCGGCCTATTTTGCCGACGACCGATTCGGTCACAGGTATCGCTATACCGACAAGCACATCGATCTCATGGACTGGCTGACCGAGTACGGAGCCTCGCGTATTCGGGGGGGGCTGAACCTGCTCGCCAAGATGCTCGGCAAGCCCGGCAAGATGGGTACCAGCGGCGCCCAGGTGGCAAGTCTTTACGCAGAGGGAAAGCTTCGCGAGATCAACGATTATTGCATGCACGATGTGCTCGACACCTATTTCGTCTTCCTGCGCTCCAGGGTGCTTACCGGGGAGCTGCCGCTGGAGCGTGAGCAGGCTCTCGTTGATGAGGTGCGCGACTGGCTTGTCCAGCGTTCGGGCGAGATCGAGGCTCTGCGGGTGTATCTCGACAATTTCGGGGATTGGGATCCCACTCCCTTCGCCTCCTGAGATGCGGCTCAGGTCTTGTCGCAGAGCGCCGTGACCCCGGGCAGGTCACCGCCCTCGAGGAATTTAAGCGAGGCGCCTCCGCCGGTAGAGACGTGGGAGACGTCATCGCTCAGGCCGGCGGCCTTGATCGCAGCGGCGGAGTCGCCGCCGCCGACAATGGTCGTCGCGCCGCGCCTGGTCGCCTCGGCCAGGGCGGTTGCGACCGAGTTGGTGCCGCGCGCGAAGGTCGGCATCTCGAAGACTCCCATCGGGCCGTTCCAGATCACTGTCCCCGCCTCCTTGACGATGTCGCTGTAGAGCTCGATGGTCCTCGGCCCGATGTCGAGACCTTCGAGCTCTGCCGGGATCTCGCCGGCCGGGCAGACCGTTGTGGCGGCATCGTTATCGAAGGAGTCTGCCGCAAGGATGTCGAGCGGAAGAACCAGGCGGTTGGGGCCGAGAGCTTCAGCTGCCGCGAGGATTCTTTCTGCGTCTGCGATTGAATTTTCTTCGAGAAGCGACTTTCCGATCTCCAGGCCCATGGCCTTGAAGATAGTGTAGGACATTCCACCTCCGACGATCAGCTGGTCCACCTTGTCGAGAAGATTTTCGATGACCTTGATCTTACCCGAGACCTTGGAGCCTCCCATTACCGCGACGAGGGGGCGGCGGGGGTCCTGGAGCGCGCCAGCCAGGAGGTCGAGCTCTTTCCTGAGAAGGTAGCCCATGGCGCATTGGTCGGTCCTCTCGGCCACCCCGGTGATCGAGGCGTGCGAGCGATGCGATGTGCCGAAGGCATCGTTTATATAGATCTCCCCCAGGCTTGCCAGCGCATCGGCGAAGGCGGGTTCGTTGGCCGTCTCCCCGGCGTGAAAGCGCAGGTTCTCCAGCAGCAGCACACCGCCATCCGCAAGACCCTGGAGCCTTGCCTGCGCCTCCGGGCCAATACAGTCATTCGCGAGAGGCACATCGCGCCGCAGCAGCTGGCCCAGGTGCTGGGCCACAGGCTGCAGGCTGTACTCGTCCACTCGTTCTCCCCCCGGACGGCCCAGGTGGGACATGAGAATGGTGCGCGCTCCGTTCTCCATGAGCCATTGGATGGTAGGGAGGCACTCCCGGATGCGGCGATCGTCGGTGATCTCTCCATCCTGGAGAGGAACATTGAAGTCGGCTCGCACGAGGACGCGCTTGCCGCGCACATCGAGGTCGGTAACGAAGAGTTTCTGCATGTTGGGTCCTGACTGGTGGTTTTCTGTAGGCGCTGAATCTGCCGGCGCAACACTCTACGCAGATTGCCGGTTTCCGTCAATTGTTGCAATGCCAGGCGGCAGTTTCCCGTCTGTGTATTTTTTTGAGAGTTGATGGAATATCGGGAATCACACCTCTACGATTGAGTTGTCGGGCAGACAGTCTTTTTCAGACTCAAGAAGAGGGGGGAGTGGTGATGATCTTTGCCTGGGGGCAGGTATTAAGACGCGATCTTCCCGGCAGTTCAGCGGACGCCACCGCGGCCTGCTGGAATGCCCGGGACACATCCTCTTGCTCTGCCCGGGTCTTTTTCCGCGTTTTGCAGCGCGGGCAGGCGCCGGTTCAATTCGAAATAAACGGTCTTCGGAGGAACCTGCTCGGAGGGGCCAGCTGTCCACAGCCAGGGCCTGTTCGTTCCCGACAGTTGCCCGACTAGGTTCGGCGGGCCTGGTGTTGTATCAGAGGTCCCTTGATCCCCGACTGGGGTGAAAACGGGGAAAGGTTCCGGGAGAGCTCCAGGGGCGAAAGCTTCTGTGGGCTCTTCCTCTTTTTGCCTGTGCTCAAGGGGGCTGGCCTGGAGATCTGACAGAGGTTCAGGGCTGGGCGCTTGCGGGGATGATGTCCTCCCGTTCGGCGATCTCGAGCAGATGGTCGACAGCCTCCCGGCCTTCTCTTCCCAGGTTGATGGTGAAATCGTTTACATAGAGTCCGATATGCGCTGCCGTTACCGCGTCGTCCATTTCCTGCGCGTAATGTCGAACATAGTCTCGTGAATCCTCAGGGTTGTTCGTGGCATGGAGAACGCTTCTCGAGAGGGCATCATCAAAGGCCGCTATGGTCTCGCTGCCAATGTCGAGGCGGGCGATGATTCCGCCCAGAGGGATCGGGTAACCGTGGGTCGCTTCCCACCAGTCACCCAGGTCGGCCAGCTTTCGCAGTCCCAGTTCACCGTAGGTGAAGCGGCTCTCGTGAATGATCAGGCCCGCGTCCACCTCTCCTGTCTTGACGGCGTCCATGATCCGGTCAAAGGTCATTTCTATCAGGGAGCCAGCGGGGACCCGGGGGGCGAAGAGGCGCAGCAGCAGGTTTGCGCTGGTTAGCTTTCCGGGGATGGCAATCTTCGCGGTGGAGAGGTCGCGTTCTTCGTCTCCTTCGCGAACTACGATGAGCGGGCCGCAGCCGCGCCCGAGGGCGGCCCCCGCCTGCAGGAGCTTGTAGGTGTTCCGAAGATGACCGTAGGCATGAAAGGAGATTTTTGTGATCTCCAGCTCTCCGTTCCGCGCCATAACGTTGAGGGTCTCGACATCTTCAAAAACCGGCTCCAGGTGGAAGTTTTCGAGCTCGACGAATCCCTCAAGAAGGGCGTGAAAGATAAATGTATCGTTCGGGCAGGGGGAGAGGCCCACTCTGAGGGTCTTCATGCTTGCGTTCTCTCTCTCTCGATCCATACGCCTGCGGCCGTGGCCGCGGCTTCGCAGGCCTCGGCGATCTTCCAGCTCTCCCGGTTTCGATCGCCTGTCATATTCGAGATGCCGCGTATCTCGCTGAAGCGTACGCGCTGTCTCCAGGCCACAAGAGCTGCTGCGGCCCCCTCCATGCTTTCAGCGAGAGGGTTCCAGCGTTCCTCTGCCCTGCGAGAGGCGGCATCTGTTCCGCTGCCGAGGGATACCGTGCAGAAGAGGCCCGCTTCGATACGCGATTGTTGGCCGAGAGAAGACCTTATCTCCTGGATTGTTTCGGCTGTGGGGAAGTCGACAGGGACCTCGTTGAAGATCAGCTCTCCATCTCGCGATGCCTGGGGCAGCTCGAGATCTCTCATCGACAGGAAGCCTTCGGGTGTCTCGACGCCTTCATCCGCGAAGATCTCGACGTTCGCTATGGCGACGTCTGCGATTCCAAGGCCGGAGCCCGGGTAGGCTCCGGCACAGCCGAGCTGGATGATCCAGTCAGGGCGCAACTGTTTTATCAGCTCAAGCGTAGAGATGGCTGCGCTGACCTTTCCCGCTCCGGTCGCAGCGAAGGAGATGTTTTCCGCTGAGTCACCAAGGAGCTCTCTTGCAGGGGACAGTTCGCCTTCGGTCGCGGCTATGATCAGGATGGTCTGCGGTAACATCTTGTTTCACCAGGAGTGGTCATTGCCCCGGAATGGTCAGGTCGCTCTCCTCTGCCGACTGATCTTCTTCGCCGCTGGTTGGGGGCGTTTCTTCCGCGAGCTCTTCGAGTGGGGAATAGTCCAGATCTGCTTCAAAATCAAGCTGGTCGAAATAGTCGCTGAGCTCTTGCAGGTATGATTGGCTTTCTTTGCCGGGTTCGCCGGCCGCATGATTCTGGGCGCAGCTTGCCAGCGCCCCCAAGACCTTCTTTTTTTGTTCCGGCTCAAAGCCGTTCTTCTCGAGGTTGGAGTATCTCTGGCTCCGGCTGAGCAGCTTTCTGATGAAACCAGCAAGGTCGTTCTCATCTCCCGTCGGGCCGCCCGGGTCGGCGGCGGTCGTTTTCAATGTCCTGGCGATTTCCTGGTTGGCCAGGCCGCCGTGCCTGGAGCACCACCAGTAGAGATCTGCCTGGACCATGAACGCGAAGCTCTGGGCTTCCTCTGAGTGGAAGCTGGCGCTGGTGCGATCGAGGAACTTTTTCCCGGCTGATTGCGCCTTCTGGCTCCTTCTTCCCTGCTGATAGAACTCTGACTGGAGATGTACGCAGTCGGCGGGGCACTGTATTGTCGCGAGCCTGTGGGTCGCGCAGCATTGCGCGCAGATGCCATCAGCGAGCGCGGGGCAATGGCGCTTTCCTTTTTTCTGGCCGCAATGAACGCACTTTGCCATGGGGGTAGTTCCGGTAAATACTGGGAATTCACGCATTGTAGCCTGTTGAGGCTCCAGTCCCAACCCTGAAGAGGAGGGGGGCTGGCAAATGAGGGCTTCTGCAAATAAAATGCAGGCATTGGTATTCGGCGGGCATTCACGTAATCACAGAAAAGCGGAATTCAAATGCGGCTGATGAAAAGTCTGGTAGTTCTATGCGCTCTCCCGGCTCTCTGCGCCTGCGGCGGAGCGGAGAAGAGCTCTACCTCTCCCGCTGAGGCCGCGGGGAAGCCAGTGGTGCGTTATTCGCGCGGCGGGGATGCCGAGAGGCGCAGGGTGATTGCCGCGGCCGCGATCGGCAGGAAGGCCGCTGCTCGGAAGCCGAAGGTTCCAGCTGCAGCCGGCGCGAAAGAAGCCGCTCCAGCTGTCCCCTCCCAGGCCGAGCCCGCTGCTAAGGTGGCTCCCGCGGTGGCTGCCGCCAGGCCCGCGGAGACCCCCGCGCCATCTTCGGAGGGGGCGGGGAAGGTCAAGGTGAAGCCGCCGGAGGTCCAGAAGACATCTGCCGAAAAAACTCGGCTGATGCTGGAACACCTGACGGGTCCGGCTCCCAAGGCGCAGAAAGCCTACAAGGTTTTATGGGGTGTCGATAAAAAACAGATTCCGTCTCTGGTGGCCCACGTTGGGGACAATGTCCGGACAAAGATCCGCGAGCTCGACCTGCTGGTGTTGCAACATGACTTCGCTCGCTACGATGAAAAGAGCCAGCGCTGGTTTTACCTGATCAAAGGGATGGGTAATTTCGTGATCGATGACATTGCCATGAACAAGGTGACCCGCCCGAAGGGCGCGGTGCGTGTGCGGCTTAAAAACTTCAAGGGATTTCCTCTCGGAGTCGTTCTCAGGGCCGGCCTTCTGAACCGTTTCCGGTCAACGCGTTTCCCGGGTCTTGATGACCGCAAGTTTATTGTCCAGTGGTGGCAGTTGTTCTATCGTCAGAACGCATCGAACCTTAAGTGAGCGGCCGGACGCCTGTCCCGTCTCACTCGCAGTGGAGTCCGTAACGCACCAGTCGGCGGTAGAGGGTGGCCCTCCCGATCCCAAGGAGCCTGGCCGCCTGGGCTCGGTTGCCGTGTGTTTTTTTGAGCGCCTCGGCTATGGCTCCGCCGAGGACATCTTTTTCCATTTGATCGAGAGTGCCCGGTTCGGATCGCCCCGAGGTGCCGCGGTTCGCGATGATCTTTTTCGACAGGTGCTCGGGTTGGACCTCTCCCTCGACCGTCGCGGCAAGCCGCCAGATCTCGTTTCCAAGTTCGCGGATGTTTCCGGGCCAGTCATAGGAGCTGAGGATCGAGAGAATCTCAGCGCTGAAGCGGAGGGCTTCACGGCGCCCCTTACGGCCGTGAATGCTGGCGAAGTGTTCTACCAGTGGGGGGATGTCTTCTCTTCTCTGCCGCAGAGATGGCAGGCGAATGGAGGCGACGTTGAGCCGGTAGTAGAGATCCTCGCGAAAGGTCTGTTCGGTGACCATCTTCTCGAGGTCTCGATTGGTCGCAGAGACCAGGCGGAAATCCACCGCTTGCGTCTGTAGGGCCCCAACTCGCCGAACAGTTTTTTCCTGCAGAACCCGCAGGAGTTTTTTCTGCAGGGAAGGCGCCATCTCGCTGACCTCGTCGAGAAAGAGTGTTCCGCGATGGGCTCGTTCAACCAGGCCGGGGCGGGCCATGGAGGCTCCGGTGAAGGCGCCCTTTTCGTGGCCAAAGATCTCTGCCTCGGCTAATTGCTCAGCGATGGCCCCGCAGTTCTCGCATACGAACGGCATCTTTTTTCGACTGCCCAGGCGATGGATCGCGGCGGCTACGAGCTCTTTTCCAGTTCCGCTTTCCCCCCGGATGAGAACGGGGATGTCAGAATCGGCGACCTGCAGGATGGAGCGAAGGACGGCCTCCAGCTCGGCGCTCTGACCGATGATTTCCGGGAAGAGCCGCCGGAGCTCGCCAGCCGGGGTCTCTTCGGATGGGCTGTGGCTTCGCTGCCGGGCAGGGTGGAATCTTCCGGGGCCATCGAGCAGGACGGAGATGGACAGCAGTACGGAGATCCTGTCCTGATGCTCCCGGGTCCAGCCGGCGGTCTGTGCCCGGGGGGCCGTGAAATAGAGCTCCCCGGTCCCGGCCTCTCGGAGGTCTATGCAGGCAGCGATCGGCCAGCGTTGATTCCCGGTGTGGGGAAGACGGGCGCCCTGGCAGTCAGGTAGTGGCCGGGTCAGGGCTTCGGGGAGGGCCTTTCGGCCCCTGCCGCGAGCAACCCAGGCCCTTGGGAGGCCGGGGGGGCTCAAAATGAGAAGGACTCCGTCGGCGCCGGCTGTCTCGATGAGGGCGTCGAGCACGTGCTCGGTAACCTGTTTGCTTGCTTGCTCGAATCCTTCCAGGAGTATATCCTCCCGAAGAGGGTTCGGTGGCGCAGTCGGAGGCTTTGAGAAGACGGAGCTTGCGGAGTGCAATGTCGATAGATCCTGATCTTGTGGCCTTGATTTCACGGATGCGGCCCCCCCCGCCTGGCGGCGGTTTCGACGGCCGCGTTCGAGTCCGGTACATTATCTGGGCTGTTTTCCAATAGTCAAATTATTTCCTGAGATATAGAATGGCATTTGGTACTCACTGGGAGTGGCGGGGGTTCGGGCTTCTCTCGGAAGCTCTCGATAAGGAGCTCAGGACGCTTCCGGCTCTGTTTCCGGATTCCCAGGTCGTGACGGATCGTTACCTCTGGTCTCCTGGCTGCGGGATTAATTTCAAGCTGCGCTTCGGTGACTTCAAGATCAAGCGCTGCCTTGAGGTGGTCGGCGGCGGAGTTTCAAGGTGGGTGGAGGATCCGGAAGAAAACTACAGCTTTCCCCTGAAAGCTGCGGTCTTTGACGAGGTTGCTGGGGCCCTGGGGGTTGGCTGTTCTCCGGCCGAGGCGCCGGTGGCTTCCGAGGAGGAACTCCTGGAGTTTCTCGGCGCCGCAGGCGCGGGTTTACGGGTGATCCCGGTAGCCAAGGAACGTTGGCAATATCGCGCTCCTCTGCACGAGGATGGGATTGTTGAGCTGGCTGAGATTTCCGCGCCTGAAAAGATCATATCCGTGTCGGTAGAGCATGAGACCGAGGTCGGGGTTCGGGAAATCATGGCCGGCCTCGGGCTTCCAGGGGGGCTGGAATCGGTAAGCTACCTGGAGGCGCTGGAAGTCTGGGGGCAGGAAGGTACCTTCCTCAGTTGAAGAAGAATAGATTGCTGGGCATACTGGGCGCTCGCTTGTCCCTTTGTCTGTCCAGTCGGTTTCTACGGGTGATATCTTATGCGCGCGGATGTTGTTGAAAAGCTCCATGCTCACTACGAGAAGGTCGCCGATCTTCAGATGCGTGATCTTTTTGAAGGCGATGAGGACAGGTTCACCGAGTTCTCCTGCAGCCTAGGCGACCTCCTTCTTGATTACTCCAAGAACAGGGTCACTCCCGAGACCATCTCGTTGCTGCTTGAGTTGGCTGAAGAGTCCGGTGTTTATGAGAAACGGGCCGAGATGTTCAGCGGCCAGCGGATCAACTCAACCGAGGGCCGAGCGGTTCTGCACACGGCCCTCCGGAACAGGTCGGGACTACCTGTCGAGGTCGAAGGGCAGCCTGGCGATGTCATGGAGGGTGTCGACAGGGTGCTTGCGCAGATGGGGACGTTTTGCGATGCCGTTCACAGCGGCGAGCGAAGAGGGTATACGGACGCTGAATTTACCGACATCGTCAGCATCGGAATCGGCGGCTCAGCCCTGGGGCCGCTGATGGTGACCGAGGCCTTGAAACCCTACGCTCGGGCGGGCCTGAGGATCCATTTTGTATCGAATGTAGATGCGACGGATGTCGTTGAGACCTTGAAGGAGCTCGATGCCGAATCGACGCTCTTCGTGGTGGTCTCGAAGACCTTCACGACCGAGGAGACACTGGCCAACGCCCTGAGCGCCCGGGCCTGGTTTCTCGAGAGGGTTGGAGATGTGGAGGCTGTTGAGAAGCATTTTGTCGCGGTCTCGGTGAACGAAGATGCCGTGACTGAGTTTGGTATCGATGCCGGCAATATGTTCGAGTTCTGGGATTGGGTTGGAGGCCGCTATTCGATCTGGGGCGCGGTAGGGCTGCCGATCGCTCTGTACGTTGGCATGGACAACTTCGAGTCCCTGCTGGCGGGAGCACACGACATGGATCTTCACTTCCAGCAGGCTGAGCCGGCGGAGAATATTCCGCTCCTGCTGGGGCTCCTCGGGGTCTGGTACAACAACTTCTTCGGGATGGAGACCCACGCGGTTCTTCCATATGACCAGTACCTGCGGTTTCTGCCCGACTACCTGCAGCAGCTTGACATGGAGAGCTGTGGCAAGTCGGTGACCGTCGCGGGTGAACCGGTCGATGGGGCTACCGGGATGATCATCTGGGGCGGCCCCGGAACCGATGGGCAGCATGCCTATTTTCAGCTGCTTCACCAGGGCACCCGGGTCGTTCCAGCCGACTTCATCGCCGCGGCCGAGAGCCAGAATCCCCTTGGCGAGCACCATCTGAAGCTGTTGGCCAATTTCTTCGCCCAGACGGAGGCTCTGATGCTCGGCAAGACGCGGGAGGAGGCGCGCAAGGAGCTTCTGGTTGAGGTGGAGCGCGGCCGGCTGGCTTCTGAAGATGTCGACGACCTTGTCGGGCATAAGGAGTTTCCCGGGAACAGGCCGAGCAATTCAATCTTTGTCCGGCGTCTTGACCCCCGCACGCTGGGCGCCTTGCTGGCAATGTATGAGCACAAGGTCTTTGTCCAGGGCTGTATATGGGGAATCAATCCCTATGACCAGTGGGGGGTCGAATTGGGGAAGAGTCTTGCTTCCAGGGTGCTCGAGGAGCTCCGGGACGAGTCGACCGTCAGTTCCCATGACAACTCAACCAATGGCCTGGTAAACCACTACAAGAAGCTCCGCCGTGAGCTCGACTGAGCCGCCTGGCACCGATCTGTCTGGGATTAAAGTACTTAGGGGGCGCCCCAGGTCCCTCTTTGCAACTGCAGGTGGAATCTCTACTTGGTGTTCGGTCAATTAATGTGAGAAACTATTGATGGGCTGGGGGGTTTAAGGAAACGGCTCCAGCAATACAGTTCGGAGCCGACTTTTATCGAAGGTTGATTACCTATGCGGAAACCGGGAGCGATCTTTAATTTTCTGTGCGCCGTGCTCGCAGTCTTTGCGACTCTTGGGTTCACCAGCCGTCTTTTTGGCGAGGACTACAGTCCCCGCAGCGTTGCGGACGGGGTCGATCAAATCATCTCGGAGGCTTTAAAGGCTGAAAAGGTCGAGACGACAGCCCTTGTTTCTGATGAAGAGTTTCTTCGCCGGGTCAGTCTCGATCTTACCGGCAAGGTTCCCTCTCCCGATGAGTTGACACTCTTTACGCTCGATCCTGATCCCTTGAAGCGCTCATCGAGGATATCCTCCCTGCTTGCCAGTGAAGACTATCCTGAAACCTGGGGGCGCTACTGGCGGGATGTCATCGCCTACAGGTCCCAGGACCAGCGCTTCGGTATTGTTCGCGAGCAGCTGCGCAGGTGGGTCCGGGACCAGCTCAAAGAGGACCGCGGCTGGGATGAGATTGCGGTCGATCTCCTGACTGCCAAAGGCGACATCAATACCAATGGCCAGACGGGCCTGGTGCTGGCCCAGATGGGCGAGGCCAACGAGCTGGCTGCTGAGACCTCAAGAATCTTTCTGGGTATCCAGTTGCAATGCGCGCAGTGCCATGACCATCCCTATGACCGCTGGAAGCGAGAAGAGTTTCACCAGCTTGCCGCCTTCTTTCCTCGCCTGCGGATTCGGCGCAAGGAAGGTACCGAAGCTAATCAACGCCAGTTCGAGATTGTTTCCACGGACAGCTCTGCCAGGAGTTTTCAGCGCCAGCAGGCCACTCAGGGAAGCTTCGCAAAACGTTACGGAGATCCGTCTACATGGGTTGAGCGCTACGATCGGAACTCTGATGGAATCATCTCCTCGCGCGAGGTCCCCAGGGCTCTCTCGGGTCTCTTCGGGCGCGTTCTGCGAGCCGGGGACAAGGACAAGGACAGGCACCTGAGCGCGGGGGAAATCAAGGCGGTCGCCAGCATGGCGATGTCGCGCCCCCGGACCCGGGGTAGCGGTGAGCACTATATGCCGGATCTCGAAAATCCCCAGAGTCGTGGGACCCTGGTTCACCCTGAGTTTTTTGTTACCCACAAGAGCCCTGGTGAAGGCATCGATGATGCCGACCGACGCCTTGCCCTGGGTGGGTTCCTCACCGGTAAGGATAACCCCTGGTTTGCTCGTGCCCTGGTCAACCGGGCCTGGAAAGAGCTGATGGGTAAGGGGTTCGTTGA
>Ga0315318_10000456_pt1 | contig 16566 bp, 24 predicted proteins | sample M1200m3416metaG_FD_203703 | JGI IMG/M metagenome (GOLD analysis project Ga0315318, IMG submission 203703) | Ammonia-oxidizing marine archaeal communities from Monterey Bay, California, United States - M1 200m 3416 | ecosystem: Environmental > Aquatic > Marine > Coastal | place: USA: California... | reverse complement strand
CACTGAGGTGCCGATCTATTCAACATCGACTACTGGTAGTCAAACTTCCACCGCAGGTGTTGCCGCAGGAGCAATCATTGGTGGTATTATTGGCAATCAAATAGGTGGTGGACGAGGTAAAGATGCAGCAACAATCTTGGGTGCTATTATCGGTGCTGATGTTGCCAACAAACAAGGTGGTTCATCGACAACTCATGTCATCACTGGATACAGGACAATACGGCAATGTGGTATTGTTTACACGACAAGACAAGTCCAGCAATTCACTGGGAATTATATTGTCTCGAATGTGAATGGTATTCGTGTCCGATTTTGGTCTACGAAACCGTATTCTGTCGGTGATAAGGTGAAAATCGCAATCAACTTGGCAGGTGGATGGTAGAAATTAATTACAAATACTCGGAGGGGAAAATCCTCTCCGAGTTAAAGGATTATATCGATAACACTTACAGTGAGCATTATTCTCACAACAAATTTCAAGCAACAGAATTCATAATTGATTCTGGGCATGGCGAAGGGTTTTGTATCGGGAACATATTAAAATATGCGCAACGATATGGGAAGAAAAATGGCAAGAACAGAGATGACTTGCTCAAGGTAATCCATTACGGAATAATGGCATTACATAATCATGAAATGCATGAAGGAAAAGACTGATAAATTTTTAAGTGAAAACGCTTTACTTTTAGGTCAAAGTATAGTATAATATAATGTAATAAAACAAATAGGAATGTATGTATGAAATTAAGTGAGAAAACAGTCGAGATTCTAAAGAATTTCGCAACAATCAATCAATCAATTTTAATTCGAGATGGTTCGGATTTGAATACGATGAGTGTCCAAAAGAATGTTCTTGCATCAGTAATTGCTGCAGAGACTTTCCCTAAAGAATTTGGCATTTACGATTTAAACGAATTCTTGTCGGCATTATCATTGTTTGAAAATCCTGATTTAGAATTCGGAGATTCCTCTATGACCATGACTGGATCTGATGGTTCGTCTACTTCATATTGGTATGCTGACAAATCAATAATCGTCTATCCTGAAAAGGAAATCACGATGCCAGAATGTGAAGTTAATTTTACATTGAAAAAAGATGTGTTCAATAAACTATTGCGTGCAACTGGAACTTTGGGATTGAACGATTTATGTATTCGCAACGAGGGTGATAAAATCGTTGCAGAAGTTCAAGATAAACGAAATGATACATCTAACACTTACTCAATCGAAGTCGGTGATTATACAGGTGAAGACAACTTCAACTTCTACTTCTTGACTGAACGTATGAAGATGTTGCCAAACGATTATCAAGTTGAAATCAGTTCTAAGAATATCAGTAAATTCTCATGTGGAGAATTAGTTTATTGGGTTGCCTTGGAAAGTGATTCAACATATGGATAATAACAGTTCTGAATTTCTTTGGGTCGAAAAGTATCGACCAAAGAGAATTGCTGATTGTATTCTTCCAGAAGATATAAAGTCTTCATTTACAGAGTTTATATCGAATGGGGATATGCCAAACCTATTGCTTGCAGGAACTGCTGGCACAGGCAAAACGACCGTAGCGAAGGCGTTATGTGCGGAGTTGGGGTATACCGTTCTAATCGTAAATGGTTCCTTAGACAGGAATATAGACACTCTACGCAATGAAATAGCATCCTTTGCATCAACCGTATCGTTTGATGGTGGCAAAAAGTGTATTATTCTCGATGAGGCAGATTATCTTAATCCTCAATCTTTTCAACCAGCACTTCGTGGGTTCATTGAACAATTTAGTAAGAACGTTCGGTTCGTCTTAACTTGTAATTATAAAGATAAGATTATTGAACCAATCCATTCTAGAACCACATACATTGATTTTAGGAGTTCCAAAAAAGAACTGCCTGAGATAATGGGTGGACTAATGAAACGAGTTCTTGGTATCCTTGAAGCAGAAAAGGTTCAAGTAAAATCGCCACAAATCGTGGCAGAAGTAATCAAGAAACATCATCCAGATATCCGTAGGATTCTAAATGAATTACAACGATATTCAGCAGGTGGTGTGATTGATGAGGGTATTCTCGCCAATGTTGGTGATACTGACGTTGAGTCTTTAATGTCGTATTTAAAGGACAAGAACTTTGGTAAAATGAGACAATGGGTTGTCGATAATATTGATGCCGATGCTGTTGCTATTTTTAGAGTAATCTATAACCACATGCATCAATACTTACACCCTTCCTCGATTCCTCAAGTTGTATTACTAATTGGTGAATATCAATACAAACAAGCATTCGTTCAAGATAGAGAAATTAATCTTGTTGCGTTTTTAACGGAGATAATGGTAGAAGCAGAATGGAAATAATAAATCAAAAGATAGACAAGTGGATGTATGATAGGAAAATTCCTGAAAATGGAAAACCTATGGCACAAGCAATCAAGACGTTAGAAGAAACGACTGAATTGCTTGATGCATTAAACAATGGTGATAAAGTTGAAGCAATGGATGCCGTTGGTGATATTTATGTTACACTTCGTGGGGTATGTTTGACAGCAGGATTCTCTTTTAATGATTGTATTGCTCAAGCATATAATGAAATTAAAGACCGAACTGGGTATATGAATTCAGCAGGGACATTTGTAAAGGATGTAATATGAAAACTGATATTAAAATAGTATCTGAAAAGAGTGCATTAAATATTATTAAAAATAATCCAAATGTTGTTATCGTTCATTCTAGTGATGGTTGTGGTGTATGTCAACAATTCATCCCAAACATATTAGACCCAATCGCAAAGCAATGGCCAAATGTGAAATTCAAAATGATTAAAGAGAAATTGACATTCCCTGTTGCTTCTCATCCAGTTACTTATTTCTTCAAGAATGGTAAATGTATTATGCATCCAGCAGGTGGTGCTCCTGACGATGCTGTTCGCAAAATGATGGAATCATTATATGGCAAATCTATTTAAAGACGTCTTGCCCGATTTAAATTTCGGGCATAAAAACTTAATTCGCACTGGTGATATGGATGAGGCAGATTATACCAAACAACGGTTTTTAATTAACCGTGCGTTGAGCATGAATCCTGACACAATTATGTATTCAAATGACATGAATCAATATTACGAATTAGATTCTATGTTACAATATGATTATTTAATCAATTCTATTAGGAAAAAGAAAAGATATGCCAAGTGGGCAAAGGGTTCAAAGACCTCAAAGAAAGTTGAAGTGATTAAAGAATATTACAAATACAATGAACAAAGAGCAGTAGAAGTCCTGCCGTTCATTACAAAAGAACATTTAGATTATATGAAAGGTAAATTAGATAAAGGTGGTAGAATAGGTAAAAATACACTGTAGGATTGTCAAATTTATAAATAAGTGTAATAGATTAATATTACAGTTGTGAGTAAATTATGCTGGACAAGCATCTACGGGATATTGACGAAGATTATGAATGGCACCATGAGAATATGCTCGAGGTCACCTTCAAAGAATATGGCGATTTCTTGAAGATAAAAGAGACACTGACCAGAATTGGTATCGCATCTAATGCAAACAAAACTCTTTTTCAATCAACCCATATTCTCCACAAACGTGGAAAGTATTACATCGTTCATTTCAAGGAACTCTTTGCCCTAGATGGTAAAAGTTCAAATATAGAAGTGACTGATATACAAAGAAGAAATGCGATTGCCAAGTTGCTTGCAGAATGGAATTTAGTTACAATTGTTGATGAAAATAAATTAGAACCAATGGGAAATGTAGGACAATTTAAGGTTATATCTTTTAAGGATAAACAAAATTGGGAATTAGTTCCCAAATATACCATTGGTACGAAATAATTAGAGGAGAAATATATGGCAGATTCCGAACAAGGTAATGTCGAAATGAATGAGGATTTTGAATGGGGATTTTCATTTTCGGATACTGATACTGACACTCAACTAGATACAGCAGTTGAGAAAGTTTCCTCTGCAGCCTCTGCCGATCTAAGTCCATTAGTTTCTAAACTAGATTTAATTATATCACTCATCCCCGATCCAGTAGAAATTCCTGATGTAGATTTATCCCCTCTAGATAAAAAATTAGACACTATCATCGCCCTCGAAAGGGTTGACGCATTGACTGCTGGTGACATGCCAGACCTCACACCCCTCTCCAATAAACTGGATGAAATCCTTGCGAAAGAAACTACAGTTAATGCTCCAGAAGTGAATGTGGATTTATCTGCTATTGAAGAGAAACTTGAGCAACTTGATGTTACTGTTGGTGAGGTAAGAGATTTAGATTTTGATGGCGACGGAACGGTTGATTTTGGAGACATTAATAATATACTTACAGACTTGTTGCAACGTCAAGAAAATCAAGAAGCAGAGTTAGATGCCAAAAAAGCAGAGTTTGATGATTTCAAAAAGAACAAACTCAAAGCACTTGAGAATTTGATAATTCCGTTGCTGAAAAACTTGAAGTCTAATCCAGATAAGAATTATATACACTGGCCAAATCGTGCTGGTATTTTAGACGCCCAAATCACAAAGATTTTGGGATTAACTAGATAAGGAATATTATGTTTGAGTATAACGGAAAGGTAAAAAAGATTGTTGATGGTGATACCATCGATGCATATATAGACTTGGGTTTTAATGTATGGGTGACCAAACGAATTAGATTTATGGGTATTGATACTCCAGAATCTAGAACTCGTGACCTGACTGAAAAACGATATGGTCTTGGTGCAAAGCATAGACTAATTGAAATTCTTGAGGCACAGGGCAATACATTTAAACTAAAGTCACACGGAACTGGTAAGTTCGGTCGTGTATTAGGTGAGTTGTTTGTTGATGCTTTTGATGTTTCAGTAAACGAACAAATGATTGCTGAAGGTCATGCTGTGAAGTATTTTGGTGGTTCAAAGGACGAAGTGAAGTCCGCATTGACCTCTGCACGGAGTTTATCAAAAATATATGTTGAAAAACACATAGAATCGCTTGACTAATGAAGTAAAATAGAGTATAATAGTTGTATTGAAGTTTTATATTATGGAGAAGTAAATGGGTATAGATTCTGCCGTCCTCGATATTGAGACGTTGGGCACTAATGCCAATGCCGTTGTTTTGTCGGTTGGTATAGTTGCCGTAGATTCCACTAAAGATTATGAGTATGAAGAACTCATCAGAGATGGTTTCTATAAAACTCTTAGTGTAAAATCCCAACACTCAGCAGGTCGAGAAATAAACAAAGACACAGTTGCTTGGTGGGGACAACAAGGTGAAGATGCCATGAAGGTTTTAAAACCTTCTCCAGATGATATAGAATGGAACCAACTTCTCCCCTCTATTTTTGAATACTTTGAAAAGGTCGGAGCAAATCCCAAAGACATTTTAGTATATGCACGAGGAAGTCATTTTGACTTTGGCATATTACATGACCTGTTTAGAGTAACTGGTAATGCAGGTGCATACGATCTCCCATGGAGATGGTGGAATATTCATGATTCCAAAACCGTTCAAATCACTTTAATTGAAGAAAAAATTGATGTCAAACCAGAAGGGTTTGTTCATCATAATGCACTTCATGATGCAGCAAGAGAATATATGAATATTCAACTTGCTATCTATAAATTCCAACAATCATTGGAGAAAAAATAATGGTGGATGTATATAAAGGTACAGTTGATGATGGTTGGCAAGAAATTCCACCTGGATCTTGCTTCTGGGAAATCCAATTTCGGTTCAGTGTTAATGAGATGGATGATTGTGTGACCTTTGAGGTTGTTACTGACTCAGCAAATATAGATAAAATCTCTGTTGTTGATTCTGTTCTTGACGCCTATGGTGGCATTGCTGAAATGGAAGATGGCACAATAATTAATATGAAACGTTTTGTGAGTGCTAAAATAAGACAGGTTGAAGCACCAGAAGATGATTATTTTGGAATGAACCCAAGGGTGTCAAGTTTACATTGATTAAATTAACTGCTCCAACTTTCAAATGCATACAATGTAATGAAGTATGGACGATGTATACCGACAAACCTCAATCCACCCCATGGTGTCCTTTTTGTGGTTATTCAGAAAACGAAAGGTCCAGTCATTGGCCAGAAAAGTCTGTTGAAAAACACGTCATTGAAGAAGATAAGAATACTGACTTCCTTCCGAAAAAGACTGCTCAAAAATGGTCGGAGGATAGGATGACTGAGAAGATGTGCCCAGATGGTGGATGGTGGAACCCAATTATGAAAAAGTGTATGGGTGAAGGGCAAGGGTTTGAACCAGATGAAAGTCAATAAGGAAACGATATGGCATTTCACTTGCAAATCTTGTTATGGTTGGTGGTCAATTGCGAACTCTGATGCTTGGGTGCCAACAAAGTTATATTGCCCTCATTGTGGCAAACAACGAACACACGACAACGACAACAAAAAGGTTGAGTGGTCGGACGAAGTGAAAGGTCCAGATAAATTATGAAATTTTATACATCAGTGAATACATTAGGTAACAAAGTTCTCGTTAGAGGAGTTGATACCGAAAAGGGTGATTTTATCCGAAGGGAAGAATTTCAACCAACTATGTATGTTCCAGGCAAGAGTGGAACAGAAACCAAATGGAGAACCCTTGATGATGAACAGGTTTGGGAAATTAAACCTGGAACCATTAAAGAAACACGTGACTTCATTAAGCATTATTCTGAAGTCCAAGGTTTTGATGTTTATGGTATTGACCAGTTCGATGTTCAATATATTTGTCAGCATTGGCCAGACACGGTTGAATTTGAACCAAAAGCAATAAGGCAATATTTTCTTGACATTGAGGTTGAATCTGACCAAGGATTCCCAGAACCTGGAACTGCACTTTCTATTATTAATGCTATCACAGTTTATGATAATATAGAAAACACTTATCACACTTGGGGTTTAAATGAATGGGACCAGGATGATGGTGAATATGCTGGTTCTGATACGATAATCATTTATAACGAATGTTACGATGAAGAGACATTACTGACTCTATTCTTACAATTCTGGGAAAAACAACCACCTCACGTGGTTACTGGTTGGAACATTGATGGGTTTGATATTCCGTATATTATAAATCGGTATGCAAAAGTTTTTGGTGACAAGGAAACAAAAAAGTTCAGCCCATTTGGTTGGATTAAAGAACGAAGCATTAAAACTAAATTTGGCAAAGACCAATTTGTATATGACATTCTAGGTGTTCAGTCATTAGACTATATGAAGTTGTATAAAAAGTTTACATACAAGATGAGAGAAAGTTATGCCCTTGATTTCATTGGTCATGTTGAATTAAATGAGAAAAAATTAAATTATGAAGAAGAGGGTTCACTGTTTACCCTTGCACGTGATAATCACCAGAAGTTTATTGATTATAATATCAAAGACGTTGAGTTGGTTAAACGTATAGATGATAAGATGAAGTTGATTGACCTTGCGATGACTATGAGTTATGATGCAAAGATTAACTATGCCGATGTGTTTGGTACAGTAAAGATGTGGGATGCAATCGTGTATGATTATCTCATTAGACAGGACATTGTTGCTCCACCCAAAAATCATTCCAGAAAATCAGAACAGTATGCAGGTGCATATGTTAAAACTCCAATAATCGGTAAGCATGAATGGGTAATGTCTTTTGATTTAAACTCCCTGTATCCTCACTTAATTATGAATTATAATATCAGTCCAGAAACTCTTGTTGGATTCGATAATAGGATTAGTCTTGATAAATTATTAAATCAAGAAATTGATTTGTCTAATTTAAAGGAATCTAATAGAACCGTAACTCCGAATGGTGCGTTGTATCGTCGTGATAAACGAGGGTTCTTACCCACACTGATGGAGAAGATATATAACGAGAGAAAGATCTCAAAAACTAAGATGTTGGATGCCCAGCAACGTCGTGAACACGGTGAGAACACTGTCAATGAAATTTCCAAATATAACAATATCCAAATGGCGAAAAAGATTCAGTTGAACTCGGCATATGGTGCATTGGGAAATCAATGGTTCAGGTATTTTAATCTTCAGAATGCTGAGGCAATTACTACTGGTGGGCAATTAGCAATTCGTTGGATTGAAAATAAATTAAATGAATTCTTGAATCAAATTTGTGGCACAAATGATTATGATTATGTAATTGCTATCGATACTGACTCTGTATATTTGAGACTTGGTAAAATTGTCCAAGGTGCATACCAAGGCAAAACCCTGCCTGAGAAAGATAAGATTGTTGACTTTCTCGATGCCATTGCCAAGAAATCTATTGAACCTTTCATTGATAAGTCTTATGAAGAACTTGGCGAATATGTTAATGCATATGAACAGAAAATGCAAATGGGTCGTGAGTCCATTTCCGACAGTGGTATATGGACAGCAAAGAAACGTTATGCACTGAATGTATATGACAATGAGGGTGTTCGTTATGCGAAACCGAAGATGAAAGTAATGGGTCTTGAAATTGTTAAATCTTCAACCCCAGAAACAGTTCGCAATAAACTTAAAGAGTCTGTATCTATTATCTTGAACGGAACTGAAGGTGAATTACAACGTCTTGTGTATAAATATAGGGGAGAGTTTAAAAAGTTTGCACCAGAGGATATTTCATTCCCAAGAGGTATAAACGAATATAAGAAATATTTGACTCAAGAAAAGAGTATACCTATTCATGTGAAAGGTGCCATATTGTTTAATAAATTAATCAAACAACATGGACTGAATAATATAGAGTCAATTGATGCAGGTTCTAAAATTAAATTTATATATTTACTGACACCGAACAAACATCAACAAAATGTATTATCTTTTGTAACTGGAATTCCGCCTGAGTTTGATATGCAGGCATTGCTTGATTATGATACACAGTTTGAAAAAACATATCTCAAACCGTTAGAGGGAATTTTACACCCAATCGGATGGGACTGGGAACGAAAAAGCACTCTAGATTCATTCTTTTAATAGGAGTAAAAAGACTATGGCAAAATTGAACGTTAATGATATTGCAAATGAAAGTGCAGGTGACACTTTTGATGAGTTCACACAGAACTTTGCTAGCAATATCGAAAATCTAGGTGCAAGAAATGCATATGATAATCTCAAAGGTGATAAGGAATATGCCCTTGATGATGATGGTTATATCATAGGAGATGTTTGGAGTGAAACTATCGCATCCGAAATAATGGATTTGAATGGTTTTGTTGCAACAGTTGAACGATTAGAAGCATTAGTTATTGGAAGAGAATTGTTTGGAATGGGTTCATTAAGTCCAGACCACACTATTGTTGCAGAGAAAATAGGTGTAACTCCTAGTGATTTTCTTAAAATGTTCCCAAAATATCCAATTGTATATTATACAAGATGGGGTGGTATGAGAAAACCTTTTAATTTGCAAACTTTACTTGATAACCCAATTCGTTAATATCGCTTTACTTTTGTGTGAAAGTAGGGTATAATAGGTGTATATTAAATTAAATGATGGAGAAATTATATTATGAGTGGACTATTAGAACGTCTTAAGCAATCTGGGTCAATTAAATCAACCCAATTATCAAAGTCTGCGATATTCAATAAAAAAGATGTTATCCCAACATCAGTGCCAATGGTCAACGTTGCGTTATCTGGTCGAATGGATGGTGGATTGACCTCAGGTCTAACAGTTCTTGCTGGACCATCAAAGCATTTCAAAACGACATTCGGATTGTTGATGATGAAAGCATATCTTGATAAGTATCCAGAAGCAGTAGCAATGTTTTATGACTCTGAATTCGGAACACCTCAATCATTTTTTGACTCAATGAAAATAGACACCACTCGAGTGTTGCATATTCCTATTAAAAATATTGAAGAATTGAAGTTCGATATTATTAAGCAGTTTGATAACTTGGAGAAAGATGATAAGGTCTATGTAATGATTGACTCAATCGGAAACCTTGCATCGAAGAAAGAAATGGAAGATGCAATGGATTCTAAATCGGTTGCTGATATGACTCGGGCAAAACAACTGAAATCACTATTCCGAATGATAACTCCGTATCTTACATTAAAGGATATTCCTCTTGTTGCCGTGAACCACACGTATGCGACTCAAGAAATGTTTTCAAAACAAGTAGTTTCTGGTGGGACTGGAATTTATTATTCTAGTGATAATATTTGGATTATTGGTCGTCGTCAGTCTAAGAAAGGCACAGAGGTTGAAGGATATGACTTTATTATTAATGTTGAGAAATCAAGATTCGTTAAAGAGAAATCTAAAATCCCAATTTCTGTTACTTGGAAGGGTGGTATCAAAAAATATTCTGGACTATTAGATGTCGCACTTGATGGTGGGTTTGTTACTAAACCGTCAATGGGTTGGTATTCAAAAGTTGATATGAAAACAGGTGAAGTAGAACCTAAAAAGGTTCGTCAAGCAGATACCGATACAGGTGAGTTTTGGATTTCTATTGTATCGAATGAAAAATTCCAAGACTATCTAAGAGATAGATATGCAATAGGTTCTACCCCATTAATGAATGAGGAATTAGATTTAGAGGATACAAATGATTAATCCCGAAGATGGAGTATTTTACATCAGGACAAGAGATGGTTCTGAGTTTGGTGTTTATAATGTAGTGCTAGACCCATCCGATGTTAATAAAATATCATTTGCATTCGGTTCGGTTGATGAGAAAGTACAAGCATCGGACTATGCCAATGAAGTTCAAGAACTTGTTGATAAAGTAATGAATTCTGCCTTGCAAGAATATATTGCAAAAGAAGGGGATAAGTGAGTATTGAAACAACGATTCTATCGAATCTAATATACAATGAAGACTATGCACGTCGAGTAATTGTATTTCTAAAAGATGAATATTTCCAGTCAAGACCTGATAAAGTAGCATTCACTGAAATACAAAAATTCTACGCAAAATATAACAACGTTCCGTCTAAAGAAGCAATCAGTCTTGCCATTAATGAAAGGGAAGATTTAAGTTCTACTGATTTTGAAGAAACTTCTTCGATGGTCAATGCGTTAACTAGAGAAGATTCAAATGAACAGTGGTTACTTGATGAAACTGAAAAGTTCTGTAAAGACAAAGCAGTTTATAATGCCATTATGGAATCAATCAATATTATTGATGGTGATGATAAACAACTCAATGAAGGTTCAATTCCCGAGTTGTTATCGGATGCCCTCTCAGTGTCATTTGATACTCATATTGGTCATGACTTTCTTGATAATGCTGATGAACGTTTTGAGTTCTATCAACGCAAAGAAGAACGTATTCCATTTGATATTGAATATCTTAATGTTATTACAAAGGGTGGAATCCCTCGCAAAACATTAAACATATTAATGGCAGGAACTGGTGTTGGTAAAACAATCGGAATGTGTCATATGGCAGCATCCAATTTGACATTAGGTAAGAATGTATTATATATCACTTTGGAAATGGCAGAAGAAAGAATTGCTGAACGTATTGATGCCAACTTAATGGATATTGATGTTGACCGTCTTGCTGATATGTCTTATAGCAGATATCAGAAGAAGATTGATTCAATTCAATCTAAATCAAAGGGCAAATTAATCATTAAAGAGTATCCGACTGCGTGTGCTCACTGCGGACACCTTAGACATCTTCTTAAAGAACTATCTTTGAAGAAGAACTTCATTCCTGATATTATCTATGTGGACTATCTAAACATCTGTGCCTCACAACGTTTAAGTGGTCATAACGCAGTTAACAGTTACACCTACGTTAAGGCGATAGCAGAGGAACTACGAGGTCTAGCGGTCGAATTTAACGTCCCAATATGGTCTGCAACACAGGTTAATAGAGGTGGGTTTACATCATCAGATATGGGTCTAGAAGATACGTCTGAATCGTTCGGACTTCCTGCTACAGCAGATTTATTCCTTGCATTGATTCAAACTGAAGAATTATCCGAACTTAATCAGGTAATGGTCAAACAGTTGAAGAATCGGTATGGGGATGAAAACCTCAATAAACGATTTGTTATTGGTATTGATAAACCAAAGATGAGATGGTATGATGTTGAACAACATGCTCAAACTGATATTATTGGTAATGCCATAGTCGATGAAAAAGAGACAGTTCAATCCTCATTCGCCATATCCAAAGGCAAGAAACAGAAGGATGCCTTCAAAGGGTTTAAAGTGTAGGTCTTCATTATTATAAATATAATATGAAGTGCAGTATGAGTATTTACATGGAATCATTATATGAAATCTTTTAAGTCTTACCTCCAAGAAGAAAAATTAACACATTTAGAGCACGTAGAAGATGCCATATTCGACCATGGTGTATCTGGTGCTCAACAGGCAATAAGTCTTTTAGATGAAATTATTAATTCTCTAGGAGGTAACTCTACACGTTCAGTTAATGTACAGTCAAAGGTTGATGGTGCTCCAGCAGTCATTGCAGGAATCAATCCAGAGAATGGGAAGTTCTTTGTTGCAACCAAATCCTTATTCAATAAGACACCACTGATAAACTACACTAAAGCTGACATAAATAAGAACCACCCTTCTGGTCCAAATAGTAAACTACAAGCTGCTTTAAAGCACTTTCCTAAAATGGGATTGAAGGGGATTTATCAGGGTGACTTCATGTACACCCCTGAAGACTTAAAGAAAGAAACGATTGACGGAACAGAATATATTACGTTCACTCCGAACACTATCACGTATGCAGTGCCTACAGATTCGGATCTTGCAAAGACAATTCTAAAATCAAAGGCAGGAATTATTTGGCATACAACATATACAGGTGATACCATTGCAGACTTGTCTGCTAACTTTAAAGTAAATATGAGTGGATTCACCAAGCAAAAAGACGTATGGTTTACTGATACTGTTTTTAAAGATGCATCGGGAACTGCTACATTCACTAAATCGGAAATGAAATCTATTAGGCAACTATTGAAAGGTGCCTCTATTGAATTAAGAAAACTCGATAAAAAATCAATGGCTAAACTCTTTGGAAAAACTACTACTGCTAAATTCGTTAAGGTTTATATAAATTCCCAAATTAGAAAGGGTGAGAAATATACTAATCTCCGAAATGCTGTTGCTGGATTTATTGACTTTGTTTCTGCTGATTATAAAAAGAAGATTGATAAATTAAAAAGTGAAAAAGGTAAAAATAGAAAGCAGGCAGAACTTGATGCCATGCTCAAAGAATTCCGTTCTGGTAAAATGCCTGGAACATTTGCACATACTCTAGAATGGCATAATGCCGTTGTAGACATTAAGATGATGATTATTAAGAAATTAGAGAAGGTAAATTCCATTCCTGCATTTATTAAAACATCAACTGGATATAAGGTCACAGGTCCAGAAGGATTTGTTGCAGTGGACACGTTGTCCAATAAAGCGGTTAAACTCGTAGACCGATTAGAATTTTCACAGGCAAATTTTAATGCCATCAAATCCTGGGGAGGATAATGAAATCATTTAAAGAACAACTTCAAGATATAGAAGAAAGAGTAAAGGCATCAAATGCTACTAGAAAAAAGTTATCAAAGAAACTTGATAGACAGCATGCTGCAGATTTAAATTTAAAGGTCAAGAATGTTATCGGTGACCTAGATAACCTTGCTTGGAAATTAGAAAATCAAATTGACATCACTGGTCACGAAAATGAGGTTAAAACTGTAACTTCTCAAATTGATAAAATTATATCAGACTCTAAGAAATTGCAAAACGATCTTAAAAAAACAACAAAGGCACTAATGAAATAATTTCGCAATAAACTTATGTAGGAGAATGTCATGGGTGAGATTCCCGATGAAGGTAACTTAGAGATGGTTTTAAGGCAAGATAAAATTATGAAAGAAACATATATGGCAGAATTAGGTGAAGATTTTGAAACATACGATAATGGTGTATGTACAGGAGTGGTCAAATACCCAATACCAAAGGCGGAGAAGGAGAAATGAGTAGAGTATTAACATTTCAAGACTTCTGTGATATAATCGAAAAGAAAGAGAAGAAGGCAGGTTGTAAATGGTGTCATCTTCGCGATTATAAAGACGAATATGAGAAGTTCCAGTCATCTGATAAGATGAAGAAATACCGTGGAGAATTAAATAAATATAGACGTGACCATGGTGTTTATGGTAATAGGGATGGGATGGATGCATCCCATAAAGGTGGTAAGATTGTTGGATTTGAAAAGGCATCTGTTAACAGAGGTCGTGCAGAGAAAAGTAGACTGAAAGGGTCTACTCGAAAGAAGAGGGCATGAGGCATTTTAAAAACGATGAAGAACTAAAAGACTTTATGGAATATTTTAAGAATGTATTACCAGACCCAGAACATCATCCGATAAAGGTGATGTGGTTAATTAGATGGTGGAAAATGTTACAAGAACACAGAGCAAAGGATGAAGAAAAATGTTTAGCAGAGCAAGTAAACAACATCTCGATGAAGTCGACATGACACGTTGGCAACATTTTAAAAACGCAATAAGTATTGCATTTCGTATGGAGTTAGCAGCATGTGTAGTCGTTATTCATGCATTTTTTCCAGGCTGGTTTCAAACTTATGCTACAGATACGTGTAAAAGAATTGTATTAATGAAGGAATAGTACATGAAATCGTTTAAAGAATTTGAACCACTCGAAGATATCGATGAGGGTTTGATTGACATTGTTAAGATAGCTGCACTTTGGATTAAAAAGGTAGTCAGGAGAGGACTCAAAAAAGTATCTAATGTTATCAAGAAATCGTTTGGTGGATTGTCTTTCGGTCAGACTGCAAAAACGAAACTCAACTATATAACGAATGGCAAGGCATTAAACGAAGCGGATGATAATCCAGATTTAAAATCAAGGTTGGGTTATTTTTCTGAATTTTGTACAGCACATTCTTTGGCACAATTAGTTGCTAGTAGTAAAGCAAAGTTGGTTGGTAACAAAGCAGCATATTTGAAAACACATAAGGAATCATATAAAAATGAAAAACTGGTAGGAGTCAAATTCCCCAAAACAGATACAAAAAAATTAAATGCTGAAATCAAAAGGCAAGAAGAATCTGGTGCGGCAATCGCACAACAATTATGGGCAGATGTTGAAAAACTCGAAGATTTATCCATGATGGAATTTGAAATTGTATTAACTGGTGAGTCTGGTAAAGGAATAACAAAAGCAGACATTGAATTTATTGCCAGAAAGAAATCAACAAAAGAGGTTATTGACCATATTGAGGCATCATTAAAAGCATATAAAGGTTGGGCAATTAATGTATCAAACAGCACTTTCACGTCTTGGGTTATTAATTTGATAGATCCAGAAATCGGTGGGTTTAGCAACAAAGGAAGTGTTGATAAGAAGGTTGGCCAATTTATTAAAAAGCACGGTCTTGCAAAGAAAATGCGTAAAATTCAAGACTTACAATCTGGACCAGATAGTCCAGCAAAATTAAAGAGTGAAATCGGACGAGATGCTGCAAAGGCAATTGTAGACAGTGAAGGTATTTATTCACAAGTTCGTGACTTAATGATTGGGGTATTTAAAGCAAAGTATAAAACGAACAAAGCAGAGATTAATGCCAACATGGTTAAGATGCTAGGATTTGATGGTGCAGATGATTTGTATTTAGCAGTACAAACAAAGGCAGGAGGAAAGGTTGATGTTTTATCATCGAGGACTTCTGCTGCATTCAAAGATATTGTAAAAAGTCTACAAGACGACTTTACGATTAAGTTTGAAAAGAGCACAGGAAAGGTTAATACAAGCATTGAGTTCTGGTCTGGTAAGACGCAGTTGTTTAAATCAAACTTCGCATTTAGAGATTTGGATAAAGTATCGCAGTTTGTATCATTTAAGGATTGGGGTTGATGAAACGATTTAAAACACATTTAACAGAAGCAAAGACCAAACCAGTCGTATTCACGTTTGGTCGGTTCAATCCAATCACTAAAGGGCACGCTAAATTAATTGATTTTATAGTTAAGAAATCAAGGGGTGGTACTGGTATGGTATTCACTTCTCAATCTCAAGATAGCAACAAGAACCCATTAGGTTATAATCAAAAAATAAAATACCTGAAGAAGTTCTTCCCGAAGGCAACTATCGTCAAGAATACTTCATTAAGGACTCCATTTGAAATATTAAAGTGGTTGTCTGATGAAGGTTATAAAGACGTAACAATGGTTGTTGGTGGTGATAGGGTTGATGAGTTTGATAAACAAATTCGTAAATATGTCAAGCATACTGACCCAACAAAGAGTTATGATTTTGATAATTTTAATGTTCTTAATGCTGGTGCCAGAAAGAAGGGTGAATCTGGTTCTGATATGAGACAGCATGTTAAGAATGATGACCTGAAGTCATTCCTCAAGGGACTACCAAAGCATGTATCGTCTAAAGATGGTGAAACCTTCTTCAATGACGTAAAGAAAGGATTAGGAATTAACGAATATTTAGAATTCGGAACAAAAGAGACAACCAAAGAGTATAAAAAGAAAACTCCAGGTGAATCCAATGAAGATACTAATATTATAAATAATAATGATATGAAGAAGTTTAAAACATTTATTGTTGAGAAGTATAAGTCTCAAA
>Ga0315318_10000455_pt1 | contig 16571 bp, 10 predicted proteins | sample M1200m3416metaG_FD_203703 | JGI IMG/M metagenome (GOLD analysis project Ga0315318, IMG submission 203703) | Ammonia-oxidizing marine archaeal communities from Monterey Bay, California, United States - M1 200m 3416 | ecosystem: Environmental > Aquatic > Marine > Coastal | place: USA: California... | reverse complement strand
TCGGCTGCCACCGGTCAGAGCAAGTGCACCGATGGCGCGACCCAGCCCCTCAGGGGTCAGACCAGTTGCATCGAAGCGGACAATTCGATGCTAATCATGGGGGGAGCAGCGGCCCTCGTAGTGATAGTCCTCACTGCGATGTACACAAACTCACAGAAAAAGGGGCAGGCACCAAAGCGACCCCCCGGAGCCAGGAAACGAAGGCGCAGGCCACCGAAAGGGAAGCGGTGAAAACGTCCTCTGAGCAGCGATCGAGTGTCGAGCGCACTTGATATGTAAGGGGTCCTCCACGAGATTCCGTGAAAGACTACCCGAGCGACCGAGTCGACCTGCGCAGTGACACAGTCACACAACCGACACCGCCGATGCGCGAGGCGATGGCAGCGGCGGCGGTGGGTGACGACGTACTTGGCGACGACCCCACTGTGATAGAGTTGCAGAAACGAGTTGCACGTATGCTAGGAAAGGAGGCAGCTCTGTTCGTTCCTTCAGGGACTATGTCAAACGCAGTGGCAATCAAGACCCAGACTAGGCCAGGCGACGAGATTGTCACCCATCGCAAGAGCCACATCTACATGTACGAGGCCGGCGGATACGCGGTGCTCTCAGGGTGCTCGATATCTCTAGTGGGGGGTCATCGCGGGTTGATGTCCCCTGAGGATGTCCAGATGGCCATCCGAAAGGTTGCCGGGAGTGACTCCCACTACCCTGAATGCACTCTTATCTGCGTCGAAAACACAGCCAACGTGGGGGGAGGCTCGATCTATGAGCAAGACACTCTGGATGCGATCTGCGAGGTCGCCCACTCTAACGACTGCCGAGCTCATCTGGACGGTGCGAGAATGTTCAACGCAGTGGTTTCCAGCGGAGTCGACGCAGCCCGCATGGTCAGAGACTTCGACACCATCTCGATATGCCTCTCCAAGGGCCTTGGCGCCCCCGTAGGGTCAGTCTTGGTCGGAGACGCTGCCACCATCGCCGAAGCCCACAGGTGGCGCAAGATGTTCGGCGGCGGAATGAGGCAGTCAGGAATGCTCGCAGCTGCTGGATTGTATGCCTTGGAGAACAACATCGACAGACTCGCAGAGGATCATTCTCGAGCCCGACGCCTCGCCGAGGCGGTGGACTCTATGGATGCGTATTCAATCGACCTCGGAGCAGTACAGTCAAACATGGTATACATCAACTGTAAAAAGGACGGCGCAAAAGCTCTGGTTAACAGCCTGGCTGAGCAAGGTGTCGATGTTCTAGACTTGGAGCAGGGTGTCGATTACGGGGATATTTCGACTGTCAGGGCGGTGGTGCATCTGCACGTGACCGATGAGGATATTGATCGGACTATAGCCGCGTTCGATGCCGCTCAATGACCCGGAAGCATTCAATATCCACGTGGCTCGGGCAAAACGTGAGAGCGTCAACCGTATTACTTGTCTCACTGCTTCTACTGGTTCCGAGTCAAGCCATGGCAAATAGTGAGCAGAGCTCGATGTGGCATGACGCTAGGGATGGAGTCAATGGAGGAGTCCTTGGAGCTCTGGCTATGCCGTTGAACAATGAGACTACAGGCGGTGAAATCATCCTTGACTATTCTGAGATTACCCCGGTGGTTGAGGTTTACACCGCTACTTGGTGTTTGAACTGCGTGACCACGGAGCAGGCCCTTGACGAGGCCATAGGTGACTCCGATGTCATGCGTATCCATTACCACAGGCACAGGTCCGAACCTGAGGACCCCTTCGGCAACAATGCCACGGAGCATCGCTGGGAGTCGACCTATGGCGACGCCTCGACTGCAGTGGCAGGGATGTCCAGAGTGGCTCCGTCCACGGTGTTTGATGGCGAGAGGATGCATTTGGGGACCACACCGAGCTCAAGCAGCCTCACGAATGACTACTCCACATCTCTCATCGCCGGCCAGTCCTCATTCAGTGGGCCGGCGCAACTGTTGGTGAGTTCATATGATTCTGAGACGAGACTCATGCTGTTTTCATGGAATATATCCGGACTCTCTGTTTCAGACACTGAGAGCAGCACTGATATCAGCTTGACCCCATGGCTTCTGTTTGTCGAGGACAGCGCCAGTTTCCCGGAAGGCTCGAACGGGGTTGGTGACTACCTGCACGTTCTGCACGACGCCGTAGAGCTTGATGGCCCGGAGGGTACTGCGTCAGCCCAAGTCCCGACTGCATGGGACGGTGACGATGTCTCTGTGCTATTGCTGATTGACTGGACTTCGCCAACTACCGAGTGCTGTGGTTCAAATTGGTCGCTCCCGGGACCCGGTCTTGCCATCGTCCTACTGTGCTTCCTCGGGGCCCTCCTGCCTTCTCGCAGAGAGCGCTGATTACTCAGACAAGACAATTCAACCTCAGTTGGGTTGAATAACCCCGCCCCACCATTGTGTATGCTCGGTGATGCCATGTCCTCGGAAGCCCTCGTTCAGGTTACTTGTGAGGAGGTGCCCAGAGGTGCTATTCCGGGATGGCTCACAGAGCATATTTTGGGGCAGTCCTTAGGTTCTACAGGATCCAAGTCAGACCTCTCCGGAAGAGTTCTAATCATCTACCCGACTGAGGAGTCAAGAAAGCAGGTACTTGCTGGGATGCCGAGCAGTCAGGCGATTGACAGCACACTCCACCACACCATCGACTCGCTGAAGTCCTCACTGATTGCGGATTTGAGGTTACCGAGAGTACTGAGCACCGAGGGTGGCTTCGAACTGGTGCTGCACGAAGCCTGCCGCCGCGAGGCGGTGAGGCTCGCATTCCCGATGATTAACCCGCTGCCTGAGATGAGGTGGGGCAGGGGGAAGACCGCAGCTCTCGCCGAGTTGCACTCGTACCTGTCACGTGAGTCAGCTGCCGTCGCTTGGGACGGCCCGGGAATCACTTCCTTCAGGGCTATCATCAGGCAGCTCGAGAAGCGATTAGGTGGAACCCATCCAGATATGGTAGCTTCTCGCATTGTAGGTGGCTTGAACAGTGGGGGAAAGCCGTTCTCACTGCTAGATGTTGACGGCATAATCATGCTTGATCACCCCCCTGGGGTGCCGCGTTCGCATATCCAAATCATGCTCGCACTCTCAAGGCACTGCCCCATCCACCAATTGGCATATCCCGGCAACTTCAGGCTCGGTCACCACGGCATACTCTTGCTCGACCAGCATCCAATAAAGGCACAATCGGATCTCCCTCTATGGGTGCCGCCACACCAACCTGAATCAACGAATCCCGTGTCATCTGTCGAGCACTTATTCCTACAGAGGGAGGAACATTCCTTTGAGACGGCGATTGGGTTGATACGAGAACGCCTTGAGGCAAGATCCTCGTCCCGCCTCATCATCGTGGACCCGGCTCTGGAGTCTAACCTGCCTCGGTGGGAGAGGAACCTGAAGGCACTCGGGACCCCACTCCCTCCTACGCGTCAACCGGCACTCACTCACTCTCTTGGTCACTGGATAATCGCTCTGGCAACCCTGCCTCATGGCCCCGATGCGTTCTCCCTTGAAGCATTGAGGTCACTCGCTCTGCAAGCGACAATCAGGCCGTTCGATGGCCCCGATGCTCATCCCTCGGAGGATAGGATTAGTCCACGTGCTGACCCGGACATGCTGACAGAGTTGGCTCGGGGCGAGCATGTCCTAGGCGGTCCCGGAGCTCTCTCTAGATGGCTGCAGACCATATCGAGACCACCGATATCTGAGCGCGACCAATTCAGAAAAGAATCAACGCAGTGGTGGCTCCTTTGCGTTGCGGACTCCCTGAGACCACTACTCAGAGGTGAGGATCGCACAGCCCTCGATGAAGCCAGCAGGACGGGCTGCTACACAGGGCAAAAACTCCCAGCGATTGAGTCCTCAGCCTGCGGCGACGACTGGCTGCTCTCAATCCTCAGAATGATAGATCTGGAGTCAGCTATGGAGTCGTGCGACGGCGAGGGACCAACTCCGGCAGCGGTGGCCCAAGCCATACTCAGAGATCTGCAAGGACTTAGGTCGATGCAGTCCAATTTGGGTCACAGTGCACCTGAAATGGGCCCCGATTGGGTCGAAGAGTTCACTCCACTCGTCCGCTCCTCGAGCATCCTCAGCGGTACTTCGCTAACCTCTGGGAGAGTCAGAGTACTTTCTCCAGCCGCCGCACTCGGTTGTTCCGCTGATACCATTGTTCTAGCCAATCTCTCAAGCTCTTCGTGGGACCTTAGGGCCCCAAAGATGCCCTTCCTAGGTGATGAGGAGAGACATTCGCTGGATTTACTCCGACCAGACGCTCCAATCAGGGATGCGAGGCACCAGCTTGAGCACCTTCTCGCTGCAGCTCCCGAAGTTTTAGTCCTCGACTCGAGCCTCGACGACGCGTCACCCGCAGCCGCTCCCATTCGAGAGTGGGCAGCAGCTCGCGACCCCGACGACGATGCCGAAGTGATACACACCGGGCCCGAGCAACCGGTCAGTCCGCGTGGCCTCAGGCAGTCCGACGGAACCTCACTCAGGAACATGCTCCCATCGGTTCGACCACCACTCAATCCCAGCGCTATATCGATATCAATGGACTCGGAGTTGCAACGCGATCGCGAGAGACGGCAGCCGAGCCACGCCAATGACGACGGCTACCTATCACAGACTTCCACCCAGCATCTGTTTTCCATCGACAGGACGGACCTGACTCGCCGGGTACCAACTGGCATCAAAACGCCTCGCTCTCATGATAGGTGGCCCGTGGTAGGAGGTTTCGTCGCCGGAGGTAAGAGGACCCCTACCATCGACCCCCGGCCGTTCTCACCCCACGCGACCGGTACGGAAGTCAGCGATTCGAGACATGGTCACTCGACGGGAGCCGAGCAAGACATCCCAGTCTGGTCACCGAGCAGACTGCATTACTGGCTGAAGTGTCCGAGGATGGGTTGGTTGTCGAATGGACTCAGGGCAGAGGAGGACGAGCTGCAGGCAGAGGATCTAGATCCACGTACCCACGGGGAACTGCTTCACAATGTCCATCATGACTTAATTTGTCAGACCCTAGGGTTCGAAATAGGTACCGAGAGGTCATTCGATGAAAGCAGCTCTGTGACCAGCGTTGCTCTATCTGGAATGAGCGAGAACGAGATGATGCGAACAGCTCTGGAGTCCTTGGACAACAGAGCCCCCTGGCTAGACAGAACCGATGCGGTATCGACTCACAGACTGATGGTCCTGACCGGGATGAATAGAGAGGAGTGGAATCGGTGGCTGGCCAATCCCGGTCCTGTGCCGCCCTCTGGCAGAGTAGGGACCATAGTGAGGGCCGAATCAGCAGTTCGTCATGCCGCACCAGTATGCCTCGAATGGAGTATGGCCGACTTCGATGAGGCCGGTATAGAAATCTCATTATCTCCTGATATCACAGGAGGCGAGAAGCTCCCACCGATTCGGATTCGGGGCTTCATCGACAGGGTCGACATCCTGCCAATGGATGAGACCAGTCAAGAGTGGCTAGACCCCGATGGGGACGAGAGCATTGCCCCACTCAGGATCTATGGTTCGGGGTGGAAGCCGCGTCGCATAGTGGCGATAAGGGATCTCAAGACCTCCGAGAGCAAGGCCGCGAAGATTCGACATTTCGATGGTTTGCTCGACGAACTCCAACTGGCGCTGTACGCGAGGGCGTGGGAGATTGCCCACCCCGGTGATTTAGTGGTCGCTGCTGGCATCTCCCTATTCAGCCACCACACAGAGCATATGCTGGAGATGTCTACGCAGTACTCAACCTCGCATGAGAGCCTTCAACTCGGGACTCGCACGGATATCACCACATCCCTGCATAGGTTCCCCGACGAGGCATCTTCTCCGCACAGTGACCACTTCAGGGCATGGCTCGCACAGCGTCTATCAGTGGCTCTACGCGTCGCAGCCGGGGCCGCTGTTGGTAGGGTCCACCCGACTCCGTCACCGGGAGTGTGCGGTTACTGTCCGGTGAGGAACGCTTGCGAAGTCAGGATGGAGGCTGGTTTCTGATGCGTCTAAACACCGCCCAACGTCTCGCACTAAATCTAGATGCACACATCGTCATCGATGCCGGAGCTGGCACTGGCAAGACCAGCACGATTGTCGATCGGGTCATTGAGCACTACCTAACCGAGGACCAGAGAGCTACCCGCCTTCTTCCCAAGCCGGAGCGGCCATCTAAGCTGCAAGGGGGTATGATAACCGCCCCCGCGGCAGAGCGCATAGACCTCAGGGAGTGGGGAGGCCTGCTTCCAGGTGAGGTCGTACTGTTGACCTTCACCAACCGTGCAGCAGACGAGATGAGGGATCGACTGCGACGAAGCATCTCCCGATTGCAGCCCGGCCCTACGGGAGATGACGGGACTTGGCGCAGTGATCCGAGGATTAGGCAGAAGGGATTCAGCGAACAGCTCCTGACCCTGCTCGAGGACGCGCCGATAGGAACCATTGACGCGTTTCTCAATCAACTGGTCTCACCATACCGAGGCATCCTCGGAGACGCCCTAAGCCGAGACAACGTCTCTGACGCCGGCAGGATTCTGCTGGTGGAGTCCGCCTTGAACACTCTCTGGAGGTTGCCCAGCTCGGTCTCTCACATCGGAGAGGCAGTCGATGCAGGTATCCCGGCCGAGATCGCTCTAGATGTGCTAGCAGCTAGAGACAGGATTGCGCACCACTACTCAGGACGACGCTCTGCAGCTAGGGTGCTGCGAAGTCTAGTGGGGAGCTCCGTGTTCATCGAGGAGGCAGCTCGCAGGATAATGGATGGAGACAGCATCACCCCCGAGTTGCTGCACCAGCAAATCATGGCATCAGTCGATGCCGATGAGGTCGCCGAGCACGCGGCCGAAGTCCATTCGATTACACAGCGTTTCTGCAATCTGGTAAAGGAGAATTCAGCATCCATGGCACTCTCTGGCTGGCCGGCTAATTCTAGGATGGCCTGTTTGGACTCCCTCAGCAGCGAGGGACCACCTGAAGACGCATGGGGGCAGCTGACATGGCTGAGTCACACCCTAGTTTGCACACTCAACTCATCAGCTCTGATGAAGAGCAGCCTAGCCTTCCTTCCCCACGCCCACCTCCCCTCTGATTCATGGGAGGCTGGAATAGAGAAGTACTCGAAGATACCAGACGCAGGCACCAAGGCACGCGTCAAGGACGAAATCACGGGCATAGCAACCGACCTCAGAACCGCTTGGTCCTCCGCCCGCGGCAGACTGATGCTACACTTCACACGGGTCGCCCTGCTGCTCAGTGACACAACTCCCCCTGCCTCACCCACAGATTGGATTCCTCCTATCTCTCCGCTCCCTGTTCCTCTGCCGGAGCGACTCGATGCCCCCGCTTCCAGTCACTATTTCACCCTCGATGCCGAGGTGCGCAACCTGCAGGACTTGTACCTCGCTCATCGGGGTTTCCAAGGCATCATTCAGAAGCTTAAGGAACGTGATGAGGTCCACGACTTCGACGACATCCAGAGACTGGCTGGTGATCTGCTTCTGGCTAACTGCCCCTCTACCTGCAGGTCGTTCTATCACTCATCGATGCAGGATGCACTTGACTCGATGACGGAAAGCCCGTGGCGCGATGACCACATTCACGCTGCGTTCGCAGCCCTCGAGCGACTGGAGGCTGATCCTAGCAGGGCCGGGGAAGCAGCTTCGAGCCTTGGCGCCATCCGAGCCGACCTTGAGAGCAGGATGGACTTGTTGAGGACAATCAGAAGGCGTTACCGGGCTTTCATCATCGACGAGGCCCAGGACAACTCACCGTTGCAGTGGCGGCTACTCTCGAGGCTGTGGGGTGAGAGGCGTGCGGACGAGGGCGAGCCGAACGCCCCTGACACCCCTTGGCAGCCAACGGTCTGCTATGTGGGAGACGTTAAGCAGAGCATTTACGCATTCAGACAGGCAGAGGTCACCGGCTTCCTCGAGTTCGCGAGGCAACTAATGATGGTGAATGATCACGAGCTGGCAAGCGTCGGCGAACTGACTCGCAAACCAGCGCTCAGGAACGACGCTCGCAGCCGCGATCCGAGGAACGCACACGCTCTGACCATCGCAACAGCCACCGAGCACATGGAGCAGGGAGGAAGAAATCTAGTGGCTTGGATTCCCTTCGATGCGACCGACCGCGACCTACCCGCGCCGAGCGGGAGCGAGGTCGAGAACCGCAGGAGGGGGCTGATTACTCTGCAGGTGAACTACCGCACCAGCGGGGGCCTTCTAAGAGCGATGAACGAGTGGTGGAAAGACATCTTCTCAGACAGGCACCGACTCTTCCCCAACGGCGATTTCTATGCCACCCCTCAGACACTGTTCGCATGCCCGGACAAGCGCGACTCCCCCGGAGCCATCGAGTGGATCTGCCCGTTGAGCACAGGAGGTGAGTCCAATCCTCCCACTGATCTGACCACCCACTTGGACCCGTTCGGTGCGGGCAAACCCGACTCCCTTGAGCGTCAGGCTCTCATGATAGCCCGACGCGTTGGCAGCCTCATCGACGGTTCTCCAGTAAAAGTCAAGTCAGCAGACGGGAAGTGGCACCAAGTGGATGCCGAAGAACCTGTTCCACCCAGTGAAATCATGATACTACTCCCTACTCGGCCAAATATCAGGGATATCGTCATCAGACATCTCCATGACCAAGGGATTCCGGCTCAGGCCGACCGAGAAGGAGGGCTGCTTGACAGGCCGGCCGCACACACTATCGAGGGACTGCTGCAGTTCGTTGCGAGACCTAGATCTCGCCACCACGCTGCTTGGGTAGCCCGATCCGTCCTTATTGGCATGGATGACGCTCAACTACAGGATTACATCGGAGGCGCACAGCGAGGAGAAGACCTACTGTCCCGATTGGTAGGGCACTGCTCAAGCGAACGCCAGCGGACCCTGGTTGAGAGGTGGCGCCAACTGTCCGGAGCGGGCCGACTCATCGACCTGCTGGACGAGACCATAGACAGGTCTGACCTGCTCACTGCTTACCCAAACTCCGTCGCACGTCAGGACGTCGAGCAGATTGTCGATGTCGTCAGGACACTGGCCGCAGAGGTCGGTGGCGATGCAATGGTGCTAGCGGATAGGATACGCGACCTCAGGGAGCGTAGTTCTGGCGCTCTCGAGGCCATCACCGTCCCGCCAGGTGATGCAGTCAGGGTGATGACGATTCACAGTGCCAAGGGGCTTGAGGCTAAGGTGGTTGTACTGGCCGATGTCTTTTCCAACAGGCAGACAAACATGAGGAATGAGGACCTCAGTCGTCTGATAGTAAGCCCCGAACTCTTCGCAGGCAATCCCAAGCCATGGTCCAGCGATTCCTCACCGCACTCTGCGGTGTGGTCCCACGTCCGGGTGCTGCATCAGGCCCGCAAGGACGCCGAGGCCCGTAGGCTGCTGTATGTAGGGGCCACACGCGCGGAGGAGAGACTGATTGTGGTGGGTTCGAACAGAGGGACGGAGTGGGTTGAGGGAGAAGGTCTGCGAATGCCTTGGACTTACGACACGAAGATCCCTCAGCTGGGTCAGATGTGGATTGAGTCACTGCGACAGGGCTCTTCGAGGAGGGCCGAGGCCGCATCGCCGTGGCTTGATGAGAACGACGACGAGAGCACCCCGGCCATCAGAATCAGGGGCCATCGAACCTTCGACCCCGCTAGGATGTTCTCCAATGCCTCACTTGGCGGCGACGCAACTCTATCGGGCATGCTGATGCTCCATCACCCGGACTGCTTTGGAGGTGCTGACGAATCTCCAGTGCTGACCCCGCTTCAGTGTATTGAGAGATTGGATGACGCTGCCCGCTCCACGGTCGTGGTTGAGGACCTCCCCGCACCTCGGAAGGATTCGGCCGTCAGAATCAGAATCTCACCGAGCAGACTCCCAGTGTTCCAAGAATGCTCCCGGAGACAGTGGTTTGAGACCAGAGGTGGCCTGAGTTCGGAGCCGATAGCCTCTGGGGGGCAAGCGCATTACTCAAAGGGGATGCCGGACAATGTGGACCCTGCGACTCTCGGTACTGTCTTCCACAGGATACTGGAGATAGGAATCGGCAACCCAGGCCTCGCAGGCGAGACGGCGAGCTCGCCTCTTCCAGCATCATGGACGGAATATAGGGAGGACCATCTGTCAGACCCTGAGATTCATTCCACGGTGTTCTCAGAACTCCTTTCGCCCGACGCCGACCTCGACCGAACCCGCCTTCTAGTGGAGCGCATGGCAGAGCGCATTGGCTCCGGACCTCTAGGCAAGATGGTGGAGTGCCAACCAGTGAACGACCACAGGATTGAGGGTCTCAGAACAGAGATGCCATTCCACATTGCTCTCGACGTCGAGACCACAGGCGCGGTAAGGCAACGCTGGAGTCCCGAGGGCCCCGAGCCTCTAGCGAGCATGGATCAGGCCACTATTGAGATGAGCGGGATCATCGATCTTGTGCTGTGCACGGCAACCTCCAGTGGAGATTCTGCAATTCGAGCGGTTGACCTGAAGACCGAGGATGCCGGATTAATCGACAATGACTCCTCTGAGGGACTCCTTGAAGCCCTCGGCGCAGAGGACGCCGGACCTGCTTGCGAAGCCGAACTCGAGATACTGAACAAGCATCGCATGCAACTTGCCCTGTACTACCGAGCATTGCAGAGCATAGAGGACGCGAGAAAGGCGACCGGCCTGAGTCACAGGACCGTGTTGTCGCCTGCCATACTGGTCGGAGTGACGGGCAGAATGGTCGAGTATCCAGTGGAGATGTTGGATCTAGCATTGCAGGAGTTGGAAGAGCTGCTCGTTAGGACCGCTGGCATGGCTCTGGCTTCAGACGCCCCGTTGTCAGATTTCGACAGACTCCCAGCGGAGAACGCTCACATATGCGCGAACTGCCCATTCCATCGCGGCGCGCTGCCTATCTGCGGCCCCGCGGAGCAATGAATGCTCAGACGAAGACTCCATGTGCTGAGGACCTCACACATATCTATGGAGCCAGACCTCGATACCCTCGCCCAGCGTAGCGACGAGTTGTGGGAAAAATCGATACTCCCCAGTCTGATGGATTTCGTGGCTATCCCGGCTCTTTCTCCCGGATTCGATCCTAATTGGGCCGAAACCGGAGATCTGGACGCCACCGTAGAGCTGTTCTGCGGGTGGCTTGACTCCCAGTCCATCGACGGTATGTCCTACGATGTCCATCGCATCGGGGAGCGCAGTCCGGTGCTGCTGGTAACTATCGAGGGCACAGGACCAGGAGAGGTGTTGTTCTATTCCCACCTCGACAAGCAACCGGCTCGCCCGGAGTTGTGGTCAGAGGGCCTGCATCCATGGAAGGCGGTCCGACGTGAGCCTTGGCTGTTCGGCCGTGGTGCACTCGACGATGGGTACGGCGGCTACCTGTGCGTGACCTCGGTCAGGATGCTACAGGAGCAGGGCGTTGCTCACCCGACCTGCCGATTCATCATCGAAACCTGCGAAGAATCTGGTTCGTACGACCTCCCTGAGTACCTTGACGCCCTGACCGACGACCTCGGCAGCCCCGACCTCATCGTCGTACTCGATACCGGAGGCGGTGACTACGAGCACATCTGGGTGACTGATGCGCTGCGTGGGCTACTGGCCGGCACCCTCTCTGTACAGGTCTCCCACGAAGGCATCCACTCCGGTCACGGAGGGGGTGTGATACCCTCATCTTTCAGGATTGCAAGGATGCTCCTCAACAGAGTCGAGGACTCGGATTCCGGAGAGGTGCTGATCCCAGAGATGCACGTGCCTATCACCGAGGAGGTCAGAGCCCAGTCCGACTCGCTAGTGGAACTTCTAGGTGACACCGTATGGGACGAGCTGCCGGTGGTCGACGGCATGCGCCCCCAAACACCGGGTGCGGCAGAGATGCTCCTGAACATGAACTGGAGACCGTGTATGTCGGTGATCGGGGCCGATGGGATGCCCCCAATACAGACAGCTGGAAACGTCCTCCGGACCAACACCGACCTCAAACTCAGTTTCAGGATCCCTCCAGGGGTTAACTCTGAGGTCGCCATCTCCGAGGTCAAGAGGATCCTTGAGGAGGACCCCCCCTACGGCGCCAAGGTGACGTTCACTCCCGATGCAGTTTCTGACGGCTTCCGTGCCCCACCTCTCTCCTCCACTGCCAGTCAAGCCCTCTCCGAGGCCGCGAATAGCATTAGTGGACTGCCCCCGATGACCATCTGGCTGGGAGGTACAATTCCATTTCTAGCGATGATTCAGAGTAAGTACCCAAATGCTCAGTTCCTATGCACTGGCACAGGAGGGCCCGGTAACAACGCCCACGGGCCCGATGAGAAACTGCATATCCCGGCTTCAAAGAGACTCACTGCGGTACTGTCCGCGACTGTAGCCGCAGTTTCCAGATGAGCCGGGTAACTCCGTGTTGCGATGAGGCAGATTCCGCCGAGGTTAAAGCGGATGCACCGGTCGAGCCCCTTGAGGGCTCGTATGAGCGAGGAAGAGGGAACCATCACTCCTGAGTTACAGGTGCGCCAACTTGAGGAGAGGCTGACCGAGGAGACTGACCGCCTCGAAAAGCTCTTCGTGGCCTACAAGAAGGTCGAGGACGAGTTGGCCGAGAAGAACGCCATCATAGAGGTCCTTGACAAGGAGGCCATTGACAAAGAGATCGACAAGGAGGGACTAGAATCACTCCTGTCCGAGAAGGAAGCGAGGATTCATGAGGTCGAAATCGAGGGCGCCAAGACCTCCAAGAGGGTCGAGCATCTCGAGCCAGAACTTGAGAAGATGGAGGAGTTGTACACTCGTGAGAAAGCTCGCCTCGGACGCGTCTTTGAGGTCACTGAAGAACTCGACGAGCGCAATCGGGTCGCCACTGCCGAACTCGCCGCGCGCGACGACTGGTACGTCCAACACATGCAACTTTTCGAGCAACTCAACGAGGCTATCGAAACCCGCTACACGATGATAGACAGGGCAATTGAAGCGGCAAGGGACGTGTTGGCCAGCCAAGAGACATTCAAGGAGCGTATGGAGGAAGCCCTCGATGCAGTGAAGGAAACCGCCGAGGACCTCGTAGACGGCGATGACAAAGACGAAGGTGACACCGACGAGCCCGAAGCGGACGAGTCCTGATCACTTCGGCTGGTGCATGTAGCAGTACTCAGTACTTCGAAATGTGACTCGTCTACACTTCTTACCGTTCTTTTCGTCGATATGCAGACACGTTGTGTTGGTACCCCTCCCAGAACCTCTTGCCGACGCCCGTGCCTCTTCCTTCTCCTTCTCCTCAGCTTCGATTCGAACCAAATCTTCTGGACTCGTGCCCTCGATTGAAACGCTTTGACGTGCAATTCTCAACTCATTGCCATCGAACCAGAATGTCCCGCACTCTCGACACCCATCGACTAGCATGGTATTCCCGATAGTCTGGTCATATTCGGTGCCACCCGACTTAGGTTTGGAGGATTCAGCAGCTGCTGCAACTGCCGCTATTAGAACGATACCGAGAATTATTCCTGCCCCGGCACCTCCGCCACCACCGAGGTTAATGTGCCCTGGCCCCCCACCTCCTTCGATTACGTAGGCCACTCTGAACTCTAGCATCTCAATCTCGCAATTAGGGCACTTCAGAGAACACTCCTCACCATTATCAAGAAGTTCTTTTAGACCCCCAACGTGCTTCGAAAGCCTAGTTTCCATAGACTTTGCATCTAGCAACGATCCACTACATTCTTTGCAAATATAATACCCGCCTTTGTTGTCTATCCATTTGTAACTTAGCAGACCGCATCCCCGGGGGCATTGGAGCTTTTCGAGATCAGCTATCTGGACCCTGTGCTGCCTGCAGAATAGAAAGCCTTTGAGCGCTAATCTAGAGCAGGGTTTGCCAGCCGGACTCTTGCCCATGCAGAGTTTTACGGACGAGTCCTGATCTTGGTGATTCTTGCAGTAATCGGATTTGTACATTGATGGGCGCCCGCAAATCGATTCATCCCCGTTGGAACCCTTGCACTTGGTCATTCAATCACCCGGTTTCGTTCCGTCAGCCAGCCTGATGCACTTAGCAGGCACCCCGCCCCAGACCTCGCCCGGCGGGATGTTGGTCCACTTCGGGACGACCGCCCTAGAGGCAATCACCGCCCCCTCACCGATTACGCAGCCGGGCTGGACGATGCTTCCCGTACCTAGCAAGGCGCCGTCACCGACCTTGACCGGGGAGAGTACCAGCTCGCCCTTCTCAGTGAGGTGCGCGTTGATGGTGGCATGACCTCCCATCACCACTCCTTCCCCAAGCGTCACCATGCCAGCATCGTTGATGTTGTCCGTGTTCAACTGGGCTCCCTTGCCAATCTTGGCTCCCATCAATCTGTAGTACACGTTACCGAGGAATGAGGGTACAAGCACCCACAGGAAGAGCAGGGCAGAGCGGTGGAATATCATTGACCAAGCCCATTGTATTGTTGTGAACGACTCCAGGGGCACCCTGCCTTCATCGAGTCTGGGTCGTAACAGCCCTCCTAGAAACCCACAGAGCAGGACCATGCAGATGCCCCAGCAGAGGTATCCCAAACCGAGTCCGATGCCGGTTCCAATGGCCTCCAAAAGCAGACCCTCGCCGACCACGCAATCCCTAATCCACATCACGATGAGGTAACCGGGGGCAGCTGATATTCCCCAGATTACTGCGATGAACAGCATTACCAGCACAGACAGAACGTTCTGTATCAGGTGGAAGCCCCGCATGTCACCACTCCTCGCAACCCTGTCTCCTAACTACGACCCTAAAGCATCGTCTACGGCATCCTCAAGTCGTCGCCGCCAACGGCAAGCCCATGGCACAGGCCTCAGGGATGCTGGGGGATGGGTCAAAGGCGGTCAAGGTCCACCATTTGGTTAAGGCCCCCGAGAACACCCCTGGCTCGGTGAGGAAACGGGAGTCGTGGGACGCCACCGAGCCGGCAACGGTCTACAAGACTCCCGAGATTCTGCCCGATGGCACTCACTGCACCGCTGCTACGGTGATTTTCAGGACCCGAGGATGCGTGTGGTGGTGGAAGTCCGGCTGCACCTTTTGCGGCTACTTCAATGACGTCCGCGACGATGTGACAGCCGACGATCTGTTCGCGCAGTGGGACGAGGCCAAGCGCAGGCTCAACGACTTTGAAGGTTGCAGCATGATCAAGGTGTATACCTCTGGGACTTTCTTTGAGGATCGTGAGAACCCTCCAGAGTGGCAGGAGGCTATTCTGAAGGAGACACACGAGAGGGGACTGGATCTAGTCATCGAGGCTCAGGCACAGATGTGCACACCTGAGAAAATCGCGTGGGTTGCCGAACGACATCCCGGCTGTACCGTGGCTGTCGGATTAGAGGCCTACGACGACGCAGTCCTTCGATTTCATGTCAACAAGGGCTTCTCAACCAAGCAGTGGCATCGCTCCGTTGACATGCTCAAGGAGAACGGTCTTCGGGTCAAGACCTACCTTCTGTTCAAGCCCCCGTTCATGTCAGAGGGCGACGCGCTCGAACTCACAAGTAAGTGGATCAGTGAAGTTGCGCCGTACTCAGACGACATCTCGGTCAACCCGATGAACATCCAACGACGAACCATCGTCGACCGGCTCTACCGCAATCGCGAGTACCGCACACCTTGGCTATGGTCTCTGGTGGAGATGCTTGAGCGAACCCATGACGACCTCATCGAGTCGAAGGCCCGCATCATCGTCCACCCGACTGCGGGTGGCAAACTCAGGGGTGCTCACAACTGCGGCTCGTGCGATATTGAGGTGGTCTCTGCGATAGAGCGCTATTCGGTCTCTGCTGACATCCGCGAGTTCGCAAATCTCGATTGCGAGTGCAAAGGAGTCTGGAGGGCTGAGGTTTACAGCGACCTCTGGCTACCAGCTCCAATGGGAACCGGTGCTAATAGACGCGGCTCACCAGTGGACCTTGTTCGCGCACCCTAGACACGGGGGACATAGTCCCCCGCCCAATGCTTAAGGGGCAATCTTCGGTGGTAGATGTATCCCGATTGGTCGGGACAGAGGGACTGAGATGTCTGAAGGCGGCTCTGGTACACCCGGCGAGTTCATCCAAGGAGAGGAGGAACCGTCTTCATCATGGGTTGTACTAGCATTCGGGTTAGTGACCTCACTGACTCTACTCATACTCCACGGCATTCTCTATCCTAGCAGAGACCTGCCGGTGATTTCCGAGATTCTGCCGATGTTTGAAGGAGTCTTCGATTCTGGAATCTGGTTCTTCATCCTAGGTGTTATGGTGGGCGTGTTCGCAATCATAGCCACCATGATGACGGAAGCGACTAGCGAGTGAGGTGATTGAGTGGGCGACGTTCTGACTTCCCTGATGCTGTTTTGGGGACTAATGCTACTTACCTACTTCTTGATGCAGAACGGACTCTCAATCTTCAATGATGTCACCAAATCGATGTCCCATTTCATGCTCGATAAGGCTCTAGGCCCGGGAATCGACTTAGTTGAAGGCAGGGACGGATCTGCTTCCAAGGCCTGGTTTACCCAAGGCATGCTTTGGCTCATCGCAGCATCGACACTGGCCTTCGAGGGTCTGTGGCTAAAGCAGGATCCAAC
>Ga0315318_10000454_pt1 | contig 16592 bp, 19 predicted proteins | sample M1200m3416metaG_FD_203703 | JGI IMG/M metagenome (GOLD analysis project Ga0315318, IMG submission 203703) | Ammonia-oxidizing marine archaeal communities from Monterey Bay, California, United States - M1 200m 3416 | ecosystem: Environmental > Aquatic > Marine > Coastal | place: USA: California... | reverse complement strand
GTTCGCTAGAGTTTAAGAACCTCATGCCTACTGTCAGAGAGAGGACTAGGGTCTATCTGTGTGACTGTTATGTCGATCATATGAGAAAGACTTTTACACCTGAAGAGGTTAAGGCACTAACCAAAGAACAGTCAAGGATACTAGGGTTAAGGATGAGAGAGAAGTGTCCAATACCAAAGGTGATACAAACATAGTCTGCTCCCACATGCGTCCCTGAGATCCTCACGCACGGGGGCTTTTTCAGAAGGATAGAGCAACTTATTAGTGCAGTGTTTATCAATCAGTATCATACCACCCTAGCAAGGCCAAGGGTTCAGAGGGGTGGAGGGCAGTGTGTAACGGGTGTTGTCAGGGGTTGTCAAGTTTGACAGGGGTCAAGTGTGGGTTGTCAAGTGTGACAAGTCTAGATATCAGACCTACTTTTTGAGACCCCCCCCGGGCCTGCCCTTAAATAAAAAAAGGTGCACCCTAGATACACGTCAAACCTTTTAAAGTTTATGCCAACTTTTGTATCTATTATTATTTTTTCTTATTTTGCTACCCTTATATTTTTAACAGTGGTTGCAGGATTATTCTTAATTTTAAAATCTGAGTTATAACGAAGAGCTACTAGTGAGGGGCAGTGTCTAAGCAAGAAGATTTTGTAGTAGTTCAGCAGCACCCGAGTCTAATTTCATATGTGGACAGTTTGCAGAAGAAGAACGCAGAGAATCTATCTTTTTACCCTAAAGTTGTCTTTGAGAGAGAGCACGAAAAAGGAAGAATCTTCTTATCATTACTCAACGGGGAGCCTTGCGGATATATTTATGTAGGGGCATTTGGGAGAGACTTAAGGTGTCACCAAGTTTGTATCCAGTATGATGCGAGGAGGAGATTATACGCTTCTGCTCTAGTGAACGTTGTGGAGCAAGCTGCGTTAGAGAATAGTTCTTACTCTATTGTTTTACGTTGCGGTTTTGATTTAGAAGCTAATAAGTTTTGGAAAATGCTAGGTTACAAGTGCGTTGACATACAAGAGGGGGGTGTAAGAAGGAATCGTAAAATTAATGTCTGGAGGAAGCAGCTTCAACCCGAGTTATTTGAAGATATACATTTAGAACCTGCAAGAGGTGAAACAAGTAACAAGTTTTGGCTTAAGAACAAACAAACAGGCTTAATAACTCAGTTTAATCGGGGTAAGTCCCTTCGAGATTACAAAGCACTTTTAGAAGGCAAAAGCGTTTAATTAACCTTATTACGAAGAGCTACCAGTGAGAAAACCTTATCTGACAACGAATGAATCTTTGGACATGCTGCGTGATTCTGATATTGCGTTGACCTATGAGGCACTGAAGAAACATATTCAAAGGGGTAACTTATCAACTAGGCAATTCAGGAAAGGAGGGACGCACTTAATTACCAGGGGAGCACTAACCCAGTTTATTAAACATTATGAAACCAAGTAAAAACGAAGGATTCACCAAGGACTTACAGGGGGAGTTACAGGAGATAGTAAGGGGTATAAAACTTACTGAGGAAGCAGAAAAGGTTTTGAGGCTGCTTCTAAAATACACAGACCGGATAGGGAGATATCCTAAGAGCTTTGAACCTGATCACGTTGAGTTAATTCAGGATCTGATAGTTCTTTTGAACCACAGAAATGTCCAGCGTAAGAGACTCAAAAAGTTAGAATATATTCACAACAGGAACCTGCTTATCCCAAAAGCAGAAGCAATTGCATATATCAAGCTGCGAGAAGAAGCTTACCCGGATTCCACTGAGGAATATAATACTAAATTCAACCTCTACTTCCACACTGCAATGAGTAATTTAGCATTTGAGCATTTTGGAACAACTGATTCAGTCACAATAGGGAGGGCCAGTGGGGCTTCAATCAAAGGCAGATAAGTTAAACGAAAAGAAGGCAAAGGCAAAGTTAGAGAAGATTTGGGGTGTTGACCTCTATGAGAACCCACCCTTTTATCAAGCAGATTGGCAGGCAATGCGTGACGAGAAGCACCTAGCTTTAGTCGAGTATAAAATGTCTTTCAAGACTCTTGACGAAATTTCAGAAGAGTTCCCGGGCTTCAGGATCGGGGTCAACAAGCTGCAGTTTGCATTTCCTATAGTGCATCTCTGTAACCAAGAATTTTATATTGTGGTGGAGTTCCCTGAAGGTGAAATGCTACAGCACAAAATTAAACCTAATGACAATGTATACGAGATGACTAGGTTCTTTAAAAGTAGAAACGGAGGAAGTGACAGAATGCCTGCTTATCTTATACCTTGGCATCTATTCGAGGAGGTAAAACCAAATGAATTCGATAGCACTAACATATGAGGAACTTGACGCACTGGATGACGTTTTAGATATCTATGCTAATCTTCATTCAAACAGCGTCCTGATAGATTGGTACTTTCGAGGTGTCAACTATGTTGAGGTTTTGAAGCTGCACCAGAAGATAATCAGGAAAGTTGAAAAGGTGTATTCAAGAGATCATATAAAAGTCAACCTTCGTGAGGGAAGGAGAAGGTTAGAGAAGAGACCTTCTTAAATGTGGTATCTTGTCCTGCCCGATATGTTAATTTTCTTCACGATCTTTTTCGGTGGAGTGCTGACAGGTATTCTCTCAGTACTTTTACTGACAATTATTTATTGTTCCGGGGGAGGAACTGTCAAGATACAGTTCATAGCAGAAGATAACGAAATTAAGCAAGAGGATTTTTGAAGAACGAAGTATCCAAGTTTATTGAACTTTACAAGGACGATCCTATCTCCTTCATAGAGAACTGTCTTGGCGCAGAGTTAGATCCTTGGCAGAGAGATTTTTTCAAGGTGATTCCACACACTAGGAAAGTGAGCATTGCAGCAGGACACGGAGTAGGAAAATCAACCGCTTTGTGTTTCCTGTGCCTTCACACGCTCTTGTTTAACCTACCTTGCAAAGGGGTAATTAGTGCCCCCTCTACTGCGCAGCTTCATTCTGCCTTGTGGGCAGATCTCAAAATGTGGATTGAGCACCTACCTGAAGTCCTCAAAGATTCGATTGAATACACGCAGGATATTATCCGGTTAAAAGAAGCACCAAACGAGTCTTTTATCAGGGCAGCAGTTGCCCGGATCGATCAACCTGACGCACTGCAAGGTGTTCATGCACAGTCAGGAATAGTGCTCCTTATTGTAGACGAAGCAGCAGGTGTGCATCAAAAAATTTTTGAAAGTGCCTACGGCAGTCTTAGTCAAGAAAATGCGAAAATGATCCTGATCGGGAATCCAACCCGAAATACTGGATACTTCTACGAGACCTTTCACCGAGTAAAAGACGAGTGGACAAACTTTCAAGTATCCTGCCTTGATTCTCCAAGAGTTTCTAAAAGTTATATTAACGAAATGCGGAATCTCTATGGTGAAGATTCTGCAATGTATAAGATCAGGGTGCTTGGAGAATTTGCAGACGAGGAAGAGGCGGGATTTATTTCACCTTCAATTATCAGATCTGCAATTGGACGTGATATAGAAGCTTCACCGTCTGCACCGATAATTTGGGGTCTTGATGTTGCTCGAATGGGCCGGGATCGATCTGCTCTTTGTAAAAGGCAAGGTGGAGTAATTCTTGAAAAGATTAAAACTTGGAAGAAACTTGATCTTATGTCTTTGGCAGGCGAGATCATGAATGAATTTGAAAGCACACAACCGGAGAAGCAGTGTGCCGAACTCCTGATAGACAGTATCGGGATCGGAGCAGGCCTCACAGACCGGATTTCCGAAATTGGTATAATACCTTGCAGAGGAATCAACGTTTCCGAGTCAAGTGCCCTGGTAAACGAATGCGGAAACCTGAGAGCAGAACTTTGGTACAAGGCAAGGGAGTTTTTTGAGAAGAAGACCTGCAAGATTCCAGACGATCCAGAACTTGTAAAAGAATTATCTGCGCCAAGGTACAAGTTTGACTCTCGGGGGAGGTATCTGATCGAGTCAAAAGACGAAATGCGAAAAAGGGGAGAAAGATCCCCTGACTTGGCAGACGCTTTTTGTCTAACTTTCGCTTCAAATCCCGCAATTATAAGCGGGGGTGAAAGGATTTCTTGGAATTCTCCTTTAGTTCGAGATATTAGAGGAATTCAGTAAAAAAAATTACTAGTATCCTTCTGTTAGCATAGTCTTTATTTTATCACTCCACTATGCCAGAAGAAATCGACAAATATACCGAAGAAGAAGGTGACTCTGCTATTCTCGAAGTTAACCACCTAGACGATGAGGAATTTTTAACTCATTGCCAAGAACAACTTCAAGACGCAAAAGACTTCCTAGATAATCACCTTGCTCCCCACAGGTCTGATGCGATAGACGTTTATCATCAAAAGGAATATGGTGACGAAGAACAAGGACGTTCCCAGTATGTTGATTCTACGCTCAGAGATACAGTCAACTCTATCCTCCCTTCCCTACTTAAGATCTTCACTTCCTCAGAAAGAGTGCTTGAGTTTATGCCTCGGCAACCTGAAGACGAACCTTTTGCTCTCCAGGCAACTGACTATGTCAGGCACTGCTTAAACGAATCTAATTTCTACAATGTGCTGCATGATGCAATGAAAGACGCACTTGTTGTTGGAAGTGGATTTGTTAAATATTTCTATGAGTATGCACAAGAGGTTGAAGGATATTCTTACACAGGATTAGACGATGATACTCTTGCTGCTCTTATGCAGGATAACCAGATAGAAATATCTTCAATAGATTCAAGGCCAATTGCTTCCGGGTCAGATATGTCTCCCGAGGAAATGCCTATGATTCACGATATTGAAGTGAAGCGAAGGTCAAACAAGGGGAAATTTCGGCTCGAGTGTATTCCACCAGAAGAAATTTTGTTTAACAGGAGATCAACGGGATTCGGTGATCCTTCCACAGAATTAATTGCGCACAGGAAGGTAGTGACCGTGTCAGATCTGGTGTCACTTGGATTTGAAAAAGAAGATTTTATAGACTTTGCGGGTGACAACTACGATTTGGATAATCAGCAGGAGTCTTATGCTCGAAGACCTCAACTTCACGGTAAGGAAGGAGTTGCATATCAGGAAGCATCAAAAAAGCTAATTTGGACCGAACTTTGGATCAAATGCGACTACGATTTAGACGATTTTACAGAAATCCGCAGGGTCTGCATAGTAGGACCAAATTTTGATAAGATCCTGATGAATGAGCCTGTAAATGACTTTCCTTTCGTTCATTTTACCCCTTACAGGGAGCCTCATGACGTTCAGGGCGCAGGTCTTTTTGATATATTGCGTGACGTACAGAAGACGAAAACGCAGGTTATGCGGGGAATGTTAGACAGTCTTTCACTCTCTATATTCCCGAGAATGTCCTTCATAGACGGTCAATGTTCTGTATCGGACCTGATGAACGTGGAGACCGGGGCTTTGATAAGAATGCGAAGTGCAGACGCAGTAAAGCCTTTGACTGTCCCCTTCGTTGGCGCAGCAGCAGAGGGAATCTTGAACTACTTTTCCGAAGTAACCGAAAACAGGACAGGGATCTCAAAAGCTTCTCTTGGTTTAGATCCTTCAAGCCTTATGAGCAGCAGTCCAATCGCAGTTTCGGGAACTCTTTCTGCTGCACAACTGAAGATCGAGTATATTGCAAGGAACTTTGCAGAGACTGCACTAAAACCACTATATCAGGGAATCCTGAAACTAATCGTGCAACACCAGGACAGAGAGACAATGATCAGGCTCCGAAACGAGTGGATTCCTATGAATCCTGCTGCTTGGGATACTGGTTATGATGTGATGATCAACGTTGCACTTGGTGGAGGAGACGAAAACTTGCGAATGCAGGCACTTCAAACTATAGCTGCAAAACAGGAAGAGATTATAAAAACTGTTGGTCCTGATAACCCCCTTGTCAACGTTCAGCAGTATTCAAATACGCTGAGAAAAATGACAGAACTTAGCGGGTTCAAAAACTCCGAAGAGTTCTTCAAAGATCCTTCAAAAGAACCTCCACGTCAGCCTGAACCTGAACAACCTTCACAAGAAGAGATCCAGATGCAAATGATGCAGATGCAAGTGGAACTCGCAAAAGGGCAACTTGAACTTGACCAAATGAGGCTTCAACTAGACGAAGACAAGGCACAAACAGACGCAGCAATTAAGACTGCAGAAATTGAAACTGATGCTGCAATTAAGTTGCAGGAACTCAGTGCTAAATACAATCAGTCTATCGATACAACTCAGCTACGAGGAATGATTGAAACTAACCGGGAATTGATCAGGCAGCAGGGTCTGCTTGAAGCAGCAAAAATTAACAAACGTGGGGAAAGGGATTCTTAACAGGGGTACTCAGGTACACAAGAGCAGGGTTAAGTACAACAGATTAGCTATTGCTAAGAAGTTAGATTGCAATCCTGTGACAAGATATATAGAAGAAGAAAAACAGAAGATGACTTTAGACCCTTTAGGTTATGATCCTATCAAAGACATTGATGAGGTTCATAACAGAAACAGGCGTAAAACTGATGATCCTTATCTAAAAGCTACGTTATCTCAAAAGCAAAAAGATCAGTTTCGAGGGTATGTGAGTTCAAAATTAGAAGTAGAATCAGAAGTTGACGATCAGGAAAATATTAGAAGGTTAGTAAGAGAAACTCAAGTACCTAAAAAACTTAAAAACAAACTTGAACGACAAGCCTCTGAAATAGGACTAGAGGGTAACCAAGTAGATAAATATATCGAAAAAGTAAGTAGACAAATGAACAGAAGAAAAAGCGACTAGAACTTATCAGGGGGGTACAACTGAAACCTCTTAATTAGATCGGATCATAGATTTGATACCGAATCCTCAACCGAGCAGCTTAACCCCCCAGTTTCTTGATATGACCACAAATATTAGACAACGCAACAGAGCAGTAGACTCCGAACCCGGACTCTTTGATTACATAGGGGGTCTTGCAAGTAGTTACGCAGACAGTGGCAATCCTTGGTTCTCTCCAAATCACATTGCTGCTATTGCATCGAGAGAAATAGAAGAGTACAAGGCAAGAACTGGCGAAACTGATCCAAGAGACCCTTACATTAGGGAACGACTTGACAGTATAGGTTCCTCTGTAGGGGTTGATTCTTCAGGTCTTGGTGGTGGTCTTTTAGGCACTGTCAGGAGAGCAGGAAGGCAGTATAAAGATCCCACTGGTCTTTTTGATTTTCGCAAACTTGAAACAGACTATCCCAAAGTCCCTCAGACAAGGGAACCTCTATTTATTCCTCAAAAGATTGTTATCCCTGACGAATTAAAAATCTTTGAATCTCCAGCACAGCAGCAAAAAATGGTGGATTGGTTTGATGAAGGTGTGAAACAAGGAGGTTTGGCTTGGTACAACACTAACCCTTTAAGGAAGTTTTCAATACAAGAGTTTGGGACGAAAAAGGGTCTAAAATTATATGATCGGTTAATGAGATATATAGGTGCTCTTTCTCCAAATACTGCCCCGATGCCAAATATTAAGCAGGCATCATTTTATAATTATCTTGATGAGCAGGGTGTTGATGTTATCCAAGATCTTATTTCTAAAACCCTTGATGTTCCTCCGGGTTATGGGAGGATGTCAATGATGGGAGTGAAGAATACTATAGCTTCAGCAAAGGCAGGAACTAAAGGATCAGTAATGATAGGAGATAAGGATATTAAGTTAGATAGACTACCTTTGTATGCACAGAATTATAAAGGTGTTTTCCCGGCAACCGCACCAAAAGTTGGCAGATTTTATCAAAATTTAACAGGCAATATTGAAGATATGGCAACTCTGGATGCGGGTGCAATGAGGGCAGCAGCAGGCAAAAGGGGTGGTAAAGGAAAGAAAGCAACTCAACTAAGGGAATCTGCCTCAAAAGAAATTTATGATCCAATGGAAGTTGCATTCAACGAATTTGCAAAAAAACGAGGGGTTGAATCTGCAAAATCTCAAGCAGCAGTTTGGAGTGGATCTGCACCTTATACAGGAGTTGGAAAGGTTTCACCGGGATTACCACAAGGTGCTTCTTTAATGGAAATGATCATGTTTAAAGTGCAACAGACAGCAGATGAATTAGGAATGCCCCCGAAAGAAGTTTTGAAAAAAGTGCTTGAAGGCAATATGTATTTTAAGAGTTTGGTTGGTCCTGTTGCAGCAGGAGGATTACTTGGAAGTCAGGGGGAATCAAATGCGCAATAGATACGGGTCAAGAGCAGTAACCCCCACCACTAATCAACCCGGATTTTGGGAGACTATTGGAGACCAAATCCCCGGTCTTGCAAGAGGTGCATATTCAGGATTACTTGGCTTGCCAGGTGATGTTGAAGAAATGGCAATTTCAGGTGCTCCTTTTGCCTTGCTTTCTCAAGGTAAAATATCTCCCCAAAGATTCTCTAATCTTGCTACTCAGAATTATTCCCCAGGACTACTCACCTCAGAAGAAATTGCAGATCCACTAAGAAAAGAGGGTCTCCTTTCAAAAAGACCACTTGAAGGAGAATATACCGAACTTGCAGGAAATTTTCTCTCACCAGACTTTTTTATTGGTGATATCGCAAAACTTGGAGCACTGGGTCTAGGTGCTTCTATTTTTACTTCTCCTGCACAGAAAGCAGTTCGTGAAGTTAGCAAAGAAGCACTTCCTTCTCAGCAGTGGTTAAAACAACTTGAGGGAAGAGGAGTCAAGAAAGACGAATTGGAGTGGACAGGACTATTGAATTTTCTGAAAGGAAAAAAGGGGAATATTCAAAAATCTGAAGTTGAAGATTTTATTGATGCAAACAAGATAGATATTCGGGAGGTTTTGAAGAGTTCTCCTGCTAACAAAGCAGATGCAGAAAAAATTGCAAGAGAAGAAGTAGCTCGGGATTTACACCGACTAAGTGAAGATGTAGAGACTGATAACTTGATTGAAAGATTTAGAGACGGGGATCATTCAGTAAGGGATCAGTTAAACGATGCAATTTTTGGGGGGGAAGGAGGGGGTAGTGTACTAATGCCCGAAGAAACTCAACTTGATAGATTATATGAGAATACACTAGCTGAAATTGAAGGTGGTGAATATATTACTGAAGATTTAGTCAAATTTAGCGAATACCAACTCCCTGGTGGAAAGAACTACAGGGAACTGGTGCTGACTGTGGATGCGGATAAAAATCCTTATACCAAAAAGGATATCATTCCAATTACTACAGAGGAATATATGAAAAGAGAATATCCAGACAGTCCACGGTCCTACGGGCAGCAATTCCTGTATGCTGATCATGACTACTGGTTCGATACTCCAGACGGTCTTAAAAGAGTCCCCAAAAAAGATTATAAAGCTACTGACTTTTTAGCGGATGATGATGTTGCAGAGATTACACCCCAAGTTAATAGATCCCCGGAAGAAGCACTTGAGGAGGTTATTAGGGGAATGAATGAAGTTAAAAAAAGTCAACCTAAGTACACACAGGGTCACTATGATGAACCAAATGTCCTGTCACATATACGATTCAATGAAAGAGTAGATCCAGACGGAAACAGGGTTCTGTTTATTGAAGAAATCCAGTCAGACTGGGCACAGAAGGGGAGGAAGGTAGGGTTTTCAGAACAAGTTCCTCCTGAGACAATTGCTAAGTTGGAGAAGGAATTATCTGAAAAACAGATCCAATTTGAGGAAGCAGCAAAAAAGTATTTTGGGGGGATTTCTGCGAGGGGGCAAGAACAGAACGATTTACTGCACCAAATAAACGTAACTGACCACAAAGATTTAGCTACGCATTTAGGTATTTCAAATGAGGAAGCGTCCACAATTTTTGGTTTACCTATGGATATGGGTGCGTTAAAAACTCAGCTTGATTCTCTTAATTCAGGTGTCCAAAAAGCACCTTTCCTAGAAGACACAAACCAGTGGGCAGGACTTTCAATGAAGCGCATGATCAAGTGGGCTTCAGACGAGGGATTTGACTCTATTGCTTGGACAACAGGAAAGCAACAGGCTAAACGCTATGACCTGAGTAAACAGATTGATTCTGTTACTTATGACCCTGCGTCTAAAAAATTATATGCTTACAGAAAAGATGATTATGAGCCTGTTATTAGGGGAAAAGTTGTAGAACCAGAAAATTTGGATGATTATATTGGGAAAGAAGCAGCAAAAAAGTTACTTGATACAAAATTGAAAAAAATGCCTGAACGTAAACTTCATCCGAGTCGTATAGCAGATCCTAATTTTTCCGGGGATATGTCCCCAACTCATATTTTAGAAGGTCAAGAACTAGAAGTAGGTGGTGAAGGAATGGCAGGATTTTATGATAAGATCCTAGTGGACCAAGCTAATAAAATTGGCAAGAAGCACGGTGCAAAGGCTGAGAAAGTTAGTTTGTCTGTAGGGAAGGTAGCAGTGAAACCAGAACCTTCAAGATTACGATATGAGGTGCATGATGAACAAGGTGCTATAGATGCTTTTGAAACAAGAGAAGCAGCAGAAAACGCTTTAGAAACAGCAGAAGGTAATTATGGAGGGAATCCTTTTGTTGTAGATTCGTATAAAAAGGATATGGAGGAATACAACCTTCAGGTTGATGAAAGTATCTGGAAAATGAAACTTCCAAGCAAGCTGAAAGAATCAGCAAAAGAAGGGTTGCCTTATTACGCTTTAGTACCTCCGGGTCTTTTAGCAGTTGGAGCACAGAGGGAGAGACAGTCCCTGTTAGAGTAGTAAGAAGGGGGTAAAATAATTTATCATTTATCTCAGTGTACTATACTTCTGAGCGAACTTAAGGAATAAACTTGGCAGACACAGATAAAATTGCCCGAGCCGAAGAGGCCGGGAGGATCTTTAGAGCAGCAATATTTAATGAGTCTTGGGAAGAATTGAGAAAAATTCTAACAGAGAAACTTATTAACACAGATCCGCTAGAAAAAGATATCAGAGAAATGCATTACAACAGGATCAAGTTGCTTGACGAGTTAAAAGAAGCACTTATAAGAATTATGAATGAGGGGAGTATTGAAGCAAAAACACTTAGATTAAAACGAAAATGAGTGAAGAAGCACAACCCCAAGGAAGTATGCAGACTGCAGAAAATGCGTTTGCAACTCTTTTATCAGGTAAGGAACCTGAACCAACAGAATCGGAGGAACTCGCAGAAGAGCAACCCTCGGATCTTGTTGATCATTTAGAAACTGTTGAAGAAGAACAGGAATCTTCTGAAGAAGAATTAACTGAAGAAGAGGAAGAAGTACAACAGGTTGAAGCTCAAAAATATGCCTTGCCCTTCGGGGAGAACGGGGAAGTTATTGAGGTGGAACAAACTGAACTTCAAAATTATGTTCTGAGGCAGCAGGATTATACAAAGAAGACTCAAGAAGTAGCTGCGGAAAGAAAGCAGCTTAACGAGGAACGAAACTCTCTTAGAGCAATTCAATCACTCGCTAATCAGCTTCAAGACGAATATGACTCTCTTAAAAAAGTGGAGGAAGTCGAACAATCGGACGAGTATTGGGAACAGTTGAAGGCTGAAAATCCTATGCAGTTCTTAGTTGAACGACAAGAGATGCAGGAGAAATCTTCGGAGCGTGAAGCAGCGCAGCAGAAGGTTTTTGCTATGCAACAACAATTGGCAGAACAAAACAAGCTTGAGCAGCACCGGACACTTTATGCCGAAGCACAAAAGCTTGAAGAGTTAATTCCCGAGTGGAAGAACCGGGAAACTGCAGAAAAAGAAAAAGCAGAGTTAATGCAATATGGCAGAGCAAATGCCTACTCAGATGAAGAGTTGAATAATGTCTCTGATTCTCGTGCAATTAACATGTTGAGAAAAGCTTACTTGTGGGACGAGTTACAGAGTAAAAAAGGTAACTTGAAACAAAAGGCTTTAGCAACTCCTGCCTCTTCGACTGCAGTAAGAAATGCCAATGCACCTCGGCAAAAGATGAGTGAATTCAAAAAAGCGGAATTAAAATTAAGGAAAACAGGTAAATTAAAGGACGCAGCGAGTGCGTTTGAAATCATGCTACAAAAGTAGGAGGAAACTATGGCAGCAATAACTGATGTTATGGAAACTTATGATGCCTCTGCGATAAAGGAGGACATTAGTTCTGTAATTTTCAACTTGGACCCCGATAATACACCCGCCCTTTCTAATGCGGGACGCAGGGACGTTCAAAATACTTTATACCAATGGCAGGTAGAATCTTTGCCAACTTCAGCATCAACTAATAAACATATCGAGGGTGCAAAAATCCTTGAGGTGGATGCAGAACTTGACGCAGGTACAGCAACTACTCTGCTTAATAACTACACGCAAATTTCCTGGCGTAATGCAACTGTATCAGGGACACTGCAAAGTGTTTCACAGCATGCCAAAGCACAGGAAATGGCACACCAAATGGCACTGCGATCTAAGCAACTAAAGATTGATATTGAAAAAACAATCTTGAGTCACAACCCGGCAATTGCTGGAGCATCTGGAACTGCAAGGCAGACAGAATCTCTTCCGCATATGGTTGGCAGACTTGGAACTGCTTCTAGTGCGTGGGCTTCAACTGATACGTCAATTCACATTGGCGCAGCAGCAGGAGGAGGAGCAGCAACAGTAGTTGCAACTTCTGCAACAGGTGCTCATACTGCATCAACTACTGCTGCAGGTTCTCTTGCAGTAATGACCGAAGCTTTGTTCATGGGCATTGCAAACGGTATCTGGGACAACGGTGGTGAGCTTGACACAGTCCTTTGTAATGGTGCTATAAAGAGAGAGATCTCGGACTTCGGAGGACGGGGAGCATCTCAAATTATAGTATCTCCCGAAACAGTTGCTAACAACGTTACACTTGTACAAACCGATTTTGGTGACTGCAAGGTAATGATGGACAGGCACATGACAGTAACTAACGGTGTCGATGTTGGATTTGTAGATTGGGATTACTTGAACGTTGCGTTCTTGAGACCTTTCACAAGTCAAATCCTCTCAAAACAGGGAGACGCTGACGTTACGAATCTTTTATGCGAATGGGGCGTGCAAATGTCTAATGTTCAAGCCTTCGGGTGGATGTTCGATGTGAACAAAACATATGCATAATAGTTAACCAGTGTTAAAAGCTACTTCAAATAGTAGCGTAATTTATGATCACCGGGGAGATGTGATGAGTGAATATCATGTTTCCCCTAGTGATAATATTATTACGTTTAACAAGAAACAAGATGTGACAGCACTTCTCAAGTATTGTCACACAAAACGCAATCACGTCCCTAGAGATAGGAAAAGTTGCGTTAGAGAAATTGCAGAGATTCCGAATATAATTTACTACCGTGCAGTGAGGGAAGGTTGGGCAAACGACTCTGATGCGTGGAAAAAGTGGTATTCAGATCCTGATAACAAATATTTTCGCACTTCATAACATGAAAGGAAAATCATGAAACAAGCCTTAAAAGATTACATTGAAAAGCAGATAGACAAAGTCCTTGATCTTGGTGACGAGGGGAAACCTGACGTTCAAGCATTCAACAAGATTAGAAAGAACTTCCCTGGAGGAGCAGGAGATTTTATCCTAATGGGAATGATCTGTAACCGAGCAATCGAAAGAAGCAAAAAAGGTAACGGGAAAAAATAGTGGCTATAACGTCTTACAGCACCCTGATTAGTGCAGCGAAGACTTACTTGAATCGATCTGACATTTCTGATGCGCAAATTAAAGAATTTATATCTCTGGCTGAAGCGAGCTTTAACCGGGTCTTAAGAACTCGGAATCAAATCAAGCGGAGCACCTCAGACGTTACGACTCAGTTCGTCACTCTCCCCACTGATCTACTGGAACTATATAATATCCAGCTTAACTCTGATCCTATAGTTAGGCTTGAGCAAGTTTCTTTGTCTGCAATGGACACAATGAAATCTCAGTCTTCCACTACAGGCAAACCAAGATATTTTGCTATCACAGGCTCGGACTTAGAGTTTTATCCTGCCCCAGACACAAGCTATGAGATAGAAGTAATTTATTATTCTACTATCGCTCCACTTAGCACCTCTGCTGAGACTAACTTCCTGATAACGAATCATAATGATATCTACTTATTTGGAACCCTAGTTCAAGCTGAACCCTTCCTGATGAATGATGAGAGAATTGGAGTTTGGGGATCATTCTTAGGCAAAGCAATTGAGGAACTTAGAATCTCAGACGAGAGATCACAAACAGAGAGTGGAACTATTGTCATGAGAGCAAAAAGGAACCTTGATTACGGAGGTTGGAAATGAGTGTAACAACCCAAGTTTATTCAGAACAAACTTCGCCAACAACTACATTTTCTAGTCAGTCAGCAACCACGATTACTTTTGCAGATCAAACTAGTCCAACAGTAACCTTCACAGAAAAGTCACCAACACAGGAAGCAACATTTTTCGGAGCAGGGAGTTATGACACTAAATTTTACCAAATCCGAGACTTAATAATAGGGAGAATATAATGCCTAATACTTTCACAACAAATTTCAACTTGACTAAGCCTGAAGTTGGTGGTGCAAATGATACCTGGGGAACTCTGATTAATACAGATCTAACCGATATCGATACTCAACTTTACCGGAAAGCAGATAAGAATGATCAAAAGGGGGTGACTCACACTTTGACATTCACTTCAGGATCTACAAACGTAACAACGAATGTCGCAAGGGGGTTTGCAAGCTTTGCTGTAGCGGACAAAATTGTTATAGAGCACTCTGGAAACGCAGCCAACAAAGGGACTTTTTATATAGAGGGCATAACTGATGACATCACCTTAGATCTTAAGCTTGAAAATGGAAGTTCTGAACCTTCTTTTGCAACTGAAGCAATATCCTCTACAGTTGCGATTGTGACAGATATACACACCCTAACACTAGGTGGTTCTACCTCGGCAACTGGATTAACTGTCTCAGGGATAACCACTCTTCAACCTGCGGGTTCGTCTTATCCAATTACTATAGGACATGGTGGGGCTACAGGGTTACTCCCGGCAAGTACTGCACTAGGTTGGCTCGCACTTACTGCAGCAACTGGCATAAATAATACAGCAATTGGTGGTCAGGCTTTACAGGATCTCACAACTGGTTTCACAAACACTGCAGTTGGACAGTCTGCTTGTGAAAACGTTACTACTGGTTCAAAAAACGTAGCAGTAGGTAATCTTGCATTATCAGATACTGGTGCTCTTGCTGTAGTTGGTAATACTGCAGTTGGTTATATGGGGTTAGATGCCTGCACTGGAGACAATAATACTGGAATTGGACGAGAAGCAGGCAAGAACATCACAAGTGGTGACAATAATTTATGTTTAGGGAAGGAGTCCGGTACAAGTAGTTCACCTTCAGGCAACCTTACTTCCGGTGATAGCACAATTTGTCTTGGTAATAATAGTATTAATGCAATCTACTGTGCCGACACTTCTATTTCCAGTTCTGACGGTAGGGATAAAACTGACGTGGAAGATTTTACTGCTGGTTTAGATTGGATTGAGGCTATGAGACCTGTAACTTACCGCTGGGATAAACGATCATGGTATACGGAATATGATGAAGAAACTGGTGAGATTATTTCTGAAAGTACACCTGACGGTACGCATAAAAAGGATAAAAAGAATATTGGATTTATTGCACAGGAAGTCTTAGCAATTGAAAAAGCAAATGGTTTTTCAGGTGACACAAACGATATGCTGACAGTCAACCTGAATGAGGACGAAACTGCATATGGAATGAAGTATGAGAGGCTTGTCCCGGTACTTGTTAATGCAATCAAAGAACTTTCTGCAAAAGTAAAAGCATTAGAAGCAGAATAATTATTAAATAAAATAATTTTACAACTAAAACTTAATGGCAGACGCAACAACAACTAATTTAAGTTTAACTAAACCCGAGTCAGGAGGTTCAGAAGGGACTTGGGGTACTAAGTTAAATGCAAATTTAGATATCTTAGATACTGTAATAGTTCCAAAAACCGGGGGAATATTTACTGGTGCAGTTACAATGCCTAGTCCAGTTTTAGACACTGGCGTAAGTGGATCTGCGATTCTTGACAGTGATACAATGTCTGGTGTATCTGCAACGACTCTTTCAACCTCTGAGTCTATTAAAGCATATGTTGATGCACAAATTGCAACAGAAGACACTCTTGCAGAATTAAATGATACTACTCTTAGTTCACCTGCTGACGGACATTTTTTAGTACATACTGGTTCTGCGTGGGTAAACGAATCGGGTGCAACAGCAAGAACAAGTTTGGGAGTAGATGCAGCGGGCACTGATAATTCAACGGATGTAACTCTTGCAGGATCATATGACTATCTCACTATAAGTGGACAAGCAATAACAAGAGGTCAGATAAATTTGACAACTGATATTACTGGTGATTTGCCAGTAGCACAGGGGGGAACTGGTGCATCATCTGCTTCTAGTGCAAGAACAAATCTTGGGTTAGGAACAATTGCAACAGTTGCTGCTCCTTCTGGAACAGTTGTTGGAACTTCTGATTCTCAAACTCTAACTAATAAAACCCTAACGAGTCCAGTTCTTAATACAGGAGTATCAGGAACAGCAATTCTGGATAGTGATGCAATGAGTGGTGTTTCTTCAACAAAACTTGCATCATCTGA
>Ga0315318_10000453_pt1 | contig 16619 bp, 13 predicted proteins | sample M1200m3416metaG_FD_203703 | JGI IMG/M metagenome (GOLD analysis project Ga0315318, IMG submission 203703) | Ammonia-oxidizing marine archaeal communities from Monterey Bay, California, United States - M1 200m 3416 | ecosystem: Environmental > Aquatic > Marine > Coastal | place: USA: California... | reverse complement strand
TTAGATTTGTAATAACAGGCTACTTCTAGTATACCTGCCACCGACATTCCTTGGCTATCGCCATCTTCTGTGCTTATTGAAAGAGGTACATCTCCTCGTCCTGTTAGCGCTCCATTGTGTAGTTTCATTATTTCCTCCATCTATCTCTATCTAAGTCAGAGGGCGGCAGAGAGAGCCATACAGCTAGCACAATCACTATGGCTAATATTCCTAATACTGTATTCAATAACTCTACGCTCCGCTTGCTCTCTTGTTTCTATATCGTTGTCGAACCTAACCATATTCCCACGCAAATTGCCAAGCAATGCTCTTGCTTCAGTTAGTTGATTAGTCCTAGCATTATCGGCTAGGCTCCCAATCAAACTCGTCTGCGAGCATGCCATTACAGCATCTATTTTATCGTCAAGTCCACTTATACTAGGCATACCTTATTATACCATATCCTTAATACCTTGTCTAGTCTTTACCAAAAGATTCAAATACTTTAGCCAGCCCACCACTAACAGGAATTGTTAGTACCGCCAGTGCTGTCAGCAAACCCTCAATATTGTCAAGTGTCTCCGGGTTTGAACTGGCAGACCATATAATACGTGCCGCCAATATCAACCATACCACAACCACCGGCATAAAAATGACAGCAATGAGTAATTGCCCACCGGTAATCTCTGTCTTATTTGATGGTGGTTGGTCGCTCAATGTTATTCGTAGCCGTTAGTGAAGTCACCTTAGTTGTTGGGTCTATGATGAAACTTGGAACATCAATCCCAGTACCATCACCTATAATACTATTCTTAATTATTAGCTTACCTGCCTTGACATATGATAAATACACGGCTGGTGTTGCGGCATTGTTAGCATCAGCATATGTGCCAAACACCTTGATATCTTTAAACGTCATATCCTTACATATACTACTCGCAGTAGCTGAGTTTATAATTATTCGGTCATACGTTGAGTCTTTAGCAGATGGTACGTTTATCGCCCCACGAGTACTGCCCACTTCAATGTCTGATACACTGGCTAGGGTAGAACCCACGGACAGTCCGTCAGCCACATTGTCCTGTATTATTAGTTCGTGGATTTCTGAGTTGTCCAACTTAAATGTCGGAGCCTCTAACCCATCAATAATAATAGTATCACAGGCTACGTCAAATGTAGCGCTGTTACCATTAGCGGCCCCATGAACCTTGATTGCGTTCTCAAGACCAGTAGCCTTACCAATTGATATTGTATCAAAGTTTAGCTGGTCTATCCTTGCGCCGTTCACCACGAGGTTAAGCGTTTGTACTGCACGGTTGATTGTTGGCATGTCATCTGGGAAAGTATTCTTAGTACCTACGTGTACTGTTTCCTGTTGCAATCTATAATCTTGTCCTACATCATAGACTGCCGCATCGGGGTATGTAGGCGATTGTTCTATACCTTCTATTGCTAGGAAGTATGCGCCTGTTGCAATGGCTAGTCCAATGAATGACGCCATTATACCAATCTTGACAGCACCGCCATCAAACTGTATCTTGGGCCAGAAAAGTCTAAGCGTCGTAGACCAGCCCATGATTGATGGGCTTTGCATACTGACGTTAAGGTTAGGCATTTTCAACCCTGCCGTCGGCAGAGTAACACCTTTAATTGTAAATACCTTTTTTATGAAGCTAAACATATGACACCTTTACTTCCTAAATATGTCAATTTACTGACACATGATTGACAAATACCCTTACTTTTATTCCTAAATTGCTGACACCTATTGTCATCTGTCACTAATATATACATATAAATATATTAGCTTACGATATTCCTCTAGCTGTACACCAATCATTTACCATAGTAATTACTTCAGCATCCGTCATACTTCTAGAAGTGGAATTTGGATTTGTTCCTGACGATACAGTATAAGGAACAGAAGCATGAACAGTTTGAACAAGCGTCAAAAGTTCAGCCTTACTAATCTCTTCTCCCCCACCAGAACCAGAACAAATTATATATGTGCCGTCCGCAAAAGAAGCATAACGCTCTGTACAATATGAAGGTATGCGATTTGTAAAGTCATCGCTACCATCATCATCTAGAAATTGTGTTTTAATAATTGCCATTAGTTTGCGTCTATCCCTATGATTGGTATTTGTCCATAAGTCGTAGTCGTACCGTTGCTAGTATCCCAAGGAGAAGAACCACCAAATGATGAGTTACTCCACGTTGCAGTAATAGTTCCACTTGCTGTGGTTATTGTCCTTGTTGTTGAACCGCTATATATTCTGTTAGCAGTAACTGTTACATCGTCACCCCCCCATCCCCAAGCAACAGTATAAGTAGTACCGTATTCTAAGTCATCAGGAAGGGATGTGCTATCTCCAGAAGCAGGTAGTGCATATACAGTAGCCCCATTAGGTCGTGACCACATAGAACTAGGGTCACTTGGGTGTACTCCCCAGAAAGCAATAGTGTAAGTACCGTAAGTTTTTATATATAGTGGACTAACGCCAGTGGTACTTCCCTCAAATATCCCAAGGGAAACATCTCCGCTACGAGTTTCCACGATTGAGCTGGTCATAGTACCTAAAGATAGTGCATTAACTTTAAATGTAGTTGCGTCTGGATGACTGTGAGATAAGGTAAAAGATATCGCATCAGCCTTATGGTCACCAGTAGAGGGAAAAGTTTGAGTACCACTACCCATTGTATTTGAAGCCTGTGTTGTCACCTGTGAAAAACCAGTCATGTATAAGTTAGTGTCGGTTCCGTCTAACATATCGGTTGTGCCTGTCTGTCTTCGTATCCAGTATTGGGTTTTAGCTTCAAGTGGCGGTATTGAACTTCCGCCTTGTAACATTTGATATCCCTGATGTGGCATATAATCCCCTATGCGTCGTTTTCTGCTTCAATAGTATATGTAAGTTTTACACCGATAAGTCGTGCATCATATGCATGGTCATCAGCAGATACATCTCTGAATATTTCAAAAAATACTAGCTCTCCTTTGGCAGCATTTGTAATAGTTACAGCCCCACTTTCGGCACTAATATTTAAATCTTCAACAGTACCACTATGTGCTTTAGCTGTAGCTACAACAGGAGTAGCATAGGCTACGTCAATTGTGTCGTTATCTCCACAACAAACTCCAGACATAGCCCAAGCAACCGTACCTGTGTCCGTGTATGCTGATGTCCAGTATGCTTGAAAGGTACAAGTCTCCGATACATCCCATGACTGGGGCATTCCTATAGAAAACTGTGCAAACTCATCACTATCTTTATCAAAATCTAACACCTGTAAATCTGGTCTTCCTGATGTTGTTTCTACATCCGTGATAGCAGCACATCCGTTTGATGAGGAAGGTCGCATAGCAGCAGCAGGAATCCACATATCCATCTTCCCTGCTGTTGTAATTAACTTATCCTCTATTGTCACCTTACCAGCAGCACTTCTTGCTATTGTTGTGTCAGATGCGTGACCTAATTCGATATTAGCAGTCTGTATATTTTGAGCAAATGTAACTCCACCACCATCCGCTATCGTCATAGCTAAGTCACCATCTTGGTAATCAATAGTTGCTACTTCTAAGCTACCAGTTACATCTAAAGTTCCAGCTACACTAAGTACTCCATCAGCCAGAGTCATTAAGTCTGTATCATCTGTATGCCCAATAGTAGTGCCATTGGTAATTACATTATCTACCGTAAGAGTAGTAAGTGTACCAAGGGAAGTAATATTACCTTGAGCCGCTGTTGTGACGGTTGCCGCCGAACCACTTGCATCCCCAGTTACGTTACCTGTTATGGGGCCTGCAAAGCCTGTAGCAGTAAGTACACCAGTACCGGCATTATAGGTAAGTCCTGAATCTGTTTTAGCCCCTAAGTCGCCTGTAGCGGACTCAAAGAATGCTACGGAAGCTGAGGTATTTGATGAGTCTGCAACCGTGACTGTGGTTGCTACTGCGGCAGTTCCCGAATATCCAGACGAGGTTATAGTACCCAACCCAGACCCAGCATCCGCAAATGTAATAGTACCGCCATCAGCATTTAATTCTATATTCCCATCTACATCCAAAGTTAGATGAGCCGCCGTAGCGTCATCATCAACTGTAGTTAATGTAGTGGCTCCGTGAGTTGTTACCGCAAGAGAAGCATAATCTCCTGTATCAGTACTGTCAGTGATTGTAAGTGTGCTTGCATTTATATTAGCATAATCTACTTGTAATGCAGTTAGTGTACCAAGTGATGTTACACTTCCTTGAGCGGCAGTAGCAAGAGTACCTGCTATTGTTCCACCAGATACATTGATACCAGCACTAAACACTGGTATCTGATTCATAGTAACTACACCATCACTAGCTATAGCAATAGCGTCTGTATCAGAAGTATGGCCTATATTTGTACCATTAATAATTATACTATCCACAGTTAAAGTCGTTAGCGTTCCTAACGACGTTATTGCAGATTGCGCCGCACCAGTTACTGTAGCGGCTGTACCACTAGCATTGCCTGTTAGTGGCCCTGTGAAGCCTGTAGCGGTGAGCATTCCAGTGCCAGCATTGTATGTAATACCAGCATCGGTTTTCGCCGCTAATGAGCCTGTAGCGCTATCAAACATAGCAATGTATGAGGAAGTATCTGTAGAGTCAATAACTGTTACTGTTGAGGCAAGAGTTGCTAAAGACGCTGTACCTGATACAGCGCCTGTAAATTGCGTAGCAGTCAATACACCAGAATTTGGATTATATGTTAATCCAGTATCTGTCTCAGCACCTTGAGTGCCAGTAGCACCATCAACGAATACAGGATATACTGTCTCGTCAGTTGAGTTGTTTGCAGATATAGTAACGGTGGTTGCGAGAGTTGCTAAAGCAACCGACGATACCCATTCGGGCGCAGTCGCACCACTATTGGTCGCCAATACTTGATTAGCAGTACCTATGCCCAGCCTAGTAAGCTGAGAGGTAGTACTGGCGTACATGATATCTCCAGCCGCTTGGCTGTTAAATATATGTCCACCAACAGCTTCCCACTCACTTTTAGAAAGGGCCGTACCTACGTCAGAGTGTCGTAGCTCGTTAGCCATATGGCCCTCCTTAGTCTAATAAATCTACACCTAATGTATAGGTTACTGTTGGGGTGGACGAACCGCCCACTGTTCCTACTGCTCTAAATTGGTTTGGTAATATGCCTGAGCATACTGCGTTGCTACTCGCTGTCAAGCCGGGATATATGGTTAACTCGTCTGAGCTTGCCCCTGTTTTCTGTGCAAAGGCGTAAGCCCCTGTACCTGCCACATTGTCGCCAAGGTCTACCCAGTTAGCGCCATCTTGGTCATACCCCTGTAACTTAACATCCAGTGTGGGACTACTCCCTGACACCGCTGTAATCTCAAGCCAGAATATACCGCCCTTGGCGCTATGGTTAGTAATCATATTACTGTTCGTTGCGCCAGAACCACGAGCGGAACTGGAAAGGATTGTTACATGATTATTAGGCATTAGTCTGCTGTTCTCCTCTGCCATACTTTAACAAAGTCAACTGTCATAGTGTTTGCAGTACCATTCCTAGTAGTAACATTTAAATGTGGTGTTAGCAGTGTATTGCTTGTTGGGCCTGTAGTAAGTTTCTGCTTATCAACCTGATAGCCATTAGCATTAAGCCTGTAAAAGTAGGCTGTAGATGGAGAAGTCCAAGCGTCTGTAGTTCCAGCGCTTCTTGTTCCCTCTAGAGCCACAATTAAAGTTTCATAAGTATCTGCTACAGGTGCTGTATCTGAAGCTACACCGGTAATAGTATCTGTGGCATTTTGGTTGTAGGTTGCCACACCATGCCATGTATCATTAGCAGAGTCTGTATCAAATGCCCATACTGCCATATCAGTAGCATTAGCCGTATAGACACCTTCTTCTACGCCATTAAGAAGTACAGCAGAAGCATCAGTACCTGACGCAACATCACTGAATCCAATTTCCATCTTACTATCTGTTATAGCATCTATCTTTACTCTAACCGCTATCGCACACATTAACTGGGCTTGCCAGTCTAATCCTAAAGTAAAGTTTGCGTGTGCATCGTTAGAAGCCTGTGTAACTTGAGTAGCTACACCATTAGCCCCTGCCGCAATTGCCAGTGCTGTACCACTAGCCGCTGTAGTTTGGTATCCACCATCTAGTGTATCACCTAAAAAATCATCATTCCATACTACCATATCTGTAGTATTAAATTCTGCAAATCCAAATTCCCTAGCCAATCCCATATTATTTCTAAGGTTTTGACGGCTTGGGACATGTTGTACTGGGTTAGCCATTATCTTCTCCTATAGCTTATCCGCTGTTATTGAATGTTCCGGGTCTTGCTTGACCATATCTGGGTCAAGATAGACTCTTTGAAACTCTGGTTTATCCTTCTTAAATACTCCCCTCACACGCCACTCTTCCATGTCTGGAAGTGGCTTAGTCGTATCCATTTCTACTGCCTCGTAAGGCCCAAACAATCGTAGCTGTGAGACCAGCGCATATCCACGCTTATCCATCGCATCAAGAAATGTACTCGTTGTACTTTTAATGTGCGATTTCTTTAGTCCACTACTAGCATCTATAGGCACGTGGCAACTTCCTTCTAGTCGGGAGTAAGGATTATCCCTGCGTTTATCTAATCGTTGTTGAATCTTAGCGGTATCAACAAGTATTTCTTCACCTGTTTTAGACTCGCTCAATTACTTCCATCTCCGACAGATAAACTCCTTCAACACCTATACCGGGAAGCGTAACTCTAAACTTAGGGTCACCAGTTCTAGAAGTCATTTTATGTTCTTTCACAATTCCCAGTATTCCCTTATCCTTAACTTTTTGCTGTACGTCTGGGCGCAATGTTTGCAAATTACTCATTATAGTTTGCGCCTTTTCAGTATCTTCTTTAAGTCTTATAACGTCACCCTCGCTAAGTAGTGAGGATGCGTTTGGAAAAACCATATCAGGAGGTTTCTCAGCATAAGGGTCTGTTTCTTGCGGTACTACTTTTAGTTTAGGAGGCTCGGACGAACGCTTCTCCATAGTGGAAATACGCTCATCCATAGCCCCTAACTTATCTAATATAGCCTCTAGTGCATTAGCGCTACTGTCAGTAGCTTCACTCTTCTTCGTAGGCATTTAAGCTCCTTTTATCCAAACGCCGTGGTCATCCCTCATCTCTCTCGTACCATACAACTGTTCAATAGCTACCTTATCTACGAGGTAGTCAATATCAAACATACTGTGCATGGTAGGACTCATCTGCATAACTAGAGCAAGAGCCTCTTTTTGGAAGAGGGTATTGTCATGGCCTGCGGAGTTTGTACCTTCCACGTTAGTAGTTTTGTATACTGGTATGTTTAAGAATGAGGATACATACGCAAACTCCAGTGCTGTATTGCGGCCTTCGCCGTGTAACATACTGTAGTCATTGTTTGTATATATGTCTGCTTTCATAAGCCCGACTTCAGCCGCTGGAGAGATAATAAAATACCTGTTCTCTGCCGGGGCATTAGCATCATCAAGATACTGTATAGCCCGGAGGTAATCATGGTAAGTATTCTCTGCCGCCAGTGTTCCCACTGTTTGGCTAAAATTGTCAGGTAATCCAGCAAGAGTATCATCAACGTCCAAGCCAAGGGCATAGCCCAACTTACCAGCATACATTGCTAGCTGGTCTCTATTGCCTTGTACTTTAACAATACTTTCCACCGCAATAGCCGCATACATATGTGTAGCTATTGTGATGTCCAAATTGGTTTCTGTTACTGTTTCATACGTGATAGCCGCATTGGATGATTTAGCTTTTGCACGAGCCGCTAAATCTCCGACACTAGGAACATGAATTGTGTCCCCAGCCGTAAGGCCATCTTCAAATCTTCGGTCAACTAACTTAGCAAAGACTAACTGCTGTTCTCTTGCGACAATTGCCAAGGGTGACCAAATCTCTGGTATGAAAACATCTGCCGTTGTGCTGTCGATAAACTCTGTTGCACCTGTCGCCATTTATTTTCTCCTAAAGAATTGGTCTAAAACCGTATCAGCATGAGCAGACATTTGGTCTTCACTCATACCGGGAGACATATTTACAGCATCGCCCAACGTCATACGTTTCTGCCCTGCGCTTATAGAAGAGCCAGAGTCAACCTCTCGCCCCCCTTCTCGCAGACGCTCTTGTACACGCCGTTCAACTTCCGCATCTATATCTGCCACTGGTTGTGAAAAAGATGACTGTACAGAGTTCAGCGCACCAGCGTAGTCGCCCTGTTCCCACTTAGTCCTAGCTTCTTCCATTTGTTCGGAGTCCCAAGTACTATCATTGTCGTGTAATACATCGGCAATTTGAGTTCTGTGCATTAGCATCGAAGTGTCCGACTGCCTTTGCTGAGTCATGCTATCCTTCACAGTTGTGATTGGAGAATCATCGTAACTACTTTGCGCAAAGTGGTCAATGAGTGATTCAACTGCGCCCTCAACACGTGATAAGGCCGCCTTAGTTTCGCCTAACTCCAGATACCCTTTTAATAGTTCCTTGTTTTGCTCTCTGGCCCGGTTCAATTGTCGTTGCCAATTTTTTTGCTCATCAGATACGTCGTCAACGATGTCCGCTTCTGCGTTAGTGCTATTGCTGTCCTGATTTGCTTCGTACTCAGCCACGGTTAGTGCCTCCTTGGATGTCCCACGCCGGTACTCCATTTAAATTATACCACATTATACATCTCCTGTCAATTATTATAACTCAATTGGTGTTATTTCTATTCTGCCTGTCTCGGACACACTAAAACTTCTAGGGTCTGGTGTCCTTGACGGTCTTACTGCATTTTCTCGCATAAGTTTTTCTCTAAGCCCTGTATTTGAAGGGTGTCTAGGATTATTACCATAGTAGGTTACTAGTATTCTATCTAGTTCTGGATTTTGAGAAACTATTTGTTCTCGTTTCCTTTCTACAGTACTTTGTATTTGCTGATAATATGGGTCTGATGCTCTCATGTGGTCTCTATACCTTGTAGGTAATTTTAAATATTCTTCAGCATCACTATGTTGTTGCGAGCCGGGAGTCCAAATCAAGTCTTCAATATCCCAGTACTTCTGGTCTCGTAAGTAATCTTTTGCCTCTTCAAATTCCCTAACTACAGGTAAGTGTTCATTCCACTGCCTGCTTCTTTCCATTACATAATCTCTATATTGTAGGGCGTTAGGGTCAGCCCAGAATAGGGCTTCCTCCGATTGCATTCTCTTATAGTTAAAAGTACCATCTTCGTCTTTGTGTGATGGGTCATTTCTTACTTCTTGCCAAGCATCATAGTATATATCACCCATGAATATAACTTCAGAGTTAGCATTTGCTTGTCTAAGCAGACCAAACCTTGCGGCAAGTTCTGGGTTTTCTTCCAGTTTAGCTAAGTTAGATACACGCTTAGCATACTTTACATTACTTATAGCATCCTGTAATTGACTATAATCTGCCGTACCAGCTTCTACCCTCTTAGATAGACTAGCAAGAGTAGATAGAGCATTTCGGTCTATCTCCGCTTTAAATGCCCTATACTCAAACATGGTTTTAGCATCACCATAAGTACTAGTACCGTACGTCATATCGTGGTCATGCTTTAGTGCTTTTACCTGCGGATTTTGTTCATCAAGATGTCTCTTTAGTAGGTAGGGCATATTTATGTAATTAGCGTTTTCGCCCTTAATCTCCTGAGCCCTTCGCCAATTCATTACACTTTTATCGCCAAAGTTAGTGTCATTCCAGTTAGATATAGCTTCTTGTCTAGCTTTAGTTAACTTGTCATAGCTACTAAGTTCGTACGACGAAAGCCCAAAGAACTCTGTTGGGCTTGCAATAAGTGCCCCACTAACACCGCCTGCAAATATACCATCTAGCCAGAAAGGTACTGTAGCCCTTGTTATATGCTTGCCCATTTCAGCGTAGTTATTCTCATCAGCATCCCTAAGTGGGTCGCCAATAAAAGTTGAACCGCTAAATATGTCATATATTAGTGATGAGCCGGGAGCAAGCTGTGACCTTCCCCTTCTACCTATCATAGTCGTTGCCCAATGGTTGGCCCAATGGTCTTTATCTAGGTCAACTTTATCTTCACCATGATACATGTGCATAGCTACATCTGATGCCGTTCTAAATATAGTCCACCATGCAGTACCTATACCTGTTTGCATACCACCAACATTAAACTTACCAAATCTAGCTGTTATATCTAACTCACCCTTCTCTCCTACTTCTCCTTCTTGGTCAAATAGGAAGGCTCTAGTATTGTTGCCTGTCATCTCTGCCAGCATTCCCATCATACCGCCTGCCACTATAATACCAGACATTTGTCTTAGTGCTTCCTCTGAGCGCTTCCCACCTCGGAAGGTATCAGCCAGAATACCAAAGGTTGCTCTTCTATACATAGGTGCAAAGAACAGTAAGCTATTCTCTATAAGTCTCTGGAATGGGGTTTGTTGTGCCATTTCCGGGTCAAAAGCACCTGTCATCTTATTTATGATAGCGCCCAACTCGTGATACTTTTTACTCTTCATTTTCTCGAACGCCATAGAATCTAAGTTCTTGGCGGCCTTGTTCAAGTCACTATCTACACTACCCTTCATACCTTTCCAGAGTTCTGTACGCATAACATCCAAGTACCCTGTAAATCCTTTCTCAAACCTAGATAGGAATTTAGCATGTTTGTGTTTTGGTAGGTGGTCACTAGCCCACGCCCTTACTTTCATCATAGTTGCGCTTGTATCAGTTATTTGTAAAGGCTCTGGAGTACCAAGTCTTACATACTCCCCTGCTTCATTCATTAACTGTAAGTTATCTACTATGTACTTATCATATAAGTCAGGGTCATAAGCAAATTTGAACATGTTCTTGACGCCCTTAAACCAAACTCTTGTAGAGGTTGCGTCTAAACCTTCTCGCCCAAGTGGGGCTCTTACGAGAGCATTGAATCCATGAATCATTGGCGCACCCATGTCAATACCAGATTTAAAGTATCGTAGTGCCTCTGTGGGCCTCTGTAGGACAAAAGCAGGCCACTTCAAGAAGTTACCAAAGAAGTTATGGCTAACTACTAGATGTTGCTTTATTGCCTGCTGGTCTCTAGGGTCAAGTACTCTAGTTGCTCTAATTATTTGGTCTAAGCCTTTTTCGTCCCCAAGTTTATATTTATCTAAATCGCCTACATTCTTACTGGTTTCTTTTCGTTGCCTACGTGCAAAACTCAGTATCTTACTCTGAAGTTGTGCTAGAGCCTCGGTAGACTTAGTAGAGGTATCGGCAAGCAATTCCATATACTTAGCGCCTTCGGGGTCATCACTGAATGCCGCTATAGTTTTTCGTAGTTTGTCAATACTGGGTAGATAACCAAGTTCGGTAAGTTCTCCGGGCATCCCCCCTTCTAACATCTTTTCAGTAGTTTCCCTAGTTATACGTTCGTTTATTAACGACTCTAAGTCTCTTGCCGCTTGGTGCTTACCATCTAGCTTATTTCGCAGTTTTTCTAATGCCACATAGTCTGGTGTACCCTTAATCCATTCTACTGTTTCGTGGTCTGTAATCTCTTTATACATACTTTCTATGTAAGACTCTGCTCGTTTGCTTACATTCTCAAGGTCATACTTAGCTAAGCCATCTCTACCAAAACCTATAACATCAATAATATCTTCTAAGGTTTCATCACGCTTTTGGAAGAATTGGGATTGAGAATTAAGGAGATAATTTCTACCTGCCCTCTCTTGTAATCTATTCTTACTTTCCATCTTGTACATGCGAGGGAAATAGTTGGATAGATAGTGTCCGCCTGCACTTCGTATTGTTTCTACAATCTTAACACCACGCTCTCCAGCTATCCTATCCATCTGGTGCATCATGTCTTTAAGATATAATAGGTCTTCTCCTTGCTTATTCCATATGAAGTCCCCAAACTCATCTTTTATATACTCCGCAGGAACACCTTTAACCCCTGTTCCGGGCTTCGTCATATATATATTCTCAAAATAATGATGCCAGTCTTCGGGCCTAATACGTTCAAGCACCATATCCACTTGCCTAAGATAGTCCTGAGTTAGTGAAGGCTCCAACCAACTTGTACTATCTTTCTCTCGCATCGTATCTTTTAGTCTACTTAATGCCCCAGCCTTTTGGCGTTTCTCAGTAGCAAACTTTCGATACTTTATATTGCCAACTTTATCTTCCCATGCCTGTATCTCTTTTATATCTTTAACTTCAAGTTTACTAAAGAACTCATGCCCCAACAGACCTAAATTCTCTTGCTCTACGCTAAGACTTATTCTGTCTAGCCCCAAACCTTGGGAGACAGACTCAAACTGTGCGCCAGCATGAAGCCCCATTCTTTCAGCTTTTAAGTACTGTCTTGCTCTGGCAGATATAGCCTTAGTTATTGGTCTTGCCAGCCCTGCTGTACCACCAGTAAAAGCACTATACACTAAAGGTAGTGGACTGTGCTTAATTATAGTAGCCATAACACTGTCACTATTATACCATTTGTTAAAATTCTTGCCAAATACATTAGTAAGACTAGTTATATTTTCCGCAACATCTTGTATTCTAGCAACTCCTCCAAGGGCTAGTATTGATGTTACACCATTTCTTATTATCCCTTCTGAGCCTTTTATCTGGGGTCTCTGTTGCCTATAAGCATTTATTCTCTCTAAGAACTCAGTATAGTCGTGTTCTATATTGGCATCTATCTTTGACCACCAGCTTTCATTATCAAAGAATGTTTTAGCTAGTTTTTTACCAAAGTTTTCTACCCAATCATTAGCTTCATTTGGATGGTTCTTGAAGAATAGTGCAAAGTCGCCACCAAATATACCGTGGCTACCAGTTCTTGCCAACCTATGTAAACCTTTAATCAGTTCTGCTTCTGAACTACCGGGAGTTATCCTGTGTATCTTAAAGGCTTTTGATACATCATCTGTTTCCAACCACGCCTTAGTCATTTCGTCAGTAGGCATTCTTGATAGTGCATCACTTTTAAGTTTACCAGTAGTAGTATTTTGCCAGCTATTGTTAAGCTCAGGCCGCATTCGATGTATCTTCTTTAACTCATTTATCCTAGCATATACCCAGTTAGGATTTTTCTGAGCGCCACGAATACCACCCTCACCAGCTAGTCCCATTAACATAGAGAATATAGAATCTAAGTCACCAGCTACAGCATTAGTAGCGTCGCCACCAGCTAAACCTCTTAGCTGATTCCATTCGTGAAATAATTCCCACTGTTTAACTTCTAACCCATGTCTCAGTACATCAGATACTTCTAGAGTTTTTCTACCTTCTTCAAAACCTTCTGCCCTGACAACATTCATCTCTTGAATTTCATCGCCATTCTTAGCGTTAGTAAAGTTATCAGAAACCCAACTATCCCACAATTTCTCTCGATAAGCATACTCATCGTCTGCTTTTGTGAGCATTGGGTCTAGACTCTCATTATTCCAGTGTAGGTTAGACTGTCGTGCTAATTTGTCACGCTCAGCAGTCCAGAACTTACGGATTGTTTCAGTTTCCTTAGCGTTCTTACCTTTAATATTACCAGCCCACTCATACTCACCATCTTGTATAAAGTAGCCTGCTCTGTTTAGTAGTCCGGGTTTATCAAACTTAGTATTAGGTCTCTTTAGTGCCCTATCAGCATAGAATTGGGCTCTTGTCCTACCTTTTGGATTATAGTTGTGGTTAGTTGCACGTTTAACATTATCGGCAAAGTTTACACCTCGTTCTATCTCGCCTAACATATTGAAAACACCAGTAAGTGTTGCCATCTCTTCAGCAACTCTTATTGCTTCCGCACCTGCACCAATAACATCATCACCATCTGCCAATGACCTTGCCCAGTCTGGTATATATTCATCTACCAGCTTTTTCATAGCAGGGTCATACATAACGATTTCTGTCATCTCTGCTACTATGTCTTCGTAGTCAGCCCTAGCAACTTCCGCACCTTTGGCTCTAGGAGCATCTTTAATCTCTTTAACAAGTTTACTAAAAGCGGAAATTCTAGCATCTAGTGAAGTATAGTATTTGCTATCTTCAAGCAACTCTCCCGACTCATCAACTTCTTTCCCTTTCTTCTCAGTTACGTCTTTAACAATATTTTTTATTCGGGCCGCTAGACTTACTTGTTTGTATGTTGTTGAATCAAATCGTCCAGTACCACCTTGTATTAAGTCGTCAGATTTAAATCCAATATATGGTGTCTCACGAATATAGATACGTGTAGTACCAACATCACTATGATTTAATAGATTCCTAACATGCTCAAAAGGCATGCCCTGCAATACTAGTGCTGTGGCGGCATGTTGCCTTATTTGCTCAGCACCTTCTGGCAAGTCAGTCCAACCTTCACCTCTAAGACCCTGTAACATCTTACTAAGAGAGTCAGTAGCCTTTTTGCCTTTCTCACCAAACGAGAAAGTACCATCTGGATTCACCCTAAAACTAAACAGTTCTGGGTCAGGATTAGCTTTTGTAGGAACCCAGTCTTCTAGACTATCTCCTAAATTATTTAACTTACCAAACTCGTGCATTTCATGAGACAACGCTCTAATAGCAGTATGTGCTTCCCCCATATCTAAAGGGAACATCATAGCTGAACGCTGTTTGTCATCGTAATGCCTGAGTCTATTTGTATTTAGGAAACTGTTAGAATCGGCAATAAGTTCTTGAAACGTGGCTTTAAAAGTATGTCCGGGGCGAGCGCCAAGAGATAGTGTTAACTGAAATGCCGCTAGATGTTGTAAGTTCTGTATACGCTCCCAAGAGCCTGATGGGGCGTCTTGAGCGGCCCTCCACTTATCGTTCATAAACATCTGGTACTTGTTATCTCTTTCCAGCACTAGAGGTATAGCGTCTTTATCGCCTGACCTATTAACTGCCGGGCCAACAGCATCATTTTCTCTAGCTACAGAACCTTTTGCACCATCACCGTTAATACTATAGCGAGGTCTATATGTAGGAGCAGACCACCCAAACTGGTCAGCCCAATAATTTACTGGTTGGGCATTGTATCTCCCTGCTGGCGAGTTTATCATTCTCTCCATCGCTTCCCCACTACCGCCTACAACAGTACCCTCTGTCTGCCTTATCCTATCTCTAAGTAAATCAATCTTACTAACAGTACTAGATGTCTTTGCCCCCATAATAGCGGCAATTGCCGGGTTTGACATGTTTGTTATAATTGTAGATTCTACTTCCTCACCACCTTTAAGTAATGATTTAGCACCCCTAAAACCATATTTAAGTCCGTGGAAACCTACTTCCCAAGGGTCTAATATCATTGCACCTGTTCTAGCGGCTCTTCCACCTAGAGTACCACCCCACTTAGCACCTTTCGCCGCCGCCCTAGCATATCCAGCCGCACCAAAGGATGCCGCCATCTGAACACCCATAAGTCCTAACTGGGCTACAAATGGACGTTTCTCAAATGCTTCAGCCGCAATATCCATACGTGCAAGAAGTTCACCTACACCTGTCTTCTCTGAGACATCTTCGCCAAACATTGCCGACCAAGCCTCAAAAGGCTTTCTTTCTGCCGTACCCCTAACCCATGACAAGTCTCTGCCTGTAGCCATAGCTATTGGGTCAAAGACAGCTTCAGCCGCCATTTCTATAGGTACATCAAGATATTTAAAAGGCTCCAACCACCCAAGTGCCTTCTTCCACCAAGCCTCATCCTTAGAAACACCATTATCCTGTAACTCAGTACCAATATTAAACATAGCCTCTCTTTGGTTCTTAGGCTTTAGTATATTGTTCTGCTCCATAGTTGCAGACATGTTTGTAAGGTTACGTGCTTTAGTAACCTCATACTCAGTCTTACCCTGCGCCAGAAGCGTTGTAGGTACTATGTATTCTTTTGGTTTTTCTTCCTCTTCTTTTTTAGGAACAGGAGGTAAATAGCTTATCTGTACCATTTAAAGAACTCCGTATTGAACTTGTCGCATTTGAGCAGGGGCCGCACTTGCAACCATCCTCATAAACTCATCAGGGCTTCCTCCCTGTTCTATATAGTCAGCCATAGCAAAGGCTTGGTCTTCGCTGTCCATAGTTTGCCAGTTAGCAAGATTAGCTTCACCGGGCTCAGATTCTGGTACACCAGACATTGAAAAGCCTAGTGCGCTTTCTATCTGCCCCAACAATCCATGCCGCTTAGCCATCCCTAACTGTACTGGATTTTGTAGTAGGTTAAATAACATCTGTACGTGTTGCATCTTTTGTTCAGTAGCCAATGCCGCAGTTTTTGCCATCTCGTGTCTAGCGGCGGCTTCCTCAGCACTGTCAATATCTGAAGTCAGCATAGCTTGAGCAAAATCTTCTTGTGCCTGCTCTGAGGCTTTCCTTCTAGTCTGGGCTTCCATTTGTATTTTCTGTGCTTGTGTCACAGCCTGTTCTGCCCTGTCACGAGCCTTAAATGCTGGAGCCGCTGTAGCCATCCACTGTTGCGCCTCACTGCTTATCTCTCGACCTTGGAAACCACCTCTTTGCTGGAAAGAACCACTAGAACTATCCCACGTAATACCGGGAGGAGAAGGAGGCAGTTCTGCCGCTAGTGCAGTATTGACTGATTCATAGTCACCAGTCTCGCCAGCCTGCTTTAGCGCCGCA
>Ga0315318_10000451_pt1 | contig 16640 bp, 17 predicted proteins | sample M1200m3416metaG_FD_203703 | JGI IMG/M metagenome (GOLD analysis project Ga0315318, IMG submission 203703) | Ammonia-oxidizing marine archaeal communities from Monterey Bay, California, United States - M1 200m 3416 | ecosystem: Environmental > Aquatic > Marine > Coastal | place: USA: California... | reverse complement strand
GAAGATTTACGAAACCTTATTAGCACATATAAAGATGAAATCATTATAAATGATAAAATTGTTGAGCAAGCAAATTCCGATCTAGAAGTTACAGGCAAGTATAAAACAGATCATTTATATTATGATGAAGCATCAGGTAAACCAGGAATAGGAATGTCTGTAAATGGCGTGGTTCCTAATGGTGTAAGTATTGTAGGAAGTGGTGAAACATTCCCTGTAAGTGGTGTTGTTGATAATGATTACTTTTTAAGAACAGACTTCTCACCAAATAGATTATTTAAAAAGTCCGGGACTCGTTGGTTAAATGTTGGTTCTGATTACACCGGTAATTGGGCGGCCGCTAATAGGCTGTTAGAAACATTTATTAATAATGATACATTTGTAACATATTCAGATGGTGAAGTTGCGGCAGAAAAAGTAAATTTAAGTAAAGCAGTTAAACCAAAAACGGATAATTAAAAATGAAGATAAATGAGATATTTACAAAAGAAGCAGATAACGAAGAGGCTAATGCAGAACAAATACAAGCACAAATAGCCCAATTACAACCTTTAGCAGACAAATTAGAATACGGTCCACAAGCGGCAAGAGATATTACTAAACAAATTAAATATGCTGATTCACATATGACTATAATCAGTGAGCTTGGCTCGTTAGCAGAAAAACTGGGCCTAGATGAAAAAGAACTAGACTACTACGAAAATCAAGTATTTGATGCAAAGAATAAATTAGAATCTGCTATATACGGAATGGAAGAATTCTTCGAAGACAAATATAAAGAAGTCGCAAATAAAATTGAAGAATTTGAGATGGACTTAGAAGATTTAGAATACGAAAAAAATAAAGACTTAGAGTAGGAAGAAAAGTATGGCAGGTAAAAATTTAGATTACTGGTATGATGAACAAGTTAAAAGATACTTGTTGCAACTTATTAGAGTATTTTCTAATTTTAAGGTTCGCGAATATACAGAAAAAGGTGTAAACTATAATCGTGTTCCAGCACGTTATGGAGACATGAGTCGAATGGTTGCAAGTATTTTGCGTAATAATTCTGAAAATGTAATTAATAGTGCCCCTTTTATTAGTTGCACGATAGGAAGTCTACAAGTAGCAAGAGATAGGATTACAGATCCAAATTTAGTTGTTACTGATCAAGTAGCAGAAAGAGAATTTGATGCAAATACACAAAGTTATACTGGAAAACAAGGTAATCTTTATACTGTTCAAAAATATATGCCGGTTCCCTATAATTTAACACTTAATGTTGATATATGGACCACTAACACTGATACTAAATTACAAATACTAGAACAAATATTAATATTGTTTAACCCAAGTTTACAGTTACAACAAAATACTAATGCTATCGATTGGACTAATATATTTGAATTAGAACTTATTGATATTGCGTGGTCAAGTAGAAGTTTACCGCAAGGAGTAGATGAGCAACTAGATATAGCCACATTAAACTTTGCTGTTCCTATTTGGTTAAGTCCTCCAGCAAAAGTTAAAAGGCAAAACATTATACATCAAATTATAACAGACGTGCATAGTGTTACTGATTTAGACAACCTAGGTTTTCAGGAAAACTATGATGACTTTTTTGGATCTATTGCTGATACAGCAGAAATTATTGTTTCACCCAACGATCTTTGGGTGCAAATTGTAGGATCAACTGCTATTTTAATTAACCCAGAAAGCCAACCTCAGAAGTGGGTAGACCTTATTGAGAGATATGGTGAACTTACTACAACAAGTAAGTTAAAACTTAATATATCAAATGATACAGATTCTGAACTTTACATGCTTGTAGGTTCAATTGAAACACTACCTAGCAATGATACTACTTTAATATTTAATCTTGACAGTGATACATTACCAACAAATACACTTACAGCAGTTAAGAAAATAATTGATGCTCGTGCTAATTATCCAGGTGATGGAACATTAGATGCCGCAACAACCGGGGATAGATACTTAATTACAGAAGATATTAGTGCAATAGGTTATGCTAATTGGGGGATAGATGCTAGTGAGGATGACATAATACAGTATGATGGCACTAAATGGTCTATAGATTTTGATGCTAGTTCTGTTACAGAAATTAACTATGTGTTAAACTCAAATACATCAAAACAATACAAGTGGCACAATGGTTCGTGGATAAGTAGTTATGAAGGAATATACAATCCAGGATATTGGAGGCTTGTATTATAAATGACTACTACAGGAGCAGGAGTTGTTTTTCTTGCTAAAGATTCAGGCAGATGCTTGTTACAGTTAAGAAATTCAGACAAACGATATAAACACACATGGGGTTTTTGGGGTGGTATTATTGAGGCCGACGAATCTCCCTATCAGTGTATTCAAAGAGAATTAAAAGAAGAAATTGGGTTCGTTCCAGAACTACAAAAACTTAATCCTATTGACGTTTACCAAAGCAAAGATAAAAAATTCTATTATTATAGTTTTGTATATGTTGTAGACAAAGAATTTATGCCACCTAAACTAAATGGAGAAAGTAGCGGCTATGCTTGGGTAGATATAGGTATATGGCCGAAACCTTTACACAATGGTGCAATGATGACCCTTACTCGCAACAACGGCACAGAAAAACTACACACTATACTTCAAATAAATTCAAATAAATAGTAGTATGAGCAAAGGCGAAATCATAGATTTTGTAGTCTTGCGTATAGAAAACGAATTAGATAAGTATGAAAAAACTGAAACGATTCCACACACAGTATTAGAAGGCACATACAGTATAAATGAGATACGAGATCATTACTATCACAAACTAGACCCGCGGTATCAGAAATTAGCAGATACATTATATGATGATTACCGTAAACACATTGGCCAAAACATAGATTCACTTAGAAAAGCATTGAGGAGAGAATATACCTCAGTGGTAAACAGTTTGGCTACTGAACATGATAGTTTTAGATTTAAAGAAATAACAAATTTATACAGGCCTGATATGAACCCAGTTCGTGCTTTATATTATCAGACTAGAGAACTCTTCAGGAGATTTAATTCTGAAGATCCGGATCATTATTGGCTGAAAGATCTTATAACCGATAGGGAATATAATAATATTATATTAGATGCATTAGGTAGAGATATAGCAAGATTAGAACGTGTAATAAAACGTTATTACATGCCATTAGTTGAAAACAGTAGTGACGTTCCTTTAGAGCTATTTCATGCTAGGCAAACACTAAAAGATTTTAGACATTATTATGGTTTCTTTGAGGGTGCATTGTATTGGCAACCGGATGAATAACTATTGGTGAGGAGATCCTTCTCTATTTAAAAGCCAATTACAACAAATTCTAAAATCGTCTTTAACCTCAATTCCAGCACTATGGTAACTATTTTCAGATACTTTAAATAGTAATAGTTGCCCAGGGTGGCCGCCTATTTCTTTTCCGGGGGATCTTTCTTGTTCGTGTATATTTGTTCCAAATGCTTTTTCTTTATTTAAATACAATATACCTCTTGCAGGTATAGAAAATTTCCCGTCATAATTATAATCGTTGTGTGTATCAAGTTCTGAAGTTTTATCAAACATAGAAGTTGACATACTAATAGTTACAATATTTAAATCCCAAACTTCATTTACTTTGTTTATTATTTGTTGCTTATATTTTTCTAAAATATCTATCACAGGGTGTGGATACAAAACACTAAATTCATCAAATTTATCTAACACTTGATGTGATTCTTTAAACTTATCATATGATGATTTTATAAACTCGCTATCTATAAAATTATCAATAAGTATATACTCGAAAGGCTCGTATATTATATTGTTTTTGTTTATATCATCTATCTTTATCATTTGGCTAATTTTCTTATTTCGCCGTCAAATAATGGCGTATATATTTTTACAGGTTCTTCTTTACCTTTTACAGTAACTTCACCTATGTCTGAAAATGCTATATTATCACATTGTAGATATGTGTATTCAGATACAATGATTGGCACATTTTCTTTTCTTGTTTGTGCTTCTAACCTAGCACCTAAGTTTACAGCATCACCAACAACACTATAATCTAGTCTTGTTTCGGCACCCATATTACCAACAATACATGTTCCTGTATTAACTCCTGTCCCAAACTTTACTCTTGGTAACCCTAGTTGTTCCATTTCCTTTTCTAATTCATCGCCTAATAGTTCAATCTCTATTGCCGTTTTAACTGCCATTTCAGCATGGTTTTCACAGGGTAATGGCGCATTCCAAAATGCCATTATACAATCCCCCATAAATTTGTCTATAGTGCCACCATTCTTTAAAACTATTTTAGTCATCTTATCTAAGAAGCCATTTATAAGTTCTACTAGACCTTCTGGATCATCTTCTTTCATATACTTTTCTGATATAGGGGTAAAGCCGACTATGTCAGCAAACATAAAACTCATTTCTTTTCTTTCGCCACCTAGTTTCATTAAACTAGGATCTTTAACTAACATGTCTACATAATCAGGTGATATGTATGTGCCAAACTGCCCTTTGATTTGTTGACGTAATTTGTATTGTTTATAAAAGTTATTAAATGCTGATTGTGTAAAAACTAAAAACCCACTTAAAACAGGAAATGTTGCGTCTAATAATACTAAACTATTAGTATAATTCCACACACTATAATAACAAATTCCACCTAAAATTATCATACTTGCCGGTGCTGTTAGTAGTAAAGGCAGTCTATATACTGCAAAAGCCACTAGAATCATAGTCATAGACGCAATTAGAAGCTCTATAAGCGACGATAATTGGTTCCGCTGTATGTTAGACCCATCTACAAAGTTTTGTAGCATGTGTGCTTGTATATGCTGTGGATAGAGATTACCTCTTGGTGTAGGCACAGGGTTTGCGATACCTTCTGCTGTAACACCTACTATTACAAATTTACCCGCTAAGTCTGGTATGCTTTCTGCACCCTCATAATCTATTTCTGTAAACTTATTATTAAATCGTATATAAGCAGTTCCATTTGGTTGCGTTATTATTGGTTTATAAGGTAGAATTGCAACTTCTTGTATTCCTATCTCACTTGTTTTGATTATATAACTTGGTTTGCCTGTTTTTACACGAAGCATTTCAACTGCAAATGAAGGATAAATTTTATCGCCTACTGCAATAGCAAGAGGATATGTTCTTGTTTGATTATCAGGCTGTGGTGCAGATGCGTTTACACCTTTGCCATTACTTGCTGATTCTATTGTTTCTATATTAGTAACAAGATTAGGCCATGTAAGCAAATAGTCTTTTGCTGGCACTGGTCCTATCGTGCCTGTGCCTATGTGAGGACCTGTTGCCTTTATACCTTTAACACTTGGTGTTTGACTTACAACATTATAATTTACAGGATTTTTTCTAGCACCAGGAACATTCATTACGTTTTGCTTCATCATTCCTGCAAAACTTTCATCTCCCTGAAACCTATCTATTTCCGGAAACATAATAGTCCAGCCCATTACGCCACCGTTTTTCATAGCAACGTCTACAACCATTTGTGCATAGTATTGTCTAGGGAAAGGATACTGTCCGTATTTTGCTAAACTTTTTTCACCTATGTTAAGTAATATAACATCTTCACTTTGGACAACTTTATCTAATTGTTGGTAACTGTCAAAAACTTGACCACGTAAACTCTGTAATGGTGTAGGGTCAACTACCCTTAGTGCGAGTAGTAAAACAATTGATATTGCTACGGCATACCCGCTATATAACCATTTCATAGTTATATTTATATTTATTGTGATTTATAAGGGTGTTTTATAAGGCTCCGCCGATACAAATAGCACCTGGCCCGTTAACAAACTAGGTGCTATTATAATTAATCTGTGAGGGCTGGATAAATTAGATTATCCACATTCTTTAGGATTTTTAGAACAATAGTCCATGATCCTTTTTATAAGAACCTTTATATCCTCGTCACCGCCCTCTACCTTCGTATTATTTCTTTTGAAGATAGAGTTAGTTACTTTCCCTCTGATTCATCCTGTTCTTGGACGACATCTGTCTGTTTATCAACTTCTGCCGCTACAGTATCAATAGTGCCTGTGGCAATATCTGCTGTAACTTGTGCTACGTTAATAACATCATCAGTTACTGATCTAGCAACAGTAGCAGTTCCTTTAAGGACTGCATCTGCTGTTCCAGCAACTACTTCTGTGCCCGCTTCCCAGACTCCACCAATTGTGGAACATCCAGACATGACTACCAGACATAATATGCCGAAGAACGATATTAAATTTTTCATATCTTTCTCCTATATATAAGATTGTTATAAAACCATCTGTTATTATAACACTATTATTTATCTGAATCTAATAAAAAATAGGAAAGATTTAGTTCCGTTTTAATCTCTTTTTCCATGGTTAGGTTCGAGATCATGTGGATGGTGATGCATTTCTGTTGTATTAAAGAATGAACCATTTCCTCTATGATACATAATATCATATACAATTTCTAATGTGTGAACCATTAGCATTATTGCAAGAAGTAAGGCGCATACTTTCAACCATTTTATCATATGTTTCATAACTTTATTATATGGCCATTTTTTAGGTCTGTCAACCGAATCTTATTGTTTCTGTTTAATATTTAATTATTCTTGGGTAACTGATACTGAACATCCGCCGGAAGTGTTGCAGTTTTGGGAAAGTGAATATGATGTAGCAGAGCCTGATTTTTGTAATAAATTTAAGGTAGTCGGTTGAGAACCGTATATTGTAATAGCGGCTGTATGGGCGCCATCGGATTTTTGCTCAATAGATATATCATTGTTATCACTATATACTAATAATGTTAGGGTTTTAGCATTATTGCCTCTTTGTCTAAAAAATACATCATTATTATCAGCACCATACCATCTCAAATCAGCAGTATGATTAGCATAACTAGATCCGGAATCTTGACTACCTTGAAGATCTAAATTACTTGCATGAACATCTATTACCATACGATGTCCGCCATCTTGATGATCATCTATGTCGCATGTTGTGTCACTACCACTTGTGTAATGACATCCTTGTCCTAGATCTAACTCGTTATTAGAACCCCATATATGAACTCCAATTAAATTTGTTTCGCTGTTTGATCCGTCATGAATTTGTTGAATTTTTACTGTGTTATTATCACCGTCTATATCTCCGCACCATGTGCTACTTCCACAATTAACTGCTCCCCAAAGATCTGTCCAGCCAAAACTATTTTGTCCTGGGCCTTCTTGATAAATGAATATATCGTTGTTGTCACCATCTAAACTAAAATAGACATCGTTCTTTTGATCTTTTTGAATAATTCTTAAACTTAAATTATCTGCTTTTGCATACCCTAAACATGAAGACGTAATGCAACCTAAGTCAACATCAATTTCGTTATCGTAGCCTGCTTGAAGAATTTGTAGATCAAAATTAGCACCTTTTTGTGCTAATGTTACCTCGTTGTCAGTAGTATTTGCATTTGGCGATAATAAAAGCATTATGCCTAATAAAAAATACCTTAATTTTGTTTTTATTTTATTCATATTCATTCTTGTGTAATACTTATGAAAATTCCTTCACAATTATTTAAGCATATTATTGTGTCGCCCATATCAGCATCGCTAACTTCTATTTGCCCAGTAGAGCCTTTTCGTATCATAATTCTTACAGTATTATTTGATTGTCTTAATAAAAATATTTTTCCATCAACATCTGGTAAAATATTAAACTGATTATCTGGTTGTAAGCCATAACTTCTATCTACCAATTTATCAGAGTAATTTCCAGAGTCTGTTTTCTCTGCAAGGCCATCTGTTTTTTCAATAATATCTAATAAGTCTCTTAAAAAATCGACATCTAAAAAATTAATGTCTAATTCTGTAAATTCTAATTCTTTTTCTGCGGCTTTGCCCAAATCTTCACTTTCTAAAAAGTCTTTGTCCAATCCGTCAAAGTCTAATAACCCGCCATCTCCTTTTGCCTCATTTTTTTGTTCATCAACTGCTTCTGTAATCTGTTTTGGTTCAGATACAATAAACATATTATCTATTTGATTTATATCCAAATCAATTAATACTACTGGTTGAGTTGGTGATGTCTCCATTGTGCTAACCATTACAGCCTCAAATGCTTTTTCTAAGAAAACAGTTCCGCCATCATTAGTAACTGAAATACTTCCAGAAGGTTTACAGCCTTCTTCTAATCTTTGGATATCTTCACAATTTGCATCTGGTAGCAAAATTACTAAACTTCGTCCTAGTTCGTCGACTGTGGTAGTAAAGTCTGTTCCCCGGATTCCTATAGTAGCAGTCGGAGTTTGTATCTGTATGTTTTCTTTCGGAACAAGGCCTAAACCACCTGTTGCAAATCTTGCCGTTCCTGCTACAAAATTCATAGCCATTCGACTTTTATTTGGGTCGGGATCGTATATGTATTCTGTAATTTCTACTAAAGTGTGTTCTGTTAAACTAATTTGTGTTTCGTCTATAAATTTGATTTTAAGCCTTCCGTTCTCGGTTGCTACATTATCAAAACTTTGTATCTTTGTCTCTAATTTCGCCGATAGTTCTTCGCCAGTAGTTCTTACTATACTGCCTGGTTTCCCGCTCTGTTCTAATACACCGCCTATATCGTTAGCGGCGTTTAGATCATAACTTAATATAAGTAACAGAGCAAGTAACCATCTAATTGCCTTGTTTGATGCTAACTGAAGCATTTTCACTATCTATATCAACGTCAATTACGCCATTACATGCTGGTGAACAAGTTGTAGTCATTTCTTGAGTGAATTGGAAATCTCCATCACTTCCGTCTAACAATACTGTTAAAGTATGCCCACTATTACCTGATTGTTTTGTTGCAAAGTCATTATCGTCGCCTGTGATATCAAAGTTCCATACAGCATTATCAGAATCTACGATTATTCCTACCATTGTAGATGTGCCTGTGCAATTTGTTCCGCATGAACCACCGCTGGGTTGTGCCGCCCAAACTTTACTATTTGTAAATGATGAATCAAAATCATTTCTATCACCAAGTATGTCTAAATCAAAGTTTAAGTATTCAGCACTTGCGTTTCCGCCGATATCAACATCAAAAAGGTTACCGTCTCCCTGAATATCAACTAGCATGTCTACGTCGTCTCCACTACCTGATGCTCCAATGTTCATATCCCAGATGTTAGTATTACCTAGAAAGTAAAAGTCTAGAACAGTGGACCCACTTCCGTCAAATACCCAACTACCAAACATATCGTTATTATTACCGTCTTGGATTAAATCCAATATAATACTTGTTCCAGTAAGGGTTAAATCTGATCCTTGTGATGCATTGCCTGACAATGTATTGCCATAACCTGCCTGTAAGATTGTTAATGTTAAGTTATCACCTTGTTGATCTAACAACACTTCATTATCTCCGGCAAATAATGGAGTAACCATTAAGCCAACCAAAGCGAAGAGACTAATTGCAATATTTTTTATTTTCATTGTTTTTCTCCAATATTGGTTTTATCTTTTTCATTCTTTAGAAGTATTTTCTTCCAAAGGGGCAATGATTCAGGATCATTGTTAAATGCTTTAACATCTTCCGCGTCAGGTAAACCTGCTTTATCTTTAAGACTAATCCAGTATGCCTGCTCTTGAGCGGCAACCTGTTCGTCCCAATCATCGGGGTAAACAATTTTCCAATATTCCCTTTCATCACCTTGTTGTATAAGTTCTAACACAGCCGCCTCAATCGCTGATCGGACGGCGTATGTTACACTTTCGTTCTGTGTCATTCCGCTTTCAAATTCAAGCAATTTAGTGTCCATATCTATAAATCTAAATACGTCACCTGCTTGTCCTGAACTTAATACGGTCTTACTTGTTTGAACATTAAGAATCACTTCGCCAGTGAGTGTGCTTACCGCACGAAGTGATATTACTATACTGTCCCTTCGATACTGGTTTGTTGTCCCAATACCGAGATATCTAGCCCCATTGCCTCCTGTTTCAATATTAGTGTCGTATCCTATAATACCACCTTCTAATATCATTCCAGCAAACAACATAGGCTGAAGTTCTTGAAACTCCTCGAGTCCTGCCTGTTTGGCTTGTTCTGCTCGAGTGCTTCTTACTATTTGTCTTTCTCTTACTAGGTTATCTAAACCTAATCCTCTTTCTACTACTCTAAACCAAGTTCCTTTTGGATTTTCTCCGGAGCCTGCCGCTTTTAGAGCATCTACTAATAAACTTTTTGCATCTTGTGTAACTGCTGTTGAAAAACTTGCTACACCATCTTGGCTTTTTCTTTGTCCGGTGCCATCACCAAACTGATATACAGCAACCACTGGCATTTGTTCTGCCGGTGGCAAGTATCTTAATTTTCTATAAGTTGGGAGTTCTACTTTTTTTGGTTCTTCAACACATTCAAGAAAATCTGTCTTGCATAATTCGTCACCAGGTATTGCGATGCTGGCGCATCCGCTTAAATATAGAACACCAATAAGTGCTAGAATTACCTTTATCAACTTTAACCGCCGCCTGCTATTTGCCCTATACCAATTGGAATTTCTATTGTAGTAATAGTTCCATCTGGATCAACAATAGTAAGTATTATAACATCTAATCCGTCTGCATTTGTAGAAACTGTGTATGAGACATTATTTCCTTCAATAGTAAAGGCACCATCTTTTGCGCCTGAACAGGATACAACAGTTGCAGGATCACAAAACATACTATCAACTAATCCTTTAGAGATCTGGGAATAAATTCTGCTCTCCAAATTTCTAATAAATTTATTAATTGTTGAATTTGAGTCCTCTCTTTCAGCCGATTTAATTGCGGCCTCTATATCTGATTGTATTTTATCTCTTCTACTTTTTTCTTGATTCTCAATAGTTAAATAATGGGCGCCTGCATTTTGCCCACTAAAACTCGGATTTTTAAATTTATGTTTTAATTCATCTGCATATACATTAGAAGCATGTAAATATAATACTGATAAAATTAATATGCTATATAAAACTTTTTTCATTTGCTTTTATTCTCCTCTTCTACGGTTGCTAATGCTTCTTTTTCTTCAGCATCTTGTAGAACTTCTTGTCTTGCTCTATATTCTAAAACAACATTTACTTTTTGTTGTAATCTTATTTGATCTTGATCTAACATTCTCATTTGATCAATACATCTAATTAGAGCCATATGCATTTTACCTAATGCTGGCTTAATCTCTTTATTCATAAAATTCCATACATAGTATATAAAGTAACCTAAAAATACACATGCTACAATTGGAAACCCGTAATCACTAATTAATCCTGCTACATCCATTAATCTCTCCTTACGTCAACTTTACCGTCTTCTACAAAATTTTCTGCCCTAGCAATTCTGTCTATATCGGGTCTTAATTCTAAGGCACTACTCACAAGTAAATCAATTTTAATCATTTCATTACTCATTACTCTTGCACGAGTTGTTAATGAGTCACAGAAATTCGTAAGAGTTTTTACTTGGCTAACAATGCCAGCCATCATTTGTTTGATTGTTAGGAAGATAAAATAACCCATTGCTAGACTTCCAGCAATAGGCGTTCCTACCTCCGCTATTAACTTAAATATTTCTTCCATTTGCACACTCTGTTTGTTTTTACTTTCAGTTTAGTGTGTATGTGTATGTCTTGTATCAGTTACTCCCTAATACTTGTATATTTATCATGATTAGACGTTCACTATATATAACAAGTGTTATAATAATTATACATCAGTCAAAAAAAAGCACTCCTAAGAGTGCTTTTTAATTGTTTTAATTGTTTAAAGTTTCTTACATTAAGTTTACAAGAACCTCAATAACTGCTTCTCCGCCTTCTGAATATCCTATTGCTTTACCAAGAATTCTTCCAGTAAGTGCGCCGTTATCTGCTCTAGCATGTCCCTTAGTGTCCGAAGTAGTCATTAAGTCGCCTCTATTAACAGGACCAACCACTTTACATGGAACTCTTCCGCATAAAGCAACTGCAATACCGTCTGATTCAGCATTCATTAAGTATGCTGGGTCAGTAGATACAACACCTGCTACTGCATGATCATTTTCAACATCACATGCTTTAACTTCTGCGTCACTATCGTTATCATCATTGTCAAACATAACAACTGTTCCTGCTTCTAACTCTTCGTCTGAAGTATATTTCTCAGCCAAATCCGCGTATTGTGCTTGTGTTGCTGTAGCAGTAATGGTTCCTGCGGCAAAATTACCACTTCCATCTCTTGCCACAACTTTACTTGCTGTATTGGCTGATGTAGCATCTACCGCTATATCATCTGCATTAACTGTCATATAAGTTCCAGCACCTACGTTTACTGTTCTACTTGCTGTGATGTCGCCACCACCTGTTAAACCAGCACCTGCTGTAATTGTAACACCTGAGTGATCAATATGTTCGTTTGCAACAAAGCCACTTAAGGAATCATGAACTATTGCGCCATCATTTGTGCTAATTGCACCACTTGATATTGAAATACCTGTTCCTGCGGAAATATGTGCTCTTACTTCTGCGGCACTTGGTCCTGTGTATGTAAATACACCGTTACTATAACTAAATGAACCATCACCACCTGAATCTGTAGCACTAAATAAGCCTGTAATATAACTTGCATTAACTTGAACATCATCTGCATTAACAGTTATACCTGTTCCTGCTATAACATTAACTGTAGCCGCGCCTGAAGTAGCACCGCCTGTCATACCTGCTCCTGCTACTACTGCTGTAATATCACCTGTTTCAGTTGTGTAACCATAACTTAATATCTTATCTTGAATAGCCGCTGAAGTCATAAATGATGTATCATTATCACCAAATGATTCACTGCTTATTTGAACTGCCGCTCCAGCAAAGTCAGATACTGTTAAATCAGGAAGTCTAGCACTTGCTAGTGTTCCTGAAGCAATGTTACTTGCACTTGTTGTATCAGTTGTCGCTGATGCCGCTAATCCACTAACAGCACTATGGGCTATTGCAATATCAGTTGAAGCCGCCGCTGTAATTTGACCTTGTGCATCAACTGTAAAGTTTGCAACACTATCAGCATCACCATATGAGGCCGCTGTTACACCAGTTGTATTAATTTTAAATTCGCCACCGCTGTAGCCTAATCCAGTTCCTGCTGAAACATGTGCTCTTACTTCTGAAGCACTTGGACCTGTGTAAGTAATTACACCAGCAGAGTATGCCAGTGAACCATCGCCACCGGAATCAGTTACTGAAATATGTGCTCTTACTTCTGCGGCACTTGGGCCTGTGTAAGTAATTACACCTGATGTGCCATTGTATGCCAGTGAGCCATCGCCACCTGCATCTGTTACACTTATTGCGCCTCTATAGTCTGAATTACCTGGACCTGCGTATGTATATACACCACTTGCGTATGCTAATGAACCATCACCACTTGTTGCGGCACTAAAAAAGCCTTCTATTTCTGCTTCAGTGTATATTGATTCGTAACTAGATCCGTCTCTTGTATGTTGCCATACATCGCCGTCTTCTTTCCATCGTAATTGAACGTTAGTTGATGTTCCTCTTTCGATTTCAATACCAGCATTCTGTGAAGGAGTGCCTGCTTCGTTATCGTTAAGGATTATAATATTATCATCTACTGTTAAAGTTTCTGTATTAACAATAGTTTGTGATCCGTTAACAGTTATGTTACCACTAAAAATTGCATCGTTACTAAATGTTTTAGCACCAGCAATAGTTTGTGTTCCTGCTGTTCTAACTACTGTAGCATTAACCGCAACGTCATTTGCATTAACAGTTATTCCGTCTCCTGCACCTACAGCAAAAGTTCTACTTGCGGCTATCGTTCCACCACCTGTTAAACCTGCGTCTGCTGTTAAAGTTACACCACTATGGGCAATATGTTCGTCTGCAACAAAGCCACTTAAATCATCATGGACTATGTCGGCGTCTGTTGTTGAAAGAACACCACCTGTATATGTAATACCTGTGCCGCCACTTACTCTAGCATCTATTCTTGTATTTGCTTCTGCTTGACTCGGACCAGTGTAAGTAATTACACCAGCGGAGTATGCTAGTGATCCATCACCACCTGCGTCTGTAACTGAAATATGTGCTCTTACGTCTGAGGCACTTGGGCCTGTATATGTAATTACACCTGTTGAATTGTTGTATGCTAAACTTCCGTCTCCACCTGCATCAGTAACTGAAACTGTTCCTCTTATAACTGTTGAAGCAATTCCAAGTGTTCCTGAAGTTGCTGTTAAATTTGTTCCTGCCATGCCTGCTACTAAATCTGCAATGGATTCTTTCTTTGAACCGTCATCAGTTGCGTCTATAATAGCAATGCTATCTGATGCAACTGCTACTGCGGCCGCTGTTAATTCGTTTAAGTCTAAAGCAAGAGAAACAGCACCTGTAGTTCCACCGCCACTTAAACCGTCGCCGGCAGTTACGGCACTAATGTCGCCTGTTTCTGAAATACTTAATTGTCCTGAACTTGCTGAAAGTCCAGTTCCTGCAATACCTGCTACTAAATCTGCAATAGATTCTTTCTTTGAACTATTACTTGATCCAGCATCTATTATTGCAATACTATCAGCCGCGACATCTACTACCGCCGCTGTCAGCTCGTTTAAATCTAATGCTACCGTTGCACTCCCACTAGCCGCGCCACCACTTAAACCATCTCCTGCAACAACATCAGTAATATCTGCGCCGCCTAAGGCCGCTACGTCAGAATATAATGCGAGCGGAAAACCACCTGCGGTAGAGCCATCGTGGACAACAACGGTATTTTTATCTGTATCGACGGTAGTTTCACCTGCCAAACCAGTAAACGAACTGTGTTGCGAGGTTGTCCCACGTCTCCTTTGAATTGCTGTTGCCATTTTAATCTCCTAAATTATTTTAGCATATATAGAAGTATTTATCTTCTATTTGATTAACCATAACTCCACTTCGTCATTTAGATCCCTAATTTTAATCCAATTAGGGTTTGTAATCTGACCTTTGTATAGAGCAATTTGTCCGAGGAAGGCCACCCTGACCCAACCTCTATGTGTTCTTTGTATGTAGGACTGATGAAATTCCCATGTGTCGTTGTATAATTTCTTATACATATCACTGCCTAAATCGTCTGTTTCGTATATTACAGCACTATCAGGTAGTGCAAAGTCTGTTGGTAATCCGTCTTCAAAGTAACTATGTAACATACCTACTTCATCTTTCCACTCAACAACTTTATATTTGTGTTTTGAAATCGCATCAAAACTATCTTTTTCAAATTTATTGTGCCATTCGTTCCAATAACTATTTCCTACTATAGCACCTTTGGCTACTGCAACACCAATAATTTTGTCATCTTCTGTTGCAAGCCTAATTTCTCCTTTTGTATTAAAGGTTACTGTGAAACCATTTCTATTTTCATCTTTGGGATTTTTATCTTCCCATTGAAATAATTCTGTATATCCTGCACCATTAGCAAAATATTCTCCATCGGTATATGTATTACCTTGACCATCTACTTTATATACTTCAGTTCCTACACCTCTAGTGTGATAATCTTCTACATTTGATTTTGCACTAATGAAATTATATCCTGATTCTGATTTAGAACTTAAATCCAAAATGTTACTGGAATAATATCTACTAGATGCATGTAGTGTTGCTATATTTTCATCATTGTTTGTTTGATTCATTAACAGTTTACTGTTTGTTCTATCGTTAATTAATCCCCAAACAAGTTTACCATCACCTGTAAGATTAAAACCTTGTCTATTTTGTCTACTTAAAACCCTAAAAGCAAAAGTTTTTTCATCATCACTATCACTTTCAACTAACAAACCTCTTGTGCTGTTTAGTCCGGTTGAAGGTATTGGTGCTTCACTTGGGTAGTTTGATCTAATATGAACACTACCTGGTCCATATACTTTTGGTGATCTTGTTCCAAATCCTGCTGAACCACCTTTATTAATATTAAATAATGTTATTTGTTCTTCTTTTTCACTTATTAATAATCCATCGACACTAGAAGCAATAGTATAATCTTTTTCTCCTAGTAATTTAAGTTCTGCTTTGGATATTGAAACATCTGCAGAATTTAAGTTTTCCACATGCTTTTCTTTATCTATCATAAATTTTACATGTTCTTGTATTTTCTTTTCGATATTAGGAGCCTTTTCGTTCCATTTATCTTCTAATTGTTCTTCTATTGATTTTTCTAACACTGGCCCATCATCTAATTTTAAATAATCTTCAACTCTTAAAGTAACATCTTCTTTAACTTTAGGGGTTACCTTAGTTTTTGATTTAGTTGTCTTTTTTACTTTTGCTTTAGTTGTTCTTTTTGTTTTAGCCATTCATCTATGTCCTATTAACTAACTACTGCCCTGTCTTGAATTCTTCTCCAATTACTACCGTCACTAAATGCCATTGTGGCTCCGGATGTTTCATCGCTAACATATATCATTTGTCCTGATACTGTTACCGGTGGTAATGCTGATACTGTGTAATGATCATAAAAATCTCCATATAATTTTAATATATGTTCAAAATCGCCTATATTTGTATCGGTTGCTGTTATAGCACCATAATCTATTTTTATATTTGCTGAAGTAGCAACTGATCCGTAATCTTCTATGGGTTCA
>Ga0315318_10000450_pt1 | contig 16649 bp, 10 predicted proteins | sample M1200m3416metaG_FD_203703 | JGI IMG/M metagenome (GOLD analysis project Ga0315318, IMG submission 203703) | Ammonia-oxidizing marine archaeal communities from Monterey Bay, California, United States - M1 200m 3416 | ecosystem: Environmental > Aquatic > Marine > Coastal | place: USA: California... | reverse complement strand
AATCAGTATCATCAACATCTGATAAATCTACTAAGTTAGAAGCGCCACCACCACTTGATGTTACAAATTGTAATTTTCCTGTTGAAGAATTATAAGATAATACTTTACCATCACCTATAGCGCCTGTATCAACATCATCTAATTTTAATAGATTAACTTCACCACCTCCACCAATGGACGCCATTTGTTTAATAACCGTTTCTTTGAAATGTCTAAATTCTTCTTTAATCTTTTCTAACTCCGAAGGTTGTTCTGTAACAATTTTTGGAGCCATAAATCCAGGACTATCTTTTGTAAATCTACTCATAGCGTCAGCAAGTAATTCTGGACCTGTTTTTTCTTGTTCTTCTATATTATTAATAATATTTTCTGTTGGTTTATCAATTTCTTCGTTTAAAGCAGTTTCAAATTGAGAAAGTCTATTAAAAAAACTTTCTAATTCTAAATGCATTTGTTGTTGTTGAGGTTTTGCTGGAGTTACAGCGTCATGTAATGTTTTTGGTTTTATTGTTCTTTTGGCTGTTGCCATCATACCAAATAAACCTGATAAATCAGATAATTCTACTTTAACTTGTGGTTGTAATCTTTGCTCTCTTTCTTGAAGCCTTACTTGTTCTTTAGCAACTTTACTTTTTTCTACGGCGACAGATTGGAAAAACTCTTGTAAATCATTCATTATAACTTGGTTACCTCTGGATGTATAGTAACAACGCCATAATGTACTTTTTCTATTGTTGAATCTGCTAAAATTAATTCTACATCATAAACATATCTACCAGCAGTTATTTGTGTTGTAGTAGGTTCTGATAAAGTTAATTTATATATACCTGAACTTGCTGTTACCAATGTACATGTAAAAGTAGCAGTAACAGTAGTTGAATCATAATTCTTTCTCATTTCTGCTTGTAATACTAAACCAGATAAATCATAAGCAGTAGAACCATCAGTAGTAACTGTAAAGTTTTTACTAAAGGTTGCACCTTGGTCTATACTAAAATTTTCTGCTGTTTTTTGTGTAACTGCCATTAGAAATCATTCCTCCAGATATCCATACTATTGTCGAAATTTGATGAATAACTTGCCTTATTCACCCATTGTTGAGTTCTTTCTATTAATATATAGTCTTTACCTGGTTTTTCAGGTATAAAACTATCTTTCACATTATTATAAGTATAACCTATTTCAGGCATATTATATCTTATTTGATTACCACTTAATTTATGGTCACCTTTCCAAGTGTTAAAAGAACATTGTACCCAATCAGAATCTTCTCCAAATATAGATTTTAAATAATTAACACCTCTTTGTTCTTCTTCAGTAGAAGGGTCATTAACATCTACATGAGTTATAGAATTATCTACAAATACTATATCTATTACTTTACTACTTTCTATTTTTGCAAAATGTGCCATTAAGCTGCCTCTATTGTTCCTGATTGTTTCCAAACTAAAATTGTGTAATCTCCATTTGTATTTACTTCTGGACTTCCTTTAATATTTGTTGCACTATTATAATCTATTGTAAGCATTTTTATTGCACAACAGCCTGGTTTATTTTTATTATCACCATGTACCTGTCCCACCCAGAAAGAATCTCTTACTAGTGATTCTTCTCCACCTTTTGCAATTACAATATCATTATGCCAATCACTATCTTTTAAATATTCAAAACCATAATCAGAAGTTATAAATTGATTATTAGTTGATTCCCATGTAATAGATGATTTACATCCTTTTAAACTACCTGCCCCTACTAATATTTTTACTCTTGTTTTGCTTTTAATTCTTCCAAAATTCCTTACTGTTTGACCACCACAAAAAGTATTACCACCACCTACAAGTATAAACTCAATATAAGTATGTTCTTTTGAACCGTTTATTGTTCCTTCATTATGTGTTATTCTTGCTGGCATTATCCTTGTGTTCCATTTATTGTGCCTGTATTAGATACTGTATAATTTACTGCTCCTGGCGATGTAACTGCATTACCAGCTGCCCCAGCAGCACCACCTGAAAATCCAGGAGAGGTTGTATCACCAGCAGAACCGGCTGCACCGGCAGCTCCACCATCGCCTCCATCTCCACCACCTGGTGAAGCACCTGAAGCACCTGAAGTTGCAGCTACAACATTACTACCATCAAAACCATATCCAGTACCACCTGCACCACCAGCAGCACCAGCAGTAGCAGTTGTATAACTACCACTAGCAATATTATATCTTTTAGTATGAGCAGGAGGAGGACCTGGGTCACCTAGTGGGTTTCCTCTACTCATTGTTCCTGTACCTGGTGGACTTGTTTGTGATAATGATGTAGTGTTTGGACCTCCAGCAGGACCATATACAACATCATCATAAAAACCATTTGGTGATTGAGCACCACCACCTGGTCCCCAACCTTGATTCCAACCTCTACCACTAGTAGGACTTCCTGTATAATTTGTACTACTAAAATTTGTTGTACTGGTTCCAGGAGCAGCAGCGGCACCACCGCCACCTCCGCCTCCTCCTCCAGAGATAGTTCCTGAATTATTAATAGATACTCCTGCTTTTTGTATAGAAATTGCAGCTCCAGCTGCACCACCAGCACCACCAGCACCACCTGAACCAGCTGCACCAGCAGTTCCTCTTATACCAATAATATTACCAGCATTTTGAATATCTAATGTTCCTGCCATATTTGATGGAACAGTTAAGGCAACATTGTTACCTACGATTTGTATAGGGGAAGCAATTACAAAAAGTTTTGCGATAGAATTTGTCCATGTGTCTGGACTTGCAAAAGCAGGTGCAATATCAACATTAGTGCCAGCACTTGCATTTGCTACAATAGCATTACCTGTACCATAAAAATCACCTATGTCAATAACGCCTGTTGTTGGTATGTTGCTGTTTGTTGTAACATCATTAACATTAGCACCACCACGATAGTATTCTGATAGGGAATCTGTTCCACCAGCGTCATCACCAAACTCGGTTACAATTTCTGATATTGCAAGGGGAGCTGGACTACTCTTTATCGCCATGTTGAAGTTCCTCTACTTTAGCATTTAATTCTTTTATTGCCTCAATAAGTACTCCAACCATATTGCCATAAGCAACAGATTTGATTTTCTTTTCGTCCTTAGTTTCTCTAACTACTTCAGGAAGAACATTCTCTACTTCTTGAGCAATAACACCTGTTTGTCTATTTCCTGCGTTATCTTTTCTCTTGAAGAAAACACCTCGCATGTTATTTACTCTATTTAATGCATTATCAATAGTGTTAATATCTTCTTTTAAACAAATATCCGAAAAAGCAGTAACATCATTATTAAAAGTAGCTGCACCTGCAGCTGACATATCAACAGTAAGTGCTGTTATTGTTGCACCACCATCATTACCTTTAATAATAAAATCTTTATCTGAAACTGCTGAGTGTATAACCATATCATTAGATGAATTAGTTATACGACCAAATTCAGTACCAGCGTCTTTAAATATTGTATCAGCACCATCAGCGTCAATTATAATATCACCTGCACTATCTAAAGTAATTTCTGTACCTGTTAAAGAATTTGAACCTAAGTCTAATGCAGCTGTTAAGGCTGCACCTAAATCGGCAACCTGAAATACTCCGTATGCAACAACAATAACTACATCATCAGCACTTGCACCACTTCCTAATACAACACTTGTACCATTTGTAGCAGTATAATCAGCAGCTTTTAATTTTAACCCTTGTTTATATACATCTATTTTACCAGCACTATATGCTAATGCTGTACTTGTATCATCAGTAGCAAATGTTGTTTGACCACCACTTGCTGTAAAAACAAATTCTGTTCTAGTTGTTCCTTTTGATAAATCTCTACTTCTACTCATTTTTTATCCTCTATATTATTTAGTCGCTAGTTAATGCATCCGTTGTGAAGAATAACTTAATTCCTAAAAGTCTAGCGTCTCCTGTTTGGTCATCTGCCGATACATCTCTCATTACTTGAAAATATACTAATTCATTTACACTTGGTGAACCAGCTATGGTTACTGCACCACTCTCAGCAGATACATCTAAATCATTAGAAGTTCCACTATGTGCTTTAGCTGTTGCTACGACATTAGTTCCAAACGCTATGTTTTGGTCGCCATTGTCTGCAAAAGCAACTCCTGATAATCCCCAAGCTGTTGTTCCTGTGTTAGTACCTGTTACTGTAAAGAATGCTTGGAAGGTTACTGTTCCCTCATTCCATTCTTTAGGGAATGCTACTGTAAATTGTGCGTTTTCATCTGAGCTTGTATCAAAATCTAAAACTTTTATTTCTGGACCATTAGATAATTCTACTTGTGCTAAAGCGGCACAACCAGCAGTAGTATTAGGATACATGGCTGTTGCTGGAATCCACATGGTTTGTTTACCAACGAATCCTGTTGAAACTGTACCAGCACATGCAATAGTAGCACCAGAATCAATATTTAATGTTGAACCTGATAAAACTGAAAAGTCATTTGCTGTAAATTGGAAATCATCTGCACCAGCAATTTTAATATCTATTTGGTCATCCGTACTTGCATGTATAGTAGTATCACCATCTAAATCTAATATTAATTCTTCACCATTACAATCAAAAGTTGCAATGTTTGATACAGTCCATGACTTAACTGTTAATATGTCATTAGCAGCTGCACCACTTGCTAATACAACACTTGTACCATTTGAAGCAGTATAATCGGATGAATCTAATAAAACTCCGTTTAAGAATACATCTATTTTTGGAGCTGTATATGCTAATGTATTAGAAGAACCATCATTACCAGTAAATGTTGTTTGTGATGATGTTGCTGTAAATATATAATTAGTAAATGCATTAGTTCCAGCTGATAGAGAAACTGTTACAGTACCACTTGTAATAGCAGTATCAACACCTGCACCACCAGCAAATTTTAATGTTTCACTTCCTAATGTTATTGTTTCGGATGTTGATGAATCATCAACAATTGTTAAATCAGAAGATACACTTGCTGTTGAAGCAGCTGTAATACGACCTTGAGCGTCTACCGTTAAAACAGGAATTGCACTACTAGAACCATAACTAGCGGCACTAACTGCCGTATTGTCTAGATTAATAGTTAATGTATCACCAGATATTGCTGATGTTGTTCCTGTCCCACCTGATACTTTAAATGAATCTGTTGCAAGTGAAATTGTTGCACTTGTTGAAGCGTCATCTATTACTGTCAAATCGGTAGATATACTTGCTGTTGTAGCAGAAGTAACTTGTCCTTGAGCATTTACTGCTAATACTGGAATTGCTGATGATGAACCATAAGTGGCAGCTGAAACACCTGTGTTTGATAGATTTAATGTAAGAGTATCTCCTGATATAACAGAAGCAGTACCCGTTCCACCAGATATTTTTAAACTATCTGTTGCAAGTGTAATATCTACCGAAGTTGAAGAATCATCAACAATCGTAAGTGGTGTTGTATTATACCTCGTTCTAAAGGTTTCTAATGTATCTGTCGTTGCGACCGGTGTAAATGCCATTATAGTTTCTCTTTAATTAATTTTTTTATTTCAAACAATTCTTTTTTTAATTCGTTAATTTCTTTTATTGCACCAGCTAAAGAATCTCTTTGTATTTCTCTTGCTTTTACTCTTTTCATATATTCTTGATAATCATTCTTATTAGTATTTATAACAGCTTTAGAAATACTATCTCTTACTAATCCTGTATGACCTTGTACTCTTAATCTTGCCATTATATTGCTAACGCTATACCTCTCATATCTTTAATTCTTGGTGGATATGCTGAATTTGTTCCTTTCATGATTATTTTAATTTGAAAAGCGTCAAATCCTGATAAACTACTTGCTGTATATTTATATTCAGTAAATGTTGTATCATTTGAAGCAGGTGTTATAGTTGTATCTTCTTCACCAGCAGTATTAAATGGTGTCCAAGATATATCTCTTACATTTCTAACTTCAGCAGATGTTGTTGTTCTATAATAAACCTCTATTTCAGAAGTTGACCTAACATTTGCTGTTAATCTTATATCTAAAGCAGTTGATGTATTTGACAATACAACAGGTCTAGTTACATATTTAGCGTCAGAAGTTCCACCTTCATTTGTTGTATCTGATTTATAATCTGGATGATTTGCTGATGTATGACTATTTAATCTATTACTTACACATATTGCACTCATTCGTTGTGTATCAATAATAGGTGTTAAGTTTGCATTATCCGAAGATAAAGTACATTTAACTAATATTGATTTACTACCTGACATCTCATTTGTTTCGTTTATATCACTTGCAATTATTTGAGGTGTTGTAAAGTAAATATTATCATTTGCAATTACAGAAATAGCATTTGTTGCTGATAATCTTGTAAATGATGATTCACTACCATTAATAGAAGTTCCTGATGTTGTTCTAGTATTATAAGTTATTCCTGTTCCAGAAACAGTCATTGTTGCTAATGCAATATTTAAAGCGTCAAAAGCTTTATTTTGAGTTGCAACAACACTTGCACCACCAGCGTCGCCAGTAGATGTAGCACTTGTACTATCTGTTGTTGTAATATCATAACTATCTAATGTCATATTTGAAATTGATGTATGAGTTGCATTAATTGTACCAGCAGGTATTCCATTACATGCACCTGAACCACTAATTGTTACATTATTTGTACCTGTATGCATACCATGATTTTTATGGAACACTCTAAATGTTTGTGAACCACTTGTTGTTCTAATTGGGTTTGTATCTAATGTTTTTGAAGATACACTATCGTTTGCAAGTGTAACTGTTGAAGTTGTACTTGTTGTAAATGTTGCTTTCTTCATAGTAAATTTCAAGTCTTCGTTTTGGTCAGCAGTATATGTTGAACCATTTTGTGATTTAAATAATGAACCAGCATATGGTTGTCTTGATACGGTTCTTGTTCCGTCTAGAGTTGTTTCACCCATTCTACTTCCATAAACTTGATAGCTATTGGACATTGATAGAATTACAAAACAATATTCTTTATTTTCTTCTAAATAAACTGGTGAATCAAAAGCAAAATTAGTTGCTGTTGTTCCATCATTACTTGTATTTATAGATGATGGATTTAATGTTTTAATACTAAATGGAACTATTGAAGGTGCTGGAAAACCATTTACCATTTCTTGAATTTGAATAGTAACAGGTATAGTACTATCTTTTGTTCCGAAGAATAAATCAACAGAAGTCATAAATACTCCACCAACATCATCTATTAAGAATGATTGTGCAAGTGGGTCAATCCAACCTACAAATCTTCTTGTTTCTCTAGTTGATGTTCTATTAATTGACCTATCATCAGCAACACTTTCTCTAACTATATTAAATTCTCTTGTAGAACCTTCACTATCTAAAATTCCTCTAGCAGTATAATCGCCTTCAGCAGCTGTTTCAACATCATCTATTGTTCTACTATCTGTTGATGATGATGTTAATCTAAATACTCTACGACCTGCTCTCCATCTTGGTTTTGAATCATCTGTTGGGTCTGGTACAGCAAATGTTCCTGAAGCAGCCCCATTTATATCTGTAACAATATTACCACCTAAACTACCACCTGATGGTGTACAATAAGATGATATATCCACATTATCAAAAAATGGATAAACTCTTGTATTAGGTTTCATTCTTGTTGCACTCCATGTTATACTTCTAGTTCTAATAAATGGAAGTATATTCATACTTACAACACGGTCACCAAGTTGTTCTCTCATTTCAGCAGTAACAAGTCTTGTTCTTACACCTGTTCTGTTTTGTAATACTTGTTGAGAAGATGTAATTGTATCAACATTAAATTCTCTCCTTCTACCACTTCCTGGTGCAACAGTTCTACCTGTTTCTGTTATACCAACATCTGCTGGAGTTCCTGACCAGAAATCTTGCCATTGATTCCAAACTGTTCCAAAAGGATTATCTAAAATATTAGAACCGGATATGTTTGCAGCTAATGTGTCAAATTGTCCTGTTTCATTACTAATTATTTCAGGTAATCTTCCTGTTTCAAACCATTCATCTCCTGGTGGAGTTAAATTTACAAATCCTACCCATGTAAATATATCAAACGGATTTACAGGTATTAATTTAGTTGCAAATGGTTGTGTTATTTTTGCTGTTTCAGAATAAGGTAGTGTTAATAAATCACCTGTCTTCTGATAATTTGTATTTGCTCTATCAGCATCCAATATTGCTGTGTCATCATCATCTCTTTCTATTAAAGATACAACATCTGTATGATGAGTTGGTCTTAATTCGCCGGATGCAAAATCCATAGCACATTTATAATCAACATCTCCAACATTACCTATTGAATGTCCTGTAAAGTTATCTACAACAAATCCATTTTTGAATCTATCTAAACCTTCTGAATCTTGTATTTGTAAACTTTGTGCTGATTGTTCTAATAAACTTAGTTGAGTATAATATTCAACATTTTCAATTCTTTTTTCTAATTTACCAATATCTCTCATAGTAAATCTTCTATTATCAATTCTTTTTATATCTACTTCTTCCGGTGTTAAAGTATAAGAAGGTATCCTTAATGTATATAAATGTAATGCATTTTGTAAATCTTCTGGTTTTTGTGGTTCTATATCAGCAGTACCTTTAACTACTTTAAAACTGCCTTCTTTGTCTAAAAATATTTTATCAATTCTATTTAAATAAAATTCGTGGTCAGTTGTTATATCTGAACCAAATTTTGCAACATCTAATACTGAAGCACCTGAACCACTAAATTGTCTATCTTGACTATCCCCAGCATTAATTGTTGAAGCGTCATCTACTCTTGGTCTAAAGTCTAAACAATCTCTTAATTCAAATTTTTCACCTGTTGTATCTGATGTATAACTTGGTATAGCAGAATAATCTACAACACCTGAATAAGAATCTACATCAAAGAAATCTCCAGCACCGTGTGAGAAATAACTATATGTAATTAATAATCTACCTGTAGCAGCTAATTTACCTGGTTTAAGTTTTAATCTTCCTACATCATAGAAGTTATCTCTTTGTCCTGTATCTAATTCGTATCTATCGCTAACATCTGTATCACTTGTAGTTGCATTAGTACTAAAGTCAGCTGCCATATATACACTTGCTATTTCGTACACATCTGCCTTACCGATATTAACACCACCTCTAGCAGTTGCTAATGCCTCGGTTGAAACTTGTAATGTTTGAGCAGTATTTAAAGTTTTAGCTTTAGATGATACTGTACTTCTTGTTATAGTTGCAATTATTTTTATAACATGAGAAGCAAAGTTTGCCCCAAAATCAAATTTAAGAGATGTTGATGAAGGCGCTGTGAATAAAGTACTTCCTTCATGATTATTTCCTGTAATACTTAATACATCGCCGACAGCACCTGAACCACCTGAACCTGTTGATACAATTGAAACTAAAAAGTCTTTTTCAGCAACACCATCAAATGTTTCGTTTGATGAACATGATATAGTTACATCACCATCTGATGATAAAGTTCCTGTAAATTGTCTTCTAACTTTTATACTTGTATCTACAACACCTGAATTATCAGTTGTTTTTAATGTCTTAGTAGTTTCATGAGGTAATCTCATTAATGCGATATTTTTACTAGCGTCTTGAAGTTTTGCTCTTGTTCTAGTTGCAATAGATTTTGTTGATACATCAGAACCACCGACATTAGCAGATAATTCTATTGATGTATCAGATACAATTAAATCTACAAAACCAGTATTAGTTGTACCAGCGTCATCTATCCATGAAATACTATCACCCATTCTTAATTCACTTTCAAATTGAGTTCCAAAACCTTGAATAGAATTACTAGAGTTTGCAACAGTAATTGTTCCTGATAATGTTTTTACAATTCCACTAGATGTTGTTCTTGTTGTATCAGCAGTATAAGTTGGAGAACCTGCCATTGAAATTTGTTTAACGGCACTAAAGTCAAATGATTCAACACCTTTTTTGCCGAAAGCGTCATCTTGAATATCACCTGTATTACTTGAAGTACCACCTGTAATTGTTTCTCCTGCTGAGAATACTCCTTGAACATCAGATACAACACAAACTGTGTGTCTTAATGTTCCTGAAATAGTTGTACTTCCTAATGCATAAGTTGAAGTACCATCATATAATTGACAAGTTGTAGTTGTACAATCTCTAACTGTAAATACTTTAGATGTTACAGATGATGAATCTGTAGCAGTTAATGTTCCTGAAAATAATACTTGCATACCATCTTCAAAACCATGAGTACCAGTTGTAACAACACCGGCATTAGTTGCACTTGCAATAGTTGCTGAATGATTTACACTAATACTTTCTACAACACCAGTTGCACCTGAAGTTCCACCTGTTACAACCTCACCAGTTGTAAATGCAACATTTTTTGCAATATGTAAATGCGTTAGCATTACAATATCAATTAAATAATGTTTATAGATAGAATCAGTTAAACTTCCACTTGACATTATATCAGATGTATCTGTTCCTGATGAATATTCAAATCCTCTAGATTTAGCACGACCAATTTGTTTAACTGATGAATTGCCTGCTGTTAATATTGTTCCTCTAGCTGATGTACCTAATTTATGTAAATATACTTGTTTAAATGGTTCAGTTGTTGTTCCTGATGATACTAAACCAATATCAGGTGAACCATAAACATTATTTACATTTACATAATTTCCTACATCATATCTTGTGGGGAATCCATTATTAGTGTTAAAATCTCTTGCCTTATCAACATCAAGAAATGTTGTACCTATGTTACTTAATTCATATCCTTTAACATATGCCTTACCAGGTCCAATTCCCATTGCTAACATTGTTGTTGTTGCTGTATTGTCTTGTGAAGTTGTAGCACCATCAGCATAGATACCTCTATTATTATTTGCTAATACAGATTCTCTAACATCAATATCTAATCCTCTTATAACATAATCTCCAGATTCATCATAGGTTCTTCTTGCTAAATTATCTTCTAATATAGCATAAGGAGAAGTTGTAACCTGATTTTCAATTTTACCATCATTTAATCTTAATAATTCTACAAAGTTTTGGTCAGAGGTTGTTGTTAATGTTTTCTTAGCAAGTGTTAATAAAATTTTAAATCTATGAGCACCAGGTGCATTTACATTAGATGAACCTGTTGCATTATCATTTAATCCAGAATCATCATTAGAAGTTATATAACTTTCTGTAACTGTTAGACCTACTCTATATGATGGAGTGTTTGTATATTTGTCTAATACTACTGTTTCATTAGTTACATCAACATGAAAACCATTTATGTAATATGTCCCTGCCTGTATTTCAGCAGCTGAACCAGTATGTGATGTTGCCACAACAGCAGACACGGAAGTTGATGTTGAATCTGTACCTGATATTGTTTCACCATCTGTAAATGTAAATGAGGTATTATTTGTACCTGTTTTTATATATTTTACATAAAGGGTGTCTGGGTCAGTACCATCAGTAACATCCGTATTGATTACAATTGCTTGAACGCCTGATGTACCACCAGTTAAAGTTGAACCAACAAAAGTTGATAGGGTTGATGTACCTGTATATGATGTTAATTTAATTGAATAATAGTTTAAGTCATAACCTATTTCACCAGGTATAACCATAGCGCCATGTTCAAAAATATGGTCAGATAATTGTTCTATCTGATTTTGTAAAATCGTTTGTGATTGTGTTAATTCCCTCGCCTGAACAGCAAATGCTGGTCTAAATAATATTCTATGAAAACTTTTAGATTTACTAAAATCATCATAGTAAGGCGAGAGATTAAAGTCTGTTGGACTTGGCATATATTATCTCTCTAAAATTCAACAATTAATTTAATATTTTCCGTTTGGTCGGACGCCCTTGTTATTGGCGACCTATTTTCTTGATAAAGAACATCTGTGTCAGAATCTATTTCACCAGAATTATATCCACTGGAAAAAACAATATTATCTACTGTTTGAGTTGATGTATCTGGAGTTCCAGCTGCACTTGAATCTTGACCTGTAATTGCATTTGCACCACTAAAAGCAGTTTCATTACCATTACTATCAACACCTTCATCATTAAATCTTGTTTGTACATAATAAAGTATTTTATTTGTAGAATCATATTCTAATACTTTACCTACGGCACCTGTACTTGCCTGATTTATTTCTTCATCTACTGTAAATGAACCAGGTGTACCTGATAGTTTAACTGCCTTAGAACCTCTTAATGTAGTTGCACTAGCAGCCGAACCACCTGTTGTTGGGTCTAATAATAATCCAACCCTTCTAAAATCGTTTGCAACAGTAAAGTCGCCAGAATTTGAAGATTCATCTCCTGTAAAGTCTGTGTTCATCATTACATAATGTCCACCTAATTCTTCAACGGCGTTTTTACCATGTCCACCTTTTGGTGGAATAATTACATCAAGTTCTGAACCTGATAAACTTGTTGCACCTGCCGTTACTATATCTGCATTTCTAATATATGCATAAGTATATCCTGTTCCAGCAGTTGTAACCGTTACTGAAGCTACAGCACCACCAGATACTACTACTGTACATGCGCCTGAAGAACCATCTCCTCTTATTGCAACGCCTGTATGTGAACCATTTGTTCCACCAGAACCAGCAGTTTTAATTAAAATTGTATCTATTGCACCATCAACAGCAGCTGAAGCAACAGTTGAATCTGTTGATACATGCATAAAGTCTGTTGATAAAAAATTTGTTTGTTCGGAAGCAGTTAATGTGTACATATACTTCCATTTATAAGAATCACCAGTTGTCAATATTGATGTTGATGTACCTGATGGTTCTACTGTTGAAGCCGCATTACCATTATTACTTAAACATTTATATACATTATTGTCTGAAGATAGTACATAAAAAGTAGAATCGTTAAGAGTTGTAGCACCAGAGTTTGCTGAAATTGTTGAAGATGTTGAACCTTTGACATATTGACCATAATCGTGTCTATACATATCATAAGTTGTTCCTGTTGTCCAGTTTCTTCTTGGTACTGCTCTTGATACATCTGATGATGTTATTCTTTTAGCAGCTATGACATCATCAAAAAAGTAAAATTCATCTGTTATGGAATCTACTGGTGTTAGTGGTGATGAATCTGTACCTTCGTACTGTGTTCTGCTGTCGCCACCTGTTGATGTTGCCCATGCTTGTGGGCGACCTATTGCCAAATAGTAAATATTTGGACTTGATTCTGAAAATGATTCCACAAAATTACCTGCATTGTGTAATCGAAATTTGTTAGTAATAATTGCCGGCATGTTTTTATCCCCAAACTGTAAATCTTTCTATTATTTATACAAGTTAATTATAATTTACTCTAATTTCTGTTGGAAAAGCAATATTTGTTTTCAATTCAAGATTTTCAATATCACCGAATGTTATTTCTTCTCCATCTATACTTGTGTTTTTTGTACCTTGTACACCTACTGTACTTAACATAGTACTCAATTCTCCTATTGTCATCTCTTGAATATATTTTCTTTCAGTAGAATCATTACCTACAGCACCTGTTTGTGGTATTAAACCACCACTAAACATAAATGCATGTCTGTTTAGATTTCTCATTCGTTGTCCTAAAGCAGACCCATTTAATATATTTGTTGCACTTCTATGAGATAAATCTAATCTATCTTTAGTTTGTGCTTTAATTATATATTGTCGTTTTAATGTAATATCTCTAGTATTTGCTGTAAAGTGTTCTATTGTGCTATCATCTAAATCAACACCTACCCCTATATGAGAATTACTCCTTAAAGTTGTTCCATCATCTATTGTACCTAATCTACGACCTAATATTGTAGAGAATAAAGTATTAAGTATCATTGCTAATCCAGAATGAGATACAAGTGATACAATACCTTCAACAGGAGATTGCATTTTAGAATCTAATTGAGTTTCAACATTTACTCTACCTGTTACATAAAAACCTGTTGGATGTATAGTATCTTTAAATGCCTTACGCCAATCTACTATTGCACGACCTACTTTTATAACATATGAGAAATCTTGATAATATAAACTATCTTGTACTTTCATAGTTGATTCAGATATATGTCCATCTTCATTTAGATAAGTACCATCAGTATCAACAACAGCACCAACAGTTGTTGAAGCTGTAGCAGTTGAAACATCTCTAATTGTTCCTGTTTCACTTGATGTACCACCAGTTAATGTTACCCTAGTATCAAAAGTTCCTGTAGGACTTGATACTTCTAAAAGACCTCTATCAGAATCCCAAGAGACCACAGTTGCGGAAATCGTTGTTGAACCATCTGTCCCTAAACCTGATACAGTTTCTCCTACTGTATAATTACCTGTAGCACCTGTTACTATTAATTTTGTGGCAAGAGTTAAAGTTGGTGGAGTTGGACTATCTTCATAATCTTTTCCATATTCTACTACTTTTAATTTTAATACTCTTCCTATTTCTGAACCGTATGGATGTAATGTTGCACCACTTCCACTATTACTTGTAATTGAAGTTGTAGGTAAAGTACTCATACCATACCCACCACTTATAATTCTTATATCAGTTATATCTTCTGTTCCTGTTCCGTGTTCTTGAACAAATTTATCTCCTATATAATGGTCATCTGTTTGTGTAGCGTCTTCTAAAATAATATGGTCATATGTGTTCATACTATATTCTGATACATCTCCTGTTTCTGGAGCAATACTACCATTAACTACCGAAACTTTTGCCGTAGCAGAACCACCTGTATCAAAAGTAAAGTTTACAGTATCGCCTATTGCATAACCATTACCACCACTTCCTACAAATATATCTGTTATAGGTCCTAAACCTACTTCATTAATTTGTATATTAGCGCCGACACCACCAGTAGTTGAAATAGTAACTGTATCATCAGTATTATAAAAACTTCCATCATTTATTATTGATAATACTGAAGGTATAGATGTAGTTGTTAATTTAATGTATATGTCATCTGTATCTGTTTCTGTTCCTCTAATTACTTCATCAGCAACAAAAGTTCCTGTTATTGTATCTTCGTTTAAAATAAATTCAGTTGTATTTACACCACCAATATTAAAAGTACTTACTGCTTCTATAATAGCAGTAGCTTCTGATGTAACACCAGTAATTGTTCTACCTATTAAATCTGTTGGAGTTCCTACTGAAGCAATTGCTCTTAATATTTTTTTACTATCAAACTTTCCGTCTGATACTCTAAGCATTTGTTCTTTAGGATAAATTGTTTCAGAATTTTCATTAAATAACATTTTGAAAAATACTTCGTTTGCTTTTGCTGTTCCTTTTGCTAAATAAACTGAACGAATATTTTTTATAAGTTTTCTTTTATCAATACTTGAATTTAAATTCTCAGGCAATGTTGCCATAAATTCATTTCTAAATTTAGTTAAGAAATTTGAAATTACTTTATCTGGGTCCCTAAAATTTGTAAGTTGTTGAATATTTTGTACAGGATTTGATTGATAGTTATCTAAAGTTGCACTTGCACTTGATGTACCACCTGTTATTATTTCTCCATCAATAAATTTATCTTGTGCTGAAATATAAAGTGTTCCATTTCCTAAATCTTCTGTTAATATAGTTGCTGTTGCATTTGATGTAGCACCTGTTATAGTTTCTCCTTTTTCAAATTTTCCGTATGATGATGATTCTTGTAATATTTTATCACCAACACTATCTTGTGTATTGTTAGAGGAAATATTTGAAGCATTTAATATTAATGCACTTGGAGATAAATCAGTTTCACTTTCTAATAATATACCATCAGTTGTTTGAACACTTGTTAATGAAATTTGTGCCGATTCCATAAAAATATAATATTGTTTTATAAATTCTAAAAATCGTGGATGGTCATGTAAAACAAAACCAGGTGCCTGGTGTTTTATAAGAGTTGATAATTTTTCACTAAATTTTGCCATTAGTAACTAGAGGTTGTTGTATAAGATGTTCCGCCGTCTGATGTGCCACTTGCAAAAGAATCTGTATTAACAGTTACACTTGAATTTGCAACATCTAATTCTAATATTTGGTCTCTTACAGGTATTATATCATTTGAAGATGGATTAACAGTTAATTCAACAACAGTTGAAGAAAGTCCTCTAATATTAGATATTGAAGCAATATTTAATGATGTTAAAATAACTTGACCTGTTGTATAATTAATTGTTCCTTGTGTATTATTCTGATATGTATTTACTCCACTTACTAGATAATATAATCTTATATTACCTTCTCCATCATCATTTAAAAACATTTCATTATCATTGTCCTGTATCTTGAAACCAGTTGATGATAAAATGCCCCCACCACTTACATTATGTCCAGAATGTGGATTATATAATGCATTTCTAAAATAAACATTATATGTTATTGCACTACCTGTTGTGGGTGTAAAATTCTTTCTAATTTTTAAAGTTGTTATGTTTGATAAAATACTTGTATCTGTATCATCTATATCTTGTACTAATTGTGAGTATCTAAACATGCCTTCAAATTTTTGCAAATTAATTGTATTATAATCTGTTAAAGATGTTATTACATTTGATTTTAAAGTATCAGCAGTTTTAGTTGTAGCATTTTCATTATATCTAACATTTGATGTTAAAAGTATAGATGTTGT
>Ga0315318_10000446_pt1 | contig 16706 bp, 9 predicted proteins | sample M1200m3416metaG_FD_203703 | JGI IMG/M metagenome (GOLD analysis project Ga0315318, IMG submission 203703) | Ammonia-oxidizing marine archaeal communities from Monterey Bay, California, United States - M1 200m 3416 | ecosystem: Environmental > Aquatic > Marine > Coastal | place: USA: California... | reverse complement strand
GGCATTAGCGGACCATGTACGGGGTGTTTAATGTAAATCCCGGCTAAGTCTACGCTTGGACAGGCAGCCCTGCATATTTGCATTGCGGTGGGTTGACGGCGCTACTGCTCTGCGAAATGGTTCTTGGCGTGAAGTACATAATTATCCTCTTGCTGATCTTTTCCGCACTTGTTGTGTCGGCGGTGGAGCGGCCGAACATCGTCATTCTTTTTACTGACGATCAAGGCACAATGGATGCCAATTGTTATGGCTCCAAGGATTTGATTACTCCCAACATCGATAAACTGGCCGCCACCGGCGTGCGGTTTACCCAGGCCTACGCGCATACGGTTTGTTGTCCAGCGCGGGCGGCGTTACTGACTGGCCGACATCCGCAGCGTGGCGGAGTCAGACATTGGACTCAGGGTGATATGAATTCTACTAAAGGTATCAATATGGCTTTGGAGGAGGTAACTCTGGCTGAGATACTGAAGCCTGTCGGCTATCGCACCGCGCTCTACGGTAAATGGCACCTTGGCGCCCATAGGGATTTTGGGCCAAAAAAACAGGGCTTCGACGAGTTCTTCGGCATTCGAGACGGCTTCATTGATAACTACAACCACTATTTCCTGCACGGCAGTGGATTTCATGATTTATACGAGGGGGTCAAACCAGTGAAGAGGCCAGGGAAATATTTTCCTGAGCTGATGGTGCAGCGTTCACTCAAATTCATTATGCAAAACAAGGATCGGCCGTTCTTACTCTATGTGCCGTTTAACATTCCGCATTATCCGGAGCAGGCGCTTAAGCGGTTTGAGGAGGTGTACAAGGACATTGGTGAACCGGCTCGGCGCTCCTACGCGGCTATCGTAAGCACGACCGATCATTATATCGGGCAGATTGTCGACAAATTGGAAGCACTAGGCCTGCGCGAAAACACGATCATCATATTCATGAGCGACAACGGGCACTCGGAGGAAACCGGCAATCGAATTCGTTTGGACAATCACAGGAGTGGTTATCCCAAGGGGCATTTTTATGGCGCGAGCGGCGGCGGCTCCACTGGCAAGTGGATCGGGCAGAAAGGTAGCTTTCTCGAGGGTGGTGTGCGGGTGCCGGCCATTATCAGTTATCCGGCTAAGCTGCCAAAGGGGAAGGTGCGTGGGCAAATCATCACGGCAATGGACTGGTTTCCCACGGTGCTCGACCTTTGTGGAGTACAGCAACTTTCTGACTCTCCGAAGCTCGATGGCCACAGCGTGTTACCGTTGATCCGCAACGCCAAGGCAAAGTCGAAAAACAAGATTCTACATTTTGCCTGGGGTAAAAAATGGGCCGTTCGTGAGAGTGACTGGAAACTGATCGGCTCGGAAGGGAACACCAAGGTTTCGCTGCGAAACCTGGCCGATGCCAAACCTGAGGCAAGGGATTATGCCAAGGCTAAACCTGAAATCGTGCGGCGTCTCAGAAAACTGCACACTGACTGGGTGAACGAGGTATCGCCAAAGTAACGATTCGGCGCGCAAGCCAAGGTTTGTGCTGGTTTAGTGAAGGGACAGCAGGGAGAATACCGGCCACTCATGAGATTTTTGCCACAGCTGATTTTTCTGTTTGCCTGTTCCCTGCATGCTGCTGAGCGACCGAATATCCTTTTTGCCATTGCCGATGACTGGGGTTGGCCACATGCCGGTTCGTACGGTGATCCGGCGGTCAAGACGCCGACCTTCGATCGTTTGGCCAAGGAGGGGGCACTGTTTCATCACGCCTACGTGTCATCACCATCCTGCACGCCGTCGCGCGGTGCCATCCTAACTGGCCAATGGCATTGGCGGCTTGAAGGTGCGGGCAATCTCTGGAGTGTATTTCCTGACAAGTATGACACATATCCTGAGCTATTGGCGAAGGTCGGTTATGTGACTGGTGTCAGCAGTAAGGGGTGGGGGCCGGGTCGTACTCAAAAGAAAGGCCGTCAACTAGCGGGACCTCGTTACAAAAACTTCCGCGCCTTTATGAAGAGCAGGGAAAGTAGCAAGCCGTTCTGTTACTGGCTGGGTAGTTCCGATCCACACCGCGGCTACGCAAAGGGTTCGGGGGTGAAAAGCGGGATGGATCTTTCAAAAATTAAATTATTTGCGCATTTCCCGGATTCCAATGAAGTCCGCAGCGACGTTGCGGATTATTATTTTGAAGTACAGCGTTTCGATAGCTTGGTTGGGGACGCGATTAAGGTGCTTGAGGAGAGGGGTGAACTCGACAACACCATCGTTGTCATGACAGGCGATCACGGCATGCCATTCCCGCGCTGCAAGAGCAACAACTATGATAGTGGGGCTCGAGTGCCGCTTGCAATTCGTTGGCCTTCGAAGGCGAAAGCCGGAACGGTTGTGAACGATTTCGTAAGTCTCGTCGATGTGGCACCGACGTTCTATCAAGCTGTAGATTTGGATGTTCCAACTGATGTCTCCGGTAGGAGCCTGATGTCGCTCCTTGCGGGCAAGGATAAGAGCAACCGAAGCTACGTACTTCATGGTAAGGAACGGCATGTGCCGGGGCAGGAAGGGAAGGATATGGGTGGCTACCCAACTCGAGCCATTCGGACTCACGACTTTCTGTATCTCCACAACTTTTTCCCTGACCGTTGGCCGGCAGGCACTCCCAATTATCAAAAGGCGGCGATTAAGGGGGCTTGGTTGAGCGACTGTGATAATGGTCCGACCAAGACCTACATGGTTGAGAACCGGGATAAGGATGCCCATCATCGCGGGCTCTACGAACTGGCGTTTGGGAAACGCCCTGCCACTGAATTATACGATCTAAAGAAAGATCCCGATCAACTGGTGAATATCGCTGCCGATTCTGCTTATGCTGAGACCATGAAAAGATTAAAGGCGCATCTTTTTGCTGAACTGAGAAAAACAAATGACCCCAGAGTGACTGGCGAGGGACCCGACTTCGACAGATTTCCCTACCTTGGCGGAGCTCCGAAATTCCTCGGTCGTTAATACGTAATTTCAAAACCATGAACTCAAATTCTAAAGGTATCTGGATAAAAGAATGCTGGATTCTTGTCATCTTTAGTGCCCTTGCATGCCTCGCCTCCGGTGCTCTGCTCAACGCCAATGCTCAGCGGCCAAACATTCTCATCATTTTTACCGACGACCAGGGCTATGCGGATCTGGGCTGTTACGGAAACACGAAAAACAGGACGCCGCGCTTGGATCAATTGGCCAAGGAAGGTACGCGCTTTACCTCTTTCTACTCCCAAACCGTTTGCGGTCCATCGCGTTCTGCGCTCCTCACTGGGCGTCAACCCATCCGCAGTCGTGGTTGGGGAATGCCGGCTTCTGAAATCACGTGGGCGGAATTGATCCGCAAAGCTGGTTATCAGACTGCCTGTATTGGTAAATGGGATGTCTCCAACCGCAAACCTATTATTGAACGCATGCCCAATGCCCAGGGTTTTGATTATTACTTTGGCACCCTCGGAGCCAATGATGGAGGTGGAGTTGCCTTTCACGAAAATAACGAGAGGGCGGGTAACTCCCGCGATATGGGGAGCCTCACCCGGCTCTACACTGATAAAGCCATCGATTTTCTGGATAACAAGCGCGACAAGAAAAAGCCCTTCATCCTCTATGTGGCTCACACGATGATGCACACCATCATCGATGCCTCGAACAAGTTTCGCGGCAAGTCCAAGGGCGGTTTGTATGGCGATGTGGTGGAGGAATTTGATCATGAAACCGGTCGACTGCTAGATGCTTTGGATGAATTGAAACTGTCTAATAACACACTGGTGATCTACACCAGTGACAACGGCCCGTGGAATCAGGACAAATATACCAAGCGCAAGAAGGGTCATCCCAAAGACTCCATCTTCTGGGGTGAAGCGGGCCCCTTGCGTAACGGCAAGGGTTCGCCTTACGAGGCCGGTTATCGTCTTCCCTGCATTATACGTTGGCCGGGCAAGGTGCCGGTGGGCCGCGTGAATGATGCGATCTTTGCCACCATTGATTTTATGCCAACCTTTGCAAACCTATGCGGATTCGAAGTACCCAAGGATCGGTACATTGATGGAATCAATCAAACCGACTTGATCCTCGGAAAACGTGAAACGGGTCGCGAGCACTTTTATTTTGATAAAGCCGGAGTGCGCAAAGGCAAGTGGAAGTATCTTAAGCCCGATGCGCACTTCTACGGGTATGCGGTCGAGGATGATCGCAAGAAAGTCGATGAACTTTATGATTTGGAAGCAGATTTGGGCGAACGAACTAACCTTGCGACCAACCATCCCAGGATCGTCGCCCAACTCAGGCAGTTGATGGAGAATATTTCCAAGGGTAAATGAAGAAAAACATTCTTGTTCTTTTCGTCTTGGTGTCGCTTGCGCTCGGTACCCGACTGCATGCCGCTGCTAAGCAACCAAATATTGTCCTGATTATGGCCGATGATATGGGTTTTTCGGATATCGGTTGTTACGGGAGCGAGATCAAGACACCTACGCTTGACCGGTTGGCGACAAATGGGATTCGATTCACGCAGTTTTACAACATGTCGCGCTGTTGTCCGACGCGGGCGTCGTTGCTCTCGGGCATGTACCCGCATCAGGCCGGCATCGGCTTGATGACGGGGGACAGCAAGCTGCCCGGTTATCGTGGTGAACTGGGTCGAGATGTGGTGAGTATTGCCGAGGCATTGAGCACGGGCGGTTACCGGCGCTACATGAGCGGCAAATGGCACGTGACCAAGCACACGCGGCCAAAAGGGCCCAAGGATAATTGGCCGTTGCAACGCGGCTTTGAAAAATTTTATGGCACTATCATTGGCGCAGGCAGTTTCTATGATCCGGCGACCTTGTGCCGCGCAAACAGCTTTATCACGCCGGTCAATGACGAGAGATATCAGCCCAAGACCTACTATTACACCGACGCCATCAGTGACAACGCGGTGATGTTTCTGCAGGAACACGCGAAAGAGTCGCCGGATAAGCCACTGTTTCTCTACGTGGCCTACACCACTGCGCACTGGCCGATGCATGCCTTGCCCAAGGACATTGCAAAGTACAAGGGTGTGTATGACGGGGGCTTTACGAAGGTACGGGCCGCGAGGTTTAAGCGGTTAAAGAAGCTGGGATTGATCGACAAGGATCTAAAAATTTCCGCACACTCTGATGAATGGGAAAAGACACCCAATAAGGAATGGGATATTCGTAACATGGAGGTGTACGCGGCGATGATTGATAACATGGATCAGGGCATCGGCCGCATTGTGGCGGAATTTGAGCGGCAGGGCACCTTGGATAACACGCTAATTTTTTATCTACAGGACAACGGCGCATGCGCGGAGGGTTTTGGCCGCTACAAGCCGAATCGACCATACCGCACGGATTATAAGGCACTGGGCCGAGACGGGCTTCAAACCAAGATCTGGCCGCCAATGCAGACGCGCGGTGGTCGCCCGGTGAAAAACGGGCCTGACGCGATGGCAGGGGCAGAGGATACCTTCACCGGTGTGGGTCGAGGCTGGGCGAATGTGTCCAATACGCCATTCCGCGAATACAAACACTTTGCGCACGAAGGCGGCATCTCCACGCCTTTGATTGCCCATTGGCCCAAGGGCATCAACGCCAAGCCCAAGGGCAAGCTCGAGAGCCAGCCAGGACACCTCATCGATCTCATGGCCACCTGCGTGGATGTTGCGGGAATTAAGCATCCGAAGGAATTTGCCGGAAACAAAATCCAACCGCTGGAAGGTGTTAGCCTGAAGCCAGTCTTTAACGGCAAGGATCTCAATCGCACGGACGCGTTGTACTTTGACCATCACCTCAATGGTGCTATCCGTGATGGCCGATGGAAATTGGTGCGTTATGGTGATTCCGGACGGAATGCCAAGCTGCACCAGTGGCAGCTCTACGACATGGAGAATGATCGCTCGGAACAAACCGATCTCGCTAATAAATATCCGGACAAGGTGAAGGCCCTCGCCGGCAAATGGGAAAAGTGGGCAGTGCGGGCACGGGTGAAGCCGTGGCCATGGGAAGTGGAATAACGAAGAAGGAACCAGACAAATGAAGAAATTAATCCTCAAACTATGTGTGTTAAGCGCAATGCTAATTGGCGCAACAAGTGAAGCGGCCGATAAGGCGAAGGCGGTATTCATTTCCGGCAAGCCGAGCCATGGTAGATTATCGCACGAACATCGGGCAGGGAACATGATTTTGGCTAAGCGGCTGAATGAATCGGGCCTGCCAATCGAGGCGGTCCTGGTGCCTCATTACGGATACCCCAAGGACGAATCGATCCTAAAGGGCGCGGACACAATTGTGATTTTCTGTACCGGCCACGGCGGTCATGTACTTAACCCGAAGCTAAAGGAGTTTGATGTGCTCATGAAAAAGGGCACCGGCGTTGTGATGATTCACTGGGCCACCGAGGCGGTCAAAGGTGACCCGGGAAACAAGTTCATTGAGTGGATGGGCGGTTTCTGCGACTTGAACTGGTCAGTGAACCCGCACTGGACACCTAAATTCAAGGCACGGGAGCATTCGATCTGGAACGGCGTGAAGCCCTTCAGCATCAACGACGAGTGGTATTATCACATGCGCTTTGTGAAAGATTCTAAGGGCGTGACGCCGATTCTCACTGATGTGCCACCGGCTCAGACTTTGAAGCGTCCTGACGGCGCGCGTAGTGGCAATCCCACAGTACGGAAGGCGGTAGCCAATGGTGAGAGTCAGCATGTGGCATGGGCCTACGAACGTCCCGGCGGCGGTCGTGGGTTTGGCTTTACCGGTGGGCATGTGCATATGAACTGGCAGCACGATGATAATCGCAAGCTGATGCTTAACGCTATTCTATGGACCGCAAACGTTGAGATTCCGAAGGGCGGAGTGCTGTCCAAGACACCAACCAAGGAAGAGATGCATTCAAACTTGGACTAGACCATATTGCAACGTGACGCTACGAATGAGTAGGCGTTGCGGGCTCATTTAAAACACACGAATCCTGAATCCAGATGAGGTATAATTTCTAAAGAGCAATAAGATGATGATTTGTTTTCGTTTGAATATGATCATTTGCTTTGCACTGGCATTCAAAAGTTCGCTTTGTGGGTTAGCTATGTCGGTGGGGGTTGCGAAGGTGGATGTGACGCCGAAAGGACCGGTTTTGCTCGCGGGGTATGGCGGGCGGACAGCGGAGAATCAAGGTGTCGATACACCGTTATGGGCACGTGCATTGGTAATAGGTGACGAGAAACGGGTAGCGGTTGTGGCACTGGATAATTGCGGCGTACCGCAGGCGGTTACTGATCGCCTGGCCAAGCGCTTGGTCAAGCACGGGGTTTCGCCCGATCGCTTGGTGATCGCCGCAACGCACACTCACAATGCCCCGACGTTGGTCGGTTATGCCGCGGTGGTTTGGGCGGGGCGCACAACACCTGAGCAGGATCGAAGGGTGGTGGAATACACGGAATTTGTGATCGATAAAATGGAGGAGGCCGTTCTCGCTGCTTTAGACAGGCGCGAACCGATGCAACTTGAATGGGCTCAGGGGCGTGCGACATTCGGTGGAAACCGCCGGATAATCCGTAATGGCAAGTGGGCAGGATTTGGTTTTCAGCGGAACGCACCAGTTGATCATAGCATGCCGGTTCTCGCGGCACGGGATAGTAGCGGCAAGGTGCGTGCTGTCTGGGCGAATTATGCCTGCCACTGTACGACGGTGGGCTCGCGGAATCGTGTCGGCGGGGATTGGGCCGGTTTTGCGAATGAGTGGATGGAGAAAGAGTTTGCCGGTGCGGTTTCACTGATGACGATTGGTTGCGGCGCGGATGTCGGCCCACAACCAAGCGGGAGTCTGCAGGCTGCCGAAGAACACGGGCGCTCGGTTGCCGTGGAAGCCAAACGGTTGCTCATGGGAGAAACCATTTCACTGGACGGGGTGCCCACCGTGGTCTCCAGGCGGATACAATTGCCATTGGCCAAACCGAAGTCGCGCGAATATTGGCAGGCACAACTAAAGTCCGGTGGGTTCGAGCATCAATTGGCCAAAGCGATGCTGGCGAAACTGGACACGCAGGGATCAATTCCGGCGGAGATAAGCTATCCGATGTCGGTCTGGAAATTTGGGAACGAGTTGGCAATTGTGTTTTTAGCGGGCGAGGTAGTGGTAGATTATGCCGTTCGGCTTAAGCGAGAACTTGACTGGTCTCGCCTGTGGATCAACGCATGGGTGAATGACATGCCAGGCTACATTCCGTCGCGCCGTGTGTTGGAGGAGGGTGGTTATGAGGCCGATTTTTCCCAAGTCTACTATGAGCAGCCCGCTCGATACGATCCAGGTTTGGAAGACAAGCTGGTTCGAACCGTTCGTGAATTGGCCGGTGAATCATTCAGAGCTAGGGCGGATCAGGAACCTTCGCCCTATCACAAGCTGCCCAGCGGTGAAGCATTGATGTTCAAGCGCTTGGCCAACTGGGTGAGCGGCGAAAGAACGAAAGAAGAAATTCGTATGCTGCAAAAGCTACAAGGTTATGTGCGGGTGGCACAACCGGCGGTTGGGATTGTCTCGAAAGCAGATAGCGAGGAGACGGAATGGTTTAACTATGCTGGAGACCATGATCATCGAAGATTTATTCGTCAGCTGAAAACCGGAACTGAATTGGCATGGATTACGCCGCCGAGACCAAAAACCGCAGGGAGTACTATGGTTTATTATTTTTCCGGCGGTGTCGGATGGGAAACAGAACCGAAAACAGACGGCTTCGCGCTGGTTCTCAATAATGAGGAAAAACTCCGGTTCGACGTGACGCGGCAATTGACACGATGGGTTTCTAAAGACGGTACGGTGGAACTGACCTATTTGCCGACATGGACTTCCAATGTAGATTCTGGAGGATTCTTTTTTGTAGCTCTAAAAGGAAGAATTCCGGTGGATAGAAACGGAGTGGTGCCGATTACAGTACGATCGCTTGGTCAAGGTTCAAAACGCTGGTTTGCGCTCGACACCCAACAGCCCGATTCCGACAAACTTCTAAAGCTTGGCCAAGCGCTTGACTAACGTTGTGGATGTCTTGGTTCTTTCGTACGATTTCCAGCCAAAACGTATGAGGAAATGGATAAGGATTTTCGTTTTAGCACTAGCTTGTTTTGAATCTGTTGATGCCGCCAAGCGGCCAAACATTGTCCTGATCATGGCCGATGACTTGGGCTTTGCCGATCTGGGTTGCTACGGGTCGGAAATTCAGACACCCAATCTCGACACCTTGGCAGGGGAGGGGTTGAGGTTTTCGCAGTTTTACAACACGGCCAAGTGTCACTCGTCGCGCGTGTCGCTATTGACCGGCCTTTACTGTGACCAGGCGGGTGGGGCGAAGCTTGATCGTGGGGCGACAATCGCCGAGGTGCTTGGCCAGGCGGACTACTTCACGGCAATGGTCGGCAAGTGGCATCTGAACAAGGAACCGACCGACTTTGGTTTTCAGCGTTATTGGGGGCACCTGTCCGGGGCGACGAGTTTCTTCAAAGGAGACAACACATTTCGTTTCAACGGGGAAAAGTATGAGGTGCCGGAGAGGCTCAATGGTCGGCCGTTTTACACCACACATGCCAATGGCGACTTCGCGTTGAAGTTTCTCGATGAAGCGACGCTGCAAAAGAATCCGTTCCTGCTCTATGTGGCGTTCAACGCGCCGCATTATCCGCTGCATGCGCCGGAGGCGGATGTAAAGAAGTACAACGGTATGTATGACGGTGGCTGGGATAAGTTGCGCAAGACGCGTTATGCGAAGCAGTTGAAGAGCGGGCTTATCCCGAAAAAATTCAAGCTCAGCCCGCGACCAACGCACGTTCCGGCATGGGACGGTCTCAGCGTGAAGGAGCGTGAGTGGGAGGCGGACCGCATGGAGGTGTTTGCCGCGATGGTGGATGTGCTGGACCAAAACGTAGGCCGTATCGTGGCCAAGCTGAAGGAGCGGGGCGTTTGGGATAACACGCTGTTTCTTTTCTGCTCGGACAACGGCGCATGCCCCTTTGAGCGTACGCGCGGTCGCTACCTCAAGCCGTGGGATCCCAAATCGTACTGGACTTATGATGCCAGTTGGGCGCACGCGGGCAACACGCCGTTTCGGTTCTACAAGCAAAACCAGCACGAAGGCGGCATTAGTTCGCCACTCATTGCGCATTGGCCGAAGGGATTGAAGACCGTGCCAGGCAGTATCACGAGGCAACCGGGCCATCTCATAGATTTTATGGGCACGTTCATCGATGTGGCCGGTGCGAAATATCCCAAGCAAATCGGCGATCGCAAGATCGACCCCCTGATGGGCAAGTCGTTGCTGCCGATTCTTGAAAGTAAGGAGCGTGAGCCGCATGAGAATTTATATTTCCACTTCGGGACCGACCGCGCTCTTCGGCAGGGTCCGTGGAAGCTGGTCTCGGCCAAGCTCGGCCGCTGGGAGTTGTACAACCTTGGGGAGGACCGCACGGAAACACACGATTTGGCAGCGAAGAATCCAAAACGAGTTGAAGCGATGGCCAAAGAGTGGTTCCGTTTGGCCAAGGATGTGGATCGCTTGAAAGGACGACACTTGAACCCGGTGAAGGACAAATTGGCCGAACTTAATTTTCGAAAGGACACCAGCAACGTTCGTGCCCAGAAATAAACGCGGGATTTACGCTCAGGCGCCGGATGAAAATGGAGGACGAGATCATCATCCGCGCTGCTTCACTTTCATGTTGGGGGGTGGCGGCGTGAATAAAGGCTACGTTCACAATATCCTTGCGTAATTTTCGGATTCTGCGCCCAGGGTTTTAATCATTTACTTGTTCCTCACATGCAGGATGAGGGGATTAGAAGCAATACCTTTTTCGGCCGTGGCTCGGATGTGGAAGCGTTTGGTGGTTTCCGGCACCCAATCGTCGGCGGTGATAAAAAACTCTCGCTCGGTTTGGCCTTCCACGATGAGCAGGCCGTTTAGGCCGATGTTGTCGACGTAAACGCCATGCGGAAGGTTACGGCCTGCGTCGTGACTGCCCAGTTCAACGCGGCCCGTGAAACCGTTTCGATCCACTTTCACCCGCGCGGAAATGGTCTCTCCCGGCGCGATGATGAATTCCAGCGGTTCGGCTGTCGTGCCGGTTTTCGAGGCGCCGCTTTCGTTGGTGGTTACTTGCACGATCAGCTTGGGTTTGTCGATCGGTTTGATGTTTCCGAGTTTACCAATGTCATGGGTGACTGCTTTTCCGTTGATCGTTGCGGTGGCTGTGACTATTGCAAAATCGTTCTCCGGCATCGCTGTGTCGGTTCCGGTGTAGATGGCGCCGAAGGCCATGAGTTGCCCGGCCTCGATGGTCAGTGGCGTGGTCACGTGAAACCCTGCCGGAACGTCTGTAATGTCGATCCTGATTGGTCCCTCAAAGTCGTCGAACCGTTCCGCCTTCACGTTGAACTCGCGGCCGCTACCCTTGGGCACGCCAACGGCAAACCCGCCAATGTTGATTTTGAAATCCGGTTTACGTGGACGAATGGTGAGTGTATACTTAAAGTCCTCACCTTGGAAACCGCGCACATCCGACACACGCACCAGGTAGTTCCCATCAGAGGGGGCAGTGAATGTCAGCTTTGAGTCCTTGCCAAATCGTCGCCGACTTTCGTCGTCGTTTTGGTAATAAATCGTGAACGTTGGCAGGCCATTCGCGGTGGGAGTGGCGCCCTTGGCCAAGGGCTCAACGATGTAGGCCGGTTGGCCAAGCGGATGCGCCAACGGCGTGGTGTCGTGGTAGCCATAGCGACTGCCGCTGCCAGGGTAGACCATGTAGCCACTGTCGGGGCCGCGCGGGTAATGCCAAAGCTTCACCACTTCGCCGTTCACGTAGAGGAATTGGTTGAGTTTCATTTCGTCCCATTTGAAGAGCCGAAAGTCGCCGGAGGTGTTGGAGTCTTTCCCGCGGAAGGTCAGCCAGGATTCCCGCACAGCCTTGAGTCGAACGCGTTCGATGGGGTGCCCGGCGGTATCAAGTACTTCCACTTTGGAATCCAACGGCGACTTGCTGCGGGCGGCGTTGATTTCCATCACCCATTGTTCGCCGGCCTTGGCAGCGAATCGGAACACGTCTGTGTCGTCGTCTTTCTTGCCATAAATCACTCCGGTGACTTTGGCTGGCGCCTTGATGGCCATCGCCGACTTTGTGTCGTCGTTGGGTTCAATCTCGGAAAGTTCTGCCTGTTCGATCCCGGTCTGGGTGTTGGCTTGGGGAGATTGTGTCTGGGCGAGGGTCGTCCTTGGCTTGCCCAGGCGCAGTTCATATTTCTGAACCGAGCCGTCCATCCGGCCGACGTGCAGCGAGTTTTCATCGTTGTCAAAGGCCAAGGCGGAAACGACATCCGACTGGCTGTCGATGGTCTGCAGTGGCTCAAGGCTTGGCAGCGCCCAAACTTTCACCGAGCGATCGGCGGAGGCGGAGGCCAAGTACGTGCCCGCTTGGTTGATCGCGAGATCGGTGATCTCATCCTCGTGCGCATAGCGAACACGCTCGAGTGGATTGATTTGGGCTTGATCGCCGCTGATCCATTTCCACATGCGGATTTGTTTGTCGGCACCGGCGGCGATGACGTGTCGGCTGTCCGGCGTGAATGCGGTGATGAATTGCTCGCCAGTGGGCTGGCCGAATGTGTCTAGCCGTTGGCCGGTTGTGGTGTTCCAGAGTTTTACCGAAGAGTCGCCACCGGCGCTAGCCAGCACCTTGCCGTCAGGGCTGAAGGCGATGCCGTACACGGCTCCGTTGTGGCCCTTGAGCGTGTTCAGTAGCTTGCCGGTTTTTGCCTCCCAAAGTTGGATAAGCCGATCGTAGCCGGCAGTGGCCAATCTCTGGCCGTCCGGCGAAAACGCAACCCCATACAATGCATCGCGATGGCCATGGCTGAAGTCGCGGACGTGATCTCCGGTTTGGAGATCAAACAGCACCGCGACGCCATTCAGGCCGGGAACACCGGAGGCGACTACCAGCCATTTGGCGTCCGGCGAAATAGTAATGGCGTTCACTTTGCCGGGGATTCCGCTGAGCGCCTTGTTGTCGAGCTGAATTTCACCATAACGTCCAATCGCAAGCTGCCCGTTTGAAACGACGGCCATGGCGGTAACCGGCCGGGTGGCATTTTTGTTCGGTGCCGTTTTCGGTACGTTCAGCGTGGCGAGTATGGAGTGATCGTTACTTGGTCCTTTCGCCCCGCCATTGATCCATGCCGTAAGCGTGGCGATGTGTTGCATTGTTAGCTGCGGTTCCTTGCGTGGCGGCATGTACGGCTTTGCCTGCTTGGTTACGGCCTTAATGAGCAGCGAGTCGCTGGCGTTGCCAGGCTGGATAGTGGCTCCGTTTTCGCCGCCTTTCATCAATAATTTGAATGTCTCGACCGACATTTCACCATCCAAATCGACATTGTTATGACAACCGGCGCAATACTCGCGAAGGATCGGCGCAACATCCTTGTGAAAATCGACTGTTTCTCCCAGGGGAGGCAGTGCGATGCACGCGAGAATAAGTGTGTACAGAAATTTCATGACCTAGTGTTGAAACAGGAATTCTCGGCTGGTCATCAGCGCCCAGAAGAGATCTTCCACGACGCCGCGGCGTTCGGTTTCAGGTACCACCTCGAAAATATTCTTAAGCCGTTTTCGTTCCGAGTCACTGGGGCGGCGAGAGAGGCAGAGTAGGTAGGTTTCCTCAATGATTTCGTCGTTGTCCTGTGTAATCATCGTGTTCACACAGCTTTGTTGGCTGCGGAGGTTATTATTGAGCGTGTCGCCGTTGGAGAGGTGAAGGACCTGCACCATGCTGGGTTTGTTGGAACGTTCGCATTCGCAAGTGATCTCGCGTTCATTCCGCCCGAAGGTCTTGAGGAAGTACGAGGTCACGGCGGAGTCGGAGAGTTGCAGCGCGCGTGTTCCCTCCCGGTACAAGCTTGTTCCCTGCGTGCTACCGTCGGAGAGGGTGATCTGATTGTATTTCGGAGATACACGGGTTACCGACGTGATCGCGTCCTGCAATACCTCGGCCATCAAACGGCGAGGATAGTAGCGGGAGTAATATTTTTGGTCGCCTTCGTTTTCCGGCAACGGTGTGCTGCTGCGGCGATACGTCTCGCTTCGCAGGATGAGCCGCATGAGTGACTTGAGATCGTAATTGTTTTTTGCGAGATGCTCGGAGATTGCATGCAACAACGGTTCATTTGAGGCGGGGTTGGAGGTGCGAAGGTCGTCCACCGGTTCGACGATGCCGCGACCGAAGAAGTTGGCCCAGACACGGTTGGCGATGGAGCGAGTGAAGTATGGATTCTCTGGTGAGGTTAGCCAATCGGCCAAGGCTTCGCGGCGATCTTCGGTCGAGTCGCTAGCGATCGCTTGGCCGTCCAGCGGAGCCGGCGGTTGAGGTTTTCCGGTGCGCGGTTGAATGAGATCACCTCGGTCGGCGATGAACAGCGTCCGTGCCCCGTCGCCGCTGCGGGCGTCGCCACCCCAGCCCTTGGCCCGAACGCGGGCAAATAAATTGGCGAACGAGTAGTATTGGTCATTCGTCCATTTTTCCAACGGATGATTGTGGCACTTGGCGCAGTTGATGGAGAGGCTCATAAACGCTTGGCTCACATTTTCCGCCATCGTTTCCGGATCCTGATGGATGGAGTAAAAATTTGCGGCGCCATTTTTCAATGTGTCCCCTTTGGCGGCGACGACTTGTCGGACGAGTTGATCCCAAGGGGTGATTTTTTCGATCTCGCCGCGGAGCCAATCGTAATAGATTTTGAGGGCCTGAGGGCGCAGTTTTTTGCTACTGATAAGGAACAAGTCGGACAGACGATAGGCCCAGTAGTCGACGAATTCCGGCTGCGCGAGGAGTTTTTCGATGAGATCGTCGCGCTTGGTATCAGAGGTGTCGGCGAGGAACACCATGGTTTCTTCCGGTGTTGGCAACATACCAACAACGTCGAGATAAACGCGCCGTATGAATTCACTGTCGGAACTTGGGTTGGAAGGCTTGAGGTTGAGTCGCCGCAACTGCTCTATGACGCGTTTGTCGATGATGTTACGCTTGGGGGTGCGTGCAAACACTTCGTCTGGGATCACGCTTGGCCAAGGGGAGGTGATGCGTGCCAAGGCGATCTGTCCGGAATACCAAACGCTGATCGCGCCTTCACCGTAGCCGATAACCTTTGCAAAACCAGTGGCTTCGTCTACTTCAGCTACGGTGGCATCAGTCGAGGTGAAGCGCGCCCAGCGTGTAACGTCACGCTTGGTTCCGTCGCTAAAAAAGGCGTGTACGGTTAACGGCTGTGTATCACCTTTTTTAAGTTGCGAAAGGGCAGGGGAGAGTTCGATCCGGTTCAGTTCGGTATCGTCTGTCGATGGGCCGGGTGCACCTTGCTGAATCCACTCGATGAGTAGTTTGTAGTCGTCGGAATCTTCGTGGAGTATTTTGCCGCCTTTGTGGCGGACGGCGGCGGTCGGTTTGATGACAAACAAGCTGCGAGCCGGATCGGCGTACTCGATACGGCGGCCGCGGTTTTCACGAGTAATGTTATAATGATCGGTCGCGGGATCGTAGGCATTCAGGCTCAGCCGAAAGCCGCCTTTACCGGCGAGGGCACCGTGGCAACCACCACTATTGCAACCGGCCTTGGACAACACCGGCAAAACATCATGCCGAAAACTCCGCGCCCGATCGCTGGCAACGACAGACGTCACCAAGGTGAGTAGACTCAAGACAGCTAGTGTTCTCATGCGAACAGTTCCTTGATCGGTTCGTTGCCGAAATCGACGAGCGGAAAGGGACGTCCGGATGGGCCGGGCAGGGTGGCTTTCGAGTCGAAACCAAGGCTGTGGAAAATCGTCGCTACGACATCGCCGGGTTCGACTGGTCGTTCAGCCGGGAAGCCGCCAATCGGATCGCTTTTGCCGACCACGCGGCCGCCTTTCACACCGCCACCTGCGAAGGAGCAGGTGAAGCATTGCGGCCAGTGATCGCGACCGCCGGCCGGGTTCACCTTCGGTGTACGACCGAACTCGGATAGCGTTGTGACCATCGTGTCATCGAGCAGCCCGCGGTTATGCAGGTCTTCGATTAATGCGCTGTAGCCCTGGTCGTACATTGGCGCGACCTGCTCCTTCATCTGCTTGACTGAGATGAACGGTTTCGAGCCGTGGATGTCCCACGAGAGTTGATCGAACACGGTGAGGAAGCTGTTGATGGTGATCATGCGTACGCCGTTCTCTACCAAGCGGCGGGCAAGTAAGCAGCATTGTCCAAAGCGATTCATGCCGTAGCGTTCGCGAACCGATTGTTTCTCCTTGCTGATGTCGAACGCAGCCCGGGCCTGTTCGCTTGTCATCATGCGAAACGCGGAGTGGAAGCTTTCGTTCAGCAGTCGGGCGTCCTCGCTGGCTTCAAAATTTTTCACCGCGCTGTCAACGATATCGCGCATCTTCCGACGGCGATCGAGTCGGGCCGCACCGATCTGATCCGGTGGCAGTAGATCCGGCACCTTGAAATTCTTCTTTGATGGATCGGCGTTCAGCGCGAACGGATCGTGGGCCTTGCCGAGGAAACCTCCCGCCTGGCCGTTGGGCATGTTGCCGCCGCCACGCCCCATTAATTCCGGCAACACTACAAATGGTGGCAGGTCGCTCTTGCGTCCGAGCAGGTAGCTGGCGACAGCTCCGGCGTGTGGTGTTTGCAC
>Ga0315318_10000444_pt1 | contig 16713 bp, 8 predicted proteins | sample M1200m3416metaG_FD_203703 | JGI IMG/M metagenome (GOLD analysis project Ga0315318, IMG submission 203703) | Ammonia-oxidizing marine archaeal communities from Monterey Bay, California, United States - M1 200m 3416 | ecosystem: Environmental > Aquatic > Marine > Coastal | place: USA: California... | reverse complement strand
GGATCCACGTTCGCTCATGCAGGGCGACTATATGCGACTCAACTACAGGATCATGGAGAACCTGCGCAAGGAGTTTGAGAGGATCAGGAGTGCCGGGGAAATAGAGATCCCCGATGCCGGCAAGATCGTTGTCAGGCTGGATGAAAGGCGGGTCGTATTCTTGAAGGGAATGTGGAATGGGGATTCCCTGGCTGAAAACGAACGACTGCTTCGTTACAGCAATAGAGGCGGCTGGCGGATCCATGTCGGTTCCGAGTCTTTCTTCTTCGAGGAAGGGCAGGGCAAAGCGTACCAGAAGGCCCGCTACGGGGTCTTCAAGCTCGGCAAGGATGGACGGACGATCCTGCGGGCCCTCGCCGATGAGAACCTCGTTCGGATCCGGCCCGGTGCGAAGGAGAAGGCTCGCTAGGGCTTCTTCAGCGGGGCGCCGGCAGCCTGTTTCCTCCACTTGTTTTCCAGCGGCGATGACAAGAAGCTTCGTTGTCGTATGAACTATGCGTATCATAGATGTCAGTATCCAGGGGGTTGTTCACGATTCGTCTTTGATTCCGAAAGTAATTAAATGCGTACTGTTTTCCACGGGTTCCTGTTTCTTCTCAGCTTTCTTGCAGCGGGAAGACTGTGCGCGCAGCAGGATATCGTGATCAGCGAATTTCTCGCAGTGAACGACGGTGGGCTCTCCGATGCGGATGGTGACAGCCCGGACTGGATCGAGCTCTACAACAGCGGCAGCGAGGCCGCCTCGCTCGGGGGCTGGTACCTGAGCGATGATCCGGAAGATCTTTTCAAGTGGCCCCTGCCGGAGATGGACCTGGGCGCGGGAAGCTACCTGGTCGTGTTCGCCTCCGGCAAGGACAGGCGGGCTGCCGGCAGGGAGCTTCACACGAATTTCAGCCTCGATGGCGATGGAGAATACCTCGCCCTGGTTGGCCCGGCTGGAGTTCCCACGACCGAGTTCGCCCCGGCCTTTCCCCGGCAGCAGGGCGGCTTCTCATTCGGCCGCGGCGAGAGCCAGGTCGGAGACCGGCTGGTGCGGGCGGGTGCGGGGGCGAGGATGCTCGTACCCTCTGCCGGCTTCCTCGGCCTCTCCTGGAACGGCAGCCTGGCTGGTTTCAATGACAGCGAGGTTGCCGGCTGGATACCGGTCACTACCGGAATCGGTTATCCCTCCGGAGGAGGTCCGCCGGTAGAGCCTCCGATCGGCTATTGGAGCTTCGATGGAAACGTCAACGACACCTCAGGTCTTGGTCATGGGGGGGTTCTCCATGGAGCGGATTTCAGCGACCAGGTCCCGGAGCAGATAGGTGGAGGGCAGTCCCTCAGCTTCGATGGATCAAATGATTACGTCAGCGTCGTGATCGATGTCTCCGAGACGGCCTATACGGCTTCTTTCTGGTTCAGGACGGAGACCGCGGGGCGGGGGCTTTTCAGCGTCGTCGATGGAGACCTCGGTGCCGGCGGTCATGACAGGCATATCTACCTGAGCGGCGGCAATATTGCCACGCGGGTCTGGAACAACCAGACCATCGCCTCCTCCGGCAGGAACTTCGCAGATGGCCAATGGCACCATGCCGCGCACGTCGTCGGCGAGGGCGGGCAGAGGATCTACGTCGATGGTTCGCTGGTCAGGAGAGGCTCTAAGGCGTCCTCGGATTTCGACTGGCAGCGCCAGCTCCATATCGGCTTCTCCAACGATGGTGCAGGTAATTACTTTGAGGGCCAGATCGACGATGTCGCAGTCTGGAGCGAGGCCCTCGACCCCGGTCACATCCGCGCCCTGAGCGAGGGCGCTCATCCCCTGGAACTCGGAGGTCTCTCTTCCTTCGTCGAGACCGATGTCGAGGATGTCCTGCGAGGCGTTAACTCCTCGGTCTACCTGCGGATTCCTTTCGAGGCATCCTTGCCCCTGGACATCGATTCGTTGCGCCTGCGGGTCAGGTTTGACGATGGATTCATCGCCTATCTCAATGGAGAAGAGCTTGCCCGGCGCAACGCCCCGGACAATGCCGGCTACGATTCGGCCGCTCTCGAGGACCGGCCGGTCGCCATGGCCGTGCGACAGGAGAATATCGACATCACCGACAGGATCGACCTGCTTCGCGATGGAGAGAACATCCTGGCTGTTCACGGTCTCAACGATGCCGCCGGGAGCGAGGATTTTCTCCTCCTGCCGGAGCTGGTGGGGGTGGCGGAATTCGCCGACCGTTATTTCGAGAACCCGACCCCGGGCTCTCCCAATGATGCCGGCGGCTCGGCGGGATTCGTCGCGGACACCAGCTTCAGCGTTGATCGCGGCGTCTACGAGCAGGGCTTCGATGTCGAGATCACCTGCGCCACCGAGGAGGCGACGATTCGCTACACTCTCGATGGCAGCGAACCCACAGCGACCCGGGGCACGATCTATGCCGGGCCGCTCAGCGTCAACGGGACGACGACCCTGAGGGCGGCGGCCTTCAAGGAAGGCCTCGAATCGAGCAACGTCGACACCCAGACCTACATCTTTCCGGCCGATGTCGTTACCCAGTCGGTCATGTTGCGGGACGTCACCTCTCACCGGGTCTACGGCCCGCTTCTGGAGCAGGCGCTCAGCGAGATGCCCTCGATCTCGATCGTGACTCCGCTGGGAATTAATTTCAGCTCCCCGGTGAAGGCATCCATCGAAATGCTCGGCTACGGAGGCCGGGAGGGCTTCCAGGTCGACGCCGGGATCAAGCGGGTCGGCGGCCACAGCGTCAATTACCCCAAGAACACCATGCGGCTCTATTTCCGCGCCGAGTACGGCTACTCGAAGCTGAAGTACCCGGTCTTCGAGGGGACGCGCTACGGCGAGGGCGCTGCTGAATCGTTTGACCAGCTCGATCTGCGCAGCGGCTCCCATGACTCGGTCTTCTATCTCGGCGCCGGGGCGCAGCGCCCCTCCGATGCTCTCTATCTCCGCAACCGCTGGCACCACGATGCGCTCTTTGAGATGGGGCAGCTCTCTCTGCACGGCCGCTTTGTGCACGTCTACATCAACGGCACCTACTGGGGGCACTACCACATGGTGGAGCGCCCGACGCGGACCTTCATGGCCTCCTACCTCGGGGGAGAAAAGGAACAATACGAGTCGATCAACTCAGGGCGTACCATCGGACCGGCCTCGCCGGCCTGGTCCCGGCTTCCCGGGCTCCTCAATAATTACGAGACCGCCCGTAACTGGATCGACTTCACCTGCCTGGCCGACTACATGGTGCTGAATTTCTACACCGGCAATGACTGGGACTGGAGCTGGAACCACAACTGGATGGCTGGGGGACCGAGCACGCCCGGGCTCGGCGGCTATCGCTTCTTCAATTGGGATGCGGACATCACCTTTCGCCACACCACCGACGCTAACCTCAACCAGCCCGGCCCCGGCAACCTCTTTCGCGACAGCATGAGACACGAGCCGTTTCGCCGGCTCCTGGCCGACAGGGTCCACAAGCACCTCTTCAACGGGGGAGTGCTCACCCCGGAGCGTGTCCAGGAGCTCTTCGACCTGCGGGCTGAACAGATCCAGACAACCCTCGTGGCGGAGACGGCTCGCTGGCGGTGGGGGGGAACCGTCTGGACGCGGGACAACCAGTGGGAATCGGAGCGCAGCAGGCTGCGAACGGACTTCATCCCCCGCCGAACGGATATCGTCATCAACCAGATTCGCAACGCCGGCTGGTATCCTGATGTTCCAGCTCCGACCTTTCTCGTAGATGGCCGCGTCCTGCATGGCGGATCGGTGTTTCCAGGCGCAGAGCTGTCGATGGGCGTCGCCGGCCTGGAGCGGTTTGTCGATACGCCGGTGATCGACCATGATTCGCCTCTCAGCGTCTGCGTGCCGCGCGATGGAGAGATCGGTGAGGATTGGCTGGCGCCCGGTTACGTGGAGGGCGCCAATGGTGAGAACTGGCGCAGCGGTTCCGGGGGAGTCGGCTATGAAAACTCCAACGGCTACCAGGAGGCGATCGGCATCGATGTCGGTGAGGAGATGACGAGTGATCCGGGGAACACCTCGATTTTCGTGAGGATACCATTCACCCTGCGGGACCAGGCGGCACTCAGGGCGATGACCAACCTGACCCTGCTGCTGGACTACGATGACGGTTTTGTCGCCTATCTCAACGGCGAGCGGCTGGCGGCGGAGAACGCTCCGGCCGCTGGTTCTGTGCAGTGGAATTCGCGGGCTTCCGGCTCCAACGAGGCCGACCCGGGAAATCCCGAGGTCTTCGAACTGCCGGGCTTCGAGGATCATCTGCGGATTGGAGCAAACGTCCTCGCGATCCACGGGCTGAACTTCAGCACCACGAGCAGTGATTTTCTCATCCGGGCGGCGCTGGTCCAGAGGACTGTCGAGGTGGGGCTTCCCGAAGGCAGCGTCTTCTATACGACCGACGGGTCCGATCCTTCCGAGGAGGGCGCCCTTGATTATACCGAGCCCTTTGCTCTCGATGAGACGATGCTGGTCAAGGCTCGCACCAGGGAAGATGGCGAGTGGAGCGCCCTGAGCGAGGCGCTCTTCGTCGTCGAGGGGAGCCTCCCTCTGCGGATCACCGAGCTCATGTACCACCCTCCGGATGCGGCGCCGGGCGCGGGCTTCGCCACGGAGGACTACGAGTTCATCGAGCTGATGAACACCGGCGGCCGGGTTCTCGATCTTGACGCCATCTCACTCGCCGGCGCGGTGAGGTTTGATTTTTCAGAGGCGGGAATCGATGCCCTGGCCCCTGGTGAGCATGTGCTCGTGGTCAAGAACCTCGCCGCCTTCTCTTCGCGTTACGGTGCCGAGGGAATTCTGGTGGCGGGTGAATATTCCGGGAGGCTGAGCAATGGCGGTGAGACCGTAGAGCTCAAGGGGCGGTTCGGGGAGACGCTTCTCGAGCTGGAATATGCCGATTGGTATCCGGCCGCCGACGGTGAAGGCTTCACCCTGGTGGTCAATGATCCTTTCGCGGAGCTGGATACCTGGAGTGATTCCGACAACTGGCGTTCCGGCTCCGTCGAGCTCGGGACCCCGGGCTATACAGAAGATGGCGGCGGACCGCGCGGCCTTCGCTTGCCCGGAGACGCCAACCAGGATGGCCTCCTGGACGTTTCAGATCCAGTTCGCCTGCTGCGGCAGCTCTACCTGGGTGTAGCCGGAGAGCTTCCCTGCGACGGGGAGGCACTTGGAGAGGGAGGGAATCTCACTCTGCTCGACTCGAATGGCGATTCAGCCGTGAATCTGACCGATGCGGTCTATCTGCTCTCCTACATGTTCCAGAACGGCCCATCTCCTGTCCTGGGGGCTGAATGCGTACGCATCGAGGGCTGTCTGAGCCAATGCAGGCGCTGAAGCCTGAATTGGCTTCTGGTTGTCGTTAATTGTCTTCCGCTTGCAGCATTGGGACTCATCGTGCAAGATGTCGTTTGTCCTGTCTGCTTTGAGGCCGTTTTCCCGGCTCTCGGGATTTTTTGGTTAACTAAGTGACGTAGACAGGGGTTTGATTTCATCTGAGAGAGTCTCGGGTGCCCGGTTTACAGGAGGTTGTCTTGAATCGCTTTATTGCGCCGATAATTATCTGTCTGGTGGGTTTCGCGTATTCTCTTCCGGGTTTTTCCCAGGAGGGAAAGCTACCTGCACCTCCTCCGCTCGAGCAGGAGGAGAAGGGCAAGCTCATCAAAAAGCTCTTCAAGTCCGAGTACTCGAAGAAGACCTCCGCTGCGCGGCGTGACCTTGCCAGGGTACTTCTCTCCAAGGCGAAGAGAGAGAAGGTTGATATGGTCGCGAGGTTTGTCCTCCTCAAGGAGGCCATGGACCTTTCCTCCCGCAGCGCCGACCTGGAGACCGCCCTGGGAGCCTACTCCCTGATGGAGGAGGGCTACCTGATCAATCCGGTCCAGGTCAAGGAGAGCCTGCTGACGGTCTTCCCAAGGACCAAGTCACTTATAACCGAAGAGACTGTTTTCGATGAGTGGATGAATCTTGTCGACCTTACGATTCGGGCGGATGACTACCCGGCCGCGGAGAAGTTCGTAGGGCTTGCCCGTAAGCGGGCCTCAAGGGACAAGCTTCTACAGGGTCTTGCCAAGGACAAGGCGAAGTATATCAAGGTGCTCGAAAAGCGCTTTGAAGAGATCCAGCCGGTCATTGAGAAGCTCGCCGGAAATCCGGAAAATGCCGAGGCCAACGGGGTTGTAGGAGAGTTTCTTTCTCTCTACAAGCGCGATTGGAAATCCGGCATGCCGATGGTGGGCAAGGGCCCCGAAGGGGACCTCAAGAATCTGGCGGCTGCGGAGTTCAACTCACCCGGTGTCCCCCTGGAGCTCCAGGGAATCGCTGACGGCTGGTGGGAGCAGGCGCAGGCGAACAAGGATCTCGTTCGGATCAGCTGCCTGATGAGGGCGGCCCATTGGTACGGCAAGCTTCTTTCCGGACTCGAGGGCCTGAGCCAGGTTCGGATTCAGAAGAGGCTCGCTGAGATCGAAAAGGAAATTGGGACCATCCGTGGAGTCAAGCTTTCGGAATTGCAGGTTCTCTGCTACCAGGACAGGCGCTGGAAGCGGCACCCGCTCGAGAAGATCTCTCTCGCTCGCAGGGGGGAGGCTCTGGCCGCCAAGAACACCTCGGGGATCTGGCGCTACGCGCTGCTGAGCTCAAAGAGGCTGATCAGGGGCGACTTCTCGGCGACAGTCAATGTATCGGGAGGCCGCTGCGTGGGTCTCACCTCCGACGATCTGCGCTCCAAGCGCCTTGAGGTCGAGCTGAAGTCTGGCTGGAACCGTGTCCGGATCGAGCGCGTGGGCAAGAGCCTCAGCTTCTCGATTAATGGCAAGCCCGTTAAGTGGAAGACCGGCGAATACCAGAGCTACTACGGTGAGGTGAATCCGGAGCAGACCTCCTACCTTTTCATCTCCATCAATGCCGGCCAGCAGTGTTCGGTTCAGACCATCGAGATCGATTCCAGCACCGTGGAATACGGCAACGCTGACGCTGACGCTGACGACGACGACGATCGACGCAGGGAAGGCGAAGACGATGATCGCGAGCGAGGGCGGGATGATGGCCGTGGACGTTCAAGCGGCCGCGGCCGCGGCCGGAATTGATTCCCTGATCCCCAGGGAACTTCGCGCCAGCTCCTTCCTGGACGTTCGATGATTCAGGTCGTGCTCAGTATCTCACGCAGTTGCGCGGTCGAGATGTTGCCGCCGCTGAGCACCACGGCGACTTTCTTCCCGGCGAGCCTGTCCTTGAGCTTCAGCGCCGCGGCAAGGGCTGCGGCTCCCGAAGGTTCGGCCAGGTTGCGGGTTTTTTCGAGCAGGATTCGCACGGCTGCGTTCATTTCTTTCTCGCTGACGAGGACAAAGTCATCGAGGTGCCGTCTGAGCATGTCCTGGGTCAACTCGAAGGCGCAGCGGGTGGCCAGTCCCTCCGCTTTCGTCGTCATCGGAGCCTCGACCAGGTCTCCCTGTTGCCAGGAGAGACAGGCCGCGGGCGCCTCCTCGGCCTGGACTCCGATCAGCTCTGTTTTCGGGCTCATGTTTTCGAGTACGAGTCCCGCTCCCGCGGCCCCGGTTCCTCCTCCGATCGGGACGATCAGTACATCGAGGTCCGGTTGCTCCTCGATGATCTCGAGCGTACAGGTCGCGACTCCGGCGATGAGGAGGGGCTCGTTGGCTGAGTGAATATAGCGAAGACCCTCGGCGGCGCTGCGGCGCTCAACCTCCTCTCGAGCGTCGTCAAAATTTTCGCCGTGGAAGACAACCTCGGCGCCCAGCGCGCGCATCGAGGCTACCTTCGAGGGATTGGCTCCCTCGGGTACGGTGATGATGGCGCGCGCCTGGAAGAGCCGTGCGGCATAGGCGATCGACTGGCCATGGTTGCCGGTCGAGGCGGAGATGACTCCCCGCCGCCTGTCTTCCTCGCTGATACGGCTGAGGAGGTTGATGCCCCCTCTGACCTTGAAGGCGCCGGTCGGCTGGTGGTTCTCGTGCTTGACGATGAGCTCGGTCCCGGCGAGGGCCGATAGCGCGGGATAGGAGCCTGACGCGGTGGGGGGCAGCCAGGGACGGATCTCCTCGCGAGCGCTCTCTACATCTGCAATGCTGGGTTGTTTGAAATCCGGATTCTTCAATGCGGCGTTCCTTGCGCGGCAATCTTTCCCTCTGTCGTTCACCGGGCATGATACCCCGGCTGGCTTTTCTTTTGCACCCGCGTCCGCTCGAGCCTGTTTTAGCGGCTGCCGGGTTCTTATCGCTGGATTCTGGAATGTTGGGAAGGCGGGGAAAATTAACGGGGTATAATGGAAATGCCGGGTCAACAGGCGTGAACTAAGGAAGGTCCTCGCAGGTACCACGCCGTGCATTTGGTTCCGGAACTCAGAACAATCCTAAAAGGAGTAATCCTATGAAACGCATGATTCTCTTCGCTCTCTTTCTCAACGCGGCGATCCTCGGGGTTATCGCGCTTGAGCTGGTAGCGCTTGCCGGCGGCGATGAAGATCCGACCGCCACGGTGAACGGTGACACCAACGGTGACGGCGCCCGGGATATCGGCGATGCGGTCTACCTGTTGCGCTGGCTTTTTAACGGCGGGGATGAGCCGGTGCCGGTCGCCTGCGCCCAGGCCGGTCCGGTTCTTACGGCCGAGCAGGCCGAGATACTCAGTCATCTGAGCCTGGCCCAGGTCCCGATAGATAACCAGGGCACCCGGGTGCCTACAATTATCATTACAGGCGCGAACCTGCAGCTTGTGAACGGGATGGGCTCGAGCTGGGGAAACAGCGCGGGAGATGTATGGAATCCAAGCGCCCATCGCACCAATGGTCTCGGCAACCTGATCATCGGCTACCAGGAGAATCGTACAGATGATGGAGTCGGCGATACCGACGATGGCAACTACAGGACCGGATCCCACAATCTCGTAGTGGGCGCGATGAACAATTACTGGAGCTGGGGAGGGCTGATCGTCGGCGCCCGCAACAGCATGGGCGGCTGGCTCTCAACGGTGGCGGGAGGCTACAACAATATCGCCAACGGCGAGGCGGCTGTTGTTAGTGGAGGAGACAGCAACTACGCCATTGGAAGAGCGGCCACGGTTAGCGGAGGCTGGGGAAACTCGGCCGAGGCAAGGGGTTCTACCGTGTGCGGAGGAGGAGGCAACTTTGCCTACGGAGAGTTCTCCTTTATTGGCGGGGGCCGTAACAATACTGCCAATGGCGATCACTCGGTCGTTGGGGGCGGAAGCAGGAATACCGCCAACAGGGATATGGGCTTCCTGATCGGTGGCGACAGCGTCAACGACTGAACTCCAGACGGAGAATAAAAAAGCCGGGGTCCGCCGTTCGCGATGACGGTGGGCCCCGGCTTGATTTTCTCCAGGCCGCGCCTAGTTTTTCATGAGAGGCTTGATCGCGTTGCCCTCGCGGTCCTTGACCTTGCGCAGCGAGTCGCCGAGCTCCTCGAGCGCGAAGCTGTAGCTCTGGATCGGCTCGACCCGCACCTTACCGCTGTGGAGGAGGTCAACAGCCTCGGGCCAGGTGTCCGGCGCCAGCCAGGAGTAGCGGATCGTCATGTCTTTGAGCATGCATTCGATCCCGCTGACGCTGTGGACGTCATCGTCTCCGGGCAGTCCGAAGATGACGACCGTCGAGGCCTTGCCGGCGGTATCGATGCCTGACTTGATCGCGCCTATATTGCTGGTTGCGAGGATCGTCCGGTCCGAGAGCTCTCCATCGTTGTTGTCCGCGATAAATTTACCGAGGTCCTCAACGTAGTCAGGAGATTCCGGATCCTTGGTGTTGGCGATAAGGTCGGCACCGAGCTCTTTACCCACAGCAAGACGTTCGTCCCGGGTTCCGACCAGGAGCACCTTGCCCGCGCCGTAGACCTTCGCCATCTGAACCATCATGATCCCGATGGGACCCGGTCCGAAGATGGTGACAAACTGGCCGGCCTCAATGTTCAGGTTCTTGACGGCGTAGAGACCGCAGGCGAGAGGCTCGGCCGAGGCGGCGATGTCGAGGTTCATGTCCTCGGGAACCTTCACAGTCCAGTACCAGTGCGAGGCGCAGTACTCGGCGAAACCTCCATCAACCGACACGCCGACCACGGTTCCCAGATCGACGTTGGAGAGGCCCTTCTGGGTCCAGGGCGAATCGACGTCGGATTGAACCGGGTTGACGACAACGGGGTCGCCAACGGCGAAGCCGCCCTTCTCGGCCGCTATGTCGCCAACTTTCGCCACGATGCCGGAAAGCTCATGTCCGAGTACCAGGGGACCCTTGCCCGACTCGGTTCCGACCGAACTCTTGCCGAAATAATAGGCGACGTCCGAGCCGCAGATCCCGGTGGCGTGCACCTTGACGAGGACCTGCTCGGGGCCGATCTCGGGAACAGCCTTTTCCTCGAGGGTCATCTGCTCCGGCTCGTAGAAGACCTGGGCTTTCATCATTTCAGGAACGTCCATGGCATATTCTCCTTAAGAGTTTTGATTTATGTTCTGTTGAATTGATTCCGTGTTTCCGCGCACCCTCTACCAGGGGGCGGACCGACTATCCTAATACCCATGGCACCCGGCATTCAAGAGGGCAGCGTCTGCGAGTTCGCGGTTGGCAAAGAAAAAAGAGCCGCCCTTCCCGGGGGAAGAACGACTCTCTGAATTCATACTGTCAGCAGATCAACCGTCGACCTTCGCCAGCGTGGCGAGGATCATGCTGATGATCTGGTAGGGGTCGGCGTTGGAGGCCGGGCGCCTGTCCTCGAGGTAGCCCTTCCAGTCATCGTTGACAGTGCCGATGGGGATCCGGATCGAGGCGCCGCGGTCCGAGGCTCCGTAGCTGAACTGGTCGATTGACTGGGTCTCGTGGAGACCGGTCAGGCGTTGTTCATTGTGGGCGCCGTAGACGGCGATATGCTCCGCGTGGGTTTCCCTGAAGGCTTCGCAGATCGAGGTGATATAGGCCTCATTAGCTGCCGCATCGCCACTTCCTTCGCGAATCTTCGTGGTCGAGAAGTTGCAGTGCATTCCGCTTCCGTTCCAGTCGCCCTTGACCGGTTTCGGATGCAGGTCCACCACGACGCCGTATTGCTCGGCGGTACGGTGGAGCAGGTAGCGGGAGTAGACAGCGGCGTCGGCCGCGTTCTTGGCACCCATCCCGAAGATCTGGTATTCCCACTGTCCGAGCATGACCTCGGCGTTGATGCCTGTGACCATGAGGCCGGCATCGAGACAGAGATCGAGGTGCTCTTCGACAAGCTGGCGAAGGACCACGTTGCCGTGTCCGACGGAGCAATAGTAGGGTCCCTGGGGGCCCGGGTAGCCTTCGGCGGGGAAGCCGGCGGGCCTGTCACCGTCCATGAGGACGTATTCCTGCTCGAGTCCGACCCAGAGGTCGTCGTTATCTTCCCAGCCGCCCCTGGTGTTCGAGGGGTGGATGGAACCGTCGGCGTTCTTGACTTCGGTCATGACCAGATAGGCGTTTCTCCTGCCCGGGTCGGGAATGATGTTTACCGGGTCGAGGAGACAGTCCGACGAGCCGCCCTCGGCCTGCTCAGTCGAGCTACCGTCGAAAGCCCACTGGGGGCAATCTTCCAGTGTCGGTTCGCTGTCTTGTACTTTGATCCTGGTTTTACTGCGAAGATTGGCGGTCGGCTGGTAACCATCGTGCCAGATATATTCAAGCTTGTAAGGAGTGCTCATATTGTTTCCTTGAGAAAAAAAAAGAGGTAGAGAGACCCTGTGAAGAAGGGAAGTTTCGAAAAGTTTCAGACGAAAAGGAAACGGAATTTACCATTAGGTATTTACGCGCATCAAGACAGTTTATTCCGACAAAGACTCAGCGTTTCCGCGGTTTTTGAAGATGTGGAGCTGTCAGTGGGCCGGGTCAGTGGCCCGATCGCCGCCGGGTTTTTTCTTGCACTCCCTGTCGGACTCAATAGAATTCCCGCTGCCGGTTTGTATGTTCCTTCACGGGGGCCGTTCCCCCCGTAGGAATTGGGGAAGAACGAATACTCTGCTTTTTCGTTTTTTACGGACCCCTGTCGTTTCCTGTATTCACGGGAGGCAGGGAAGTTCGGGAGAATCATGCCGGTACCTTCTTTTATTCGAACGAAGCTTCAACAGTGCTCCAGGGTCTTTCCTGGCGCGGCTTCCTCCTGTTTGCCGGACAGCCGCCTGTGGGCGCTTGCCCGGGCAGCCGTTCTTGTCGGCCTCATGGGCGCCGTCGCGGTGTCCTGCAGTGACGGGAGCAGAAGGCTGGGGGAGCGTGAGGCGCTCGACTTCAGGCGTAATATCGTGCGGAAGAACTATGGTGACTTGTCACCTGACCAGCGCTGGAGGGTCATGTATCACCCGGCGCGTACGAAGCGCGAGATTCGCAGTACTCTGGATGGCTATATGAAGGATACTGCCAGAAGGCGCATGGCGGAGGCGGCCGGGGGTTCCGGCCAGGCTGGTGCCAGCGGCATCGGCCGCGCGTCTGAAGTCCGGGTAGATGAAGGTAAGAGCTCGGGGGACGAACCCGGCCAGGAGAACCCTGGCGGCGACGAAGCCGAGGCGAGCCCTTCCGGCGATGATTCTTCTTCAGACAAGGAAGCAGGGGACAGTTAGAGTATGAGCCGATGGTGGTCGAAAATGCTGGTCCGTCTGTGGGACCGATGTTTTCGGACAGCTTCTGGTTCAGGAAAACAAATCGTAATCTAAAGTAACCAAGCTGATAAGGAGTGTAGAGAAAATGGGTAGAATGAAGACTTCGACCGCGGTGGCGGAACTTCCGGTAGAGCAGGAGACAGCAAAGCGGGAAACGCCAAAGCAGGAAACGCCAAAGCAGGAAAATGGTCAGGAAATAGCGGTGCCACAAAAAGAAACAACTTCAAAGGCAGGTCCTTCCCCAAAGGGGTCGAGGAGTAAAAGCCCGGCAAAGGCTTCCGCCAAAAAGAAGGACAAAGAAAAGAAGGGCAAGGGGCAGGCGCTTGATTTTGCTCTCGAGCAGATCCAACGCAAGTGCGGCGAGGGATCCATCATGTTCCTCGGCGCTGATCACAAGGTCGATGTGGCCACGATCTCCACGGGTTCGCTCTCGTTGGATGTTGCGCTTGGAGTCGGCGGTGTTCCGCGCGGGCGGATCGTCGAGATCTATGGCCCTGAGTCTTCGGGTAAGACCACGCTGACCCTCGAGATCATTGCCAATGCCCAGAAGACGGGCGGGTCGGCAGGTTTTATCGATGCTGAGCACGCCCTCGATCCAAGCTATGCGAGGAAGCTGGGGGTCAATCTTGACACGCTGCTCGTTTCGCAGCCGGATTCAGGGGAGCAGGCTCTGGAGATCGCCGAGATGCTGATAAACTCAAACGCGCTCGATGTGATCGTCATCGACAGCGTTGCCGCTCTCGTGCCGCGGGCGGAGCTCGAAGGTGACATGGGAGATCATCACGTCGGCCTCCAGGCGCGCCTGATGTCGCAGGCTCTGCGAAAGCTGACCGGCGCTGTGAACAAATCGAAGACCTGTCTGATCTTCATCAACCAGATCCGGGAAAAGATCGGAGTCATGTTCGGCAGCCCCGAGACGACCTCGGGCGGCCGGGCGCTCAAATTCTATTCTTCGGTTCGGCTCGACATCCGTCGAATCGGAGCGATCAAGGATGGAGACACCTTCCGCGGTAACCGTACGCGAGTCAAAGTGGTCAAGAACAAGGTGGCGGCTCCATTTCGCCAGGCCGAGTTTGACATCATCTTTAACGAGGGCATTTCCTATATCGGGGATCTGCTCGATATCGGGGTGGAGCAGGAGATCGTCAAGCGTTCGGGCGCCTGGTATTCTTTCGAGGAGATTCGAATCGGCCAGGGGCGAGACCGTACGGTCCAGTTCCTCGATGAGAATACTGACATTCTTGAGAAGATTGAGACACAGGTGCGCGCGGAACTCGGCCTGTAACCCGGCCGGGACTGGGACGCGCTGCGTTCAGGCGAATAAGAGAATTCCAGCGGAGTACGGATCATTTAAGTGCTCCGCTGGTCTTTTAGCTGGTAGGGCAGCAGATCGTTTCTCGCTGGAGTCCTCATCGTGTGCTAAACTCCCTGAGCTTCCCACAAGTCGGTACTGCTGACAGCGTTCTGTCATTTGTGCTATCTTGTCTTCAGGCACCCGGATGGTGCCTGTAAAAAACAGACGACTTTGCCTATGCTGATTTGCAACGCCGTGCTTTGGCAGGCAGTCTATTAGGTAAGGGCTATAGGTCTCTTTCGGTGTGTCTTCCAGCGTTTCTGGCTGATGTTGCGAAAGCTACCTGGCGACTCGACCGAGTCGTGTATTGTTTTTGTGCTCCAACTCGCACAGTCCAGGGACGGAAAGTTCGAATGCAGAAGACTGAAAACGGTTTGAACAGTGATGCGCGCAGTGATGCGCGCAGGGAAAGACTCGGGAAGCAGCTCTGCGCAACGCCTTCCGGTTATTTTGCCGCTGACCGGCGGGAAGGCGCGATGCTGATCATCGCGCTTGGGGTTCTCACCCTGCTTGCCGTCCTGGGAGCATCCTTTGCCCAGCTCATGCGGCTGGAGCGCAAGGCCGCCAACAATTACGTTGATGCCCAGCGCATGGAGATGATGTCGAGCTCTGCCCTGGACATGGTCATTGCCAAGCTTCACGAGGCCAGCAATCACTACTCATGGTCTTTCTACGGTAATACCAGCTGGCTGTTCCGTCTGTCCAAGGAGGATGACCTCGCCCATGGCCGGGCTGGAGTCGAGGATCCGAGGGTCGGACGCTGGAGCACCTACCTTGATGTCGCGGGTTATCGTTTTCAGTACAAAACCAAGGTCATTGACACCAACTCGCTCATCAACCTGAACGGCCGCCAGGATACGCTGGCCAGGATGCTCGACAATCTCGGGACCGTGATCGAGCGCAGCGCCCGCCTCAAGCGCGATGGCCGTCAGGTGACCAACCCTTTCTATACTGGGCCGCACCGAACCGGGCTGCGAATCACGGGGGAGAGCGTCATGCTTTTCCGCCAGCGCCTCGAGGGTCAGCGCTTCCAGTCCAAGAACCAGCTGCGCCAACTGATTGGGGATGAAAATTTTGAGACGGTGAAAGATTTTGTCGTCTGCCACTCCTGGCTTGATCCCTACACCTACAAGGCCGATGACGGAGACAATGAGGTTCGCGACCTGCGCCTGGGGACGACTAATACCGCCGGAGGAGGGCAGGGCGGAGGTGTCGGCGGCGGCGGCGGCTTACGGATGCCCAGCGCTGTTGGATCGCCGCGGCTCGGTCATGAGCCGCGATACCCGGTGAACATCAACACGGCGCCGGAGGAGGTTCTTATTGCCTGCTTCATGGGACTCGCCGGGCGAAGAACCTTTCCGTATTCCCGCCTGGGGGTCGCCGGTGGCGCCATCACAGCTGTCGACCAGGCCGCCCAGATTCTCGGAGAGAGAATCTTCGCCGATGAAGAGGTTCGCGACGTTACGCCGCGTCCGATCTTTGTCTATACGCCGCGACTTGAATATACCGAGTCGCTCAAGATTGTTCAGCAGATCGTCAGCAATCGAAAAAACGGCCGGAGGTTTTTCCGCGCCTGGCGCACCAACGATCCCAGCCAGCCCGGCTTCGAAGATTTTATCGATGGCCTGGATGCCAGCTATTTTCCGGGCTTCGCCAGCGTCCTGGTGATCGATCCGGATCAGCCGAATAACCGCTTGATACGCGGGCATGTCATTGGCGGCGCGGGCAGTCCCATCGGCAGGCTCTGGCAGAAGGGAACCGCCCAGGGCGCCGAACGGAACACCTTCCGCAAGCTCGGGCTCGCGGTGCATGACAGCAACGCCTGGTATTACGATCTGATCAAGGGAGTCATCAAGGCGAACTTCAATCCCAACACCAGGATTTCTCGCTACAATCCGAATCTCTCGGCCTATGTGGCGGTTGATAAGTCCGACCTGGTCTGGGCGGATAAGTCAGGCGGCCAGGTTCCCCAGTTGAAAAAGGGACACACCACCGAGTTCTGTTTCGGTCCGATGGGAACCTTCGAGATCACCACTCTTGGTCAGATGGTCGACAAGTCACAATGGAGTAAGAGACGCACCGTGGTCGGAAATCGTGGTGGCGGCGAAGAGGTCCCGGCGGATCTTTTTCCGTTCCGTCGTAAGATCAGGACGGTCGTCAAGGTGTTCGATGTTCTGAGGCATACCAACCAGTTCCATTTCCAGAAAACCTTCAATATCGGTGCTCGCTCAAGCAAGAACGATCGCAAGTTTGTCCAGACCTGGCCTGAACCGATGAACGCGCTGACGGAGCTTTATTCGCAGGGCTCGGCTCGTGATGGCCGTGTGGAGCTTGCCGGCCTGCTCGATGCCCGTCGTCAGCAGAGTCCGTATACCTCCAGGAGCCAGATGTTCGGCAGGGATCCGAGTATTCTCGCGGAGCACTCTTTTTCCGAGCGCGATCCGCAGAATGTCAGTCGGCTTCGAAGGTCGCTCCAGGGAAGCGGCGTCAGCTTCTTTGGCGATGAGGTCAGCGATGCTCTCAAGGGCGTCTTTGACTTCAACTTCAGCCGTTTCCAGAGAAAGTACAGGGAATTCTATCGCCTCAAGACGCTTCAGAATCTGAACGTCTTCCGGGGCAATGTGGCGGCGCAGTACACCGATCCCATTGTCGGTAAAGAGGAGATCGGAACGGATCTCTTCCCGGATGGATTCAATTCCAGCCTTCTTCGCCAGCAGCACCT
>Ga0315318_10000442_pt1 | contig 16758 bp, 38 predicted proteins | sample M1200m3416metaG_FD_203703 | JGI IMG/M metagenome (GOLD analysis project Ga0315318, IMG submission 203703) | Ammonia-oxidizing marine archaeal communities from Monterey Bay, California, United States - M1 200m 3416 | ecosystem: Environmental > Aquatic > Marine > Coastal | place: USA: California... | reverse complement strand
ATTTTGAGAATAATAACTAATATATATAAGGGAGGTATATGATGAGTATAGATAAATTCATGAAAGCAATCGAAGATGTAACATCTTTCATCGGTACTAATAGTGGTGTTGAAAAAAGGTCAGGTAGCGAACGCAGAAAACTAATAAAAAAAGTACCCAAAAAAGTCAAACCAAAAAGAAAATCAGTACGGAGAAAGTAAATGGATCTAAACGCACTAAATACTATTGGATATTATGAGATAATAGAAATTTCTATTTATCTTGCAGTAATGTATGCAGGCAAAGGCTTTGTAGATGAGTTTTTTAATAGGAGACAAAAATGATATTAGACAGCTTGCTAGCAGGAGTAATGTTATTTAGTTCTTTTGCTATAAGAACACCAAACGTACAGCCCAACCCAGATGATTATGAAATTAGTATCGGAGTAAAACACAATAATTATTATGTTAATCGACAATGGGAAAGAGAGCTTGGCAAGAAATATCTTGATGACTTAATTTGGCTAAAATTAGATATAGCTAGCGTTTATTTTAAACCAGAATACATGAATAAAAATAGTCAAGAGATAAAGTACTTAAAGATTGACTGGCGAAATACATATAAAAATTTAACTTATGGTTTTACCAGTCGTAACACTGATGATAATGTATTCAGTAATAATTTTGTAACCTTTATGTCAGTTGGATTTAGTAAAAAGAAGAAATATAAAGATGATAAGATTGAAGTAGAAGTTACATTTGACGGTTACTTGCCACCAGATGAAGAAGGCAACACAACAACGAGTGAATTTGAGTATGAAGATAAATTTAAAATATCGTGGAAACTAACAGATAAGGTTCGTCTATATAATCTTGGTGAGGTGACTAAGCTTCAAGGTAAAGAATTTTATAAGGGCAAGATAGGAATTGAGATAAGCTTATAAATGAGATTTACGTTATGAAAACTAAACGCAAATTATTAATACACCACATAATAGATTTATTAAAAGCAATGACAAATTACTTAGCCTATAGATTTACAGGACATGCTGTTGAATGGGATGATAATGCCAAAGAACGAGCCAAACAAACAATGATTCTTAAAGATGCATTAGCTGAAAGAGATAATGAACAAGATTATCCATATAATACAGAATTTGGTAGTGGTCTAACTCGTGAAGAGATGGAAAGAATTGACGATAAAAATAGAGAAGAAATTGATGAAGAGGAATTATTAGGTATATGAGTGTATTAGCACAAATGTTTTTAATGTTGCTTGTGGCAAATATCATAGCATGGTTTCAAATTCAAGGACAGTTTATGACTGGCCAGTGGGAGAAATGGTTATCAAAAGATTGGGTAGTTATTATATTGGGAATTCCAATTGGTTGGCTATTATGGAAATCAGCACACTTATCATTTGAACATTTTGGTGCTGTGTGGAATGTTAGAATGATAGGATTTGGTTTTGGGACAATGATATTTGGGATCATGACGTGGTCAATATTAGGCGAACTCCCAGGATGGCATACAGGTATATCACTTGTATTAGCTGTTGCAATTATTATGTTACAATTTTCAAACCTTACAATTAAGTAAGGCATTATTAAGGGATAAGTAAATGAAGTACGAACAGTTATCAGGTTACGCACAATTTATTTTGTTAGCTGGACAAGCTAGAAGTGTGCCAGCAAATTTAACTACGTATTTAGCATTTAAAGATGTTATTAAGGCGCTAGAAGAATGTTGCAAAAGTGATACTCCGTCTATTCGCTGGAAAAATGAATATGTAGAAAGACCAATAACGAGGGCTGAAGCAATAAGCCTTTTAGATAAATTAAAGAAAAATAAGTGGGATGAATCCATTAAAAGAGTTGCAGCTGCTTTTAGGATAGAACTTAGATAGTATGACATATTGTCAAAAAGCTATGTCATTTTGTCAAAGAGCTGTGTCATTTTGTCATTAAAAGAGCTTTGGCACAGTTTTTTCACTATAGTATTAGAGTACGCCATATTAGATGGGTACTCATAAGTTAGTTCATAGAATAACAATAAAGGAGAAATAAAATGAGCTTAGTAGTCACAAAACAAGGTTATCCAACAATATCAAGAGAGAACTTTTTAACACCATTCGATCGTATGTTTGATACGTTATTTGAAAATAACTTCCCAGACTTTATGAGTAAAGTTGGTGTGAAACCTTTCGAAGGTTCTGCATATCCAAAGGTCAATGTATATGAGCATGAAGATAAAGTCAACGTAGTTGCTGAAATTCCAGGTATTAGCAAAGACAATCTTATCATTGATGTTGAGGATGGAGTACTTACAATTAAAGGAAGCAAGCACGGTTTTGAAGAAGATCCTGATGCAACTATAATTCGTAAGGAGCTTAAGCATTCAGCATTCGAAAGAAAGTTTACATTAGGTGAAACTTTAGATGGTGAAAATATTGAGGCTAGTTTTAAAGACGGATTACTGTCTATCATTGTCCCAAAATTAGAACCTGAGAAACCGAAGAGAACGTTCGTAAAGATCTCATAATAAAGGTTACAGAATAAATGAAATAGGGCTCGGAGCTAATGCTCAACCGATTTTTAGTCTCCACTATATAACGACTTAAAAACGAAAGAGCCCTTATTTCATAAAAGGAGGCAAACATGCCACTAACAAAAAAACAATGGCTGAATCAAACAATAATGTGTGATGAGTGGGGAAGACCTCCATCATTAGCTGATGTTCCATTAACTTACATGTCACGTGATAAGGCTTTTGAAAAACAAAGCAATAATACATCAAAAAAAGATATCGACACTTTGTATAAAAAATATTTAAGTGAAAATAATTAGTGTTGAAGATGAAAAATACATTATAAAAGGGACAATGAAAGTCTCTTCAGTTGAGGAAAAGGGTCTTGAATTTTGGAAACAAAAATGGAATTGTCATAATGTATTGAAAAATGGTGGTGAATATTACTTTTGTAATAAGATAATCACTGCAGAATATACAGATATTTAATATTATGCAAAATAACATAAAAATATTTCCTTATATAGTTGCATTAAGCGCTGGACTAGTTGCTTTTAGTGCTGCTTTCTTTTCTGTTTTTGGTTTATCGAAATTATTCGCCGGTGCGCAGATGTCTGTAGTTATCATGGCAGGGAGTCTTGAGTTTGCAAAACTAGTAACAGCATCTTTTCTTTATAGATATTGGGAGAAGATACCCGCATTCTTAAAGAGCTATTTACTCATCGGCACTATTATTCTTATACTGATAACATCAGCGGGCATATTCGGTTATTTGTCAAATGCATATCAAGGTGCAACAACAGAGTTTGAGAAACAATCGACTATATTGATATTCAAACAAGATCAATTAGAACAATTAAATGAGGATAAGCTATTTCTTAAAGAAGAGTTAGGAGCTGCGATCTCTGAATTACCAGAAAACTATAGAACAGCAAAGGCAAAATTAAGAGATGAATATCAGCCACAAATCTCAAAGATTAATCAGACTATTCTTGATACGAAGCAAACTATAGGTGATCTAAAAGCTAAACTAGTTGACACAGGTGTAGATGTAGGACCAGCGGTATATTTAGCTAGAATATTTAATACTCAAATTGATACAGTGGTTAAATGGTTTTTATTTGTATTGATATTTGTATTTGATCCATTAGCTGTATCATTAGTTATTGCTGCTAATATGGCATTTGAAATAGGATCAGGCAAAAAAGAAGAAAAATCGGGAGATTGGAAAGAAGCAAACGTAGCTGATCTAAGTAAAAGAGAAGAAAAAAAATGGTGGGAGATTTATAAGGATAAAGATCCTGAAGAAATAGACGAAAAATTGAGTGAATTAGAAAAGGGTGGAGTTAGCTTAGATTGAAAATGCTAAAATAAATAAAAAAAAACCTTTACGCGTATAGGTTATTAGTGTTAGATTCTAATATGGAAACAATAAATGATGCAAAATTTAATTTGGGTGCTATGGTTTTTATTAGTTGTTTTATGGAACTTCTATTTTCCTTTAGCACTACCTTATGAAGATTGCATTGTTACAGTAGCTTTAGCAATATTAATTAAAAATTTAGAGTCAATAGTTTATGGGAAGAAAAAGATCAGTTAAATCAAAAAGGGATTTTAATCCTGCAGATGGGGCCACATTGGTATTAACAATGTGTAGTATCGTTGGCTGTGGTCATAGTGAGCATGCTGACTCTGATAGTGTAAGTGTAATTTGTTCATTTTGCCTTACAAAAATGTCTATCAATTTACTAAGTGAAAAAGAGAAGTTAAAATTATTTACAACTTCAGGCAAAACTTCTACATCGTCTTCGAAACCTCGTGGGTGGAGATGGATGAAGGAATTTGTAGATAGAGGGGGAAACGTCTACCACAAAGGTGTGGAGCAGCTAGAATTGAAAGGTAGCAAACCAATCACAGATGTTGATGCAATTAAAGCAAAACAAAGAGCTAACAAAGAAAAGAAATCATTAGCAGAACAAAAAAAGCTATTAAGTATTGCAGCTGAAAAGAAAGAAATAAAGAAAGCGATCAAAAAACAAAAAGATTTTTTAGATCACAAGGTTGGAAAGTGAAAGATAAATGTGTAAGTTGTGGAGTTGAATCGCTATATAATAAAGAAGATCACATAGACTTTAGAGTGGGTTATGTTGAAGGAGCAGGACAGCTATGTTTAGATTGCTATGATAAGATATACAATTTAAAACCCACACTTCAAGAAATAGAAAAGGTTACACAACATGAAAGTAGGCATAGTAGGAAGTCGTCGTAGAAAAGATTACTGGAATGTTTGGGAGCTCATAGAAAAACTCCCAATGAATACAGTTATCGTTTCAGGAGGTTGCAAAGGACCTGATAAGTGGGCAACAGAGCATGCTAAAACAAGAGGCAGAAAAATAATAGAATTCCTTCCAGATCTTCCACCGAATGGAAGCCCACGATATGAATTTACTAAGGCATATCACGCAAGAAATAAACAAATTGCAGAGAATGTGGATGTGCTTTACGCATTCGTAGCACCTGATAGAAAGGGTGGCACTGAAAATACAATAGGGTACGCAAAAAAACTTAAAAAGGAGATTCATATTGTCTAAATCAAAAAAGAAATCTGGTCAATTTGATCATTACAAAAGATGGACAACCGATCAAGGTTACACATTTCTTGCTGAAAATTTAGCAGATGCTATACAGTATATTGAAAAAACAGGACAACACTTAGGGACTTTGAAAGAGGTAAAAACACTTGACTAGATTTTCATATCATCAACATGATATAATAGATTGTTTCAAAGAAAATAATCCAGTCATAAATAAGAAACTAAGAAAGGTGTCTGTAGATGAAGGCTTACATATCGCAAAAGATTTATTCAAAATCCTTGCTAAGAGAAAAGATGGCATTGGTCTTGCTGCTAATCAAGTTGGGATCGATGCTGCTGTTGCTGTGGTTAATGTTAGGGAGCCGCTTATTTTAATCAATCCTGTTGTTACAGAACAATGGGATGAGATTCCTTACTTTGAGGGCTGTCTATCTTTTCCAAAGAAAGGTATACATACCAAACGATATAAAAATGTAATAATACAAACTGAACAAGAAGAAAGCGGTTGGTATTTTAGTGGAGAGAAAAGTAGTGAAGAAAGCAGGGGATCATGGGAACAAGAAAATAGAAAGCAAGATCAGGAACAAAGATTGCTAGAAGCCATTTGTATTCAACATGAAATAGATCATTTAAGTGGCATGACTATTATGGATAGAGAGGATAAATTAAAACCAGTAGTAAGTAAAAAAATATATGGAAGAAATGAAATCGTTGGTATCACAAATGGCAAAGATTATAAAGATATTAAATATAAAAAAGCAAAACCATTATTAGATAGTGGTGAATGGGTGATATATGTAGGAGGCCCTATAACATGAAATCAGAATTACAAGTAGTAAAGAGTCTTGTAAAAAAATATCCTAATGATATGCAATTGGGTGCCGCAGTTAGACGATTCTTGACAGAAGATTTTTGGATACGAAAAAGCAAGACTAAAGAATTTAAAAGTCTGAAAACTTATGAAAAAAAGTGGTTGGAACAATTAGAAAAGATATGAACGAACCCTTAGATTTAAATAAGAAGAGAGTAATCCCAGAAGTTATTTACAGTATAGTTGAAAATTTTGGCTGGGATGCTAGAGATAAGAAACAAAAAAAGATTGGTGAGATCACACAGTTACAATTTATAGATTTAAAGACGGCAGAGTATAAAGCAAAATTAATTGCTGAAAGCATTGATGATGAAGAAAAATGAAACAAAAAAAACTAAAAAAAAAGAAAAAGATCCAGTTAAGTCCTCAACTGAAGCAGGAAAGGGCGATAAGCTTAGGCGAGGAATTTCACAAGACGAATGGGACGATCGCTGGGAAAAAATCTTTGGACATGACAAAGGGAATGAGTAAAATAAAAATAAATTGGGAAAATATTTTTATCTGGCTAATGTTAATTCCTACAATATCTGTACTATCTTGGTATGGAATTTATAAATTTATGCAATGGTTACTATAAGGAATAGTGAAAATGAAAAAACTTTTAACAAAAATTTTGAATGAGTGGCGAAATACAGATGTACCGGATGATAAATTATCAGAATTAATATTAGCTTACATAGCTACTAGTGGTAGCTGGTACTTAAATCTAAATACAATTGATGGTCTTCATGAAGAGCAAGAAGACTTGATAAAATACGCAAAAGGAGAATGGAAATGAAATTTGAAACTGTTAAATTAGAGGGAACATATCCAAGTGACTTTGCGCCTTCTACAAATGTTATAGAAATACAAAAGCATTTTGCTGCATATGATTGGTATGATGGACGAATGTTGGGATCAAAATTAAATTATAGTAATAATCATGTTGAAGACTTAGTAGTATTCAATTCTAATATTTTTATGCCGCTAGTAGGAAAGGTTCTCTATGCTGATGTAAATTTAACAGAAGACTGTGAAACATTGAAGGAAATAGCAGCATCACTTAATACGACACTATACGTATTATGGGAAAGTGATGCAAGGTTTGGTGAAGAGGACAAGCCACTAAATGAGCTATTAAGTAAGGCAGTGTGGAATACCAGTGAAGACAAGCTAACTAAAAAAGCATATATAAAAAGAAAAAAATTAACATGGGATAAGGTGATATAATGTACAAAGTAGGAAAAGGAAAGAAGACGCGCCAGGGTTCCGGAAGAGGAACAAAATTTAGTACAAGGGTTGGCAGCAAAAGATTTAAAAAACCTAGTCGAGGTCAAGGAAAATGAAAAATATAATAAAGGGTGTGCTTGATGATATTTCTAATGATCAAATTAATTTAGCTTCATCAGCTGCAAGAGAAACTATGACAGATCTTATTATAGCTGCACTAAAGTCTAGGGGTTGCTATACTGAGTATGATAACGAAGACGAAGATGAGTTTCTCGAACGAGAAAAGTGGGTATGCACAATCTGTGGAAAGAATACATTTGAAGTAGATTTTAATTATATTGGATCAGAAACAAATCATTTAAGCTGTGAGCTAGAACTAAAGTAGTATAAAATGGAATTTAAAGTTTTAATTAATAAGTCGCTGCCTATTGTCAAGTCAGCATTTCTTGATAGCGATTGCAAACTTATGAACAAGCTTTTACCTTTTGGGTGTGGCATACTTAAGTTTAAGGGCATAAGAAGAAGAGCAAGAATTAGTGTACACACATGGTTTTTTAAAACATATCATTTTAAAATTGTGATGTGTAATTCAACTGATGCCTTGTATTATTTCCATATAATTAATGAGGATAGTTTACCTTTTGGCATAAAGCTTTGGACCAATAGATATAAAATTGTGAAAACAAAAGATGGTTGTGAGATTACTAACGTAGTAGAGTATACTACAAAAAATATTGCTTTAGACAAAATTTTGAGTGTATTTATTAATATGATGTTTATAATGAGAAAATTAAAGTATAAAATCTTTTTTCTTTTTAAGAAATAATTGGAGAGTGAAATGAGAAAATCATGGCCTGAAGAAAGACAAGAAATAGCTATGTGGCTATCAGGATATTTGACAATGTATAAAAAGTGGGTTGACAGGATACTAGACAATGATGATCATGATGTAACAAAAAATAAAATTATTGATCTTTTGTCAGAGTGGATAGCAAAACTAGAAGAAGAAAAATTAAAAATTATGAAAATGTCTGATACAGCACCAGAGCTTCTTAATGAGGCACCTAATGTGCATGGTGATGATGATTATGCAACACCAAAAAAAGATGGAAAAGAAGATATTTAATAATATGAAGAACCTCTTTGAAGTATCAAATAATCCAAGCTCTTACAGTGCAGATGCGGGTGAGCCAGATACTGGGTGGTTACCTGGAGGCGACACAAGAATTTTAGGATATGGATCAGGCAAAGCAGAACCGTGGTATGATCAGTTAGGATTTGAGCAAGTAAGTTTTCCAATTGCATCTTTTATTTTTGGAAGTAAAAAGGAAGATAAGAAAAGAATGGCTTTTGTCTCAAAACGAATTCCAGTTGGAAACCTCAAGGATACACTTAAAGGTATGGATGTAGAACTTGACGAATTAAAAAAAAATACTGAAAAAATGTATAGGATGGCAAAATGATAAAATTAGATATTAATATTGGTGATGAAATACTTACCGGCAAGTGGAAAAATAAAAAAATTACTGTAAAAAGTATTGGGGTTGATGATCACGGTATGCCGACAATAAATGGCAAAGGAATAACAAAAATTAGAAAAGCAAAAGTCAAACAATCAGAAGACAATAGGACTGCTATGCAAGATATTTTAAATACAATGGAAAATCAATAAGCATATGAGACAATCTATACTAGAAAATAATATTGATGGGGAACCTTCAATACTAGATTGGGAATCACTTTGTTTTGAAGTAAAGTATTTTTATCAAACTAATAGAGAGATATTTGATGCATTGACTGGTGGTGAAGAATTATCTGTTGATGAAACAGCAGAAGAAGTTTTTTATGCACTGATATTTGACTATGCATTATCTAAAGCGCCAAAACATCAAAATCAAAATATTAAATTAAGTTATCAATTAGCAGAAGCATAAATGAAAGTTATATTACCTTGGGCAGCAAGTCCAGAAAGCACAACAGTAACTAGTATAAATTTACCACCTTATCCATATTTAGTGTCAAATATAAAAGGAGGGGCAAATCATATGCTTTCACTTGAAGAAATTATTATGAGATTAGAAGCAGCATACGAAGATAAAGATTGGGATGCTGTTGATTTATTATTACAAGATTTAAGAGTCGCAGAAGAAGATATTGACCAATGGACTGAGAATTGGGGCGACTAAAAGATATGGGCCCGCTGGGTATCGACGGGTGTTTTTTGACAATTGAGTGCAGCAGAGTTTGAACAAGACTCGAGACAAAAGGTTCACTAACCAATATGGCGATAATTCGCTAGACGGGTTGGTAATAGATTGGCATATGGCTGAGTACGATGTACCAGCTGGTGTCAGTACTGCTCCTGCACTAGATGCAGGTCAGGATTACCAGCCAACTTATTCCTACGCGGCATAAGTTACTGGGTTGTTCAACACCCGGTTATAAAATAAGTTGAACACAAACTCGTTGGCCATTTTGGAGTATAACCAAAACCCAGTTAAAGGATATGTTCTGACAAAAGGAATCCACATGGTTGTTTGGCGGTTTCTACCAATGGAAACCGTCTAAGCTGTAACGACTCATTGCTGATGGCAAACCGGACGGGAGTTCGAATCTCCCCGGGTCCACAAAAAATAAATGGAAATAAATGAAAAAAAGCCTTTACGCGTATACTAAATTGTTATTAGATTCTATTATAAACAAGGAGCACGCCATGCGAAACCTAAATAAGTATATAATATCAGTCATTGTAATAACTACAATTAACGGTTACGTTTCTACTTATTTTATGAACCAACATAAAGCGATTTATCATAGTCATTATGAAACGCTAGTTCGTGAAAAACAAAATCTACAAAATCAACTAGATGAATTCTATTATTACGGAATAAATGTTGATGTAACAATGTATCAACCAACATACTATCAGACCGATAGAACACCTAATATTACAGCTGATGGTACAAAAATTAGAATAGATAAAGCTTCACAATATAAGTTTGTAGCTTTGTCTCGTAATTTACTGAAGCGTTGGGGCGGACCTTTTGACTATGGTGATTATATTTTACTTAAGGGTGCTAATAATAAAGATGGCGTCTACCAAGTTCGTGATACTATGAATCCGAAATGGGTTAATGTTGTAGACATATTAGAATCAAAACATGTTCAGCCTTATAAATTTGAAGGCTGCAATATTATTAAACTGCCATGGGCACAGGAGAATGCATGAGATTAACTGCAGAACAGATCAGTATAAACTGGGATGAGTTACAAAGCACCATTGATAAAACATTTGATGGTGAAAGATTAGAAAAGATAAAAGAGCTACATGAGCACTTTAAAGACAGGATGATTTTAGCACCGGCTTCCGGCACAGGCTGGTTTCATAATGCTTTTCCAGGTGGATATGTTGCACATGTCCTAAACATAATACAATGGTCAAAATCTTATTATGAATTATTCAAGTCTCAAGAAATGTATGTTGACGATATTACAGAAGAGTCTGTAGTATTTGCAGCTTTATTTCATGACTTAGGTAAGATTGGTAATATGGATGAAGACTATTATGTTACAAATACTGATGAGTGGCGTGCAAAAAAGCTTCAACAATATTATGTTCACAATCCTGCAATTCACTATATGACAGTAACTGATAGGGCAATTTGGCTCCTTAATAAATTTGGAATAGACATGTCAGAATCAGAGTATTTAGGACTTAGATTAGCTGATGGTCTTTATGAAGAAGCAAATAAATCTTATTATATGGAGGGTGCAGAGTGGAAAGCTATGAAGACAAATCTGCCGTTGATAATTTCTTTTGCAGATAATTCTGCTGCACGACAAGAAAAGGAGAGATTTATGTTGTCAGGTGACTCGCGAATTGATTTTCCTAAGTATATGAAGGGAGAAACAAAAGAGGAAGAGCTAGTAAAAGATTTAGACACAGATAAGCTTAAGGATTTATTCAAATGATAATTGAAATAGGATTAGTAATTTTCATTATAGCAAACGTAATTGGTTCTTATATAATTTGGAACCTATACATTAAGTGTGACAGACTCGAACAATGGGTTGACTCAACTTATCTGCAAATACAAGATGTACTTCAGGACATGAAAAATTTAGATACAATAGGGGCTTTTGAATCTGATGATGAAGTTGGCGCGACATTCAAAGCATTGCAAGAAACTTTAAATAAACTAGACACTATAACAGAGGAATAAAAAATGCCACGTAAAAAGTCGCAAACAAGAATGTACTTTACATTAGAAACTGAAGAAGCTATTGTTGCTTACAACGATACTGATGATCACAGAGTAAAAAATCAAATTTATAATAATCACCTACGTAAGCCTTTTGAGAAGTTGGTAGAAAATATAATTCACACATTTAAGTTTTATTATTTTGACATTCCTTTAGAAGATGTGAAGCATGAAGTAATTTCATTTATGATAACCAGGTTAGGGAAGTATCAGCAAGGTAAGGGAAAAGCATTTAGTTACTTTAGTGTTGTTGTTAAAAATTGGTTGATCTGTCATAATAATAACAACTATAAAAAGATGAAAACACATAATGATGTTTTAGATCTCAAACATAAGGATGTAAAGAATACAGCTTATGATGATGGAACCGTAGCAAAGTCTGAACAAAAAGCTTTCTTTGATGCCGTTGTCAGCTACTGGGAAGAAAATATTAATATTGTGTTTAAAAAAGAACGTGATGTCACAATTGCTCTTTCTATTATAGAGTTAATGGATCGTGTAGGCTCCATCGAAATTTTCAATAAAAAAGCATTATACATTTTACTTAGAGAAATTTCTGGTTATCAAACTCAACATATAACAAGAGTTTTGAATGTTATGAGAAGCCATTATAAAAATTTATGGGGAAGGTGGGATGAAGAAGGTGATATATTTATTTTATCCAATCCTAAACGATTAAATTCATAGTTCTCTATATTTATAATCAAAGGATGTTTTTATGTCTGCTGATTATGAATTATTTAAGGGAACTTCCCTAGCTGATCTTTTTAAGAAGATCGATCACAATTCCAACCGCAATAAGATTCAAATTGAAACTTTGATACAGGAATTGATGACATATATTAAAGACCCAAATTCTGCTATTCAATTATTTCCTATGATTAGTGATTATATGGAAGCAAACATACGGAATGATGAAGTACTAGTTAAGTTAGCAGCAGTTGTTCAAAGGGTTATTCAAATGGAGTCGAAATCTTCTGATGGTGAGTTTGGATTATCTGAAGTAGAAAAAGAACAAATCATTGGAAAGTTAGAAGAAGCCACAAAAGATTTGCAAAAAGAAGTAGACGACATAAATTTAAGTATAACATAATATCAACAGGAGCTAGATAATGAGTGATGTACTAAAACACTCCGATGTTGCTGTAATTAAGAAAAATTTACCTAAAAAGCAACTAGTATTAGGACAAAATGCAGCCGATGAGCGTAGAATAAAAGACATCGCTCAATGGTTAGATGAAGAAAATGCAATAGTTACACTACAAACAATAATGGCAAGTGTAACAAAAGTAATTTATAATGAAGATGATATTCCATCTCCACCGGGGGGTATAGATGTTAGTTATATTGGATGTATTAAAGTAGCTACACCTATAATTGATTTTCCAATATCACCTGCAAATGACTGGATTAAGCCCTTAGATGCACAAGTTAGATCATATCCTATTATTGGAGAGATGGTAAATATTATTAATTATGGTGGGAAAACTTTTTATTTTCAGCCACTAAATACTGGAAATAATGTAAGCCACAATATAATGGCAGGATTTGAAAAAGACGGGAAAACGGCACGCGAATATAACAGCGATGCTATCCCTGATTACCTCAAACATTTTGAATATAACAAAAATCCAAGACCGGTCAAACAATATCCGGGAGATTGGGCGCTAAATGGCAGAAATGATCAGTCAATAAGATTGGGAACTGACTATAAAAAATGGAACGATTTAGAATTAAATTCTTATAATGCTGTAATTAAAATGAGAATTGCTGGTGAGTCAAAGGCAGCGGTTGCACCAGCTGGTACAACAAGACCAGAGTTTATTGACTTTGACAAAGCATCATTTTATATGACAAGAGATGAAGAGATCAGCTATACTGTTGCACCAACGGTTGACGGTATAACTAATTTGTCAACAAAGGGAGCAGCCGCAATTATTCTTGACTCTGATAGAATAATATTTAATACTAAGGGAGATAATAACTCCGGACAAATAAATATATTTGCAGGTAACACAGTAAATATTGTTTCTAAAAAGAATACAAATATTGTCGGTGAAATGGTAAAGCTAGGTGACTCTAATGATGACAATTTACAATCAGCAGTATTAGGTGAGAATTTAGTAACCTTTCTACACAATTTAATCGTAAGATTAGATAACTTAGCAAAAGGTTTGGGAAATGTTACTGGTATTGGAAATGTTGGTGGCATTGTGCCTATACCAGCAGCAATGGCTGCGGGCAGTCAGTTAGGTGGGTGGACGTCAGCCTGGTCAAAAAATATTATTAAGAATCATCTATTAAGTAAAAATATTAAAGTATCTAAAAAGGTAAGACCTAACTTATAATGTCACTAGACTGTAGAAATATTACAACAATTAAAAGACACCTTCAAGCAAACTCTAGTTTGCTAATGGGTGATCAGATTATTAATGGATCAGCAACTAAAACTGGGGGTGTAGGCGCCGATTCATCAGGTTTATCAGATGCTGAACTAGCAAAAAATCAGGTAGCAGCACAAGTATTCGGCATAAACTTAAGCATGGAGCAAATGTATCCCGCGGGAACAGAAATTGGTCCCGGTGACTTTGTAACAGAAGATGGCTTTACAGCAGGTGCTGATGGTGTTGATGTTATTCATCAGGGTATAGGCGCTGAGGCAAGAGTATATGCACCTGGAACAGAATTAAAAGTAGGTGATCTCGTTATAAATGGGAAAATTATAGATGGCAACGGTCAAGAAAAGTACGCACCATTTACAGTAGCGGATGCAAATTCTTCTGTATCAAGTGATGGTGCAGTTATTTCTCCAAGTGGTGGAGATGATGATGATGCATACTGTAGCTTACAAGAATTAGCCGGCTCAACGCCAGAAGAGCAATCTAGATTAGAAGGTTTGCTAGATGACTTAGACTTAGAATTAGATATTCCTGGTCTTGATATGACTTGGTGGGTGAAGATCCAACAAAAAATAAATGAGCTAATGCAGCTTACGGGTAAGTTTATTGCAAAGACACAAAATTTAGTAACATTAGTAGAAATGGATCCTGATAAAGCTTGCGAACTATTACCTGATGTCACCAAGCTTATAGAAATAATGCAAAAAGTTGTAGCAGCAATTAATAAAATTAATGCTATTATGTCTAAGATTTCTAAAATAATTAAAAAAATGAAGAAGGCACTAAAACTTTTAATGTGGTTATTTGCTCCATTAAAGGCAGTGCAAGTTTTATTAATGGCACTCCAAATGATAATGGGAATTCCAGCTTTAATTGAAATGGCTGTTAAAAGTATGACCGATGCATCGAAAATATTGCCACAATTAATTTCATTATTGCAAAAAATTATTTCACAATGTGCAATGAATCGAGGAGCTGCAGCCGGCTTAAGTCAAGAAGAATGTGAGGCATTAGGCGGTGTTTATGTAGATAGACCAGTTGGAGATTTAGGGCTTGCTAGTGCCGCAGGTGGTGGAGATGGTTCCGGTGGTGGAGATGGTTCCGGTGGTGGAGATGGCTTAGGTAGCGGAGGTGGACAACCAAATTTAGACAGTAACTTAGATCCGGATCTTGGATTCGGTGATATGGGAAGTGATTATTTCCCGCCAGGTATGGGATTAAATGCTGGTGATGAACTTGGAAGTGGTCAAGCAATAGGGCCAGGAGGATCAACATTAACAGCACCTGCAACTATACCTTTTGATGCAAATGAAGGTGATTGGTCAGTTGGAGGAGAAGGCGGTATGGGAACATCTGATAATGCAGATTTAAATGAAGATCAAATAGACGCAATACTAGACTCACAAATTCTTGATTTAAGTGAATGTCTAACTGAGCTAGATGATTTTACAAAAACAGCAAATTATAGTTAATAAGGAAAAAAGAGGTCACATAAAATGAAAGTAAATACAGTAATGGCACTTAAAAAAGTAATGAAAGAAATGGTAGAAAAAGAAGTTGCCAAGCAAATTAATATTGTTATTAAGGAAATGAAAAATCCAACAGTAGCATCAGAAGCTAGTGCAGCTGATCACTATACAGGTCCCGAACCATCGTATCTTAAAGAGCCTACTCAACTAGTTAGGGATCCAGTTTTAAACAAAATACTAAATGAGACTCAAGGTGGTATATCTACAGGTGAAGAGTTTGAGCCATATCCTACTATGGGTGGCGGCGCAATTGAATCACCAGAGAAATTCTACCAGCAAAGAAATACATTAGGATCATCTCTTACAAGCGAACATCCAGTGGCACCTGACGCACCGGATTTTATGAAAAAAGCTTTTAGCGGTCATTCTGCTAAAGTAGTAAAAGCAATAGAGGAAAAACATGGCACTAGAAGTTGATAGACTGGCAAAAAATATAGCTAATAGAAAAAACGAGCACACAGCTAAAAATAAGTTTCTTAAAACAAAGCCTAAGATTCAAGAAATGAAACAAAATGTTGATCAGGCCAAAAGAGAAGCTAAAGATTTTCATGACTATGTAACACAAGCTGAAGTTGTTATGGGCGGCGGTGCTGGTGGAGTATCTTCTGTTCCGCTAATGGAGAAAAATTCTTTTGCACCACTAATTAGTACTTTACAAGATCTATTTAATTCTAATGTATCAATTGAAGACAAAGCTATATTAATAGCTGGTCTTGAAAATAGTTTGGAAATTGGAATTATTGCTACTAATTCAGGACAAAGATATTTAACTACAAGGGCAAGAGCAACTCAACTTGGTGGGGTATTTCAACCAGTTACAACTGAAATGACTTCACAATTAAGTAAAAACAGCGGTAAAGGTAAAATTATATAATGGCACTGGAAAATCCAAGAACTGCATCATCTAGAGCAAGAGACAGGGATCCGGATTCTAAAATTGGAATTGTATTTCCAATAAGAAATTCTAAAGATGGATTCTTTGCGTCTTCATCAACCATACTTGAGCAAACAAAAACAAATTTAAAAAACCTGCTTTTAACAGTAAAAGGTGAAAGACTAGGACAGCCGGAATTTGGAAGCAATATTTTTAATTTACTATTTGAGAATTTTGATACTGAATTAGAACAAAAATTGAGCTCTGGAATTAAAGAGGCAGTATCAATATGGTTGCCTCATGTACATATTATTAATTTAATTGTTGATGCACAAGAAGACAATAATTATTTGGGAATATCATTATCGTATGAAATTGAAAACAGTCACAATTCAACAGACTCAATTTCTTTACGTATAGCAAGGAACATAGGATAAGATGGCAAGCACAAAATTACAGCCAAAACAAGTCAATTATTTAAATAAAAATTTTAATAATTTTAAATCAGACTTAGTA
>Ga0315318_10000441_pt1 | contig 16805 bp, 30 predicted proteins | sample M1200m3416metaG_FD_203703 | JGI IMG/M metagenome (GOLD analysis project Ga0315318, IMG submission 203703) | Ammonia-oxidizing marine archaeal communities from Monterey Bay, California, United States - M1 200m 3416 | ecosystem: Environmental > Aquatic > Marine > Coastal | place: USA: California... | reverse complement strand
GCTCAGTTATTTGCTGAGGATGGATTTAATATTATTATCTTTTCTGGTAGATCAAATAAAACAGAACTTACTACAAAAGCTTGGTTAACTCATAATAGAGTTCCATTTCATAAGCTAATTATGAGAGATAACAAGAGACATTTTATGCCAGATAATGAGTTGAAGAAACAATTTTTAAATAAGCATGTTGATATAGACGATGTATTCTTAGTGGTAGATGATAGACAACAAGTAGTTGATATGTGGAGAAGCTTGGGCCTTACATGTTTACAAGTAGCACCAGGAGACTTCTAATGAGTAAAAGATCACCAGAAGTATATGCTAAAAGAAGAGAAATGGCTGGAATGTTCTTCAAATGGCTATTAAGATTTTATTATAAGCACAGCCCAGAATGTAACTGTGGATGGGCTATGAAACCATTTGAAAAGTATACTGATAGAGATCAGTGGATATGTATCTGGAAAAATTGTGGATGGGAAGCATTTGATGATGGTAGTGGTAAGTTGCATTGGTGGAAGAGACACAAAAATTAGCAAAATATCTGCACAAAGAAATGTCAACACAAGGATACATCAATACGACATTTCATTTGATAAAAGTTCCAACAGCTAGTGAATTAGCATTTTGGATAAGCAACTTTAAAAAAAGAAAATGTGTAGGACACTCAGAATGGTCAGAAAGATACAATCGTAATATATGGGTTTCAGATTATGAAGAAGATTAAAGATGATACCAGAGACAGATAACAGTTTTAGAAAAATCCCAAAGTCATGGTCTGAAGGAATGAATATTGCTGATAATCCGTTTTACAGGTGGAATCAATTCTTCTCACCAGAAAAATGTGATGAGATTATTAAATTATGTGAGTCTTTTAAAGCTGAAAGAGGCATGGTTGCAGGGAATGTTAGAGAGGATAAGATAAGACCAAATGTGACTGTACAGTGGGTAAAATACACAGAAGATACAGCTTGGATTTATGACACAATATGGGAAGCAGTTGCTACTATTCAAGAAGAGGGCTGGAATTTTGATATCAGGGGGATTTTTGAAGAGATGCAATACACAACATATGATGCATCAAAAGGTGATACATTTTATGGTAGGCATCAAGATGTCGGCTCGGCCCATAATCACAGGAAAATATCTATCACTTTACAATTAACAGATGAAAGTGAGTATGAGGGTGGTGAATTACTTATAGATGGACAGGAAACTGATTTAAGAGAATTTAAACCTCTTGAACAAAAAGGATCTATGATAATGTTCCCATCATTTCGCGTTCATCGTGTTACACCGGTGACAAAAGGAACAAGAAAAGTTTTAGTAGTTTGGGTATCAGGGCCTAAATTAAAGTAATGGACTGGAATATGAAAGTTGATAAGAACGAAATTTGTAGAAGAATAAAACTATTAGTAGATCTATGTGAGAATACAGAGCCAGCTGAGCCAACTGAAAGATTCTTATTTTCAGATCATTTGATTGATGCAAAGGAAATATTACAAACTGCTCTTCGTATTGATGATAATATAGAGTGGAGTGACGGTTTTACTGAGGTTATGAGACAGGCAAATAAGCTTTGGAAGGTAAGAAAAAAGATTGAAAAAGTAGGTTGGGATTTTGTTGATGATCTAGAGATGCATGAGACGATAGAGGATCTATTATCAAATAACCAAAAAATAGCTGCTATTAAGTACTATAGAGAAATTATGCAAACTCACTTCAATACGAAGGTAACTTTAAAAGAAGCTAAAGATTTTGTTGATAATATGCAAGAAGATATGATAGGAAGGGGAATATTAGTTAAATGAATAAATCAGATATTGTAAAAGTACTTGAAACAATAGAAGGGCAATTAGACGATGCCTATAATACTCTGCCTGAGTATAATGCTAACTCTGAGGGTAAGTCATATATCGATGGTGCAAGATGTGACTTATATTATCTAAAAGAAGAAATTGAAAAGCATAGCGGCCAAAGGGAAACGATTGAAGATTCGTCCCTAAGGAACGACACAGACCAGACTGCAGGTCCGCGGGCCGATATAAGGATGTAAGGAGCCGCTATGCATGATTTATTAGATGCCAGGGATTATAAGTACAAAGTTGGACAAGTAGTCGTAGACATAAATGATAAACATGAAAATAAAATTAGAGTACTCAAAATGCAGATGGATAATTGGTCGTATTCCTCAATCTTTAATTCAGATGGTCCGATAGGTAAACAATATGATGCTGATGTAAAAAGAACTGACTACTTATTTGGAATGTTAAAAACAGGGGAAATAAAGAACCTTACTAGGGATGAGATGATAGAGATGAATGTCTTATTTAAAAGATACGGTGGAACACGCAAAAATAAGTGAAAATAAGTGAAAATAGTCCTTTCATCTTAAGCGCAGAATGTGTAGATTCTAATAACAACAACAAGAGGTTACAATGACAAGAATAAATCAAAACACAAACTACTGGGCAGGAAATCTTACCGGTTCTTCCGATATGTGGTGGAGAGAAGATCTGATGGAAGATGCCAAAGGACGTGATGTTGTTGCGCTAGCAGGTTATCGCAGAGCTATTGCAAACTTTGTTAATATCGTTACTAGCCGGACAGATATTCCGGTAACTTACAATGCTGCTGATGAGTCATTTACTGATGGTAAAAAAGTTTACCTTTCAGGTAATATGTCAGATAAGAATTTTGATCCTAACGTTGGCCTTGCTCTTCATGAGGGTTCACATATCGTACATACAAATTTTGAGTTATTGAAAGAGCTTAATGATAAAGTTGCTAAGCATTATGGCTATGATCGGAAGATACACGATAGTTACAAGGATCCAATGAGGGGTGTACAGCAGAATCGCATAGAGCGGATCAAAAATCTGCTTAACTATGTTGAAGATCGTCGGATTGATTACTTAACTTTTAAGTCAGCTCCTGGGTATAAAAATTATTACCACTCAATGTACAATAAATATTTCAATTTTAAAGTCATTGATAAAGCACTCAAGTCAGCTGTATATCGTGAACTTGATTGGGACAGTTACATTTTTCGTATTATGAATTTTACAAATGAAAATACTGATCTTGATGCGCTTCCAGGTCTTCGTGAGATCTACAGAGCTATTGATCTTAAGAATATTGCTCGTCTCAAAACTACTGATGACGCACTTGCAGTTGCTTTCAACATTTATGACATTATCCTAAAGAACGCTGATATTGATGCTATCGAGGACAATGATGAAGAAGCAGGAAATAATGGTGAAGGCGCTGAGGGAGACGAAGGTGAGGAATCTTCAGAAGGTGCAGGTAACGGTTCAGGAGAATCTGGTGATCCGGATCCTAATCAGGAAGCTTCATTTAGTCCTGATAATTCAGGCGAAGGTACTTCGATTGATATGCCAGAACTGACACCTGGACAGATTAAATCTCTTGAGAATGCTATCAAAAAACAGAATGAACTGGTTAATGGTGGAAGTAAAAAAACTAAATTAACGAAAGCTGAAAAAGCTTCAGTTAAGGCTGTTGAAGATTCTGGTGCTTATAATGTGCAAGTTGGCACAGGCACAGAAAAAACACATTGTGTTGTTATACCAAGACTTACAGAAGCAATGCTTAATACTGATTGGAACACTCGTGAACTCTATCCTTTTATTTCACCTAACAATAGATGGAGCTCTACTAACTCAGAAGAGGCAGTTACTAAAGGTTTGGTAATTGGCAAGATGCTTGGTAAAAAGCTCAAGATTCGTAATGAAGAACGCACCACAAAATGGTCACGTCAGGATTCCGGAAGGCTTGATAAGAGAATTATCGCAGAGCTTGGTTTCAATAATGATCGTGTGTTCAAGACATCATACACAGAAAGATATAATGACGCTTTTATTCATATTTCAATTGATGGCTCTGGTTCAATGAACGGCTTAAAATTAGAAAATGCTATTAAATCAACAACTGCTATTTGTCAAGCTGCATCAATGGCTGGGAATATCCACGTTCAGGTGACACTTCGTACAACTACTTCTTCAGGTAGGTCAAATCATCCTGTGGTTGTTGTACTGTATGATTCAAATGTAAATAAGATTTCACACATCAGAAAATACTGGGTCAATCTACGTTCTTCCGGAACTACTCCTGAAGGGCTATGTTTTGAGGCTCTTTCAAAACAAATCATTAAAGATGCTACAGGTCGTGATTCATTCTTCTTAAACTACTCTGACGGAATGCCTTACTACGCTGATGACAAGATTTACTACTCAGGTTCTGTAGGTATTAAACATACAAGATCTGAAGTTGATAAGATGCGTATGGCTGGTATTGATGTACTTTCATTCTTCATCTCTGAAGGTTATGAACGTAGCAGCACAACCGATGATTTTAAAAAGATGTATGGTAAGGATGCCACAATGATCGATCCAACAAAAGTGTTAGAATTAGCTAAAGAATTGAATAAAAAATTCCTCCAAAAATAATGAATTAATACTTATAGTAGAATAGCAGCTCTCTGATACAACGTAATGTACGAGGTTTAAATCGGTGACCTACTCAACAAGGATTAAATCATGAATGTTAAGGATAAACAAGATTTGGAATTAGTACACTACAGATTAGATGAGCTAGATAAAAAAATTGACGGTGTGAGAACATGTATGGATAAGGCTCACACTAAAACAGATGAATCATTGAGTTTCATTAAAGAAAATTTATTTAATCCGAATGAAGGGTTATGGGCAGAAACTAAACAAAACTCTCAATTTAGAGAGAATACGACTAAGTGGAGAGGCGTTATAGGCGCAGGATTTTTAGCTTTGATCGTTGATAAGCTTTGGAAAGTTTTTGGCGCATAAAATAGTACAAGGTTATAGGAGATAACAATGGCAATAAAAATAATGGCAGAACGACAACCACCCGGCGATAGGTGGGTGCTTACAGATGAGGCACTAACAGGTGGCTTTGAAGAGCAGGTCATACTCACTTCATTGACTGCATGCTTAAATGAAATATACAAGCTTACAGGTGATCAGATCTTTTCAATAGACGCAGTAAAGGGCGTTGTGGCAGTAGAGACTGAGAAACAAAAAGGTCCGCAGGTCTGGGATCTATACGGAGAACGTAGTTCAAAACAATTATTAAACGATTAGAGGTTATATATGCAACAGCAACCAATACAACAAAGGGTCAATGTCGACCCAAATGATCTAACTGATATAGAGTGCCCAGATTGCAAAGGCTTAAATTTTAAGCAAGTGGTCAGGATGAAGAAGTTATCTGCACTCATATCCCCAGATGGACAGGAACAGGTATTATCTATTCCCATATTCATATGTGATGATTGTGGTGGAATACCTAAAGATTTTAAAGATCAGCTACAGAGGGGTATACAATGATCCCTATTTGGCTGAGACGAATGCATGAGTTTAACCCTTGGACGAACATCATATCAGCACTACTGTTTATGCTGGCATTTTATTCATGTCTTGCTACGCTCGTTTGGGTCATAAAAATACTCGCATGACAGGCGACCGCGAGCGATCGCGCGAGCGCCGGCCCGAAGCTACCGCATTCATGAGTAGCAGGATTCCAATCGGACTTATACAATCATTAACATTTGGTATCCCGTGCATTGAAAATACGTGTTACACCACGTTATCAACGGGAATGTATGATATACAAAGTATTATGAAAGACATCGGCTAGCTCCGCAGGTCCCCGACCACTTATGTTGGGATAAATCCTCGGAGCAGCCGATCCACAATTAGGGGTTGCATCTCAATAGTCTGCAGTAGGGAGACTCACGTAGTGCATTACACGAGTAAGGTTCGAGCCCTTTGCAACCCTTTTATTAATGCGAGTATCGTATAGCGGTAATACCCCAGCCTTCCAAGCTGGTGACGTCAGTTCGATTCTGTCTACTCGCTCAATGCTTCTATGCTACGCCATAGGGAAGTTTGTGTCCATCCCACAGACCTAATGCTTGGATGGCTCCGTTGAGTGCATTAGGTCATTAAGTACATTTCTTATACAGTTAATATCACTTCTAGATACTAACGGACTACGTAATATAATATAATTCATGGGGATGCTTAATCTATAACAGTAATTCATGGATAGTAACAGTTACTCATACATGCTTGGTCATTAATGACTATGCTAGTGTGACTAACCCCCGATCCAAACAAGCTATTACAGAAGCATCAAGCACGATCGATGTATCACCCAATACAATATCTGGGATCTCGCAATCCTCTATATACCCTCCCACCCTATTAGAGAGTGCCCCGCCTATAGTGATATACGCTGTATGATGTGTGGTCCCGTAACCAGCTATGTAAGCAGCTCCACGCACAAAGTATAGCATCTTTTTTGATACTTGTAATACGTATAAGCATGAAATATATTATAATTAAACAGATCTGCTCTATGCCCGTGTTCGTGTCGAGTTTTTCGGCGCGGCGCAGAATACCCCTAAGTGAGCGCTAATATATATGTCATTTTGTCATACTATATATACAAATAGGGCCTATGCAAGGGGCCTAAAGCATTTGCATAAAGGAGTGGTTTAAGCGTGGGACATTATTTACGTAGGAAGGAGATAGCAGAGCTGCTCTCTGTTAATATCCAGACGATAGATAGGTGGCGGAGAGAGGATGGGCTTCCGTTCTATAAGTTCGGGGCGACTACTAACGGTGCTATACGGTTCGTGCTAGACGAGGTTAAGGAGTGGGCAGAGCGGCGCAAGCACAACGCTGGCATGCAGAGCTATGTGTTACCAAGAACGAGTGGGTTTGAGCCCAAGGATCCCCCTGAGGATAATACGGAAGAATGGCATAGTGGGGATGATGAGTATATGCCCCCTGAGATATACTAAAATAGTTTCATATTTGTTAAAATAGTCCTTTCATCTTAAGCGCAGAATGGTTAGATTCTAATAACAAATAAAACAAAGAGGTTACACATGATAAAATATTACACTAAACCATTACCTGCAGGAACTACGGTTGTTACAGTAGCTATGCATGGCACACGTTACGTGGCCACAGATGTAGATGGTAACAAGGTCAAGGTCCCTGGGCATAGACGCAAAGAGGCTTTTGAAGCTAGCTGTGCTATAGCCGAGATAGAAGGCTCTACAGGTAGGAAGTTCTGGCGTCCCGTACCACTGGACGTATTCAATGAAGCAGCTAATATCCCAATGGCAGTCCCTGCTGTTGAGGTACCTAATGATCACGCTGAGGTACTAGATTTTATACACACTTCTTACAGTCTCAAACCGGGTACTCTGGTGATGAATGAGCTGAAGTGGAAGTTCCTTGTCAGGTCAGCTGTACGTGGTAAGAATATTATGATGACTGGTCCTGCTGGTTGTGGTAAGACTATGGCTGCTAAGGCTCTGGTTACCGCGATGGACAGACCAGATTACTACTTCAACCTGGGTGCTACTCAGGATCCCCGTGCTACCCTAATCGGTAACACTCATTTCAACAAGGAGACAGGTACATACTTCACAGAGAGTACCTTCGTTAAGGCTATCAAAACCCCTAACGCAGTGATACTTCTGGACGAGCTCTCTAGGGCACATCCAGACGCGTGGAATATCTTAATGACTGTCTTGGACGAGGGCCAGAGATACCTTCGGTTGGATGAGGCAGAGGGACAGGAAACAATTAATGTTGCAGATGGTGTGACGTTCGTGGCGACAGCCAACATAGGTAATGAGTACACCTCGACCAGAGTAATGGACAAGGCTCTAGTAGATAGGTTCACACAGATCGAGATGGATGTACTGGATAAGGCTCAAGAGGGGGGCCTCTTAAGAGCCCTATACCCTGCGGTTGATGAAGAAACTATAGATAACCTGGCTGAAGTAAGCCATATAACACGTATAGAGAGCGCTGGTGATGAGGGCCGCCTATCCACCCACGTATCTACGCGTACTGCGGTTGAAGCAGCCGCACTGCTGCATGATGGATTTAGCTTAGCTGAGGCTGCTGAGGTAACGATCCTCCCACGCTTCGATGCTACTGGTGGCTTAGAGTCTGAGAGGACCTACGTGAAGCAGGTGCTCCAGAAGTTCACTGATGACAACTCCTCCGATGAGCTATTCACTGATGCTGAAGTTGAAGGTCCTGCATAACATGATTAAGGGATGTAACCTCACCCCGCGGGTGTTGGGCGAAAGCCTCCGCGGGGAACACCCCTACAACCTCCCCTATAAGTGGCTTTCTGCGGAAATGACGGCTCGTTTTCCTTTTATATCACCGCTCGAGTCTCTTTTCTTGGAACTGAACTTTTGAAGCCGATAACTAATATATATAGCTCAAGGGTTAAACCCTTAGAAGTTTCTTTAATAGCGATGCATAGAAATCAAATGGAGTTGTTTAAATGAGAATATTACTAGTAACACTACTATCCTTACTATACAGCCAAGAGCTGCCGGAGATGGTACCATACAGATTACTACCTTGTGACTATAGCCCAGATGAGTGGTTAGAGTTAGAGATAGAGATTATAGCACCCCTATCTGTGGATGGGATACCTACTGTACATAGAGAGGAGACGTTAGAGATACTCTATGAACGGATTAACTTTGAGATTATTAACCCTGATATGCGTAATGAGATGTTTACGATAGATGGTAAGTTATATTATTTAATACGTCTTCCCTTTAATGGGATTCCGTGGAGTGAATAGATGAACTATCTGCAAGGACTGCATAAACAGCTGCTCAATGGCGTGATCCAGTACGCTGGTACCATGAGCATAATGCATGAAGCTGACAGTGTCAAGAGGTTCTATAGCCCTAACAGTCCGTGGGGTGTCATGATGATGAATGAGAGTCAGCAGTTGTATGGGGTACCTCCTTTTAGATATGCATTAGATTTTATAGAATGGAGTAAGAAATGGGGTAAGGCTAATACTAATGCCATATACTGGCTGTGTATTGAACCTTTAGACACTATCACTGATTTGAAGCTTATAATAAAGATAGGTCAAACTGCTGCAACGGGTGGAATGTATAGGAGGTTCTCTAACTATAGTGCCGGCATATTCTATAAGGGAGGCGAGCGGACTAATCTATCTGTCTATAAGGCTATGGTGGCTATGGGTGTGTCTAAAGTACATATCTATTATGAGATCCAGCCGAGTCTAGTAGCTACTCTAGAGCCCTGGGGTACTAAGGAGAAGACTACTGGGAATATGCTTATTCGTGAGAAATCGCATGTTGCTATGTATACAGATGATATGGGTAAGAAACCTATTGGGAATAAGCAATAAGATGGATTTAGAATACTTAATCTTATACTGGAAAGTAGTCCTTTGTATAGGATTATTAATGATGTTATTGTCAGTTAATTTAAACAAGGAGAAGTAAAATGAATAAGGAAACATTTGGGTGGGTAATGGCTAAATGCTCAGAAGCTGCCTATATGGATGGTAAGACAGCTAAGTCCCTGTACAAGGGATTAGGGTTTAATAGGCATAAGTACTTTGATGTCAAAGGTGCACAGTGTCATGCCGCTTATAATAAGGAGTATTTTGTCTTAGCGTTTAGGGGCACTGAGGTTAAGTCTTGGTCCGATATAAAGGCTGATTTAAACGTTAGCTCTGTTACTGCTAAGTATTCGTATGGTAAGGTTCACGAGGGGTTTGAGAAGGAAGTTGATAAACTCTGGTCGAATATACGAGACTATATGATTAAGCAACTTAAGGGTAAGAAACTAATTATCACGGGTCATTCTCTTGGCGCATCGATGGCTACTATTGTAGCAGCTAGATTAGATACTGCTAACTTTAAGGTAGAAGGTTTGTATACGTACGGTTCACCTCGAGTAGGGAATGAATCGTTTAAGAAGAGTCTAGACATACCACACTACAGGTTTGTCAACAACTCTGATGATGTAACCAAGATGCCGTTCTACCATTGGGGCTATAGGCACCACGGTGAGCTACGTTATATTAACTCTAAGGGCACTGTCGAACTCGGTACGAACGTGTGGCGCAGGACATTAGATCGGCTGAAGGGCAGATGGAGTGGCTTCAAGAATAAGGACTACTTCGATGGTCTATCAGATCACAGTATCACAGGGTACGCAGATAACTTACTTGAATATGTTGAATGATAACCACCTTACAGATACTATAGGCTGGTTACTAATGGGTGGAATCATTGTCAACATATCATACAGCCTATTAATGCATCTAGTCCCTGGATTATCTTGGGTTACGTACACTCTGCTAAGTGGTTCTTTTACCACTGCTGTTATGGCTGTGCTGTTATACTATAACGAGAGGCGGCCATGAAAGGTAAAGAAATGAGTAACAAAGAAACAAACAGGGATATTAGAGCATCTATGTCTAAGGAGCAGTGGGAGGTCAAGGTGGAGCAGCTAGTTGAGCTTGGCGTAGTTGAGATAGTTGACTGCGAAGAAGACGGCTCTCCTATAGTAAAGGCTACTAAAAAGGGTATAGAATTATATAAGGCAGAGGTACACAATGAGTAAACGAATACACTACAGTTGGACAGATTTTGATAGATCTATTAGTGCATTATGTTCAGATCTAGAGCATAGAGAGTTTGTTGGCGTATACGGGGTGCCTCGTGGCGGTGTAATACTTGCTGTCATTATCAGCCATCGTCTCGATATACCGTACATAACTAATCTTGACGTAGGACGTGGCGGTGATGGACTGCTGATTGTTGATGACATAGCAGACTCCGGACATACTATTAAGCGTCTCATGAGTGTATATGATACAGCAACGTATGCTACATTAGATTATAATACTGAATCAGTTGTAGAACCAGACTTCTGGATTAACATTAAGAAGGGTAGCGACTGGATAGTCTATCCGTGGGAAGAGACAGACAGCGAGGAAATACAGGACTATCTAAAGTCTAACCCTATTATGGTAGGCAACGGTAACATAGTATCTATGACGCCAGATCAAATACGCGATGGTGATTTGGTGATAGGATCTATGACGTCAGATCAAGAACGTCGCCAGATACGACTAAAGAAGGGAGTTAAAGATTGAAGTTAGACAGAGCGTACTTTAAAGAGAAACATACAGGAAAGAAGGCAGACTCGCAGTATACAGTGTGCTGTGGTGAGCTAATTGACAGACATATCCTGAACAAGAACAGTGAAGCAGACTATGCGCTAATGGAGGACTATGTAGAAGCTTCGCTTCTATACAATACAGGGACAGAATACATGAAGATAGAGTGTTGTGAAGAGTGCGGCAGGCTTCTTAAGTATGTCAGTGTACTCACACAGACTAAGGATAATTGGAAGTAAACAGATATGTATTGGTAAGGAGATAGTTATGAATTATAATGAGATGATCGCACCTGCACTTTTGCTGCTTGGTGGATATATACTAGGCAAAATTTCGAATCGCTGGCGAGTGGTTAGGTTGAGTTTGGAGAGAGACGATATTAAACAAAAATTAGAAGATAGAGAGAATATGCAACTACCCGACATAGAAGAACTAAGCATTAGCGATCCTACTTTAGAGGAGCTAGAGCATGTGTTCTTTGTGCTTCGTAAGGGCATAACTCAACGATGGAAACAAGAAGAGTGGCCCGATCCTAAATGGCCGATAGATAAACCTGATGTTGAGGCATGAAGGAAAATGTTACATACAATAGACCCAACAACTCTGTTATGGTACGAACTAACGGAGATGAGATATTTGTAATATGCGAGAAGGAAGAACAAATGGACAGGGTTGTTGAAAGACTTACAACAGATACATGCAAACTAGCAGGCTATGAAGAATGGGATGAAGGTGAAGACATGAAGTGGATACTAAAGTTCTTAGTCATAGATGGTGATTATGAGATCATACCGGAGTATAATTAGATGGCTATTCATCACGGTCCATATGATCCTATCGTTTTTTATGGATCAAGGGGTTTATTTGCGGGAAACTATACAGACGCCGGTAATCAGGATAGAATAAGTTATATAACTATAGCAACTACAGGGAATGCAACAGATTTTGGTAATTTAGTTGCTGATAGATGGAAATTAGCTGGTTGTTCAAATGGATCAAGAGGTATATTTGGTGGAGGTTCAAACTCCGGCGGAAATATGTTACCAATAGATTATGTAACCATAGCAAGTACAGGAAATGCAAGTGATTTTGGTGATTTAACTCTTGCGAAAGGAATGCCTTCTGCTTGTTCAGATGGAATAAAAGGTGTATTTGGTGGTGGATTTTACAGTGGTGCTGAGCGAAACGTCATAGATTATATAACCATAGCAACTACAGGAAATGCAATAGATTTTGGTGACTTATCAGTTACCAGATATGGTGGAGCTGCTTGTGCAGATAGAACAAGAGGTGTATTTGGTGGAGGAAGAACTAATGCGGGTACGCTTTACAACACACTAGATTACATAACCATAGCAACAACAGGAAATGCAATAGATTTTGGTGATTTAACTCTTGGTGGCTCTTTCCCAGGTGCTACTTCAAACAAAACAAGAGGTGTATTTGGTGGTGGTTGGAACAATGAAGGGGGTAATCCGGCGGCCCAACATAATGTCTTAGACTACATAACTATAGCAACAACAGGAAATGCAACTGATTTTGGTGATTTAACTTTTGCTAGATATGGATTATCTGGCCTATCAGATGGAATAAAGGCTGTATTTGCCGGTGGATATAGTACACTCTATCACGACACCATAGATTATGTAACCATAGCAACAACAGGAAATGCAACTGATTTTGGCGACTTAGCTGCTGGAACCTATACTCCTGGTGCTTGTTCAGGTAATTAAATATGGGAACATCTTATAACCTTAATATTGTGTCAGATAGTTTAGTTCTTTGCTTAGATGCTGCAGATAAGAACAGCTATCCAGGAACCGGTAATACTTGGTACGATTTATGTGGAAAAAATAACACCACTATAAGTGGAGCAACTTATAATTCAGATGGTTATTTTGTTCTAGATGGTTCTAATGATTATTTTGAAGTAACAGATGACGGCAGAACAGATTTTGCTGTACAAGATTTTACAATTGAAATATGGTGTTATGTAATTCCTGATGGATCTTATGAAGTTCTTTGGAGTTACGATCTACTGACTCATGAGTCACCATATTATTCACAACATTTAAGAACTGTTAATGATGTTGATGCATTATATGGTTCAACATTGATTAATCAACATCACGATGAAACTTACGTACCAAATAAATGGACACAATTAGTTTGGACGGTTACTGATACAGGGTCAACTAAAGCTAGTAAACTATATCAAGACAGTGTATTACTCGGTTCTGGCACTCCTAATGTTGGTAACATAACTTATTATGATCAAGAAGTATGGGTTGGTAGATCAAATTTTGCCACCGGTTATTTTAAAGGTAGTATAGCAAATGTTAAATTTTATAGTAGATCTTTATCTTCAACAGAAATACAACAGAATTTTAATGTTAGTAGAACAAGGTTTGGTTTATAATGTCTAGAAATTGGTACGGTAATAAAAGAATAACTAAAGACGATTTGTATACAAAGAAAAGAATATCTCACTCTGATGTACGAAGTGAATATTGGAAGATGGGATTTTGGATCTTGGGTGGATACCTATATCTTCATTTCGTATTGGGTGTGTGGACGTGGTGATGAAGAAATATATTAAACCAGAAAATTGGATTCATGGTATGTCATTAGAAAAGAAAGGATTGTTGAAGTCACAAATGAAGAGTTACAAATCTTACTTACCTAAGTGGTGGTCTATTATAGTTTGGATAATAATAGCATTAGCTTTCTCGCATAGTTCATTATCAGGACAAACTTACACAGTAGGTGATACTGTAGATACTTTTGGTGCAGAGGCATGTGTTAACGGAGAAGGTTACTGGGATTACGATACAGATGGTTTAAACAAAATTGTATGGTTAAACTTATTCACATCATGGTGACCATCCTGTCAGGCGGAGGCTCCGCAGTCAGAAGGTATTTGGTATCAGTATTCAGATCAACCTGTAGTAGTAATAGCCGCAGGAAGTGATTGGTCAACTTATAGTTGTGAGGGATGGGCAAATGCATTTGGAATAACATATCCGATATTGGATGATGATGTTGGTACTATCTATCCCTTGTTTGGAACTGGATACATACCACACAATATTGTAATCGATGGAAGCGGTGTAGTTTTATATTCCCAATCAGGCTTTAATCAAGGTGCTATTCTTGCTGCAATAGAAGAGGGATTGTCTTATCTTGAAGTAGACACTGATAATGATGGACTATTAGATGAGATCGACAACTGCCCGAATGATTATAATCCAACACAAGTAGACACTGATGAGGATGGTGTGGGCGATGCTTGTGATCCCTGTAACAATCTTGTCTTTGCTGATGGTGATTTAGATGCTGACTTATCGTTAGACGTAGACGATATTCTACTTCTTGTTGATATTTTATTGAGTGGTGATGGGCCCCAATGTCAACTAGAATCTGCAGATATGAATAACGACAATATAATAAATGTTATAGACGTAATAGTAATAGTGCAATACATATTAAATGGTACAGAAGGTCAAGCAATAAGATGGCTAGAAGAAAATATACAGTACCCAGATTACATTTCTATGAAAAGCATAGAACTATAATATGAAACAAGTACATTACGATAAATTAACTGAATTCTTAGACTCAGCTTTAAAAGCTCACCAGACAGCGAAGTGGGGATCTGCAATTGCACGTAAAATAATAACTAAATCTATAGTTAAACGTTTTAAAAGTTACTTAGAATTATATGAAAATAAGTGAAAATAGTCCTTTACTTTGTCGCTGAAAAGGCTTAGATTCTAATAACAAATACAATAAAAGGGTTACAAAATGAACAACATATTAAAACAAATCGACAAAATGAGCATGGAAGATATTAGCATGTTAACTATATATGTCAATCAGCGCATTGAAACATTGCGTACTAACGCAGTATTGAACTTTACTAAAGGTGACAAAGTGGAATTTACAGATTCTAGAACAGGGAAAGTTCAACCGGGCGTGGTTTTTAAAGTAAAAAAGAAGTATATCGAAATCGATATTTTAGACGGGGCAATGCGTTATAACGTTCCTTCAACAATGTTAAGGAGTATATAGTAATGATTGATGCTAAGAAAAAAACTGCTGCTATGCAGGCATTGTTAGATATGCAAAATGATGGTGGAACAGTTGAAATTACTGTTGGGGAAAAGACTCTAAAATCTAATTGGACTACTACTGACGCCGATTCTGCTTTAGGCGATGATGATTATGTTGGCTATTTAACTAACAACCATGACATAGGATTTGGCATGAGTAACGATAGCGACAGCATAGAGTACAATGACATGGAAGTAGAAGATACGTTTCTAGACTAACATGAAATTACAACATTCAGACACACCCTTTTATGATGACATGGCGGAACTAGTTATCAATCTCCAGACATCAAATTCTACTCTTGATAAGATTGAATGTTTAGAACTTGTTAGAAATAATACTGAGTTGAAGGCTTTGCTACACTATATGTACAACCCATATTTTCAGTATTATGTGTCATGGAAGAATATTAAGAAGAGGTCTGACATAACACGTGAATACACGGGAGATATTTTTACATTGTTAGACATGCTTAAAGGAAGAAGTATTACAGGCCATGACGCAATTGGGGCTGTTAATGGTTATATATCTTGTCTTCCTAAAGAATATCATTGGTTGGTAGAGCTTATATTCGAACGTAGCCTTAAGGCACGTGTTGATACTAAACTAATTAATAGAGTTATGCCTGGATTGATCCCAACATTTGATGTTGCGTTAGCTGCAAAGTATGAGGATCATGCACATAAAATTGATTGGGATAATGATGATTGGTACTGGTCAAGAAAATTAGATGGAGTAAGAGTTATATGCATGATCGTAAGTGGAGAGATTAAATTCTTCTCACGCCAGGGCAAAGAATTTTTCACATTAGATAAGATTAGTGACGCATTACTTCCCTATACTATTACTAAAAGAGATGTAGTATTTGATGGTGAGCTATGCATTGTTGATAAGAATGGGGATGAAGATTTCCAGTCTGTTATTAAAGAAGTTCGACGTAAGGATCACACGATCAAAAACCCTGTATTAAAAATATTTGATTGTTTAACAGTATCAGAATTTGATGCACAGGAAAGCACAAGAACACTAACAGAGCGACTAGAAGATCTTCAGTCGCGACTTGGTAACTCCCTGTGGGATAAGGATTTTCCAATTGAAATGTGCAGTATGGAAAAGGTTAACAGTGAACAAGAAGTTATTGATTGGTTAGAATTTGCAGATCAAAATGGTTGGGAAGGCATAATGATTCGTAAGGATACAGGATACAAAGGTAAGCGGTCCAACGATCTACTCAAGGTTAAGAAAATGCACGATGATGAGTATGTAGTACAGGACGTAGAGTCCGGACCATTTCGTATCATAGATCCTGGCACAGGTTTAGAAACAACTATTGAAACAATGACAAATGTTGTTATTGAGCACAAAGGAAATCCAGTATCAGTTGGCTCTGGTTTTACAATAGACCAAAGACAAAAATACTACACATCACCAGATAAAATTATTGGCAAAGAAATTACTGTACAATACTTTGAAGAATCACAAGATAAGACAGGAAAACATTCATTAAGATTTCCTGTTTGTAAGTTTGTTTTTGAAGAAGGTACTAGAACAGTTTAATAAAAAAGGAAAAAATAGTTATGAAATACTATGTTGCAACAGTTGTACAGGAAATAGAAATTCCTGTTGGTAATAAGGGA
>Ga0315318_10000437_pt1 | contig 16889 bp, 14 predicted proteins | sample M1200m3416metaG_FD_203703 | JGI IMG/M metagenome (GOLD analysis project Ga0315318, IMG submission 203703) | Ammonia-oxidizing marine archaeal communities from Monterey Bay, California, United States - M1 200m 3416 | ecosystem: Environmental > Aquatic > Marine > Coastal | place: USA: California... | reverse complement strand
AGCTGCAAGGATGTTTGTTGCCTTAGCTCGCGAGAATATCAACATTGATTGTATAAGTTCCTCTGAAATGAAGGTCGCATGCGTGATTGCATCTAAGCATCTCAATAAAGCTGTGCAAGTAGTACACGATGAATTTTTTGCACTGGAGTTGAAGGCCGATGGGTAACCGAAAACGAATTCAGGTGGGGATCCTTGGATCTACTGGCATGGTAGGCCAGCAGCTTATTCAAGAACTCACAGGCCATCCGTGGTTCGAATTGACCTGGCTGGGTGCAAGTGAGCGTTCAGCCGGACGGCAATATACGGATGTGACCAATTGGCGTTTGCCAACTTCACTATCTTCCAGTCTTGGGAATTTAATAGTGCAGAGTTCAGAGCCGACTAGTGCGCCTCATCTTATGTTTTCGGGTGTGGACGCATCGGCTGCTGGTCAGATTGAATCCGCGTTTGCGAACGCCGGTCATATGATTGTAAGTAATGCACGTAATCATCGTATGGAAGAGTGCGTGCCACTGTTGATACCAGAAGTGAATCCAGACCACTTGGGGCTTTTAGGCCAGCAGAGAAAAAGAAAAGGATGGGCGGGTGGTGTTGTTACAAACCCAAACTGCTCGACGGTTGTATTGGCAATGGCCTTGGCGCCATTGAGAGGATTCGGTATTCGTTCAGTGATTGTTACTACTCTTCAGGCCATATCTGGAGCAGGATATCCTGGAGTGGCCTCGTACGACATTGTTGGCAATGTAATACCGGTCGTGCCTGGTGAAGAAGACAAAATGGAACAGGAAACACAGAAAATTCTTGGCAGATTTATTGAAGACCGTGTTGAATTACATCCGATGACTGTCAGTGCCCACACGACTCGTGTGCCGGTGATCGATGGTCATACTGTAACGGTTTCAGTTAAATTTGAGAAAGCTCCGACATTGGATGAGCTGCGCGAGGCATTCGAGGGATTTACAGGTGCTCCGCAAGAGCAAGAATTGCCAAGCGCGCCAAAAAGTCCAATCGTGTACTTAAACGCCGAAGATCGACCGCAGCCTCGACTTGATGCTCAACGCGGACGCGGGATGACGGTATCAATAGGTCGCCTAAGAGAATGTAATGTTCTCGATATTAGATTCGTAGCGCTTGGCCACAACACTGTGCGTGGTGCTGCGGGCGCCGCGGTGCTCAATGCCGAATTATTGTACTCACAAGGCTTGCTAAGCTAGATCCATTCACAGGCGGCTGCTAATTGCGTTGCGAGGGAAGATAATTTTAGGATTCTTTCGCCATCAAATAAATCGCAACAGCTGTCATGCACATGGCGATTATCTGGTAGTCGTAAGGTACACGTTGGTAAATCCACAGTGAAAGAATGATCGTGATGACCGGTGCCAATGCGGTCATTGGGACGACGATTATGGCCTTTCCGTATCGAAGTGCGTAGACGTAACAAAGGGCGCCGACAGAATTTAACACGTGAATCATGGCTGCCAGATAAGGTCCGTTTACCCCCCAGTTAATCGTCTGGCTGAAGTCGGTCATGCCTAAGGCCACCGGAATTAACAGAACACCGCTGAGCATCATATAGAAGAAGATGCTTTCCGCCGCGATTGTGTCGGTTGCGAATTTCATAATGTAGGCCTGCACCCCCCACATGATGAGTACGCTAATCGCGAGGAGAAACCATCGATACCCTTGCACGAGGGTGTCGTCGGGTTCTACATATGAAAGAAGTACGATAGCAGGCAGGGCGAAGGTAATGCCTATCCAGTTCTTTAGACTTGCGCGTTCGCGAAGAAGCCAGACAGAGAAGACGATGGTGATCACTGGATATAACGAAACGATCGGAAAGACGATAAAGGCCGGTCCTGATCGGAGTGCCTCAAAAAGCATCAATTGACCACCGGCACCCGTGAATCCAATAAGACTTCCAAGTAACACTGCCCGTGGGCTGGTTGCAAGGGGGAGAGGGTCTAGCCGTCGCGCAGCTATTGCGCAGGGAATCATGGTTAGAGCCCAAACTGAATAGCCAAGAGTTGCTGGAAAGCCTTGTTGCTCAGGAATTTCAATTAAGGCCCCCCAAATACCCCAAGTACCAGTTGTGAGGATTGCGTATGTTAACCAGTGACGGGACCAAGAAGATGAAGTATGGCGCATTGAATATTGGGAAAGCCTTGAATAGTCTGCGTGCTCATGCGTTTATAATCAATCATGAAACACTAAGTAAATCGACAGCTATGAGTTTATAACGAGAATGAGCGATCTACTGAGGGAACTATCGACACAAGGTTCATCATTTGCAGCTCTCGTGAAAGCATCCGAGAGTGAACAGCGTAAACTCGGATATTTTCATACGCTGCACGAGATTTTTGAACAACCAGAGTGCTGGGTCCAAACAGCGCATGTGATGGCGCCTCATGCGACTCAACTGTCAGATTGGCTGGATGGGGGTGACAAGAGTAGCGGTTTACTGTTAACCGGTTCTGGTAGTTCGTATTACATCGGGGCGAGTCTTGCGCCGACCTTGCAAGCCAGTCTGGATATTCCTGTGAGGGCCGTCCCGAGTGGTTGGCTCTTACTCAACCTTGATGAACTTATCACACGGCATGCTGTGCCTGGCGTCGTATCGTTCGGTCGGTCGGGTAATAGTCCAGAAAGTACAGCAGCCGTTGATCTCGTACTGCAGGAACGACCGGAGTGTCGACATTTAATAGTGACATGTAATTCTGAAGGAAAGTTGGCTACTCAATATCCTGACCAGACACAAATCGTGCTCGATGAAAGAGTCCACGACAAAAGCTTGGTGATGACGAATAGCTTTACGAATATGTGGTTAGCGGGCCGTTTTCTTGGGTACCTTCGAAACACAGATCTCTATGACAGCCTAATGAATGACATCGCTACCACTGGACGTCGACTGCTAACCAATGGTTCCGAGCGACTTTTCACAATCGCAACGGGCTCGTACAAATCGGTGTTGTTTTTAGGAAGCGGCGCTCGATTTGGAGCGGCGCAAGAGGCTAGTCTGAAGATGCTTGAAATGTCATCTGGTCGCATTGCGACCAGAGCCGATACCTACCTAGGTGTTCGACACGGACCGTTGTCCTTTGTGCAACCAGACACGTTAATCGTGTGTTTCATTTCTTCGGATGAAAGGTTGCGCGCTTACGAACTCGACCTCGTCGGAGAATTAATTGCAAAGAGTCTGGGAAGTTCTCTGGTGTTGGTTGGAGTGAAAATACCGCGGGAAATGTTAAGAGATGACGTAATCTCCGTTAGTTACGAACTTGCCGAAACGTTGACCGATAATGAGCTAAGTATTCTCGATGTTGTTGTCGGCCAACTACTTGGCTTCTTTCGATGTCTGCATGAAGGGCTCAAACCTGACAAGCCCTCGCCTGATAATGTGATTACTCGGGTTGTGCGACCTTTTGTAATCCATGCAAAGTAAGGCAGCTATGACTCGAGTACTTGTTATTGGTGAGATCAATGTTGATTTAATTTTGGGAGGTTGTGAGAAGTTTCCATCGTATGGAACCGAGGTGTTAGCAAAGGATGGTTTCCTGACGTTGGGAAGCGCCTCTGCTATTACTGCGGTAGGGCTTGCGCGCCTCGGTACTCCGGTCTCTTTTCTAGGCAAGGTTGGTGTTGATCCGAACGGCGCTGTTTGCCTTAATGCGATGGAGTCCGCTGGTGTTGATATCACACGTGTTGAGCGCAGTAAAAACGTGCAGACTGGTATCACCGTATCGATTGTAGGTTCTGATGATCGGGCCCTTGTTACCTTTCCAGGTTCGATTGCGGAATTAAAAGGTGGGGATGTTTCCGATCAATTGCTAGAGCAATTTGGGCATCTACACGTATCATCGTACTTCCTACAATCCAATTTAACTCCTGCGCTCCCTAACATTTTTAAACGAGCTCAAACCTTGGGTCTCACTGTGTCGGTCGATCCAGGATTCGATCCTGCAGAGGAGTGGGATGCTGGATTGCTTGAAGCGTTAGTTTATGTCGATCTGTTTTTTCCAAATGAAATCGAACTGTCTGGGCTAACCGGCATGCTTACTCCGGGGGAGGCCGTTAGGACTCTTGATAATGGTCGGACGATTGTCGTCGCTAAGCTCGGGCGTTCTGGTTGCCTGGTGCGAAATGACGGCGTCTCAATTGCTGAACCAGCGATTGAAGTATCACCTGTAGATTCGACTGGCGCAGGGGATTCTTTTAATGCGGGATTTCTGAACGCATGGTTGGAGGGTGAGCCCGTTAGGGAGTGTATGCGGTCCGGTAATATATGTGGTGGATTGGCGACACGGCGTGCTGGAGGGACTCCTGGGCAACCAGACCGAAGTGAATTGAACGCGGCGTTGAAAGCAAAAAAATAACGGTTGGAAGTGGTAAATATCAAGATTATTTCAAAATGATTAGAATTGCCGGATTTAACACCTCACTCGATCGGTTTGTTGAACTGGATCGGCTACAGGTCGGCGAAGTGCAGCGGATTAAGCGAGTCGAAGTGAATCCTGGAGGTAAAGGCCTGCATGTAGCAGTCTTATGCGGTGCTTTGAGCGAGCCGGTCAAGCTTGTTGGCATTACAGACGCACGCCATCGTGAAGTGATTGGTAAATTTCTTCGATCACGAGACGTGACGTTTGAAGCTGTGGAGATCTCCGGTGATGTCAGGACTTGCTTGGCCATTCGTGAGACAAATGGAGTTATCACAGAACTACTAGAACCTGGACCGGAGTTGAAACCCTCAGAATGCGATCAATTAGTATTAGCAATGACTTCCGAGATTGATTCTGACGACATCGCAGTACTGTCTGGTAGTCTTCCGGGAGGATTTGAGCCGGCCGCCTATGTTGAGGTTCTTTCTGGGTTAAAAAATCTGGGCATCCGGACCTGTGTTGATGCGAGCGGGGATTTATTGAAAGACCTGTTACAGTGTCGTCCCTATCTGGTGAAGTTAAATCGTGACGAGGCGAGTGAAACACTAGGTCATAGAATTCGCACGGTTACCGACGCCGTAGCAGCGGCACGATCTGTGAAGCATCCGGACATTGCATGTGTAGTGATATCGCTGGGAAGTGAAGGCTTGGTCGCTTTACACGAGGAACAAATCTTCCATTTTAGTACGCCAAATGAAGAAAGTCGTAACGCCGTAGGCGCTGGAGACTGCTTGCTGGGCGGAATTGTTGTAGCCTTGGCACGTGGTGCCACGATGGAAAATGCGTTAAAGCTGGGTACTGCTTGTGGTGCGACAAAAATTCGATCGTCTGAGACGGGATTCTTACGGGCCAAAGAAGTTGAATCTGTCCTGCCGACAGTCAGAATGCAGACGCTTGTTTAGATTCTTATCATAGTTGTTGAATAAAAAAGTTGGAGATTTGACATGACAAAGGCTCTAGATCGACGGCAATTTGTTTTTGGGAGTGTGGCGGCGGGGATGGCGATGTCGTCGGAGGCGGCGTTTGGTAGAGCCCCTGCGATTAAGCAACTCGGTCGCGTCAGACCTGTCGTGATTTCTGATAAAAGTGGTTACGTTAATCGTAATGGTGGATCACAGAATTGCCTTGAAAAAGCTTTTGAATTGATCACGCGTGGTGAAGATGTGCTTGACGCGATTTTGGCGGGTATCAATATCGTCGAATTAGATCCGAATGAATCTGGGGTGGGTTACGGTGGGACACCGAATGCGAATGGGATTGTTCAACTTGACTCCTGTTGCATGCATGGCCCAAAAAAACGAGCCGGCGGAGTGGCAGCGCTCGAGGGTGTCCGAACGCCTTCTTTGGTAGCAAAGGCTGTGATGGATCACACCGACCACCACCTTCTCGCCGGTCAAGGTGCCCAGGATTTCGCTAGAAATCTTGGCTTTACGATTGAAGATGATCTGAATACCAAGCGAACGCGCGAGAGATGGTTAGAATGGAAGCGCCGCATTGACCCGGGGCATTACCTGGACCCAGCAAGACGCCTAGAGTTTGAGCGAGAGATTGCGCGACAAATGCTGGATGAAGGACTAGTTGAAGAGAATCATTTTTGGGGCACAGTCAATTGTGATGCGATTAGTCCCGACGGTGAAATTTGCGGTGTAACTTCAACTAGTGGTTTGGCCTGGAAGATTCCAGGTCGAACAGGAGACTCTCCAATTCTAGGGGCCGGGCTCTACGTCGATGGGGACGTAGGGGCTGCGGGTTCAACCGGACGAGGCGAGGCGAACCTATACAATCTGACATCGTTTTTGATCGTTGAAAACATGCGTCATGGCATGCACCCAAAGGATGCTGGGCTTGCTGGGCTTGCACGCATTAAGGCAAATACGGTCGAGCAACGATTGCTACGGGACGACGGTAATCCCGCATTTAACATAAGATTTTTTGCACTAAATGCGAAAGGCGAGTATGCGGGTGTGTCCATGTACCCGGCGGGAGAACTCACTTACGGTGTGTGTACGGAAAATGGAGCTGAGGAAGCACCACTTGAGGCATTGTTGTCGGGATCGCCAAATGACTGATGTTTTGAAAATTTGAAGCCACTAGCAGTTGAATTTGATCTGGATGTAGAGGTGAAACATGAAGCGAATAGGGATGGGTCTTGTCGGAGCGGGATTAATAGGCCCACAACACATTGACGCTGTGAGGCGACTGGGCTTTGTCGATGTTGTAGCGGTCGCTGGTAGTAGTGAGAAGTCAGCCAAAGAGAAAGCAGAGATGCTGGGAATTCCAAAAGCTTACGGAGGATTTCAGGCACTCATTGATGATCCGGATGTTGAGGTGGTGCACAACTGCACCCCAAACTTCCTGCACCTACCGGTGAACAGTGCGGTGATTGCTAAGAAGAAGCACGTTGTATCCGATAAACCGCTCGCTATGAATGCGAGTGAAGCGAAGCAGCTTCTAACTGCCGTTCGGCAAGCGGGTGTTGTACACGCAGTCACCTTTAATTATCGCGGCAACCCACTTGTGCAACAGGCGAGGGCTATGATTGCAAATGGGGAGATCGGCGATCCACATTTTATCCACGGACATTATTTGCAGGATTGGCTGATTAAGGAGACGGATTTTTCTTGGAGAATCGAACCCGAGAAGGGTGGGCCATCGTCAGCTATGGGAGATATTGGATCGCACTGGTGCGATTTGGTACAGCATGTTAGTGGGTTACGAATTGAGTCAGTCCTAGCTGATCTCACTACCGTGATTCCAACACGAACAAAACCTAAAGTTGCTCGAGAGTCTTTTGCAGAAGCAGGCGCCGCTGATACTGGAGAAACATTTACAGTAGAGGTAGAGGATTTGGGGTCAGTACTTGTTCGATTCGAGAATGGCTGTAAGGGTGTGTTTTCGGTAGGACAAGTATGCGCAGGTCATAAGAACAACCTTGTGTTCGAAATCGATGGAATGGGTGGTTCCGTGCGGTGGCATCAAGAAAGGCAAAATGAGTTGTGGGTGGGACGTCGAGACGGTGGAAATATTGACATGGCGAAAGATCCTGGAATGATGGATGAGTCCATACAACATTACACCCACTTACCTGGTGGGCACCAAGAAGGATTTGCGACTGCCTTTCACAATGTCATCAGAGATATCTATAGTGTCATTTTGGAAGAAGGAGCTCGAAATGACATTCGACCTCCAGCTTTTGCAACTTTTGAGGATGGGTATCGTGCGAATTGTATTGTGGATGCCGTTCTTGCAAGTTCTGCTGCGGGTGGAGTTTGGACTCCGGTGCAGTACTAAACACTAGGCGTGGGTATTACGAATTAGAGAAGGGTCGCTTACGCGGTTTTAGTCGTAGGTGATAGGAGGCTTTAATGTCTATTTCACGTCGTGACTTTGTTCGAGCGTTAGGTTTGAGTGGTGTGGCCCTACACTCGAGCTCCAAGGCAGTGGATTCGATAGAGTTGATGAATCCACGAATGTCTAGCAGTAATCAGCCGTTTAATCGGTTATACGATGCCGGATTCATTAATCTCAGTTCGAACACAAGTCCTCGCGGACCCAGTGATGCGGTGCTTGAGGTTTTGAGAGGTCGTATTTCACCTAGCCTCGGACGATATCCCGAAAATACTGGTTTATTAGTTGAGGCGATTGCTGAAAAGGAGAAGTCCCATCGTGATCAAGTGTTGCTCAGCACGGGGTCTGGAGAGGTCTTGGTGGGCGCTGTTCACGCCTTTGTAACAGCAACACGACCACTTGTTATTGGCATTCCATCATACGAGACACCAGTGGCAACTGCTGAGTTACTGGACCTTCCAGTTAAATCGGTGCCCGTCGATGAACGATTACAACTTGACCTTAACGCGATGGCAGAGGCAGCTGTTGGGGCGGGACTTGTTTATCTTTGTAACCCCAACAACCCCACTGGAGTGGCGCATTCGGCTTCTTCCATCAAGAAGTTCGTGGAACAAGTGCAGAATACGTCTCCCGAAACAGCGATTTTGATCGATGAAGCCTATATAGAATTTGCGAACGATCCAACAGTGAGCACTGCGTTGCCCCTGGCATTGAATTCTCCAAACATCATGATTACCAGAACCTTTTCGAAGATTTATGCGATGGCTGGTTTACGCCTCGGATATGCACTTGGGCAAACTGAAACTCTTGAGCGTATGAAAAGGACGGCTCGATTCGGCAGTGTGACTGTGCTTAGTGCGGCTGCAGGCTTGGCAGCATTACAAGATTCTGTACGTAGAGGTTGGGAAATTGAAGAGAATCGAAAAGTGCGAGAATTTACCTTGAATGCATTTCGTCAAATCGGTCGTGATGCAACGCATTCACAAACAAATTTCGTGTGGGCAAACGTTGGACAAACCTCCAAGTCGTTCCGCGACGCCTGTTTCGAGTTGGACGTCTTGGTGGGCAGAGATTTTAGACCCATAGGTAATCACTACTCCAGGATCTCACTGGGGACCATGGACGAAATGCGTCAAGCTGTTCAAGTGTTTGAAACTGTACTCACAGAAAACGCGTGATGGCTGAATGTATACACCTGATTGAAAAACGCAACCAGTTGTCAGAACGCACTGGTGTTTTTAGCGCATTGGAGATGTTGTGACCCTACCACAAGATGGTTTTTTAACTCTTAAGCAGCTCACTGCGTTGGTGAAAAGTGACGAGATCGATACAGTTCTTGTCGGATTTCCAGATCTGTACGGTCGGTTGATGGGTAAGCGGTTTGATGCAACATTTTTCTTGGACACCGCCAGGAGTAAGGGTACGCACTGTTGTGATTATCTGCTGACTGTTGATATGGAGATGACTCCCATTGCTGGGTACGAGCTCGCAAACTGGGAGAGCGGGTACGGCGATTTTCACATGGTGCCTAATCTCTCAAGCTTACGGGTCGCAAGTTGGCTTGAAAAGACGGCACTGGTGATTTGTGATCTTCATAATGGGGAAACTGCAGCGCCGGTCGATGAGTCACCGAGGGCTATTTTGACTAGGCAGGTGGCTGCTGCGTCGAAAGCGGGGTTTGATGCCTTGGGCGCATCCGAACTTGAGTATTACATGTTTGAGGACAGTTATCGCGAGGCGTACACGCAGCACTATGATGGTCTACAACCAACTGGGTGGTACCTCGAAGATTACGACGCGTTGCAGGGCACCCGTGTCGAACGGTTTAATCAGCCAGCACGACGGCATCTTGCGAGGTCTGGTGTACCGGTCGAGACTTCAAAGGGCGAGTGGGGCCTAGGTCAGCATGAATTGAATATTCGTTACGCGAATGTCCTTGAGATGGCGGACCGCCACATCATTTTCAAGCAGTGTCTGAAAGAAATAGCTGATTCATTAGGTATGAGTGTTAGCTTTATGGCGAAGTACGCCAAAGATCAGGCAGGGTCGAGTTGTCACGTGCACTTGAGTTTACGGGCAGATGGAGGCACGGCGTTCACTGGTGACCAAACCCTTGGTCCAATTCGTTGCTCGAATATATTCAAGTGGTTTTTGGGTGGATGGATCGCTCATGTGCCTGACGTCATGGTGTTTTACGCGCCAAACGTAAATTCCTATAGACGATATCAAGAGAAGTCGTGGGCTCCAACACGGTTGGCTTGGAGTCACGATAATCGAACTGCTGGCTTTCGAGTGGTTGGCAGTGGTGAGAGTTTACGGATTGAATGTCGGTTGCCAGGTGCTGATTGCAATCCTTACCTTGTCTTTGCCGGGTCCTTAGCGTCTGGGTTGGACGGTGTGGCAAATAAAATTGAACCGCCACCACATTTTTCTGGGGATTTATATGCTGCGACTGAGCAACCGAGTGTCCCGAGTTCTCTTGAGGAGGCCACCGAACTTTTTGAGACAAGCCCTTTCGCACGTTCTGTGTTTGGAGATAGAGTCGTTCAACACTATGCTCATTTTTTTAAGACCGAAGCTTCGGCCTACGATGTATCCGTTGGAAATTGGGAACGAAAGCGCTATTTCGAGCGCATTTAGCCAGCGGCAATGACACGTCCCACAATCGGCCTGTCCATGTATGGTAGAGATGACCGAGGACATTTCTATTTACCTTCCGAGTATGTCGATGCGGTGCGCAGAGCCGGTGCGAGCGCAGTTCTCTTGCCTCCTGGAGAGCAAGATCTTGATGCCTGGCTCGAGCGTGTTGATGGCTTAATCTTTTGCGGTGGAGGTGATATCGATCATGGGGCTTACGGTGGACGACCACACTCAAGCTTTTATATGGTTGACGCAGAGCGAGACAAAACAGAATTCGCACTTGCGCATCGTGTGTTAGAGCAAAGGATTCCCACGTTAGCTATCTGTCGTGGTGTTCAAGTATTTAACGTGGTCATGGGTGGCACGCTTCACGAACATTTGCCAGATGTTGTTGGAAACACGGTGTCCCATCGAGCACCACCGAAAGAACCCACGCTGCACACTGTCATTTTGAAAGCAGATTCCAAGGTCTCAAAAATTCTTGGAACGTGCGAATGCGATACGATGTCATGGCATCATCAGGCAATAAATAAAGTTGCTTCGACGTTAACCGTAGTGGGGCATGCACCTGACGGCACAATCGAGGCTGTAGAAAAGGATGACCATCCTTGGTTGGTGGCTGTGCAATGGCACCCTGAGTTGACAGCTGACGAAGATGCTAGGCAACAGCGATTATTTGACTCCCTTGTAACCGTGGCGGGTGACATGTCTATTGCCAATAAACGTTCATAATACATTAGTGATTCTGTGTGACGTTTCCGAGGAAGAGTGAATGAGACTTAACGACAAGGTAGCAGTGGTCACCGGCGGCGCCAGTGGAATTGGGCGAGCCACCACTCTTTTGTTTGCTGCTGAGGGAGCGAAAGTTGTTGTGGTTGACCTCAACGAGAAAGCTGGGCTGGAGACGGTCAGGTTGACTGAGGAGAAGGATGGAGCTGCAACGTTTTGTAAGGCTGATGTGTCTACCGCATCAGGATGCGAATCGATGGTAAAGATTGCAGAGCGGTCCTATGGACGGCTCGACGTGCTTTTCAATAATGCTGGCATTATGCATAAGGACGATCATGATGCGATTCAGACAGACGAAGCTGTTTGGGACCTCACCATGAATGTGAACTTGAAGAGTGTATTTTTGGGATGTAAGTTTGGGATTCCTGCACTACGACGATCTGGAGGCGGTTCTATTATTAATACCGCCTCTTTTGTTGCATTGATGGGCGCGGCAACGCCCCAGTTGGCCTATACGGCTAGTAAGGGTGGAGTGCTTGCTCTTAGTCGAGAGTTGGCTATCGTTCATGCCCGTGAGCATATACGGGTCAACGCCTTATGTCCCGGGCCCTTGCGCACTGAATTATTGATGAAAGCACTTGATACAGAAGAAAAAAAACAACGCCGGCTCGTCCATATTCCTATTGGCCGATTTGGAGAAGCTGAGGAGATTGCGCAGGCGGTCCTCTATCTGGCTTCGGATGAATCATCATTTGTGACTGGATCCAGTTTTGTGGTCGATGGCGGCATTACGAGTGCATATGTAACACCCGAGTGATGGGAATGCCGCTCGAGATCATAAATCCCTACGATCAATCACTTGTCTGCCGCGTTCAAAATGACGAGGGCGAGACTCTTGAGAAGAAGATTGCGGGTGCCCACGTAGCGTTCCAACATTGGCGCCAGGTGCCGATTGGTGAGCGAATTGTACAAGTCCAAGCCGGACTTAAACGCTTTCAGCAAAACTCTGCAGTAATTGCGCGAGATGTCACACGACAAATGGGCAAGCCGATTGTGCAAGCTCAGCGTGAAGTTGACACGGCCTTTGAGCGTGCTGAATACATGATATCGATCGCTGAAGAGAGCCTAACGCCAGATTTTTTACCGGAATTAGATGGTTTCGAGCGTCGTATCGAACACGTCCCACATGGCGTGGTTTTGAATATCGCGGCTTGGAATTATCCACTCCTTATTCCTATTAATGTAGTGGTTCCAGCACTGCTTGCAGGCAATACGGTGCTATTAAAGCATTCAGCCAAAACGCCACTTTCAGGTCAAGCCTTTGCTGAAGCGTTTGGAGACCTGGAGGTTACAGGTCTGATCACAAGTCTTGTTTTGAGTCACGAAACAACAGCCGCTGTTATCGCAGATCCCCGTGTGGCTCATGTCTCATTCACCGGGTCCGTGACAGGAGGTTCAGCAGTCTATCAGCAGGCTGCAAAGCGGTTCATTGATGTGGGACTTGAGCTTGGCGGCAAGGACCCTGCCTACGTTGCCGAAGATGCTGACGTGAAGTTTGCAGTGGCTAATACTGTTGACGGTGCATGTTACAACGCTGGGCAATCCTGTTGCGCCGTGGAGCGGGTATATGTCCATCGGCACCATCTTGAAGAGTACCTTGACCGTGCCCAACAGGTCATTGAAGCGTATAGGACGGGTGACCCGCTAGAGGAAGCCACGACCTTGGGTCCCTTGGTGAGTCGGTTGGCTTTGGAAGAGGTTGAGAGGCAAGTGAGTGACGCAATTGACCGTGGCGCACGCCTATTGACAGGAGGCCGCCGGGTGCCAGGACATCGTGGAAATGTGTTTCCAGGCACCCTGATTTCTAATGTGCCGAATGAGGCTTCAGTGATGCAAGACGAGAGTTTTGGACCGATCGTGCCCGTACGGGGAGTTGAGAATGATGAAGAAGCACTTCGGTGCATGAGGGAAACTCGCTTCGGATTGACGGCTTCGGTCTGGACGACTGATCGCAATCGGGCTGAGCGATTCGGTCGGTTGCTAGAAAGCGGCACTATTTTTCAGAACCGATGCGACTATTTGGATCCAGCGCTGCCTTGGACCGGATATGGAGATTCTGGAAAGGGCTCAACGATGTCTCGGTACGGGTTCTATCATCTTACTCGTCGTAAGAGTATTCACTTTAAAACCAAGATATAATAATTTTCTTGCGGAGGAGGGCTGGTAGACTTTTTGTCACCGCCACATCCGGATTTGTGACCAGTGACACATGACTAGTCTTACTCTTCTACCCCTACGTCTATCGTCTGCCGTTCTCGTCTTTTGGCTGCTTGGATTATTTGTCGTCTCGTCAGTTGCTGCCCACCAACCGGGCAACGCTAATACAAAGCGTTCCTTTCAAGCGTTACGACTCGAGCCAGGCGAAAATATAACAGTTGATGGAGTGTTAGCAGAAGCTGCGTGGGATCGCGCAGAACCGGCAGGTGAGTTCGTACAACAGGAACCCTCTGAAGGTGGTGCACCGACAGAACGAACCGATGTATTTGTCGTCTATAGCCAAGATTACCTTTATATCGGCGCCATGTTATACGACAGTGAACCAGACCGTATTCTTGGTCATCAAAAACAACGAGACCGGGGTCTTGGTGGTGATGATCGCTTCATGTGGATGTTCGACACCTTCCTGGATGGTCGCACGGGCTATTTTTTTGAAACGAACCCGGCTGGATTATTGGGTGACGGTTTAATGCGTGCAAGCAGTGGAAGGTGGGGCTTGTCGAAAGAATGGGACGGCATCTGGAATGTGAAGACCGTCCAAAGTGAGATGGGCTGGTCGGTTGAAATTGAGATTCCGTTTCGCACACTGAACTTCGATCAGTCGCTTGATACGTGGGGCATTAATTTTCAGCGCACCATTCGTCGGAAGCAAGAAGAACTACTATGGTCTGGTTATCGTCGGAATCAAGGCATGTTTCAAGCAGTTCACGCGGGGCTGCTTACGGGACTGCATGACATTTCGCAGGGACTTGGTCTTGAAGTGAAACCTTACGGCACCGCGGCTTGGCGGGATGTGAGTGGTGAAGCCACCACGCCAACTGATTTGGGATTCGATCTGAATTACAATCTCACCCCTAGTCTGAAAGCAGCGTTTAGCATTAATACTGACTTTGCTGAAACAGAAGTGGATCGCCGAAGAGTCAACCTTACGAGATTTCCACTGTACTATCCAGAGCAGCGAGATTTCTTTCTCGAAAACGCGAGTGTCTTTGATATTTCGTCGTCGAGTTTAGGGAGTTCCGTCTTCTTTAGTCGCAATATTGGTTTGGCTGGTGGAAAAGAAGTGCCTATTGTATTCGGTAGTCGACTAACCGGACAGGCGGGTGCATACGACCTTGGGTTTCTTCAGGTGAGGACTGCTCGCAGTGACAAGCTAGGAACTGAGGACTTTACTGTTGGCCGGGTAAAGCGGAATTTCTGGCGTCAGTCAACCGTCGGAATGCTGTATACAAGACGGGCGACTGGCACCCTAAACAAGGATCTGGCTCCACTTGATCGCCATACAATTGCTGCAGATCTGAACCTGATGACGTCTAGTTTTCTTGGCGACAAAAATCTGCAGTTCGAGGCATTTTATGTTGTGCACAATGATCCCAAGCGAGAGGGAACTGCGAATGCTGGGGACCGATCAGCTCGAGGAATTCGACTGAATTACCCCAATGATATTTGGCGTGCGCACGTTTCTTATCGCGAGTTCGGAGACGACTATAGCCCTGCCGTTGGTTTTACACCACGCAATGGGTTTAGACGGCTCCAGCCATCATTTAGTTGGAATCCACGACCGGCGAGGTGGGGACAGGTTCGTCAGATAGAGAATGAGATTCGCTACGAACATCTTCTTACACTTGATAATGTTTTACAGACGCGGAAGGTGCAACTCACCTTGTTCCAACTGGAGTTTGAAAGCGGTGACCGGTTAGGCGTTCGCGCGAATAACAGTTTTGAGCGTCTCGATAAGAGTTTTGAAATCAGTGATGGCGTACTTTTGCCGACAGGGGAGTATCGCTACAGTGACTTTCGGATAGATGCCCGCACAGCTAGTCAGCGAGTCGTTTCTGGTAACGTCGGGTTTAGCGCTGGAGAGTTTTGGTCTGGCCGGCGAACCTCGACGAATCTCAATCTGAGTGTTCGTCCCTATCAAGGAATTACGCTCTCGTCGAATTATCGTCACGACAAGGTAAACCTCCCCGAAGGAGAGTTTTCAACTGACCTGGTGCGCATGTCAGGCGAATGGCACGTTAATCCTTGGGCGTCCATAACGAGTAACGTGCAGTATGACTCTGTCAGTGACGTGGTCGGCTTGTTTGGTCGTCTACGCTGGATTGTGACGCCGGGTAGTGATTTTTTCCTCGTCTACACCCATAACTGGCAATACGACCCAGACTGGCAGGCTGACCCAATGAACGCTCGTAATCGTTTCGTGACACTGTCCCGGGGTGCCGCAACGAAGATTAACTACACGCACCGCTTCTGAATCGACTGTGTTCTTAATGTGTGCGGAGAGGCTACGCCTTAGTCGTTGTCGAGGTGGGATGGTGCTTTAGGATAATCACCTTTGGCTGCCGCTGCGATGATCTTCTTAACCTTGTCTGAAAAATCTTTTTTCAAAATGAAGTCGAAATATTTTTCTTCTTTTTTCTGAACCTCTTCTAGTGGTTGGCCCCTATATTTACCGAAATTAAGTCTTGCTGCGCCGTCCCGCCAGATGATCTTGCCCTCAGGGTCCAGCCAATCCCGTGGCTGTGTGATGTTATGAAGATCCTGAATGGAGAGCGGAAGTTTGTTTGTGCGGAGCTGTCCGACAAATGCTCTGGCTGTAGAGTCTACGTCCACATCTGCGCGGTGAGCGTTTTCCGGCTTTGTTCCATAAAAATGTTCAACCGCATCTGAGAGTGTGCGTGTTTCGAGATATTGCCATAATCGAAAGGGATCAATGACCGCCGTGTCGACAACAGGCGATGGAACGTCGGTTCGGTCAAACTCAGCCTTCAACATCCCTTGATCGAAGCGGAAGTTGTAGCCGATAAAGTCATGTCCATGTAATGATTCCGCGAGAGACTTTGCAATGCGTTGGAAGGTCGGTTCATCTGCGACATCCGCATCTGTAATGCCGTGAATCGCGGTCGCCGCTTTTGGAATTGGCATCTCTGGGTTAATCAGGCGAGTTCGAGTAGAGACCTCCTTAGAGGGTGTTACGGTCGAAAAGCTTACTTGGATAATGCGGTCCGCCTTGAATGAGAGTCCAGTGGTTTCAACATCCAGGATTGTTAAGGGTTGAGTAATTTTGAGCGTTTCGGCAATCTCTTGCAAAATTGTTTTCAGCGAAACAGTATCGTTCATGGCAGTTGTTCCTGGCTTTTTGTGAAACGATCTATGTGTTCGGATTATTGTAGGTGCTTGAGCGAATGAGAACAATGCATCAAGGTCATTGAAGGCTGCCGATTTTGGATGCTTCATCGTGTGAGCTATGATGCTTTTGGGTGAGTCAGAGACGAATCAAGGAGGCATGACGTGACAGATTTTATTGGCCGAATAACCGGTGCAGCGAAGCTTAATGTCGAGATTTACGAGGAAGTAGAGGCCGATACGAGTGCTACCGGCCAGGCGATGGGTGTTGTATGTCTGTCGTCTCTCGCTGGAGGCGTTGGCATGATGGGGGCTCTGGGAACCCCAAATCTGGTC
>Ga0315318_10000434_pt1 | contig 16919 bp, 35 predicted proteins | sample M1200m3416metaG_FD_203703 | JGI IMG/M metagenome (GOLD analysis project Ga0315318, IMG submission 203703) | Ammonia-oxidizing marine archaeal communities from Monterey Bay, California, United States - M1 200m 3416 | ecosystem: Environmental > Aquatic > Marine > Coastal | place: USA: California... | reverse complement strand
ATGAAGCACATCATTCATGTCCACCAGCAGAAGGTCAAGAAGGGTGAACCTGCCATCATCGACCGGACGTACAAGGGTTCGACCCACCTGACGAGGGTCAAGATCGATGGTCCTTGTGAGATCGTCCATTCGCAGACCCCGGATCATTGCGGTGCCCGCGTCTGGATTGAGACGCAGGGACCGGTCACACATATCGCTAGCGACTGGGAGTAGACATGTCCGAATCAATCGTTTTCGCGTCCGGCTTGAACTATGAGTGCCCGAAGTGCAAGCACAAGGAAGCAGAGACCGGCAAGATCCGCACCACAGGTGATGGTGCTTCCCGGTATGTGAACCTCCAGAACCAGAAGTTCGTGTACATCTCATGCGGTGCCTGCGGATTCACCGAGTTCTACCGTGACTCCGGTAAGGACAAGGGTTGGAAGACCGCCTTGGACGTTCTCACCAACTGATCTGTCAAGCCCCCGTGGCGCAACGGATAGCGCAGCGGGCTTCTATCCCGAAGGTTGCAGGTTCGATTCCTGCCGGGGGTACTGTCCGCAACAATCACGGAGATGCACTCATGATTCATAACCGCTTTACCGAACACCCGGCTTCGATTGGTGAAACTTGGAGCCAGCATGCACGTTTTGCGTTGTCATGCTCTAGCCTATTAGCGTTGGCATCCATCGCTGCACTGGTACACGCCATACTCCCACCCCTGTTCAAGACAACGACCCGTCGCACGATAGATCGATTGCATGCCATGTTCGATCGGCGGTAGTTCAACTGGCAGAACGCCTGCCTTTGGAGCAGGAGGTTGGAGGTTCGATCCCTCCCCGCCGAGCCAACAACAAAAGGAGATACCCGAATGCGCTGGATAATATTTACCGTGAAGGATGATAAACCCCGAAAGCATGGGGTCTTCTGGTCTAGGGATGACGCTGACGATGCAGCAGTCCGACTACAGGACCGGGGGATTATCCACGGAATGTGTCCTGAGGACGAATGGGAACTTCATCAGAAGCAGGAAAATCCAACCAGTCCGTGATCCCGTTCCTCAAAGTCTTCAGATTCATCCCATGGCTTTTCATCGTCGCCATACTCCATTACTTGATGAGTGCCCTCCACCCCATTGATACGCAGGTTGGTTTCTGATTAGGAACCTTGTATACTAGAAGCATGATTACAATACAGATGATGACTTGGGCATGCTGGGGTCTCATCGGAATCGGTCTTGGGATATTCGCAGGACGGAATCTGAGAGAGAACCTAGAAGATCGCCATAATAACAAGAGGGACAAGAATTGATGACGAAGATCAGCAAGCGCGACCAGTGGGTCGCCGTCAGCATGGACGGATTCGGGCAATTGATGGCATCACGCCCGAAGGTCGCCGTCGTGCATGACCTAATTCAGAACGCCGTTGACGAGGATGTCAACAGCGTCAACGTCGTGTTGGAGTCCATCCCCGGAAGGCGAGCAAAGGCACGCCTCATGGTGGAGGACGACAGTCCGGAAGGGTTTGCGGACCTGACCGACGCCTTCACGATGTACAAGCCGTCCAAGAAGAAGGACGACCCGACGAAGCGGGGTCGGTTCAACGAGGGTGAGAAGTTCGTGCTGTCACAGTGTGACGAAGCAACGATCACCACGACGACCGGCACCGTCATATTCAACGACGACGGACGAACCGTCACGAAATCAACGCGCCCATGCGGCTCCTTGTTCGACGGGGTAGTCCGATGGACGCAAGACGATGTGGACGAGGTACTCACAGCGGTTCAGCATTTGCTGGTACCGGATGGAGTGACCGTCACCATCAACGGTTCCGTGATGGACGGTCGCCTACCCGTGACCGTCTTGGACAATGTGAGTCTGTCCACATTGCGTGTTGCAGAGGACGGGTCATTCAAGCCCACAAAGCGTCAGACGACTGTCGAAGTCGTGGTGCCGCAGGACGGTGAGACCCCGCACATCTACGAGATGGGTATCCCGGTGGTCGAAATCGACACGCCGTGGCACATCAACGTGGGTCAGAAGGTGCCGTTGAACCGGGACCGTGACAACGTCACACCTGCCTATAGGCGAGCGTTGCTTGCTGTGGTGCTGGACGCGACGGTGGATCTGCTGGATGCAGAGGAAACGTCCAACGTATGGGTGACCGAAGCCATGCCCGAAGCGAGTGCCGAGACCTTGAAGACGGTCGCGGACACACGGTGGGGTAAGGGTTGGGTTGTCCATACGCCGACGGATCCAGAAGCCAACGCGAACGCCGCGTCCCACGGGATGACGGTCGTCCACGGTGCCTCGTTACCGGCATCAGTCTGGACAGCCTTACGGGACAACGACCTGACCTCATCCTCAGCGTCGGAGTATTCGTTAGGACCAAAGAGCGGGAAGGACTTCCCCGATGCTCCGCAGACCCCGTTGACTGACGAGATCCAGCGGTACGTCGGATCAGTCGCCGGTCAGTTGCTGGGGTTCCGACACACGGTCAAGGTCATCGATGACCCGGACTACGGGTGTCAGGGACAGTACAGCCACGGGCACATCACCATTGGTTTGCAGCAGATGCCAGCAGCGAAAGATGCTGCGTCATTCGCGGCGAGCATCGATAGCCTGATCATCCACGAGTGTGCCCATCGGTACGAGTCCAACCATCTCAGCACAGCCTATTACGAGGCATGTTGCAGGTTGGGTGCGAAGATCAGGACCATTGAGGACAGGTGGACCATGGATACGGCTGAGTACCTACGATGATGGTAGCCGGAAGGTGCAGATCGCAGAATCCCGACAGCAAGGGTGACGACCTACTCGGGTGCGAACTAGACGAGAACCATTACGGAGTCCACATGGTGTTTCAAGAGAACGGCGACGCCTCGGTGTGGTTCCGGAACTGGATCGATCTCAACATAGAGAAAGACACGTTCCGAATGCCCATCACAGAGGACGACACGACACCCGAACGACACGCATCCATGAACGAGATGCTGGACCTAAGGAAACGACTATGAACATCGACGCCACCGAATGGTGGAGACGCCTGTGTGAGGTCACCCCCAACCTTGTGTTGTCGGGTGACCTCCATTGGTGTGAGGAACGTGCAATCTCACAGTTGGCCGAATGGTCCGAGTTCGGGATCACGCACATCATTGACTGTAGAGGCGAGCATTCTGACAAGGGATTCGTCGCAACCCACGCGCCCGACATTGTGTACCACGATCATGGTACGCATGACGCGGGTGGACATCAGGACGGAGAGTGGTACGAGGAAGGGTGGTTCCTATTCGTTCAGGCAGTGCTGGACAACCCAAACGCCAAGGTGCTTGTGCATTGCCACATGGGGATCAACCGTGCCCCGAGCCTTGGGTTCTTCCTCCTGCTCCGCATGGGGTACGGCCCGTGGGGTGCCTTGGACATGATCCGAAAGGCTCGTCCCATAGCGGCGTGCTACTACGCAGAGAGCGCGTGGGACACCTACTGCCTCCACAACACCGCCCACGAAGCAAGGGAAGTCGGGCAACTACAGATAGATACATTCTTCATAGAACACGGGATCGATCTACACGATGTGATCCATCAGATAAGAGAGGTTGAACATGCGTGAGTTATACCATGCGACATGGTGGAGCAATACGGCGAGCATCGAAGAGAAAGGGCTGCTACCCGGCATAGATGGATCCGTTTATCTGGCCGGACCACAGCCCGGCCACGCCGCGCAGTTTCTTGTGTTCCAGACACAGTGGGCTACGGATGGCGAGGGTGCCCCCATCTATCATGAAGTAGAGACCGATGATGGCCAGAAGCACAGGTTTCCCACGGCAGTGGAGAACACGCACATCTACGTCTACACCGTCGATGTGAGCCGCCTAGACCCGGACCTGCTGTCGCCATCCAGCGACCATGCGCCGGGGTTCTGGTTGGCGGACACGGAGTCGTACTGGTATGACGGGGTAATACCCCCGGAACATATCAGCCTGACCTATCAATTCAACTTGGCAGATATTCATAGCGATCAGGTTGCTGTCTGATATTTGCGTCGATACATTGATCTATGCGTCGTAGGGACGCGCAGAGGCGAGCAGCACGCTCGTCAACTATTAGCATGGAGGACACATGCGGGAAATCAAGTTCAAGTTCCCCCGCAACGCGGGTGGTAACGCTAAGTACGATTGGGACACGATCCTGAACGGTAAGACTTGGGAACTCAAACAAGGCGAGGACTTTGAAATGGAGCCTCGTACCTTCGTAGCGCATTGCCACGGCACTGCCAAGCGCCGGGATAAGCGGGTTCGCACCCACAGCCACGGCAAGGTGGTCGTTGTGCAGGCTTACAAGAAGGACAAGCCTGAGAAGGCTGTCAAGATGGCGTCGGTCACGGAGATCGTCACCGTTTGAGTAATGCCTTGGCTAATCTTGGGGGGTGTACCATCGCCACATGGCGAGCATCCCCCAAGGTTTAGCCGAGTTTCATCTAGAGGAACTGGCGACCGCTTATCATGCGACAGTCGAAGCCCTTCTCGTATGCGACCAAGAGTGGATCGCTGAGGGTTTGGATATGCTGGATAAAGCCATCAAGTCCACCAACGAGGGGATAAGCGGGTACCTCAATGGAGATTAGAACCTTCAAAGGCGATGAAGACATCTTGGCCGAAGTTGGGATGGAAGCCCCTACCGGCCAGTATTGGAATGTAACCGTCGTCACCGCTCAACGAGGTGGAGTGAACAACCCCCTCGTTCCAGAGATCATTGTGCCCCCATTTAGCGGGGACGGCTCCAAAGACGAGCCAATGCGACTCATCGTTGCCTACGACCTCATGCATCTAAACGAGCAGTTTGAAGGGGCGATAGAACGGGCGGTTGATGAGTCAATCGGTCTGGAAGAAAATGATCGCGAGATGTACATGCAGACGGCTGGGGCGGGTGTTCTCAATCTCTACCTGAACCGGGCACTACTCAAGGCGCAGGATTACATCGAAGCGCAGCAGTGAATGTTACCTGCGAGTTTTGTGGCGAGCCAATGAACCCCAAGGTACATGGGGTCTATAAGCAGGTTCTCTGCTGGTTGGAGCCGGGCAAGACTTCAGGGGCGAAACTGGTAACCGACGCTGCTGGATGGGCGCACAACGTCTGCATTCAAGTGGCGATACGAGGGGGGAAGGCGAAGGGACAGGAAGAAACCCTGTTCTAACGCTGAGTATCCTTCCAAGTCATAAAGCAGATGATGGCGAGCAGCATCATTGCGCTATACCCGAACCACTCCAACACGTTCATCATTAGTGGCCGGGTCCAAGGTAATTTTCTTCTTGAAGGATCTGTTCACATTCACAATCGTCATGACAGGGATACCCAAGGGCGTGGATGTGTAGTTGGGCAGTGGAGAGAACGGCTTTGACGCTGGCTTCCATCTGTCGAAAAAGTAGTTCAGGGTCATCCCCAGTCATGAGATCGAATGGCCCCACCATCACAGCAAACTCGCATTTGTCCATGAATTTGACTGAGGGGATGATTGTGAGGTGCAGCCCCCCGTGGGCACACAGCATCCGCGAAGATGGCAGGTGCTGTTCTTCACAATCAGGCCACAATTGCCATGTATCCATGCGATACGAGAATCCGTAGTAATTGTCCACATTCCGCTGCTCAGACAGCATCTTGTTGAATCCGATAAATTTACCGAACAAACGACGCGCTTCATCATCAGTGATGGCCATCTCGGAATGATAACACCGCTGCAATTCTGGATGTTGGAACTCATGACTAGAAGTTGTGAATTGACTAGCAAATTGGTATAATGCAGAGTGAACAAAAAGAGGAAGACTTCATTGCGTGGAGTCATACGGTGTCAAGCCTGCCTTTGGTATATAGGCCGACGGATGTTGCGAGACCCATCCGAAGAATCTGAACGAGAGGAAGGCGAGTGCCCCATTTGTGGGGAAACAGTAGAGAACTGGAGAAAGTAACCTATGACTGAAAGAGTGTATACATTTGAAGAGGTCTCGTGGGCTGCTTACGAGTGCGCGGTGCAAGGCGAGGGACCGATGGATGTTCTGTCGTTCCTCAATGCTTGGGACTACGCACGCAACGAGTTCTTCCCACACGACAAGGCAGGACTGGAGTATCAGATCCAGATGGTCAATGGTCGCGTGACTGGCAATCATCCATTGATGCGAGAGGCCATCAAAATGGGCCTTGAGCGACAGAACCTGAACATAGATGCCGTGCAGGCGCTGGGTTATGCGGATTACCGTGAGACTCCGGTCGTCTTCGCAAACGGCAACACGGGAGCGCAGTGGATAGAGATCCCACGGCTTATGGAACAGTTGTGTGCGTCTAACCTATTCTGGACGGACACGAGGGCGTTCCTTGTCGAATTCCTCAAGATTCATCCATTCGCAGATGGCAACGGCAGAACGGCGAACATTTTGTATAACCGGCGTGGTGGCGAGGTCGGCGGCGAAGGCTGGATCTACGATTCATTCGATCCCGAGCAGGACGAGTGGATCAATCGGGCAGATTAGTCCCGCTATTACAGAAATATGGGAATAAAGCGGGGCTTGTCCTGTGGTGGGCAGAACAGTCCCGGCCTAATCGAACAAGTGTTCGACATTATCGGGCCTACGGACCTAATGTCATCATTCGGTACAATGATGGTAGGCCATCCGGCCTAGTTGACAACTAAAGAGAGGAATGGACATGCTGCTAACGCGGATAGTCCAACTGGTGCTGTTTACTGGCATCGGTTTCTCCACGTTCCTAGCCATCAGGGTGATCCGGCAAGACATACGGGATCACCGGAAGGGCCGCATCCCCGTGGACTACGACGGGACGATGCGCAGGACGATGGAGGACCGCCGATGATGAACTTCGGCACTCCGGACCGTTTCATGCCCCCATTCACCATCAGGGTGGATGGGGGCAGGGTCACCATCGGAGAACCGTTGTGCTCATGGTGCTACGAGTACCTAGAGCACTGTCAGGCCGAAGCGGGTGCGGGGTGCGACTCGCCCCATAGCCCGCAGCACACAGACCGACCCGGCTAGGGACGGCAACGGAGAGGGGGACCGAAAGGTCCCCCTTTTCCGCGTCCAGAGTCCGGTGACCCCGGTAACCCCGGTGACTTCCGGCAGGGTAAAACAGCCCCGAGTAATCATCGAATAAAGCGGGGCGTTCCCGCTCCCTTGTAAAAGAGCCCCGAGGGACGCCAATAAAGCGGGACGCACCCGCCCGCACCCGCCCGCATGCCGTGCATGGCGGGAGCCATGAACCGCCCAAGAGACCTAATGTCATCATTCGGTACCATTGGGGTCGTTGACAACTACAGAGGAGGAGGTGAAGGATGGAATCCTGTTGTGGCTACTGCGGAGTCGTTATCGACTACTGCCAAGGTCATGGAGAGGACGAGCGAGCCGAATACGGCTTCGATATCGACTCTCAGACCTACGATCTGCGACGCGATCACTTTGAGCAAAAACTGCTCAGAGCGACAGGGTAGATAGGACGGAGAGGGGGGGCCGAGAGGCCCCCCTTTTCCCGCGTCTGGGCTGCGGTGCCCCCGGTGCTCCCGGTGCCCCCGGTGAGCAGAACAGTCCCGAGAAACAATGGAATAAAGCGGGGCGCTTTCGCTTCTTTGTAAAAGAGCCCCGCTTATGTCGAATAAAGCGGGACGCACCCGGCCAACGCTCACGCGCACGCGTGGCGGGGGGGGCCATGGACCGCCCAAGAGACCTAATGTCATCATTCGCTATGATGGGGGTTGTTGACAACTGCAAAGGATGGAAACATGTTCGGACCGAACTATCGGACTCCCGAGGCATCCATGTATCGACGGCGTATGATCGCCCATTACGTCCCCTGCGTAGAGTGCGCAAAGGACGTATGCGGTGACTACGGCGACGGCAAGGATCTATGCCGGTTCAATCACGATGATTGCGCCGGTGGCGGGAAATTCGATGACGGAGTGTTCTGCCACTACTGCCGATGAGACTGGGGGGCCGAAAGGCCCCCCTTTCTCGCGTCCAGACTGCGGTGGCCCCCGGTGACTGCGGTGACTCCCGGTGAGCAAAACAGTCCCGGCTACCCAATCCATAGCACGGGGCTGCCCGACTCTTTTCTAAAACAGTCCCGCCAGCGTTGAATGAAGCGGGACGGGCACGGACACGTTGACGTTAGGACCGCCCAAGAGACCCAATGTCATCATTCGCTACCATAGGGGTCGTTGACAACTACAGAGGAGGCTAGATGCGCGAAGCAATCGTGTTCGGCATGATTGACAACGGCGTGCTGGTAATCGGCATGCTGTTGGGCGTTGAGTTCGGGGAGTTACTTCTCCCCCGTAGGTACCGGTCGAAAGCAGCCGGTGCAGCGGTGGGAGGCTTCCTAGGCAACGCCATCTCCGACGGTGCAGCAGGGCTGGCAATCAGCCTAGGCTTCACCGTGGGAGTCACGATCGGGTGTTTGATCCCGATAGTGGCCATGCCACTAGTGGTTCGTCGGGCTGGGGGACGGTAGTCCCCCGGCCTTCGGGCTTCCTCCTCTATGGTTGTCCCCATTCAACCCCTCCGGGTTGTCAACAGGGAGGTCCTCCGGTGGTCTGCGAAAACCGGCCGGGGGGCCTCCCAACCCGGAGTGACCCGGGTGATCACCAACCCCGGTGATCTTCGGTGAACAACACAAGCCCCGGAGTTCCCCCGACCAGAACAGCCCCGCCCCCGTCCCCCAATAACCGGGACGGGCTTGCTTATAAAAAAAACGGGACCCACCGACCCCCTAGTAAAAAAGCCCCGGAACGCTCTCAATAAAGCGGGACCCCCCCGCGCACACGCACACGCGCGCGTGTGGCTGGGGCCTAGGAGACCCAATGTCAGGATTCGCTACCATTGGTCGCAGACCCATCAGGGTCGCATTCGCAGCGACGCTCGCCCACACGGGGGCGGATCGGCAATGTTCCCAACTACAGAGGAGACATCATGCTCAAGATGCTTCGCGCGCTCAGGCGCATGGAACCGATTGAGAAGGGTCCTGCCTACGTCGCCCATACACGGGACGGCGAGAACGGTGAACCGGTCGTAATCGATCCGGTCATGGTTCGCTGGGGCCTTTCTCGCATGGAACCGTGGCCCGCTCCGATCTTCGTGAATGTGTACGAGTTGGATCGGCGCTACGGTGGCGATGAGGAGGGTGGCTGGTGGGTTGATACCCGCACGCCGGTCGCCTCAGAGCAGATGGTCGGCACGGCCGATGTCTGGGAGGCGCTGGTGCGCCTGTCAGAGCGTTTCAGCCGGAACGTGGCCAACCATCAGGGAGTCAGCAGCGTCGTCTACGACGGCGGTGAGTATTCCTTCGCACTGGAGAACCACGAAGGTGAGTTCTACCCCAGTGACCCGGAGGCTTGGCACTACTGCTGAGGTCATGAGCGGGGAGGGGGGACCGAAAGGTCCCCCCTCTTCGCGTCCGGTGTCCCGGGGTGCCCGTCCGGGTCACCGACGGCTCCCGTCAATAACACGGGGCTGTCTGGGGTTGTGTAAAGGAGCCCCGGGAAACCATCTAATACAACGGGGCTGTCCCGCTCTCTAGTAAAAGAGCCCCGGCCCTCATAAATAAAGCGGGGCTACCCCAGACGCTCGCGCATACCTGTTGCGCAACAGGGTAGTGACTAGCCTGTAACGGACCTAATGTCATCATTCCCTACGATGGTGGTTGTCAGCACCCGCTGACCTTGATAACCGAATAGAAGGAGAGCAGCATGACTGCCCCCGACGCCATGACCCATGATGGGGTGGATTTCCACATCTGGTGGGACCACACAGACCCGGAAGGGGATTGGCCCGACGCCGCGATTCTCGTCAGGCACCCGGCAACGGGCCTGCTGGGAACGTGGGACCCGGACAACGGGACAGTGAGCGTCTTTCCTGACGATCCTGAGGTTGGTGACACGGTCATCAGCCTCCCTGTCAAGCACGAAGATCAGGCATTGAGCCAGATCTTCCACCTGCTGGAACTGGTCATCAGGGATAACGCCTAGTCATCTTGGGGGGGGAGGGGAAACCCTCCCCCACCCCGACTACGAAGGGAAGCGACATGCACTGGCTTATCAGATTCTGGGATTACCTTGGATCGTCACAATGCTGGTGGAGTTAAACCAAGAAAGGGAATGACATGCGCACTTGCCGATGCCCCATGTGTGGGGCAAAGCGTGCTGGTCGTGCCGGAGCGAGGTCCTTCGGGATTCGCACCTGCTGGCGCGACGAGCACGGCAACGGTCCGATGGGTCGTAACAGGCCCAAGGAGCGCCGTCTCCGCCGCCGACGGGAGAACCAGTCATGGCGGATGGAGGAGGATGCCAAGAACTGAGAGGAGACCCCCGGTGAAAGCCGGGGGTTTCTTCGCGTCCATGGTGCCCTGCGGCACCTACGGAGATACATGAATACATGTGAGGTAGCCCCGGCTGCGCTGCAATACGGCGGGGCTAGCGCGGTTCTAATACAGCGGGGCTAGCGCACCTGCGAGTAAAAAAGCCCCGCCGAGCGAATAATAAAGCGGGGCTGCGCGCCCACGCGGGCGCGCGGGCGGGCGCGCGGGCGGGCGAACGGAATGAGAATGACTGGGAATGACTAGAAACTAGGGCACTAGCGACCTAATGTCATGATTCCCTACGATGGTGGTTGTTGGAGGGCACCCGCCCCCCGGCTTGACAACTACAGAGAGGACCACCATGGATGACATGGCGGAGTGGAGCGACTGGGACGATCCCCGCGGTTCGGTGCGGGAAATCCGCAACGATCCGGTGATTGACTTGGACTACGACGAGGTTAGCCCTACGTCGGAGAACGAGTTTCTCTATCAGGTCTGGCGCGGGCATGCTCGTAAAGAGCACGCCGCGTTCCAGAGCATGAACGAGATGATGTGGGCGCTGTTCTTCGGAGACCCTAGGGTCACCTACGAACGCCTGCTCCCGCACGATCCGAAGGGTTACCTATCGGAGGAAGCGGTCGCCCGGATAATGGCCCGCTAGGGCCACCCGGTCACAGGGAGGGGGGGCGAAAGCCTCCCCTCCCGCTCCACCACCACGAGAGGACACACCATGATGACGAAGATGCACTACATCCGCCTCGCCCGCATACTGGGAGAGAACGGGATAGCGCCTAGCGATGCGATCATCACGGACCTAACGGCGTGGCTATCGGAGGACAATCCGAACCACGACCCGCAGCGGTTCCGTGAAGCGATCGGAACGGCCTACACGGGCTAGAAGGAAGGACGGCAGGGGCCGGGGGCGAAAGCCTCCGGTCCTTTCCGCGTGCCCGGTGAACCGGGCGAGCCAGTGAAGCCGACCGCGACAATGAAAAGAACGGGGCTGCATGAGGACAGGGGAAGAAAGCCCCGCCCCGTGCTCGCAATAAAGCGGGGCGCACGCGCACCTACACGCGAGCGAGCGCGCTAGTCCCCTACCGATTCGGCCCTAGCGACCTAATGTCATCATTCGCTACGATGGTAGTTGTCGATGGGCACCCGCCCGCTGGCATCACAACTACATAGGAGCATCAAGCATGGCTAAGCGCCCTGTATGGCAGGACCACCACGATCCCGATATGCCACTCACAGAGGATTCTCTGTGGCAGGCAATCGCAGACGCGGAGGGTCTTGACTACAACGAGATTGCCGACGGCGATCTCGTGGAATGGCTCTAACCACCACTAACTAGGGCGGCTCCCCGGCTCCGGCCGGGGGGCCTACCCGTTAGAGAGGAGAAACCATGGCTAAGCGCGGAGATTCTATTCCGCCGGTGAGCGATTACGATCACTGGAACGAAGATGCGGAGGCTATGTGGTACTTGGAGAACAAGTACGACATGGATCACGCCGACGAGGAAATGGACTATGAGGAGGATTGGGATTTCGACGACTAATCCTTAGAGATCAGGAGCGGGGGAGACGGGGGGCCGAAAGGCCCCCCGCTTCCGCGTGCAGGGTCAGACCCCCACGGGGTCAAGCCCCCTGAGGCAGGGAAGCCCCGGCCTCCTGCGGGGAGCCATAAGAACGGGACGGGCTGACCTATAGGGAGAACAGCCCCGCCGGGATCGTAGTAAAGCGGGACGCCTGCGCCCACGCGCCCATGCGCACGCACGCGCCCACGCGCACGCGTGGGAATCTGACCACTAGGGAGACCTAATGTCATCATTCGCTACCATGGTAGTTGTCGATGGCACACCGTCACCGACCAAGCGAAGTGCTTGACAACTTCATAGAAATGGAGACTGCATGAGTGCATCATGTACCCCTCAGCCCATCGTCCTAGACGAGGATGGTTACGCCCACGGGCCACACGTTGATATCCAGATGGATAACGGTGGCTACTACACAATCAAGGGCATGACCACCCCTAACGGACGGGGACGACACACTTCGATCCACTCTCGTGGAGGGGCATCGGAGGTGGTGTCCACCATCACGCTGAACAGCGACTCCAGTTGCTACATCCACTGGTTGGACAGTAACAACCCGGATCGCTACAGCGTGATGTGGCATTACGAGGGAATTGACGCCGACGAGGTGGTCTGGCAGTTCCTGATGACCCTTTCACTTGGGTCAGCAGCGAATCTGATCAAGAAGACCGCCGAGACTTCCCGCTACTGCGAGAACAACTGACCGTCAAGCAACCAGTGGTCCCCCCGGCTTCGGCCGGGGGGCCACACCCCTAACAGAAGGAGAAATGATGTCATACCAGCGGTATCCAGACGTAATCGTGCCCCTTGTGGGCGAGGACGGGAACGCCTTTGCGATCCTTGGCCGTGTTGACAAGGCTCTGCAACGAGCCGGTGTTGACAAGGCTGAGCGTAGGGAGTTCTACGACGAAGCCACAGAGGGTGACTACGATCACCTGCTCAGCACAGTGATGCGCTGGGTGCTGGTAGACCGTTCCGACGAGGATGAGAACAGCGACCTCGTCTGGGACGAGGACTATCAGGACTACGTCTGATTCGATGGGAGGCCCCCGGCTTCGGCCGGGGGTCTACCCCAATCAAGGAGGTGCTGAATGACCTACAACCAGAACTACGACGCATGGCTGGAGGGTCCATACACGGATGCCGAGTGTGAGTGCGAGGATCGCTGCCACCTATGTGACAGAGAACTTGCCGACGCTTGGCACTGGTCAATGGACCCACGAGTCTGACGGGAAGCCCCCGGCCCAACAGGGTCGGGGGTATACCCCGTACCTGACATACAACAATAGACAGTGAGAAAGCCCCGGCTCTGCGAAGAAGAACGGGGCTACTCCACCTGTAGGTAAAAACGTCCCGGCTTTAGCGAATAAAGCGGGGCTGTCCGGGCGCACAGGGAGAAAGGTGTCGGACTTGTGTCCACATCTGTACAGTATTGGTGGCCTAGGGGACCTAATGTCATCATTCGCTATCATGGTAGTTGCGTCACCGAGTGGTGATGTTGACAACTACATAGAGAAGGAGTGCCAATGGCAACAGTACCTAACCCCTTCAGTAAGACGGTGAAGGAGCCGTGGGAAGATAACGCCTACGCCACCTACACCGCGCCGGGATTCACTTGGTTGGTCCTAAAGACCTACCGACGACCCGACATGGAGGACGAGTATTCACGCTGGTTCTGCGCTACTCAGGGACCGGGAACATTCGGTTCATGGGAGTTGGGCGATGGCTACGCCAAGGACATTCGCGGTCACGGAACACTTGTGGCTGCTACTCCCGAATGGATCGAACATTACGGTCCGATCGTGGATGAGTCCTTGACGCTAGGTCCGATCGACCTACTGACGGGAACCGTAACGGCTACAGGAAGAATCTTCTAGCCCACTAACGCCAAGCAATGGGGGGGCCGCAAGGCCCCCCCCTCCTTGGAAGGAGCAATCATGCCAGTAGAAGTACATGAAGATGGAGGCATAACCATTACAGGTGATGCCATCGAATGGGCACGCCGGGTAACGATCAAGCACGCTCTAGCCCTAGAAGTGAAGACAGGGCTAAAGCACCGTGCGAACGTCTTCCGTCTCGCTAAGGCCATTGTTGAGGCCCACGGGGTAACACCCAAGGGAACCAAGAAGGGTGTCCTTGCACAGATGGAAGAACTGTACCCAGCACCTGCCTGAGGGATGGGGGACCGAAAGGTCCCCCTACCCTTCGGGGTTCTACCGAAAGGTATCCCCACCCTTCGGGTAGGTCGGATAGTCCCGGTCCCCGAGAGGGCACCATAGAAGCGGGGCTACCTTGGGTTTGGGTAAAAAAGCCCCGGCGCGTTAGTAATAAAGCGGGACGCCCGCGCCCGCGCACGCACGCGCACGCACGCGCACGCACGCTGACCTGCTCTGAAAGACCTAATGTCATCATTCGCTACGATGGGTCTGGTAATACACACAACTTCATAGAGAAGGAGCGAAGGATGAATCCTGAACTATCCGAACTAGCACACCTACGCACATTGAGTACCGTGTACGCAATGATGGGTATGGAGTTGCCAGAGATGGAACGCTTGGTCGAACTAGAGGCTAAGCACAAAGTAAAGGAGAACGTCTGATGGTTGGACCTACTGCCCATGACCTCTATTACGACGAAGATCGTAATAGGTGGCCTGAGGAGTTTCCATCCTGCTGTGGCTACTGCGGAAGTGTCATTGACTACTGTCAAGGACACGGAGAGGATGAGCGTGCTGCGTTCGGATTCGATTACGATTCCGATGAATACGACGCACGCCGCGAAGCCTTTGAGGAGGCGCTGCTGGCAGACGTAGAATAATCCACTTGGGTCGGGGAGGCGAAAGCCTCCCCTTCCCTTTACTATCGAAGGAGATAGCATGGAATCAGTTCCTGATTACGGGTCCGACTCCTACGTCGAATGGCAAAGATCATTCGGCTGGTACGGAAGGCTGGTTAGCGAAGTAGTAGAACTGCTTCGCATAGATTCGATCAGTCCGGAACAGGGTGGTCGAATTCTGGCTGCGATTGAGTTCGCACAGAGAACTAGCGGGTACTAAGAAGTAAGGAGGTGGGGGGGGCGAAAGCCCTCCCCTCTCCTCTCCCGCTTGGCTCTCTCTTTCCCGGCTTGGTGGAAGAGTCCCGCTGGCAGGGAGCAGGTGCCAGCGGAGCGGGACTGACAGAGAGAGAGAAAGACGGGACGACCTCACCCCTTAGTAAAGAAGTCCCGGGTGTCAGTAATAAAGCGGGACGTACACGGGCGCACGCACGCGCGCGCACGCGCACACGCGGAATGTGGGTGTGTTGCTGGCCTAGAAAGACCTAATGTCATGATTCGCTATCATGGTAGTTGTCGCTGCGAGTACGGCGACAGCGTACCTAGACAACTACATAGCGAAGGAGAACCCTTATGGCTGATCTATTGACGAAGCCGGTGGCGACTCTCTCGTACACGAAGCATGTCATCGAACGGACGATGGAACGCATGAAGTGTGACCGCGCTACCGCGGTGAACATTCTTGCCGACATTTACGTTCGACGGCCCGTCGTGTATGCGAGTAAGACGCATCCCGGTCAGTTGAAGATTCAGGACACCGAGTTCGTACTTGCCTACGACCCGGATGCCCACCTTATCGTCACGGTATTCATCAACGGATTCCTACAGGATGATGAGGAATTCGCCCGCAAAAAGCGAGCGAACGCCAAAAAGAACTAATCGGTGAGCGAATGGTGACAGACCTAATGTCATCATTCGCTACCATTAGTAGTAGCAGTAACCAAAAGGGTGCTGCGATAACATAAGGAGGCTTTGTGGAGACACAAACCACCACATCGGGTATTACCTTCAAGGTCAACACCGAAGTCCTAGCGGACCTTGGCGAAACCACCACGCAAGCGGTGGTCGATGCTAAGCACGCATTGGACGCGGCGAAGGAAGCGTGGACTGAGGCTGAGAAGAACTTTCTCGCCTTGGGAGTCGATTCCTTCACCACATCGGACGGCAACACCGTCGATGTGATCCGCGGCGAGACTCGTTCGGTAGATGTGGACATTCTGCGAGGGTTGGTTCCGACCGATCTTCTGGACAGGGTGACCAGCATCACGGCGAGCATCGGTTCGTTGGACCGTGAGGTCAAGGATGGAAGGATCACGGACGCAATCGTGGAACCGGCCATCACGCGGAAGGATAAGAAGCCTTTCGCGAAGGTCAAGTAGGAATACCCGAGGGACGGGGGGCTTCGGCCCCCCTCCCCTTAGGGGGTGAATAGGTTTCGCCCCATGCGAAAGCCGCATGTCGGAGCGCATGGGTACACGGGTTCGATTCCCGTCACCTCCACAATGAGATAAGCCAGTAATTAATGACACTGCTGGTCGGTCAATTCACCAGAACACTAACCTAAACGCTGGATAACTTGACACTCTGGGGGTTGGGGGTGGTCCCTTGTGGGCCACCCCTTTCCCTGCTACCATTAGTAGTAGAACAAGGAGAAGAAATGCCTACCGTTGAAGATCTAATTGACGAGTACGTCGGACGGAAGGCTCACTACAATATGGCTGACGGACTATCCATTGAGGTAACCGTCACGAATATCAAGAGCCATTTCGGACGAATGGACATGGAGATCACACCGATCTCTGGGTCTGGTACTAAATGGGTAACGAATGAGAAGTTACAGTTCGTTAGGCCCACCAGAAACGGGCAAGGACCCGACGACATTTTCTAGATCGGGGCTTACCCGCCTCGCGGGAGAACAGCCCCGCTGAAATAAACCAGAACAGCCCCGTCGTTGAGCGTAATAAAGCGGGGCTATTCGATAGTATTATCTGACACCTCTCAGATTCTGCTGTAATCACAGGCCGAAAGAACCTAATGTCATCATTCGCTACGATGGTTCTGGCAATACCCACAACAGAATAGAAGGAGACAACATGGACACCATTCCGGCAACGGACATGGTTACCATCCGAATCCCGTTCCGCCTAGCCTGTGCTATTGAAAGC
>Ga0315318_10000433_pt1 | contig 16949 bp, 18 predicted proteins | sample M1200m3416metaG_FD_203703 | JGI IMG/M metagenome (GOLD analysis project Ga0315318, IMG submission 203703) | Ammonia-oxidizing marine archaeal communities from Monterey Bay, California, United States - M1 200m 3416 | ecosystem: Environmental > Aquatic > Marine > Coastal | place: USA: California... | reverse complement strand
ACGCATTATTGCAATTTTGTAACCTAAATGACAAATTGATCAAGAAAGCGGCGGATAGAGATTCTATAAAACACGGCAAAAGAACAATCGGAAGTAATATACCAATAATTTCCGAAGAGCAAGCAAGGCAAGAGAACCCTGATTATTTTCTTATACTGCCTTGGCATTTGGTGGAATTTTTTAAAGATCGGGAAAAAGAATTCCTCAGTAATGGGGGAAAATTTATTGTTCCGTTACCAAAATTTAAGATAATATCTAATCGTGAAACTAGTCACGATTGAACTTATTTTTTATATGTAAAGGATAAATTCAGGAATTATTTTACGATAAATCATGAAGATAGAAAGAATTACTCCATCATGTAACTTAAACACTGTAAAAGATGGAAGGGGTGGAATTTTCACCTTTTATCCCCAAGATCCAATTGTCGAGATTAATTTCAATATAGTAAAAGCGGGTAAGATTCGTGGGAACCACCATCATCCAGAATTTGATGAATATTATGTGTTAACTTCTGGAGAAGGTGTACTAGTTTGTAAGGATACTCCAGAATCTAAGGAAGAGTTCCTATATCTATCTCGTGGACAGTGCACTAGAACACCAAAAGGAACCAGTCATGTTTTCTTGGCTATTTCCGACTGCACGTTAGTTGTATTACTGACAAAGAAATGGGATGACTGCGAAACACCAATTGTACATGAAGATATGGGAATGGGAAAAGGAGATCATGGTGATCCAAACTCACCGTATTACAAAGCCAAATAATTCTTTTAACAGGCAAATAAGAACTAGCGAAAATCAAGCTATCGTTTTTTTGTATTATAAGAGGCTGCTTTTCGAAGAATTTTCAATAACTTGAAATAATCATTTATTATTGAAAAACTAAATTTACTCGATCCTTCCTGACGGTTTACACAGACGAATGGAACCTCCTTAACTTTCGCTCCTTTAGTTTTAACTAGAATTTCTAAAAGGATTTTGTATCCAATAGCCTCAAAAGATAAATTTTTAATCAAATCTTTTTTTAACGCAAAAAGACCAGTCATAGAATCTTTTACGTCTAATCCTAACCATAATCCAGCTAAACCGTTTCCAACTTTACTAATTAACTTCCTGCTAAGAGGCCATCCTTCATATTTTCCACCCTCCACATATCTAGAACCAACTACAATGTCTAACCCATTATTTACCAATTCATCATACATAGTTGAGATCATTTGAGGTGGATGGGAAAAATCACTATCCATAACTAGAACAAATTTACCGTGAGCTAGATTAATTCCATCAATTACAGCCGAACTTAATCCCCGTTTACCTTTTCTTGTATGAATTCTAAATGAAACAACTCCTTTTGATTTTTGTATGTAGGAATCCACAATTTTACTTGTTCCATCAGGTGAATCATCGTCTATGACAAGCACTTCCGTCTTTATCCTATGTGGTGTGGCAGTAGCAATAGCATCTAACATTTTTTCAATAGTTGATGATTCATTATACGTAGGAAGTATTATACTGAGCTCAATAATTTGATTATTTTTATTCTTATTCATCATTACAAATCCATTAAATTAATCTCATAAAAACCAATTAACATATTTTATTAACAAAATCTAAGAATTGTAAATGTAACACTAGAATTATAATTAATTTTTACATAAATTAATTTCATTTTCAAATTCAATTTTTTTATTATCCTTAATCCCTACTAGGGTAATTTTTTGACAACCATCTTTAAGATAACCCGACAAAAATGAAATGGTCCAACCTTGGTTAGTATCTTTGTCTATTGCCAAATTTTTAGATATATCACTTCGTGGGTAAAAATGATCATGTTTTAAGAAAGGTTCACCATTTATAATTAAATAAATACTCTCTAACTCTTTCTTGTTTTCGTCAAGCGACCAACCATTTATTGTAACAAGCGGTTTTTCAATAACCAAGGGTTTATCTTCAAAAACTAAAGAATCATTTATCACTTCAATTTCTGTAAAGCCTGTATCTAACTGAGCTTTAATAGGTAATGCTGTTTTGAAAAACTTAACATCTTGCTTATTTTTTGAATTGAAATTATCACTATTGAAAAAACTCACGTTATTCTCCAGAAAATAATTGAATATTTTATTACTAGTAGAGGAACTCAGGGGTTCTCCTGGATTTATGCAATTTGGATCATTTGAAAGTGAGTAACAATTCATGATATAGAGTTTCGAGTCATAATAGTTATCAGCCCTTATCCATCCAGCATAGTAAGATGGAACTAATAATACTGATTGAGCAATTAACATAATCAGAAGAAAAATAACTAGAGCCTTGATACGGTTTTTCCGTATATCATTTTTCAAATTAAGAATTACTAATCCGATTAAAACTAAAAGACCAATTTGGAAGAATTGTGAAAACTCAATGTAATAAGGTTCATTACCATCGTGTAAAGCTAAATGTCCTCTTCCTAACTCGGCTATCACAGCAGATGAGATTCCAACTAACAGAAAAGTTAACCACGGTTTTACTGAAGCGAGTTTTTTCAGTTTCATAAAATAGATAACACAAAAGACTGAGAAAAAAATTGAAATTGTACCAACTAAATTCATAAGCAGATCATACTTCAAGCGAAAAGCAGCGGAAAGAAAAACAGTGATAAAATCTAGACCTTTTAGAGAAATTGGAGATGATTTTCCTATACCACTTAATTCATTCTCTGGAAGTAGTTGGTAAAATACAAATCCCATTACAATCATTGCTGTAATCCATATAACCAGCCATTTTTTTCCTACCAGTTTTTTTTCTTCTGATTTATAATTTATCAAACTGAAAATACCAGCAATCCAAATAACAATCCCAAGTATACTTGAAAAAGTAGCAATTATTCCAAGAATAACACAGATAGAAAATATAGGAACAGTTATTGTTTTTTTGCTAAATAGAAATATTACTGAAATTACCGCAAGTTGCGGCAAAATCATTTGCCAGCCCGTCAAAGCATTTTCGGAACTGCTGATTAATGGACTAAAAATAAATGCAGATATTGGTATTAAAAGCCATAAAAGTTTGTCATGTGTTTTTTTAACTAGTAAATATGTAACAAATAAAACTCCTGCATATACTGGCCATTGAAGAAAATGCAAGTTGACAACGTCAAAAGAATTGAAATACAAATTTGGAAGCATTACTAAATACGGAAAGGCTAGCACATGTTGGTTAAAAGGAGTAAATAACTCTTGGATCAAAGAAATTTCGGATGTCATAAAATTATGTAGAATGTTTATCGGAAGAAATTCCATAGAATATGGTACATTAATTTTATGTGCCCAGATAAAGAAAATCCAGTGTAGTGCAAAAATGGATATACATAAAATAATAATTTTTTTCTGATATTTCTCAAAAAATGACTTTGATATGGTAGACATTAAACAGATAACCAGCAATAATTCTCATTGATTAGTCTTTTTAGAAATTTGATAGCATGAGTGGATAGATTTTCATACTTACGAAAGATACAAAAATTACTTAATAAAACGGTATGAATAATGTTTGAAAAAATAAAAAATAAAATAAAAAATTCTGGAATTATAGGTAAAGAAAAATATGGAAAAATATGGCAAGAAAAATTTGGCGATCAACAAGTTCAGTGGTATGAAAAAATGCATAATTCTTGTTTAAAAATGCATGATGATTTCAAAAAATTTCTTGCTGAAAAATCACCAATCACTATCTTAGAAGTTGGTTGCGGGGCTGGATATTATCCCAGAAATTTAAAAGAACTTTTTGTAAATATGGAATATACCGGAACTGATATTTCAGAAAGCGCAATCAAATTTTGTAAATCAAAATCATCATTCAATTTTATTTGCACTGATTTTCTGAAAAATAATTTAAACAAAAAATTTGATTTAGTGTTTTCACATGCTCTAATAGATCATGTTTATGATGTAGATCTATTTGTTGAAAAAATTATAGAATCTAGTAATAAATCTGCATATATTACAGCGTATAGAGGATATTTTCCGGACTTAGAAAAACATGTAATGCGACGAAATAACTTGGAGGGCACATATTATAATGACGTTTCTATTAAACAGTTGAGTAAAAAATTTGCAGATATGGGATTGCAAGATCGGGAATATTCATTCAGTTCAATAAAAGTGGATAATATAGGACGAGATGATGATTGGCAAACTGTTATCAAAATAGAAAAAAAATAAGAATTTATAATTGTACTTTGCTTAATCCTTAATTAAAACATCAGTTACATCTTTGAATTGATATATCTTATCAAATGGATTACTGTAGTACATTCTATTTTCCTGTAAATTATATTCGCCATTAAAATATGAATTAAATATTATACGAAATGTATTCACAGGAGTTCTTGGCTCATCTAAAAGATCTTTTTTTTCACCAGGTAAATAATAAGCATCAAAATTATTGAAAATTCTTTCAACAAGTTTTTCATCCGAACCTGCAGTATCCCAATCGTCAACACCCATTCGTGCTCCATGATCTGATTGTATTACAATTATTGGTGGGGTGTCTGACTCCGTAAGTAATTTATCAATAACTCCTTCCATTTTTTTATTCACAAATTCAAGTTGTTCGAGATACGGTAATCTATTGAATACTGGATCCAATTCCAAAAATACTTTTTCTGGGTTTTGTGGTTCCCCATTTGCCTTGAATAAATATGGAGAATGAGGCATCATGATATGGGCAAAAACAAAGATTGGTTCAGCATTTTTATGTTGCAACATTGGCAATTCAGAAAATACGCATAATCTGTATTCTCTTAAATCGTCAGTGGATTTGTGTATAGATAGAGGACCCAATATAGTGTAATGCTGGATTATGCCCCATAGCTCTTTATGCCAGAACTTGCGCTCACACAAATTCTGGTCAAAAATTTTAAGTTCTTCAAAAAAATTACCCCCATCAAAATTTATTGTTTGATATCCAATCGATTTGAAATGTTGTGTTACCAAATTATAATCCATCATATTGTATAATTCATGAACATCATTTGAGTCATGATATTTCTCACTAAGATAATTTACATATTTCATATTCATGATAGAGGGCAAGGAATGGATAGTTGAAGGATAATTACTATAACTATTAATGGCTACATCAAAACCTCGATTAGTCAAAAGTGAGATAAATTCTTGATTATCATAATCAAAAGATTTCGCCAGACTTTTAGAATTACCATAATCATCCAGAATGATATAATAGATGTCTGGATAAGTTGTTGCTGCGGTTACGTTAAATGGATATTCTCCAACTGCTATATCTGTATTATAGAGATAATTATTTTCTGAATAATAAGTTCCAATATTTACTAAAATAATTACAAATAAGGTAGCCGAAATATAGTTAGCTATTGTAGTTGTGTTAACTAGTTTTCTTTTTGTTTTAGTAAAGTAATAACTTGCAATTATAAACAACGCAGCATAAACAATTAAAAGAAATCTATGCCTTCCAATTTCGAAACCACCTATTTCAGTCCCATCTATAAAAAAGAAAATATGACCATAAGTAAAGAATAAGGCGAAATATACAGATACAAGTAACCCCGATTTTTCTGTACTTTTGAAAATATATCTAAGTAAAATCCACAATAAGATGGATACAGCAATAACTAACGATAATGGGACAAGAATATCCTCTAGTACTAGTGTATGTAAATTAATTGAAAAAAGAAAGGCTATGGGAAATATTGCAAAAAGTACAGGATGTAAAACACGTGTCTTTTTAGAATTATTTTGATAACTCATCTGGAAATAGAATGTTGGTTAGAATTTATTCATTGCTTTTGATTCGTCAGCAATTTTGGCAATATATTTTGCACCCACAGTCGCAGATCCACCAATGTTGAATACAGTTTTAGATCTAACTTGTCTAATTTGTTTTCTAAATTTATCTGAATTTTCGAGCAAAGAATTAATTTTCTTTAGCACATTCTCAATTTCGTTGGGTGATATTATATAACCAACATCTCTTCTAATGTTAGTTTCAATATCCTCACAGTGAATTTTTTCAAAATCAGTATTATTAATTTTTTTTGGAACATCCACAAAAAGTACAGGTTTTTCTAAGACAAAAGCATATTCTAATGATACACCAGACCAGTCTGAGATCATACAGAGAGAATTATGAAATAAGTTAGACGGAATAATACCTCTTTCAAGAACAAAATTGGGATTTTTCTCAAATTTTTCTTTTATTGAATCAATTAATTTTGTAGAATCTCGCAGCGTTCTAAAATGTGGCCTCAAAATCACTTTGAAATTTGATTTTAATAATATATCTATTAGTTCTAACCCACATTTCTCGAGAAGATTATTATTTCCATATGATGGTGCAATTAAGATCAAATTGTTAATACTAGAATCTGTCCTTTGAAAATATTCTCGTTCCTGTAATAGCGCATCTAATCTTCCATATCCGTAGTTGATTAAATTTTTTGATTTTAAACCATACATTTTTTCAGTTTCTCTAATTTCATTTACATGATGTGGTCCAACGCAAAAAATGGTATCATAATTATCTAGTGCTCCTTTTCTTAGGTACGAATGAATGCTAAACATTGAATGAAATAGGTAAACATAATGGACTGGATATTTTTTGGATCTTTTAATGTGAAATGTCTGCAAGTCAGGCATATCCATTACTAAAATTATTGCCTTTAATGTCAAAAAGAATTTTGTTCGCGCAGTTCCATCTCCAATATAAAATGGTAAAACCCTTTGGTTTTTTGAGGAAAAAATTGGATCATCTTTGACAGACGTTACATAACAAATTTGTAAATTCATTTTTTCAGTTAATTCAAAAATCAATGATTTGAAATGATTCATTGATGCCTTATTTTCAGCATAAAATACTATTGAACGTTCGGAATCCGTAAGTTTTTCAAATTTTTGTAATTCTTTCCATTCACGACCTAATGAAATGCTCGGGAGTTTCATGGATATTGATAATTATCTACAATTATTCAGTTTTCTTAGTTGAAAATTTAGATCTTATTCTTACCCATTGTGTTTTAATCGTGACACCAAAACCTACAAGAACACTGATTATAATAGCTAAAGCCGCACTAGTAGTGCCAGGATCAATATACGCATGTATATTTTTCAAAAAAAACAATAAAAAGTTTGGAGTTATATCGATCAATTTACAGGTTCTCTTCTATTTGTCGCCCTACCTTTAAAATATATTTTTTTATCAATTTAGACGCTTGCTGATTGATACTCTCGTGCAAATTTATACTACTTTTAATGACATTAAGAGAAAAAGGGTATAAATTCATAAAAAAGGAAAAAAACTAGTATTCCGGAATTTTTCTATACCTTGAACAAAATATCCAAGCCATTAGTTAGTATAATAATCTTAAATTATAATGCTGGACAATTGCTTTTTGATTGTTGCGAATCTGTCTTAAAAACCAATTATGATAATTTCGAGATAATTGTAGTAGATAATGCGTCTGTAGATAACAGTCACATAAAATGCAAAGAAAAATTTGAAAAAATTAGTTTGATTGAAAATAACAAAAATTTGGGTTATTGCGGAGGAAATAATGTTGGAATTCAAGACGCGAAGGGAGATTTTATTGTAATTTTAAATCCAGATACCACTGTTGAACCAAATTGGTTAAGCGAATTAGTTAGTGTATACAATAAATATGGAGAAGCTCTCTATCAACCTAAACATCTTTCATTAAATGATAAATCCATTTTTATGAGTGCGGGAAATATGATGAATGTTTTTGGTTTCGGATATGCAAGAGAGAAGGGTAAAAAAGACATTAACCAATATAACACAGTTGAACAAATAGGATATGCTTCTGGAACTTGTTTATTTGCTCCAAGTTCAGTTTTCAAAAAAGTAGGTCTATTAGATCCATTCATTTTTTTGTATCATGATGATCTTGATCTCGGTTGGAGAGCTGCACAATTAGGAATAAAATCGTATTATGTACCTTCTTCAATTATTTACCATGCTGAAAGCTATATGCTTGGATGGAATTCTGAAAAATTCTTTTGGCTTGAGCGAAATAGAAAATACTGTTTGCAAACACATTATTCTAAGGATACATATTCAAAAATCCACCCAACATTAATGCTAGTGGATCTTTTGGTGTGGTTATTTTATTTATCAAAAGGATTCTTAGGAGCTAAAATTAGGGCAGAACTGGATCTAAGAAAAAATAGGAAAAAAATCTCAGAGCGTTACGAGCATCTTGAACATCTTAAAAAAATATCAGATAAGGATCTGGTGATGGATTTACCCGATGCGATTCATATCCCATCAAATGTAACAGGAAAAAACACTAACAGTATTTTTAATAAATTAATTAGACGTTTGAGTCAAAGAGCAAAAAAAGCTATTTCTGACTAAATTGGATTAAAGCTTGTGTGAAATTACAACTGCAACAGCATATTCTCTTTCATGAGTAACAGACACCAAGAAAGAGTATTTTTTAGATTTTTTTCCAGTTAGTTCAACTGTTGGACGATTCTTAGAATTAGAACTTGATATATCTTGAAAGGTAACATTATCCTGTATTGATTTAATCACTGATTCCTTTATACCAAACTTTCCCGCAAAATGAGGATACGGATCTTTAAATTTTAAACAATAATCAATTTCTGACTTGGCAAAAATCTTTTCATAGAAATTTTTGTTTTTTTTATAGTTTTTTGCTCTAAATCTATTAACATCAATAATATCAATACCTATTCCAAAATTTTCAAGTGATTTTTTCAATACTATTTCTTCTCTGCCAGTTCAATAAGATTGCAATTTGTATTTTTCATATCTAACATAACAAATGCAGTTAAACGCTCTTCAAAGCCTTTCACAACATCTACTATAATACGTACCCCATTTTTTTTCATTTTTTCCAATTCAAGATGAATATCATCTACTTCAAAACATAAGTGATGAAATCCGCCCCCTTTTTTAATAAAATTAGAAATAGGAGAGTTTTCTTCTGCGGGTTCGATTAGTTCTAGGAAAACGTTATTTGTTTTTAAAAAACATATGTTAACTTTTTGTGAGCCAACCAAAGAGGGCATAGTAGTAGATTCAAAATCCAAATATTTGGTTAACTCTCCCAGTGATTTCTGAATGCTTTCAACTACTATTCCTATATGATGTAATTTCAATTGGTATTGTACACCTCTATAGAAATTTCATTCATTAAGATTTGCACCGTGTTTTTCTAATTGTTTTTTAAAATCACCAACACTTTTTATTTCAAGCGTTTCTTCAAGCGAAAATTTAATGTTAAATTCTTTTTCAATCTCGTTCAAAAGGACATACAAATTAAATGAATCCCACTCTGGTATTGACTCTGATCCAGAATTATCATTAATTTGTGATATTGACACATTCATCACTCTTGAAATTATTTCAAAAAGTTTTTTTGACATATTAAGAAATCACCAAATGTTCTGGTTTTTTAATAGATTTTGTTGTTTCAAAAACCCACATATCTCCATTCCTTATGAATCCAAAATCAGAAAGAAAATTTTCTGCCGGTTTATTTTTCATTGTTTTAATATACTGTGCCTTAACTTTTTTAATCCCTTCCATTTTTGCTCTTTCAATAATTTGACCTAGTAATGCTTCTTCTATTCCTCTACCCATAACTCTACAGCTCAGAAGAAAAGTGTCTATGAGCCATTCCTGCTTATTTTCTTTGTTGACTATGTAAACGCCAGTTATTCCATTATCACCAAATTTGTCTTGAATTTGTGCGCATTCAACTATTTTTTTATCATCACTGACGAATTTTCTAATATCTTCTTCTTGATATCTTCTAGTTGTTAGATTAAATTGATTCGTCTTAAGTGTGAGTTGGGAAATTCTTGGGATTGTATATTGATCTGCCTTTTTTATTTTTGCAGAAATATTAAGCTGTTTAAGAAAATCTTGTAAATTGCCCACTTGTTTTTGAAGGTCGGTTCTCTTTCTTTGGTCCAAATACATTTTGCTGCGTTTGATATCTTCATTGGTAATCTTTGCTACTTGAAAATCATTCATAGATTTGAGGATCTGAGAATAACTAGACGAGTCAGAAAGTTCTATTGTGAGAACTTGAGGAAAAGCTGATCTCATGTAGTCTCTATTGATAGGATCATCATCAAAGAATACGATACTGTCAAGTCCAATATTCAATTCCTCAGCAATTTCTTTCATATTTACTACTTTATCATTCCAATTGATTCTAAAACTGGCAAAATTATCTTCTTTTAAGATCATATTAGGATGTTTTCTGATTATCTCTATTGCATCGTCAAAGTTGTTTTTGCTATTGATTGCTAGTATAACACCTCGTTGATTTAATGCAAGGAGGTGACGTTGAAATTCAACGTAGGCCCTACCGATGGGATCATCACCCAATTTAATTCCCTCAAAACCATCTTCACCTACTATACCGCCCCAAAGTGTATTATCCAAGTCTAACACAATACATTTTTTATTTAATCCTAATACAGCCTTTACATATCCCATAAACTCTTCGGCTAAATATGGTATATGATCAAGAGAAATCTTCACATCTCCATAAAAAAATTGTTTGTAATCAAATACATTGTTCTCACCAAATTTAGTAATAAAGGAATTTAGATCATGAAGATAAATTTTAGGTTCGTGCCCCAACTCATTTTTGATATTTTGATTTATGGTCATCACCATATCTTGAAGACCAAATTTTTCTCTAGCTTCATTTATTTCATAGGGTGAATAGGTTGGAATAACAAAATTTGAAAGGATTAATTTAGATTGTGTTTTATTTATAAAAATTTTTGCTAAATTAATTATTTCATCGGATTTTGTTTTTACAAATTGTTTTCTATCCTCAACAGAAATAGAATATGGGTTAAAGAATAATTCACCAAGAATGCTTCTTGTATCTATAATTAAAAATGTGATATCTGAGGAAAATTTGTATAATTCACTATTCTCATCCAAAATTTCCTGATTATATTGGTTGTATCCAGCGATATAGGTAGAACACTGAATTTTTTTATCACCACATTTTACTCTAATGGTTTCTTCCAAGCCATTTAGTGTAAAACTTCCTAGAATTGCAACTCGAATCTTATTTTCACAATCTACATTAGATAATAATTTTGATCTATTGAGATATGTGGATAATTTTTCCTCACCAAACATCTTATCGCTACTGTGATTTAGCTTAATTTAGTATTTGTTACTAATTCTTCTATCAATGCATTTTATTAGAAATATTTAGATATATTCAGAAAATCTGACTTCCATGAGTAAATATAAGGATCTACTTGATGACGCGGTAAAGCTCAATGAAAAAGAGCTTATGGAATATTATGGTTATAGCGGAAATTTTGGTCGTTTTCAAATTCGTATAAAATATCTAAATTCTTGGATTTTACACAGGTTGGCATTTTCTTCACCACATTCTGGTTTTGCCATTAGAATGCAAAGGGCAAGAGGTGTTAAAGTTGGCGAAAATTGTCATTTTAATCCTTACACGTTCATTGATCTTATCTACCCAAAACTAGTAGAGATTGGAGATAATGTAACACTAGGATCTTTTTCAATGATCTTTGCTCATAGTAATCCTACCGCAAATTTATTTTTGAAAAAAGGCGCATATCCTAGAAAGGTAGCTCAAGTAAAAATAAAATCTGGAGCTGTTGTCAATCCTGGATGTATTGTTACATCTGGAGTTACAATTGGGGAAAACTCAATTGTATCTCCTGGAAGCGTTGTTACTCAAAATGTGCCTGATAAATGCGTTGTAGTAGGTAACCCTGCCAGAGTTGTCAAAAAAATCGAGTAGATAAATTGAACATAATAGGAATTGATTTTGAGGATTGGTATCATCCAGAATTAGTTAAGCGAAATATTAAAGATGAAAAACACCAACCAGAGGTAATAAATGGTATTGATAAGATATTAGATTTATTAAGAAAACATGATACTTTCGCAACATTTTTTGTTGTAGGGGAACTTTTAGAATTTCAGCCAGAAATTTTTGACAAGATTATTGGCAACGATCATGAAATTGCATTTCATACGATGCACCACAACCGATTAGACTCGCCTGGGTTTAAAGAAAATTTTTCCGATGAAATTAAAAAATTTGCAAAATTAACTAAACATAAATCACAAGGATTTAGAGCACCCACATTTTCACTAAATCAATCGAGTTCGTGGGCTATTGATGTTTTGGCAGAAAATAATTATATTTATGATAGCAGTATAATTCCAGCCAAATCTAATATGTATGGCACACCAAATGCAGAACATTCTCCTTATAGAATTTCAAGCAACTCAATTGAAAAAAATGATTCTTCAGGAAAATTAATTGAATTTCCACTACTGACAACAAGATTTCTAGGGAAGAAAATTCCTGCAGCGGGTGGATTCTATTTGAGAACACTTCCTACCAACGTTATAAAAAATGCGATCAAAAATTATGAAAAAAAAGGTATGCCAGCGACTTTTTATATTCATTCATGGGAGCTCACACCAGAATTTATGCCAAGACTAGATTTGCCACTAAAGGACAAATTTGTTACTTATCATAATTTGGATAAAGCATATTCTCGAATGTCTCAACTACTGAAATATTTTGAGTTTACATCATTTGGTCGCTATATTGCGGAAAATAAGATGATGATCTAATTTTATGATTTTATACTGCACTGAACCTTAACTATATTAAAAGAATCAATCTTGCTATTCTTATGACTCCCGGAATTGGATTAATGGATAGAAGATTAAAAACTGAGAAAGATGCAATATCTTTAGCATCATCGGGTATTCTGAAGAACTACAAAGTGGAAGCTACTAAGATCAATACTCTTGAAACAAAATATGATGATGATGCAGGAGATTGGTATGTTGCATTGGGTTGGAACGACAAGAAGGCTATTATTAAAATGGATTCTGTGCAGGCTAAAATTTTAGATATTAAAGAAATTTAGTTTTATTTTTTAAATTCAACATTTGGTGTTTCAGTCTGATTTGATATAACGAGTAATCCACCATCATGTAGTTGTTTAATTAATTGCATTACTTCTTTTTCCACTTGGTTTCGCTGTAGGCCTGTTTGTTGCGCAAAGAGATCAACCAGTTCTGTTACTTTTCGTTTACCATTACATGATTTCCAAAAATCTACAATTGCTTGATTAACCATAAACCCTTGATCATGCTCATTAGCTAGCATTATAGAACCATCATCCTGTTTTGCCATTTTGCCTACTCCCTGAGGCATTGCTATTTCATAATTAATTGGCGCAGGTGTGTTTTGATTTCCGAGACCTTTCATTTTTGCCTTAGCATCATCAGACATTCTATCCATAGACCATGGAGGATCCCAAACTATGTCGACTTGAACGTTATTTACACCGGGGACTTTTTTTGTATACCTAGTAACATCATCAACCATAGTATCATGTAGTGGGCACCCTTTCGTAGTCATTGTCATTTTGATATTAACATCATTATTGTCAGATACATCAATTCCATAAATCAATCCCATGTCCACAATGCTAAGAGGAACTTCCGGATCCATACACTGTTTAAGAGAATCTGTAATTTGTTCAGTGGTAACTTGGTTCATATGCTGAGAAAATCAAGGAATGAATAAAAACTTTCTATTAGTTAGCTGCAAATAATTCTTTGATAGTCGCTTCAAAAGGCGCTATAATCACTCCATTTTCAGTTATTATTCCTGAAATGAGCTCAGGTGGTGTCATGTCAAAAGCCGGATTTATTACATTGATATCATCGGGAGCAGTTTTCTTCTCCCCTATCCCAGTTACCTCAGATGATTTTCTTTGCTCTATAATAATATCTTCAGGGTTACTGCTTAGATCAAAAGTAGACAATGGAGCAGCAACATAGAATGGTATGTTGTGGTGTTTGGCAAGTAACGCAACTTGGTATGTTCCAATTTTATTAAAAACATGACCAGTTTTCAAAATTCTATCAGCACCGACTATAATTTTGTTTACCAAATTATTTGCTAGAGTATAACCAACCGCTGTATCAGGGATTAGGCTAACATCTATACCGTCATGTTTTAGTTCAAAAGCTGTAAGCCTTGAACCCTGTTGAACTGGTCTGGTTTCTGTAGCTATTACTTTGATATTTTTTCCATCTTCCTTACTTGCTCTAATAACACCCAAGGCAGTTCCATATCCAACAGTAGCAAGAGCTCCAGCATTACAATGAGTTAACACAGTATCATTGTTATCAATGAGCTTCGAACCATTTTTGCCCATTGTCATGTTAATTTTAATATCATCTTCCGCCATTTGTTTTGCAGTTTCTACAACAGTTTTTTTTATTTCTTCAGCATCCTTACAAGATCTTGCTACCTGCATAATCTTTTCGAGTCCCCATGCCAAGTTTACAGCTGTAGGTCTAGTCTCAAAAAGAACCTTTTTAGCATTATTAAGATCACTAACCATTTCTTCCTTTGTGGCTGCTTCACTTTGTAGGGCGGCTAAGGCTAAGCCAAATGCACCAGAAACTCCAATAGCTGGAGCACCCCTAACAACTAAAGTTTTAATCGCATTTGCTACTTGCATGTAATCAGAATATTTTACATACAACAATTCATTTGGAAGTTTGGTCTGATCAATCATTATAACAGAACCATCCCTCCATTCAACAGTTTTTAGACTCATGAAAATTATTACAAGAAATATAGGTTATATTATTTCGCAATTTTTTCAAAGATTAGTATTTAGTAGTTAAGTATTTTATTCCAATCATAGTTGAATAATAGTTAATGAATTCCGAAGAGCTTCAAAGAATAGATTCTAAAAAAATGTATGAAGTTTATGATAAATGGCCTCAAACCGCAAAAGAAAGCTATGAAATGAATTTAGAGAAATTTAATGTAAAGGATATTGATCATATCGTTTTTGCTGGAATGGGCGGTTCGGGTACAATTGGTGATGTAATGTCGTCACTACTTTCAAAAGAAGATATTCATGTAAGTGTGATAAAGGGTTATTTGCTACCCAAAACGGTTGATTCTAATACACTTGTAGTTCTTACAAGTATTTCCGGAAACACAGACGAAACATTGACAGTATTGAAGAATAATTTAAAATTGAATGCAAAATTTGTTACGTTCTCCTCAGGTGGGAAATTGCAAGAATTATCTCAAAAAAATAATATTTCTCATTACACGGTTTCTGAACTCCACTCTCCAAGAGCATCGTTTTTGACATATCTTTATTCAATTATTAATGCATTAGAGGATTTATTACCATTAAAACGTGCAGATACAACTGAATCATTTCGAAAGCTTGATGAAGTCAAAAATGAAATTAATTCTTCCAATTTGAATGATAAAAATAACGCATTAAAACTTGCAAAATGGATTTCTGGTATTCCATTGATGTATTATCCTTCAGGGTTACAAGCTGCAGCTGTGAGATACAAGAATTCAATGCAGGAAAATGCTAAAATGCACACTGTAATTGAGAACGTTGTGGAAGCATCCCATAATGGAGTTGTTGCTTGGGAGAAACCCACCGAAGTACAACCAATACTACTTCAGGGAGTTGATGATTATATCAGAACAAAAGAAAGATGGAAAATACTAAAGGAATTTTTTAATGAAAAAGATATTAAATTCCAGGAAGTTTTTTCAAAGGACGGAAGTATTTTATCCAAACTTGTATGTATGATTTACCAATTAGATTTTACTAGTATTTATCATGCAATTTTATCAGAAACTGATCCTTCACCGGTTAATTCAATTGATTATATAAAAAACAGGTTATAGAAAATTATATTATTTTTTATATTTTTCAGTTTCATAATATTCTTTATACTTGTCGCTCACTCTTTTGAATTTATCATACTGGCAAGATCGATTCCTCTTAAAATTGAGACATCGTCTTGGGACGTAAGATACTCTAGAATTTCTTTGTACATTCTACCTCCCTTCATTTTCAGAACGTTATCATGCCAGATTACCGTAATAACATTGAAAGAGTTGTTGACTGATCTTCCTAGTTTCAGGGTGTTTTCAAAAGTTGGAATTATCTGCTCTTCCTTTATTTTCATGTGCGTGAAAAGATACGCATCCATTATTGTTATTGGAAACTCTATCAGGTTTCCATACTTGAAATAGCCCATCTCGTTTTCATCTATGAGGTTCTTGGATCTCCTGACAGATGAATCATACACGAATCCTAATTCTTGAAGCTTGTTTGGTAAGTCGTCATTGAATTCAAGGTAATGAACACGGTTGGATTTGATTTCTGTCTTGCTTATACTCTCAAGCTTGGTTTTTTCTTCCAGTATTTTTTTTGTCTCATTGATTGATGACGGATCCAAATGTAGTCCAACTTCCCATCCTCCGTCAACCAATGATCTTATGTCGTTCTCATAGTCTGTAAAGTCCCCGTCCTCGTATTTTGTTCTAAAGAAAAATGTCGACTTGACACCAAATTTTTCCTCAATTTCCATATAGTCAGGTATATTGTAGTAGGGATTTTTCTTGTCGCATTCTTCTAAAACAGATGGTTCAAACCGCTCCTTTCTAGCCATTATGTGTTCTAAGGAGGCGCCCTGTTTTCTCCAGTCAACGTCGTGTCCGAGAAAAACGTATTGCGTCATTTTTTAAATATCTTTTAACAAATCACGATTAAAATTTGGTATGGCGGTCGAACGAGTAACGAATACTTCCTTCTCTTTAGTATCCTCCAAAATGACGCAGCCAGCTCCTATGACACACTCTTTGGCTATCTTGATGCCGTTCCTTAGGGTGCAGTTAGTTCCTAGGAAGCAGTATGGTTCAATGGTTGAACTACCAGCTATTGCTACATGTGAGGCGATAAAGCAGTGATCCTTAATCGTTGTGTTGTGGCTTATCAAACTGCCAGACCAAACTATTACATCGTCTCCAATTTTCACAAAAGGTTGAATCACACTGT